>Ga0070717_10002181_pt1 | contig 13733 bp, 11 predicted proteins | sample LARL113metaG_FD_71366 | JGI IMG/M metagenome (GOLD analysis project Ga0070717, IMG submission 71366) | Corn, switchgrass and miscanthus rhizosphere microbial communities from Kellogg Biological Station, Michigan, USA - LAR L11-3 metaG | ecosystem: Host-associated > Plants > Roots > Rhizosphere ... | reverse complement strand
GTCGGTGTCCGTGACCGGCCTGGGCCCGTTGACCCGCTACGCAGTTCCGCCGCGGACCACTAACGTCCCGGTTTCGGCCGCGACCTCGCTCGGCGAGGTCAGCCCGCCGTGGCCAGGCGTTCGTCCAGGGCCGCGACCGCCGGCACGTCCGACCAGCGGTCGAGGTGCTGGCGCGCGCCGATCACCCGCTGGATCAGCTCGCCCAGGCCCGCCCGCTCGGCGGTATCGGCCGCGTGCAGCAGCAGGGCCGCGCTGCGCTCGACCTCACGCTGCATGGCGTAGGCCGTCGCCAGGTCGGTCATCACGGCGCAGCGCTGGCCGATCAGGGTCTCGTTCGTCTGCGCCAGCGCCCCCTCGAGGACGGTGCTGGCCTCCTCGGGCAGGTCCAGGGCGAGCATGCAGCTCCCCCGGTAGCCGGCGACGCGGCTGGAGTCCCAGAGGGCGTAGAAGCCGTTGTCGGGGCTCGTCACGGAGTCGATGGTGGCCTCGGCCGCCTCCAGGTCCCGCAGGGAGGCCTCGGCGTTGCCGAGGGCCGCCTGGTCCTCGGCGCGGGACAGGAGCACCATCGTGCGCGTGTATGGAGAGGACGTCGCGCTCAGGCGGTCCTCCGCCGCGTCGAGGAGCGCCAGCGCCCGGTCGGGGCGACCATACTGGCCGCGGTTGGGGATCGTGGAGTGGAGCACACGCTGGTTGGCCAGCGCCTCGGCCAGCAGGGTGTCGTCGCCGGCCTCCTTGGCCAGCGCGCAGGCGAGGTTCCAGCACTGGCGGGCCTCGCCGCGGTTCTCCAGCAGCCAGGACAGGCGGCCGGCCAGGACGGCCGTCTCGCCGGTCAGCGAGAGCAGCCGCAGGCGCACGGACTCCGGCTGCCCGCTGTGGAGCGATCCGCTCAGCATGCCCAGGTGGCTGCGCAGGGCCGGCAGCAGGCTGCCGGGAGCGATCGTCTCGACCTGGCGCGCGTAGCTCCTGGTGATCACCTCCAGGTCGTCCACGAGGACCCGGTCGCCCGGCCCCAGCTGATCCCGCAGCATCGCGGCCAGCCGGTCCCAGTCGAGCATCGTGGCGCCGGTGACCACGCTCATGTACTGCAGGAACTGGCGCCTTCTCACGTCGTCCTCCTTGTCGACCGTCTCGGCGGCCTCGACCGCCTCGTCGACGAGCCCGAGCTCGTCCGCGGGCAGCTCGAAGAGCCTGCAGAGCAGCGCCACGTATCGCGGCGCCGGACGGCGTACCCCCCGCTCCCACCTGCCCACCATGTGTGCGTCGACGCCGAGCTCGGACCCGCCCATCGACAGGCGATGGAGCCCCTCGGCGACCTCGTCCAGCGTCCAGCCACGCAGCCGGCGCTGGTGCCGTAACCGCTCATTCGGGCGCCGGTCACCGTTGTCAGCCACGAGTCGGAGCCCCGTTCGATGTGATCCGCGTCACGACGCGGTTGATGAAACCGGATCGTGCCGACGATTGACAGGGCCACAGCTCGGCCAAAATTCCGTGCGCTGTCGCAGCTTTGTCGTAGCCCCTTGACGTCGGGACGCTGCCAGGCCGCGCGGAGAGGGCGGCGCCGTGCCCGTGAAGTCGCGCCTGACAGGCAGTCTACTCGCTGGGGCCGGGTTCCGGGGCCTCCGCCGTTCCGGAGAGCGCGGGCACGAGCAGGTTCTGGAATCATGGGAGGGGGAGACGCGCCGCGCCCTGAACCACGCTTCGAGCAGCCCCGCGACCATGTCAAGTCAAGTGCTTGACATGGTCGTCGCGCCTCCCTAGTCTTGACCACCAAACGGGACTGAATCGGGATGTCTCTAGGGGAGGTCGAGGGCATGCCCGGAAGGGTGTCGGAGGCGTTGGCGAACTGGGCTCGGCGAGGGCGGTTGACGCTCCGTACGGTCATGCTCGCCGCATTGCTGGCGGCGTCGACGACGCTGCTGAGTGCAGGCGTGGCCAGCGCCGACTTCTGGCCGCACGGTGAACAGGCTGCGCCCGTAACCGCTGGACACCAGAGGTAAGCGCCGCCTGCGAATCACGCGACCGCAGCGAATCGTCAGGGCGTGGACCAACACGCACCGCGCTTGACTCCCTCATGCGCTAAATTAAGCGTCGGTGTGAAGCAGACAAAGCGGACGGTCAAGCGCGGGATCGAACTGCGCCCGGGGTCGGTTCGTCAGGCCCGTCGCGAGGCCGCCCTGACCATGGCGCAGGTGGGCGGGGACGACAGGAGCCGGACGGCGATCTATCTGATCGAGGTCGGTCGCTCTCGTCCGACGCCGGAGACGCTCCAGCTGATCGCTGAGCGGACCGGAAAGCCGATCGAGTACTTCCTTCCCGGCTCATCGGTGGCCGCGCCCGGCGCTGCCGGTGGCGACGAGGAGAGCCTGGACGCACTTCTGCGGTCCGGTGCCTACGAAGAGGCGCTGGAGATCATCGAGCGTTTGCTCGGAGCGCAACCCGCTCGGAACGACGACGCGTGGCTCAGGCTGCGCCACGGGATCGCGCTGATCCACGTCGGCCGCCCGGACGACGCGCTGCCCGAGGTGCGCGCCGCGATGGCCAGCTTCGAGGAGGCCGGCGACCGCTGGATGGTCGTGGAGTGCCAGGAGTGGGAGGCCACGGCCCTCGCGCACAAGGAGGATCCCGCGGCGCTGCAGGTGGCCGAGCAGGCCCTCGAACGCTGCCGGATGCTCAAGCCGCGGCCGCATGCGCTGGAGACGCGCATTCTCGCCCGCCTGGCCACCCTGTACGTGGCCCGGCACGAATGGGCGAAGGCAGTCGAGCTTTCCGAGAGCATGGTCGAGGCCGCCGGATCCATCTACGACCTGCGCCGGATGGCGGAGATGTACATGGACCTCGGCGGCGCGTACTCCGAGATGGGCGATCCGGCCCGCGCGACCGCGTACTCCCAGAAGGCGCTGGTGCTGTACGACCTCCTGCGCGACCAGCTGGCGCTCGCCCGGGCCGAGAACAACCTGGGCGTCGCCCTGATGCGCCTGGGCAAGCTGAGCGCGGCGCAGATGCACATGGAGCGGTCGCTGGAACTCTGCCGGCAGATCGGCATCGATCGCGGCCAGGGTCACGTCCTGCTCAGCCTGGCGGAGCTGCACCTGATGAAGGGCGACCACATGGCGGCCGCCGAGCGGGTGGAGGGAGCCAAGAACCTGACCCGCGAGCTCGGCGAGCAGGCGTCGCTGGCGCTGGCTCATCAGTTCGGAGGACAGCTCGCCGAGGCCGCCGGCGATAGAGACCTCGCCGACCAGGAGTTCGCCGCCGCGCTCGACCTGCTGCGGCCGCTGGACCAGCCGGCCCGGATGGCCAGCTGCCACGCGGCGTACGCCGAGATCCTCGAGCGGCGCGGCGAGACGACGCTCGCGCTCCAGCACATGAAGCAGGCGCTCCACACCTCACGCGGCGGCTCCGCGGAGTGGGACAGCGACAGCCTGCGCATCGCCGGACCCGCCTGAACGCGAAGGAACCTCGCCCCCCGGAGGGACGAGGTTCCGGGAATCGGGTCGGGGTGCCGCTACAGCCAGCGGCGCCGGCCGCTGTACGAGGCGCGGCGCGGGCCGCTGGACCAGCCGGCGCGGCCGATCAGGCGCAGGATCGCCAGAAGGATCGCCGCGCCGATGAACGCGATGATGATCTGGCCCACGATCGAGGCATCCGGGATGCCGAGTGGGGCCAGAACGTGAAGTGCGAGCCAGGGGCCCAGCAGCAGGAACCCGATCAGCGCTCCGACGACGCCGACGATGATGTCGCCGATCAGGCCATAGCCGTGGCCCGCCACCAGGTGTGTCGCCAGGAACCCCGCCACGAGTCCGACCAGGATGATCAGCAGCAGGTGATCGAGGGTCATGTTGGTGTTTCCTCCCCTCTATACGGGTTGAAATCTTATAGCGCTCATATCATACATAAATCGCGCCGGTTGTGTGGGATCGCGGGCCTGATGGAGCTCACCCGGTGGGCGTCCGAGACCCGGCCCCGCATGGACGCGGCCGAGTGGGCCCGCACCGCCCGGACCCTGGTGCTCCTGCTGGTGCCGCTGGCCCGCCGGCCCGGATCGTCCACGTCCCGGACCGGCTGCTCAACCTGGTGACCTGCGAGACTCCAGGACGGTGACCACCGCCCTGCTCCGCGGCCCCGAGCGCGTGATGGACCGCCTGACCCTGAGCCTGCTGTCGGCCGGCCACTTCAGCGTGGACCTCAGCCAGGGCGCGGTCCCGGCGATGCTCCCGTTCTTCATCCGGGAGCGCCACCTCTCGTACGCCGCGGCGGCCGGCCTGGTCCTGGCCCAGACCGTGTCCTCGTCCGTGCTCCAGCCGCTGTTCGGGCAGCTGACGGACCGGCGCCCGGCGCCCTGGCTGCTGGCCGCCGGCGTGGCGGTCGCCGGCGTGGGCCTCGGGGCCGCCGCGCTCATGCCGACGTACGGCCTGATCTGGCTCGCCATCGCGATCTCCGGCGTCGGCGTCGCCGCCTACCACCCGGAGGGCGCCCGCTACGCGAGCTACGCGTCGGGGAGCCGGCGGGCCACCGGCATGAGCATCTTCTCGGTGGGCGGCAACGCCGGCTTCGCGGCCGGGCCCGTGCTGGCGACGCCGGCGCTCCTCCTGCTCGGCCTGCGCGGCGGCTGGGTGGTCGGCCTCGTGCCGGTGGCGGTCGCCGTCGCCCTCGCGCTGGCGCTGCCCCGGGTCCGGGCGCTCCACGCGGCGGCGACGGGGCCGGCCGCGGCGGCCCGCGAGGGCGAGGATCGCTGGGGCGCGTTCCTCCGGCTGACCGGCGTGCTGCTGGCCCGGAGCATCCTCTTCTACGGGCTGAATACCTTCATCCCGCTGTACTGGATCGGCGTGTTCGGCCAGCCGCCCGGCGCGGCGGGCGCCGCGCTCGCCACGCTGCTGATCGTCGGCGCCGTGGGCACCCTGGTCGGCGGCCGGCTTGCCGACCGCTTCCCGCGCCAGGCGGTCGTGACGGTGGCCGTCACCCTGACCGTCCCGCTCCTGCTGCTCCTGGTCGCGATGCCGGCGCCGCTCGCGGCCAACGCGGTGCTCGTGCCGCTGGCGCTCGTGCTGTACGTGCCGACCAGCCTGCTCGTCGTGATGGGCCAGGAGTACCTGCCCACCCGCGTCGGCACGGCGTCCGGGGTCACGCTCGGCCTGGCGGTCAGCGTCGGCGGCGTGCTGACGCCGCTGCTCGGCTTCGTGGCCGATCACGCCGGCCTGCGGACCGCGCTCCTCCTGCTGGTCGTCGCCCCGGTGGTCGCCGTCCCGCTCGCGCTCAGTCTCCCGCGCCTCTCTCGGCCGAGCTAGCCGGCACCAGCACGTCGAGCACCCGCCGGGCCCGGCTGTCCTCCCCGGCCCAGCTCGCCAGCTCGCGCAGGTCCCGGATCGCCGCGCCCAGCAGCGAGCCGGCGGCGCCCCGGAGCAGGGCCTGGCGGCCGTGGGCCACCGCGCCGGGCCGCTCCCGGGCGGCCTCCACCACCGCCATCCGGAGCAGGCCGACCGGGTCCTCCGGCCGCTCGGCCAGGCTCCGCCGGGCCGACTCCCACGCGACGGTCAGGTCGTCGGCCGCCTCCTCGCGGCTGCCGGCGGCCAGGAGCAGCAGGGCGCGGACGAACCGTGCCTCGCCCTCGGTCGGGTCCAGCTGCAGGGCGCGGTCCACGTCCGCGCGCGCGCCCTCCAGGCCGCCCGTCCGCCGGCGCGCCGACGCCCGGCGGGCGAGCGCCCACGAGCTCGGCTGCAGCTCCAGCGCCCGGTCGAAGTCCGCGATCGCCTCCGCGTCGCGGCCCAGCAGGCGCAGCGTCTCGGCCCGGTTGCCGACCGCCCAGGCGTCCTGGGGCAGGCGCTCGGTGGCCCGCTCCAGGTCGGCCAGCGCCTCCCGGTACTGGCCCGTCTGGCGCAGCGTCACGCCGCGGTTGGTCAGCGCCCACGCGCTGGTCGGGTCCAGCTCCAGCGCGTGGGTCAGGTCGGCCAGCGCCTCCGGGTAGCGGCCCGTCTGCCGGTACGTCACGCCGCGGTTGGCGTACGCCCACGCGTAGTCGGCGTCGAGCTCGATCGCCCGGGTGAAGTCGGCGATGGCCTGGTCGTGGCGGCCGGCCGCCCGGTGCGTCACGCCCCGCTGCGCGTACGCCCACTCGTACTCCGGGTTGAGCTCGATCGCGCGGTCGAGGTCGGCCAGCTCCTCGTGGTGGTGGCCGAGCCGGCGGCGGGCGAGCGCCCGGCTGGCGTACGCGAACTCGTACGTCGGGTCGAGCCGGATCGCCTCGGTGAAGTCGGCCACCGCGAGGCGGTACCGGCCCATCATCCGGTACGCCTCGCCGCGGTGGGCCACCGCCCAGTCGTCCGACGGCCGCAGCGCAATCGCCCGGGTCAGGTCCGCCACCGCCTCGTCCAGCCGGCCCAGCCGCTGCCGGATCACGCCGCGGCTGGCGATGGCGGTCTCGCTGTCGGGCGCCAGCTCGATCGCCCGGTCGAAGTCCCGCAGCGCGTCATCGAGCCGGCCGAGCACCCGCAGCGTCTGGCCGCGCGCGGCGTACAGGCTGGCGTTGCCCGGCCCGAGCTCCAGCGCCCGCGCGAAGTCCTCGAGCGCCTCCTCGAAGCGGCGCTCGAGCGCGTGGCACTCGGCACGCTGGCCCAGCGCCAGCGCGCGGTCGCCGGCCTGCAGCTGCGCCCGGTCGATCAGGAGCGAGACGAAGTCGGACCAGCAGCCCTCGTCCTCCCCAGCGACGGCGGTCAGCTCGCGGCCCCAGCGGGCGACCTCGAACGCGTTCCCGTCCTGGCCGGCCTGGCGCAGCATCTCCGCCCAGCGCCGGGCCAGCGGCCGCCCGGCCCACGCGTACGCGTGCACGGCGCCGGCCAGCGCGGGCTGGAGCGCGGCGAGCGGGGTGCCACACAGCCGGTGGTACGTCTCCTCCAGCATGTAGCGCTGCCACTCGGGGTCCGCCCAGCCCTCGGCGTCGGACAGGTCGAGGTCCTGCCGGCAGTCGCGGTTCAGGTCGGCCAGGCGGCGCTGGTTGCGCCGCCAGCGCTGCGGGGCCCGCTCCCGCTGCAGGCGCAGCAGCGGCGTCCGGACCAGCTCGTGATACGTGCACGCCCCGTCGTGCGGCTCGACGAAGGAGCGGTGGCGCAGCCACTCGAAGAGCGCCGGCGCGTCCTCCTTGCCCGTCAGCTCGGCGACCGCGTCCTCGTCCACCAGCCGGGGCAGCGCCGCCAGCACGGCGACCTCGCGCCGGCGCTCGTTCGTCTCCAGGCGCAGGAACTGCTCCACCGCGTCGCTGCCCGGCTGCACCAGCGCGGCGGGGTCCACCGGGTTGCCCTCGGCCAGCATCGCGACCTCGAGTGGCAGGCGGCCGGTGAGCGCGAAGATCGCTTCGACGATGGCCTCGTCGCGCACGTTCTTGCTGGCCAGCAGCTGCCGCGCCTCGGCCTCGCTGAACCGGTCGAGCCCGATCGCCTCGATGTCGGCCAGCAGGCCGGCCCAGCGGACCGGATCGAGCTGGTCGCGGCTGGCCAGCGTGATCGTCAGGTTCGCCGGCAGGTCGCCGTACATGCGGTGCTCGATCAGGTCGACCAGCCAGGCGTCCAGCAGCGGCGCCGTGCGCTCGTAGACGTCGAAGAACAACGTCACCGGGTGGCGGGACGCGACCTGGTTCAGGTCCTGCACGAACAGCGGCGTCAGCTCCTCGATCGGGGTGAGCACCAGCCGCGCGTCCCCGCGGCTGCGCAGCACGCGCGACAGCAGGCCCTGCAGGTGGTCCACCTGCTCGACGACCTCGGGCTCCATGGCCTCGGCGAACAGGCCGACCAGCGGCACCGGCCGGGCCGCATGCAGCCCGAGCCGGATGGCGAGCCGGGCCAGGAGCAGGGGGGCGCCGCTCTGCCAGGGGATGTCGGCGAGGAGCGCCAGCCGCCGCTCCTCGTAGCGCTGGTGGCGGCGCTCGAAGCTGCGCATGCGCGAGTGCTGCGTGCCCAGCTGCTCGGCGATCGCGGCCATCATCCCGGGCACGTCGAAGATGCGGTCGTCCACGATCGCGGAGCGGGCGCCGCGCTCCAGGGCGAGCGCGTGCAGGCGATGGACCAGGAAGCTCTTGCCCATGCCCGGCTCGCCGTAGATGTTGAACAGGAACTGACGGCGCGGGTCATCGACCGGCAGGACGAGGTTCTCCTGGAAACGGGCCAGCAGATCCTGGCGACCGACGAACCCGGTCTGGTGCCGGCGCTTGAAGATGTCCTGCATCGAAGGCGTGTCGGGCATGCTGCGTTCTCTCCCCCGCGGGGAAGGCTACCCGGCGGGGCAACTTGCGAGTTCAAATTGGCGCATCGCGGCGGCTGCGACGAATAATCGCTACCGTCCCGCACTGGATACTGTCGGCCGCGGCCGATCAGAACGAGTCCCTGGTGCGTCTTGTCCTGCAACGATGTACGGGCGCGGGTTCGTGGTGAGGGATCCGAGGGTTTCCAGCAGGGGTGCGACGACCCCGACGGTCCTGCCCGCGTCCGTGTTCCTATCTCACCGGAGGGACGTGATGCAGGACGCCATGGACGGCCAGTACATCTCGGGCGATCGCGGCGATCGCATCCTCGCGGATGCGATCACGACGCTGAGCGAGGCGATGCGCAGCCGGCTCGAGCTGGTCAACCGCAGCGAGCAGCTGGTGCTGAGCGCGCTGACGGCGCTCAGCGAGCTGCTGACGGAGCGGTTGGAGGCGCTGGACCGCAACCAGCAGCTGCTGCTGGAGGCCGTGGGGGACCTCCAGTGGCGCGTCGAGCTGCCGCCGCGGGTGCCGGCGCACGACGGCGCCCGGACGCGCGCGCTCCAGGCCGAGATGAGCGAGGCGCTGCGCTGGACGCGGCCGGACCCCGAGCCGCCGCCGTTCGTCATCCACCTGGCGCCATAGGGGGGATCCGGGGAGACCGGCGGAGCCTGATCAACCCAGCAGGCCGCGCTCATAGGCTTCGCCGACCGCCGCCGCCCGATCGCGGACGCCCAGCTTGCCGTAGATGTGCAGGAGGTGCGTCTTGATCGTGGCCTCGCTGATGAACAGCCGCGCGGCCGCCTCCCGGTTCGTCGCCCCGCCGGCGACCAGCCGGAGCACCTCCAGCTCCCGCTCGCTCAGCGCCTCCTGCGGCGGCCGCCGCACCCGGCCCATCAGCCGGCCCGCCACGGAAGGCGCCAGCACCGGCTCGCCCCGGGCGGCCGCCCGCACGGCCCGGACCAGCGCCTCGCGGGGCGCGTCCTTGAGCAGGTAGCCCGTCGCGCCCGCCTCGATCGCGGGCAGGACGTCCTGGTCGGTGTCGTACGTGGTCAGCACCAGCACCCTGACGCCAGGGGCGTCGCGGCGCAGCCGGCCGATCGCCTCGACCCCGCCCATCCCCGGCATCCGGAGGTCCATCAGGACGACGTCCACGGGCACGCGCGCGGCCAGGGCGACCGCCTCGCTCCCCTCCTGCGCCTCGCCGACCACCTCGAAGCCGGGCTCGGCGGCGAAGATCCCGCGCAGGCCGTCGCGCACCACCGGGTGGTCGTCCACGATCAGGAGCCGGACCGGCTCGCCGGCGCTCACTCGCCGCCCCCCGCGGGGATGGCGGGGACGCTGGCGCTGAGGGCAGTGCCGGCGCCCGGCGCGCTCTCGATCTCCAGCCGGCCGCCGACCAGGCGCAGCCGCTGCTCCATCGCCCGCAGGCCGAACCCCCGCCCGTCGCCCGGGGTGAAGCCGGCGCCGTCGTCGCGGACGTCCAGCAGGACCAGGTCGTCCGTGTACGTCAGCGTCAGGCCGACCCGGGTCGCCCCGGCGTGCCTGGCGACGTTGGCCAGCGCCTCCTGGGCCACCCGGAACAGCGCGACCTCGAGGTCGGTGACCAGCGGCACCGGGCTGCCGCTGGTGTCCACGGTCAGCGCCACCGGCGTGTCCTGTGCCCAGCGCCGGGCCAGCTCCGCGATCGCGTCGGGCAGCCGCGAGCCCTGGAGCGGCTCCGGGCTCAGCGCCTGGAGGGCGCGCCGGGCCTCGCGCAGGCTGTCCCGGGCGAGCGAGCTGGCGCGGGCGACGCGCGGCCGCCACTCCTCCGGTCCGCCGCCCGCCTCCGCCGCCTCCAGCTGGGTGACGATCCCGGCCAGGCCCTGCGCCAGCGTGTCGTGGATCTCGCGGGCGAGGCGCTGGCGCTCGTCGAGCACGCCCGCCTCCCGGGCCTGCGTCAACAGCTGCGCGTGGAGGCCGGCGTTCTCGGCCTGGGCCGCCTGCAGGTCCTCGAGCAGCTGCCGCCGCTGCTGCTGCTGCTCGTTGATCTTGGCGGCCATGAAGCTGCCGCCGCCGACGGCGATGGTCTGCAGGGCCACGATGAAGACCAGCAGGGGCAGGGAGCCGGGGCTCCGGAGGCCGGAGTCGGGGGGCGCCAGGTAGATCACGCAGGAGGTCGCGGCGACCACGACGAAGGCCGGCACGGGCGGGAGCAGGAAGAACGCCTGGAAGAAGCCCAGGCACGCGAACGCGATGAAGTACGGTGAGCGGGTCTCCAGCGCCACCGAGAGCACCAGCAGGACCGCGAAGTAGAGGAGCATGAGCGCGGTGTGCTCGCGCCAGCGGGCCGGCAGCAGCGTGTGCAGGAGCAGCAGCCACACCGCGGCCGCGGCCGCCAGCCCGAGCAGGGCCAGGCGGTCGGCGACGGTCGGGAACGCTTGCGTCTGGCTGAGGGCGGTCGAGGCGCCGAGCAGGACGTAGGGGAGCAGCTCCAGCGCTCGCCCGTAGCGCCGTTCCCACGTCGTGGCGTGCTCCACGCCGCTGACGTACAGCGCGGGCCGGCCCCAGAACGCGCCTCGCCAGGTGCTCACTGCCAGCGGAACGCCCTCGCCGCCAGGAGGCCGAACACGGCCACGTACGCGGCCATGACCGCCAGGTGCAGCGGCTGGGGCCAGGCGCCGCCGGTCGCGTCCTGGAGCGCCTGGACGCCGGCCCCGAGCGGGGTGAGGTCGCTGACGCGGTGGAGGAGCTCCGGCATCACCGCCCGGGGCACCCACAGGCCCGCGAAGAACATCACCGGGAAGATGAGCACCGAGCCGAGGCTCTGCGCGGTCCGGGCGCTGGGCGCCACGGCGGCCAGCAGCAGGCCGATCGCGAACACGGCCGCCGCGGCCAGCACGAGCGCCAGCGCGAACCCGACCGGCTGCCGGGGCAGCCCGACGCCGAACGCCAGCCGGCCGACGGCGAGCACGAGGAGCACCGAGAAGACCGCCGTCCCCAGGCCCATGACCATCTGCGCCGCCAGCAGCGTGAGCGGCCGCACCGGGGTGGTCGCCAGCCGGCGCAGGACGCCGCGCTCCCGGTAGGTGGCGAGGAAGGTGGGGGCCACGTTCAGCGCCAGCATGACGAGGACGAACGTGATCGCGATCGGCACGTACAGGTCGATCACGCGCAGGCCGCCGATGTCCCGGGCGGGCGTGCGGAAGCTGGGCACGCTGCCGAGGATCGCCACCAGGAGGGCGGGGAACAGGACGGAGAAGAACACGGCCAGCGGCTCCCGGAGGAACAGCTTGAGCTCCATCAGGGTCAGTCGGGGGAGTCCGGTCATGGGTTCGCCTCCTCTCTTTTAGCAGCGGCCGGTCAGGGCGACGTACGCGTCGTCCAGGCTGGCCTGGTCCATACGCAGCTCCGCGGCCACGATCTGGTTCCTCGCGAGCACCGACGTAACCGCGTGCAGCAGGTTGCCGGTGCCGGTGACGACCACCTGGGAGCCGTTCCGGGTCACGGTGCGGACCTCCGGGAGCGCCGCCAGCAGGCCGTCGTCCAGCGGGGCGAGCGGCCGGAAGCGGATGCGCTGCTCCGCGTCCACGCGGGCGACCAGGCCGGCGGGCGTGTCCACCGCGACGACCCGGCCGGCGACGATCACCGCCACCCGGTCGCACAGCCGCTCCGCCTCCTCCATCGAGTGGGTGACCAGGACGACGGTGACGCCGCGCTCGCGCACCTGCTCGATCAGGTCCCACGTGGCGCGCCGGGCGTTCGGGTCGAGGCCGGTGGTGAGCTCGTCGAGCACCGCGATCTCGGGCTGGCCAACCAGGGCCAGGGCGATCGACAGGCGCTGCTTCTGGCCGCCGGAGAGCCGGCCGAACCGGGCCCGGCGCTGGTCCGCGAGCCCGACGTCCTCGAGCAGGCGGCGGGTGTCGGCCGGCCGCGGGTAGAACGACGCGTACAGGTCCAGCGCCTCGCCGACCTGCATCCGGTCCGGGAGCGCGCTCTCCTGGAGCTGGACGCCCAGGCGCCGGTGCAGCTCGGCGCCGTCCCGGCGCGGGTCCAGGCCGAGCACCCTGATGGCGCCCGCGTCGGCCGCGCGGAGGCCCTCGACGCACTCGACCGTGGTGGTCTTCCCGGCGCCGTTGGGACCGACGATGCCGAAGATCTCGCCCGACTCCACGCGGAAGGAGACGCCGTCCACGGCCAGGCGCTCGCCGTAGCGCTTGCGGAGGTTCTCGACCTCGATGACTGGCATGGCTCCAGGGTCGGTCGCGCCCCGGTCCGGGCGAATCGTCTGCCCGGCTCGAACTCGATCAACCGTTCGGTTGATCGGCCGTGTGTGAGACTGGGACGGAGGAGGTGCGCCGTGCAAGGAAGACGATTTGCCCCCCCTGACCCCCCGGCGAACGAGGGGGGAAGGCCCATCCGTTCCGTCAACCCGGCCACCGAGGAAGAGCTGGCCAGCTTCGAGGAGCACACCCCGGAGGACGTCGAGCGCGCGCTGGCCCGGGCCTGGGCGGCGCGCCAGGGCTGGCGGGACACGCCCGTGAGCTCGCGCGCGGCCCGGTTCGCCGAGCTGTCCGCGTACCTGCGGCACGATCGCCCGCGGCTGGCGGCGCTGCTCACGGCCGAGATGGGCAAGCCCGTCGTCGAGGCCGAGGCGGAGGTGGACAAGTGCGCGTGGACGGCGGAGTGGTTCGCCGAGCACGTGGAGGCGATGCTGGCCCCGCTCGCGGTGCGGGCCAACGCGACGGAGAGCTACGTGCGGTTCCAGCCGCTGGGCGTGGTGCTGGCCGTGATGCCGTGGAACTTCCCGCTCTGGCAGGTGTTCCGGGCCGCGATCCCGGCCGTCCTGGGCGGCAACGTGATGGTGCTCAAGCACGCGTCGAACGTGCCCCAGACGGCCCTGGAGGCGGAGCGCGCGTTCCGCCGGTCGGGCTTCCCGGACGGGGTCTTCCAGACGCTGCTCGTGGGCAGCGCCGCGGTCGAGGCCATCGTGCGCGACCGCCGGGTGGCCGCGGTGACGCTGACCGGCAGCGACGCGGCCGGGGCGCAGGTGGCGGCCGTCGCCGGGGGCGCCCTCAAGAAGTCGGTGCTGGAGCTGGGCGGGTCGGACCCGTTCATCGTCCTGGAGGACGCCGACGTGGCCGCGGCGGCGCGGGTGGCGTGCCGGGCGCGGAACCAGAACAACGGCCAGAGCTGCATCGCCGCCAAGCGGTTCGTCGTCGTCGAGGAGGTCGCGGACGAGTTCGAGCGGCGCTTCGCCGAGGCGGTGGGCGCGCTGCGGGTGGGCGATCCGATGGAGCGCGACACGAACGTCGGCCCGCTGGCCCGCGGCGACCTGGTGACCGACCTGGAGCGCCAGGTGGACGAGTCCGTGGCGATGGGCGCCAGGGCGGCGGTGGGTGGCGCCCGGATCGACCGCCGCGGCTACTACTTCCAGCCCACCGTGCTGACGGGCGTCACGCGCGACATGCCGGTCTTCCGGGAGGAGACGTTCGGCCCGGTGGCGGCGGTGGTGCGGGTCCGGGAC
>Ga0070717_10002180_pt1 | contig 13735 bp, 7 predicted proteins | sample LARL113metaG_FD_71366 | JGI IMG/M metagenome (GOLD analysis project Ga0070717, IMG submission 71366) | Corn, switchgrass and miscanthus rhizosphere microbial communities from Kellogg Biological Station, Michigan, USA - LAR L11-3 metaG | ecosystem: Host-associated > Plants > Roots > Rhizosphere ... | reverse complement strand
CGCGACACCCATTCGGTCGCTCTGACGGCGGATGGCGAGGCGATGCTCGGCCTCGCCCAGGGTATCCTCGAGGCGAATGAGCGCGCTCGGCGCTATTTCGCCGGCTCCGAATTGCGCGGCCGGGTTCGCTTTGGCGCCTCTGAAGATTTCGTGCAGAGCCGATTGCCCGAGGTATTGCGCGAGTTCACGCGCATCCACCGCGCCGTCGATCTCGAATTGACCGTAGGCCTCAGCGGCGGGTTGTTGCAGGCGCTCGATGCCGGCGAACTCGACCTCGTGCTCGCAAAACGCCGCCCCGGGGAGGATCGCGGTCGCTTAGTGCGGCGCGAGAAGCTCGTCTGGGTCGGCAGCGACCCGACACTCGCCGAGGCGGACCGGCCGCTGCCCTTGATCCTCTACCCGCCGCCGAGCATCAGCCGGGCGATCGCTCTCGAAATCCTGGAACGCGCCGGGCGCAGCTGGCGCATCGTGTGCACCAGCAGCAGCTTCAGCGGCCTCAATGCGGCGGCGCTGGCCGGGCTCGGCATCACGGTGCAAGGCGACGGCTTTGTGCCGGCAGGTCTCAGCGTGTTGCCGCCCACGCCCACCCTCCCCGAGCTCGGCCAGATCGAATTCGTCCTCGCCGGCCCAGGAAGGACTTTGCGCGGCCCGGCCAGTGCACTGGCAACGGCCATTCTCGACAATACCTATCGGCTGTAGAGAGGGCTTTGGCTAGTTGTTGAGCCAGAGGTCTTCGAAACGCGAGCCGTTGTAGATGCTGTTGACCATGAACGTCAGCCCCTTCAGCCGCGGCTGCCGGCAGTTCGCGGCGCGCTGGTAAAAGATGATCGGCCGGGCATCGTCCTCTGCCAATCGCCTTTCGATCTCCCACACCAGCTTCTTGCGCTTCTCCAAATCGGACTCGGCCGATTGCTGATCGATCATGCTGTCGACCTCGCGGTTACAGTAGCCGGTATAGTTGCGCTCCGCACCGCACACGTAGTTCTCATAAAATAGCGTGTCGGGGTCGTCGACGCCGCTCTCCGTGATATTGAGGCCCACGGTGTAATCCTTGCGCATGATCTTGGGGTACCATTGGGTAGTGTCGACAGTTTCGAGCACGCCGTCGATGTAGACCTCCTTCAACTGGTCGATCAGGATGACTGCCGGATCCCGATACCCGGAGAGGTTGCGCGTCGATACCGTCACCGAGAGCCGTTTGTCGGGACCGTAGCCGAGCTTCTCCATGATCTTGCGGGCGGCGGCACGATTCTTCGGTACGTCTGGGTCGTAGCCCGGCAGCGTTTTCAGCATGTCCGGCGCCATGCCCCACATTCCCTCGGGGGGCGGCAGCATGGCACTGCCGATGACGCCCTGCCCCTCGGCGAGGATGTCGACGAAGGCCTTGCGGTCCAAACTCAGCGCCATCGCCCGCCGCAAGTCCGCATTGTCGAAGGGCGGTGCCGCCCGGTTGACGACCAGATTGCGGCTGGTATTTCCCACCACCACGTCGCAGATCGCCTGCGGCGCCTGGCTTTTGACGTCCTTCAATTGCGGGATCGTCACGGTATAGACCAGATCCACCTTGCCGGCGACAAATGCGAGGTTTCGCGTCGACACGTCCTTTATGATCGTCCACTCGATGCCGTCGAGATAAGGTCGGCCCTCTTTCCAGTAGTCCGGGTTTCTCGCCACCCGGATCACCTCGTTCGGCTTGAACTCGACGAATTTAAACGGGCCGGTGCCGATCGGACGGGTGCGCATGTCGCGCGGCGAGACATGGCAGGGATAGACCGGCGACCAGCCGGAGGCTAAGAAGGCGACAAAGGCCGGTTGCGGTCGTTGCAGACGAAATGTGACCTCGTAGTCGCCGTTGGTGGTCACCTCTTCCAGATTACTATACCAAGACTTACGAGGATTGAGGCGAAGTTTCTCGTTCGTCTTGCCGCTGAGAAGGTCCCAGGTACATTTGACGTCTTTCGCGGTAAAGGGTTTGCCGTCGTGCCATTTTACGCCTTCCCGCAACGGGAAGGTCAGCTCGGTTCCTTCCTCGTTCCAGGCCCAGCTGGTGGCCAGTTCCGGGACGATCGATCTCATGCTGTTTTGCGGCACATCTTGTTTGTAGACGACAAGATTATTGAATACCCCCATCATCGGGCGGTTGACCGCGGCCGTCGATTCCTCGTGCATCGACATGCTCGCCGGGCTGTCGAAATGGCCGATCTTGAGGATACCGCCCGCTTTTTGGGCGAATGCCGCATCAGCGGCGGACAACGCAAGCGACAGCGAACCCGCTGCCGCGAGCACGCGTAGATCCCGCTTCATTCCCTTTGCCTCCTGTTCGAGGATGCGGGCTTGGTAGGCCCGCTACTGCATTCTTGCTGGCCCGTTTATTGGGCTCTCCTGCAAGATTGCAGCGCGTGTAGGCTAACACATCTCGATCGCGCGGACCACGATCCTAAAGTGGGGCGCCGGGGCCCGGCCCTACTTGTCGAGCCAGACGTCTTCCAAGCGCCAACCGTTGAAGATGCTGTTGACCATCAGGGTCAGCCCCTTCACCTGCGGCTGCAAGCACGTACCGTCGCGGCTGTAGAAGATGATCGGTCGGGCACTGTCCTCCGCCAGCTTGCGTTCGATCTGCCAGACCAGCTGCTTTCGCTTCTCCTGGTCTGCCTCGCTCGATTGCCGACCGATCAGTTCCTCTACCTGGGGATTACAGTAATTGTCCCTGTTGAACTCCGAACTGCACCCGTAGACCAACGGCAAGGTCTGGTCCGGGTCACCGGCACCTTGCAAGTTGAGGCCGACGCTATAGTCCTTGCGCATCATCTTCGGGAAAAAGTTGGTGGTGTCGACCGGCTCGAGCTCGCCGTCGATGTAGACCTGCTTCAGCTGGTCGATCAGAATCACCGCCGGATCCCGGTAGTATGGGATATCGCGCACCGTCACTTTGATCTTGAGATGGTTATCGGGGCTATAGCCAAGTGTCTGCATAATCTGTCGGGCTTCCGCGCGGCTCTTCTGCACGTCGGGATCGTAGCCCGGCAGTGAATTGAGCATCTCCGGCGGCATGCCCCATAACCCGGCGGGCGCGGGCTGCATGGCCCCGCCGATGTCTCCCTGTCCCTCGGTGATGATATCGATGAACGCTTGGCGGTCCAGACTCAGCGCCATCGCCCGACGCAGATCGGGGTTGTCGAAGGGCGGTTTATCCCGGTTGATGAGCAGGTTGCGGTTGATGCTGCCCGGCGCCAGCTCGCAGATCGCCTGCGGTAGCTGGCTCTTCGCGTCCTTCAAGAGCGGGACCGTGAGGCTATATGAGAACGTCATGTCGAACTTTCCCGCAACGAACCCCAACAGCGCCGTCGAGAGATTGCGGATGATCGTATACTCGATGCCATCGAGATAAGGCCGGCCCTTCTTCCAATAATCCAGGTTTCGCGTCACTTTGATGTACTCGTTCGGCTTGAATTCGCCGAATTTGAACGGGCCGGTGCCGATTGGATGACTGCGCATATCGCGCGGCGGCACGTGGCAGGGATAGACCGGCGAAAACCCTGAAGCGAGCAACGCAACAAAAGCCGGCTGCGGCCGCTTCAGATGAAACGTGACTTCATAATCGCCATTGATGGTCACACTGTCGAGGTTCCCGTACCAGCTCTTGCGAGGATTGACGCGTAATTTCTCGCTCGACTTGCCGGTCAGCAGGTCCCAGGTGCACTGGACGTCCTTGGCCGTGAAGGGTTTGCCGTCATGCCACGTGATGCCCTCGCGTAGCGGCAATGTCAGCTCGGTCCCATCCTCGCTCCACGACCAGCCGGTCGCGAGATCGGGCACGATCGACTGCAGGCTGTTTTGCGGTACGTGCTGGTCGTACATGACCAGATTGTTGAACACCCCCATCATCGGCCCTTCGGCGAAGATCGTCGCCTCCTCGTGGATCGACATGCTCGCCGGGCTGTCCGGACTGTACATTTTCAGAATGCCGCCCTGTTTTTGGGCGAATGCCGTCTGTCCTATGGACAGCGCGAGGCACAACACGCCCGCTGCTGCGAGCACGCGCAGATCCCGTTTCATTCCCTTTGCCTCCTGTTCGAGGACGCGGGCTTGGTAGGCCCGCTACTGCATTCTTGCTGGCCCATTTATTGGGCTCTCCTGCAAGATTGCAGGCGTGGAGGCTAACACATCTCGATCGAGCGGACTATGATCCTGAGTGAGCGCCGGGCCGGGGACTAATTGTCGAGCCAGACGTCTTCCATACGCCAATTGTTGTAGATGCTGTTGATCCCGACGGTCACGCCCCTCGTCCGGGGTTGCCAGCACGTTGCCCCAGGCGCGTAAAAGATCATCGGTCGGGCCTCATCCTCCGCCAGCTTCCGTTCGATCTCCCACACCAGCTTTTTACGTTTCGCTTGGTCTGACTCTACGGATTGCCGATCGAACATCTTGTCGATCTCGGGATTGCAGTATCCGTTGATGTTTCCCTCGGCACCGCATGCGTAGTTCTCGTAGAAATTCTGGTCGGGATCGTCGACCCCATTGCCGGTGAGACTCATGCCCACCGTGTAGTCCTTCCGCGTGATCTTTGGTAACCAGTTGGTCGTGTCGATCACTTCGAGCTCGGCATCGATATAGACCTCCTTCAATTGGTCGATCAGGATGACCGCCGGATCCCGGTAGAATGGGATGTCACGCGCGGAGAGCTTGATTTTAAGGCGGTTGTTGGGCCCGTAGCCGAGCTTCTGCATAATCTGGCGCGCCTCCGTGCGGTTTTTCTGCACATCCGGATCATAGCCGGGCAACATCTTCAATAGATCTGGCGGCATGCCCCAGCTCCCTTCCGGCGGAGGCTGCATGACCCCGCCGATACTGCCCGTTCCTTCGGTGAGAATGTCGATGAAAGCCTGCCGGTCGAGACTGAGGGCCATTGCACGACGCAGATCCGGGTTGTCGAAGGGCGGCTTGTCCCGGTTGATGACCAGGTTCCGGCTGACATTTGTCGGCGCCAACTTGCAGATCGCCTGCGACTGGCTTTTGACGTCCTTTACGACAGGAAGCGGCAGTCCCAAGGTCAGGTCGAACCTCCCGGAGTTAAACGCCAACACTGCGGTCGATACGTTTTTGATGATCGTATACTCGATGCCGTCGAGATAAGGCCGGTCCTTCTTCCAATAATCCGGGTTTCTGGTGATGGTGATCCGCTCGTTCGGCTTGAACTCGACAAATTTAAACGGGCCGGTGCCGATCGGATGTGCGCGCATGTCGCGCGGCGCAACGTGGCAGGGGTAGACCGGCGAGAACCCGGAAGCGAGCAGCGCGATGAATGCCGGCTGCGGCCGCTTCAGATGGAAGGTAACCTCGTAATCGCCATTGATGGTGACCTCTTCGAGGTTGCGGTACCAAGCCCTGCGGGGATTGAGACGAAGCTTCTCGCTCGACGTGCCGGTCAGCAGATCCCAGGTGCATTTGACGTCTTTGGCGGTAAAGGGCCTGCCGTCGTGCCAAGTGATCCCTTGGCGCAATGGGAAGGTCAGTTCAGTCCCGTCCTCGCTCCACGACCACGTAGTAGCCAGATCGGGCACCACTGATTGCAGGCTGTTCTGCTTCACGTCCTGTTTGAACATCACCAGATTGTTGAAGACCCTCATCATCGGGCGCTGGGCGTAGACCGTCGCTTCCTCGTGGATCGACATACTCGCCGGACTATCGAGGCTGTACGCTTTCAGAATACCGCCTTGCTTTTGGGCGCGTGCAGCGCCGGCGGCGGACAATACAAACAACAGCGCTGCCGCTGCTGCAAGCACGCGCAGGTCTCCCTTCATTTTCGTGTAACCTCCTGTTCTGTCACGCGGGCTTACGAGACCCACGGTTGCATTCTTCGCCGGGCCATTTACTGGGCTCTTGCGAGACGACAACGCCGCCGAGATTATCACGTATCGGATGAACCCGACAGCAGGAGTATCGGGTTGCGCCGGCCATTGCCGGGCGTCCGCGCTGCAACCGGTTACTTGTCCAGCCAGACGTCTTCCATGCGCCAGCCATTGAAGAGACTGTTGACCATGAGGGTCAACCCCTTCACCCGCGGCTGCCAGCACGTTGCGCGGCGGTCGTAAAAAATGATCGGCCGGGCGCCGTCCTCTGCCAGTCTCCGCTCGATCTCCCACACCAGCTGCTTGCGCTTTTCCTGGTTGGCCTCGCTCGATTGCTGGTCGATCAGCTTGTCCACCTCCGGGCTGCAGTATCCATTGTAGTTCAACTCGCCGCCGCACCCGTAAAGCAGTTGGAGATTCTGGTCGGGGTCGGGTCCGCTTCCCGCGCCGGTAAAGCCGACGATGTAGTCTCTGCGCATTACCTTGGGGAACCAGTTCGTGGTGTCGACCGTCTCGAGCTCACCATCGATGTAGACCTGCTTCAGCTGGTCAATCATGATCACCGCCGGATCCCGCAGGTATGGGAGGTCGCGCACCGACACCTTGATCTTGAGCCGGTTGTCGGGTCCATAGCCGAGTTTCTCCATGATGTGGCGGGCGTTGGCGCGGTTTTTCTGAACATCGGGGTCATAGCCTGGCAGCCTTTGCAGCATGTCTGGCGGCATCCCCCATGATCCTGCCGGTGGCGGCTGCATGGCCCCACCTATGTCACCCTCTCCTTCGGTGAGGATATCGATGAATGCTTGGCGGTCGAAGCTCAACGCCATCGCATGCCGCAGATCGGGGTTATCGAAAGGCGGCTTGTCGCGGTTGACGATCAGGTTGCGGTTGAGTCCAACCGGCCCCATCTCGCACATCGCCTGCGGCATCTGTCTTTTCACGTCTTTGAGCAGCGGCACCGTCAGGCTATACGGGAAAGCCATGTCGAACTTTCCGGAAACGAGCGCCAGGATCGCCGTCGACAAGTTCTTGATGATAGTATACTCGATGCCGTCGAGAAGCGGGCGGCCCTTGTTCCAGTAATCCGGATTGCGCTCCACCTTGATGTACTCGTTCGGCTTGAACCCGACGAATTTGAACGGGCCGGTGCCGATCGGATGCTGGCGCATATCGCGCGGCGCAACGTGGCAGGGATAGATCGGCGAGAACCCGGAAGCGAGAGTGGTGAGAAAGGCCGGCTGCGGCCGCTTCAGTCGAAAGGTGACTTCGTAGTCGCCGTTCGTGGTGACCCGCTCGAGATTGCTGTACCAGGACTTGCGGGGATTGACGCGGAGCTTCTCGCTCGCTACGCCGGTCAGCAGCTCAAGCGTGCACTGGACATCCTTGGCCGTGAAGGGTTTGCCGTCGTGCCAGGTGACGCCCTGGCGCAGCGGCAAGGTCAATTCGGTTCCCTCCTCGCTCCATGACCAACCGGTGGCGAGATCGGGAACGACCGATTGTAGGCTGTTCTGCGGCACGTGCTGGTCGAACATGACGAGGTTGCCGAACACGCCCATCATCGGCCCTTCGGCGAAGACCGTCGCCTCCTCGTGGATCGACATGCTCGCCGGGCTGTCTGGACTGTACATTTTCAGAATGCCGCCCTGTTTTTGAGCCAACACGGGCTCGGCGCCGAGAGTTGCTGCCAGCACCCCGGTCAAGGCTGCGAACACGCGCAGATTTCCCTTCATTTCATATCCTCCCTTGATTGTCAGGAGCCCATTTGCTGGACCCTTCTGATTGGCGCCGAACAGCAGCCTTACTTGTCGAGCCAGACGTCTTCCATGCGGAAACCGTTGTAGATGCTGTTGACCATAATCGTCAGTCCTTTCACCTGCGGTTGCCAGCATGTCCCGCCCCGAGGGTAAAAGATGATCGGCCGGGCTCCCTCCTCCGCCAACCGTCTCTCGATCTCCCACACCAACCGCTTGCGCTTCTCTGGATCGGCTTCGCTCGATTGCCGGTCGATCAGCTTGTCGACCTCCGCATTGCAGTAGTTGGTATAGTTCCGTTCAGCTGCACAAACGAAGTTCTCGTAAAATTGCTGGTCGGGATCGTCCACCCCGCTCTCGGTGCCATTGAGGCCGACGGTGTAGTCCTTGCGTATGACCTTGGGAAACCAGTTGACCGTCTCGATCGGGTCGAGCTGGCCGTCGACATAGATTTCCTTTAATTGGTCGATCAAGATCACTGCCGGATTGCGGTAAGCAGGAATGTTGCGCGCAGACACCGTGACGGCGAGCCTCTTCTCAGGCCCATAGCCGAGTTGCTCCATGATCTTGCGAGCCTCGGCGCGGTTCTTGCCGAGATCGGGATCGTAGCCTGGCAAGGTCGCCAGCATTTCCGGCGGCATACCCCACAACCCTTCGGGCGGCGGCAGCAGAGTCGCGCCGATATCCCCCTGACCTTGCGTAATAATGTCAACGAAGGCCGTGCGGTCCAGGCTCAACGCCATCGCCCGCCGCAGATCGGGGTTGTCGAAGGGCGGCTTGTCGCGGTTGAGGATCAGGTTGCGGCTGACGTTTGTCGATGTCAGCACGCAGACGGCTTGCGGCGCCTGGCTTTTGATGTCGTTCAAGATCGGTACGGTTACGCCATAGGGCGAGTACAGATCGACATTGCCGGCGACAAAGGCCAGAAATTGTGTCGACACCTCCTTCATTATCAAAAATTCGATGCCGTCGAGATAGGGACGTCCCGGCTTCCAGTAATCGGCGTTTCTCGTCGTGCGAACCACCTCGTTTGGCTTGAATTCGGCGAATTTGAAGGGGCCGGTACCGACCGGATGACTGCGCATGTCGCGTGGCGATACATGACAGGGATAGACCGGCGACCAGCCGGAAGCCAAGAGGGCGAGAAAGGCCGGCTGCGGCCGCTTCAGACGGAAGGTGACCTCGTAGTCGCCCTTCGTCGTCACCTCATCGAGGTTCCTGTACCAGGATTTGCGCGGGTTGACGCGCAGCTTCTCGCTCGACTTGCCGGTGAGCAGGTCCCAGGTGCATTTGACGTCCTTGGCGGTGAACGGCTGGCCATCATGCCATTTGACGCCTTGGCGCAGCGGGAAAGTCAGCTCGGTCCCCTCCTCGTTCCACGACCAGCCCATTGCCAGATCCGGTACAATCGAATTGAGGCTGTTCTGCGCGACGTCCTGCCGGTATATGACCAGATTGTTGAAAACGCCCATCATCGGCCGCAATGCTGCGCCAGTCGCTTCCTCGTGGAGCGACATGCTGGCCGGGTTGTCGAAAAACGATATCTTGAGAATGCCACCGGATTTTTGGGCGAACGCCGCGCCGGTGGTGGACAACGCAATCAACAACCCACCGGCAGCCGCTAGGGCGCGAAGATTTTTGTGCATTGCACTCTACCCTCCCTAATGTACCGTGATCCGGCCCGGTCTTTTTTTGAATTTGCGGCGCGTGCCGCGGCTCAATACCGTTACTTGTCGAGCCAGACGTCCTCCATCCGCCAATTGTTGATGATGCTGTTGACCAACATTGTCCACCCCTTCACCTGCGGCTGCCAGCAGTAAGCAAAGCGGTTGTAAAAGATGATCGGCCGGGCGCCGTCCTCCGCCAGCTTTCTTTCGATCTCCCACACCAGTTTTTTGCGCTTTCCTTCGTCGGGCTCCATTGATTGCCGGTCGAACAGCTTTTCGAGCTCGGGATTGCAATACCCGGTGTAGTTGCGTGGAGCACCGCACGCGTAGTTCTCGTAAAATTGCTGGTCGGGATCGTCGACGCCGCCCCCCGTCAGATTGAGGCCGATCTTGTAGTCCTTGCGCATGACCTTGGGGAACCAGCTGGCGGTCTCGACGATTTCGAGCTCGCCGTCGATGAACACCTCCTTCAACTGGTCGGTTAGGATCACTGCCGGATCGCGATATGGCGGGATGTTGCGCGTCGAGACTTTGAGCACCAGCCGTTTATCAGGACCATAACCGAGATTGTGCATGATCCCGCGCGCCTCAGAGCGGTTTTTCTGCACGTCGGGGTCGTAGCCCGGCAGCATTTTCAGGACGTCCGGCGGCATGCCCCATAGCCCCTCGGGCATTGGTTGCATGGCCCCGCCGATGTCGCCCTGGCCTTCGCTGATGATGTCGATGAACGCCTTGCGGTCCAAGCTCTGCACCATTGCCCGCCGCATATCCGCGTTGTCGAAAGGTGGCGCATCGCGGTTGATGATCAAGTTGCGGCTGATACCGCCTGGCGTCACCTCGCAAATTGACTCGGGCGCTTGGCTCTTGACGTCCTTTAGCAGCGGAATCGTCGTGGCGATCCAATCCACTTTCGCGGCGACAAAGGCGAGGTTTGCTGTCGACACGTCACGAATGATCGTAAACTCGATGCCGTCGAGATAAGGTCGGCCTTTCTTCCAGTAATCACGGTTTCGCGTTAGCGTGATCCGTTCGTTCGGCTTGAACTCGGCGAATTTGAACGGGCCGGTGCCGATCGGATGCTGGCGCATATCACCCGGCGGCACGTGGCACGGATAGACCGCTGAATACGCGGAAGCGAGCAGCGCGACAAAGGCCGGCTGCGGATGCTGGAGATGGAAGGTGACCTCATAGTGGCCGTTGGTGGTCACCTCCTTGAGATTGCGATACCACGACTTGCGCGGATCGAGACGAAGCTTCTCGCGCGACTTCCCGGTCAGCAGGTCCCAAGTGCATTTGACGTCCTTGGCCGTAAAGGGCTCGCCGTCGTGCCATTTGACACCCTCGCGCAACGGGAACGTCAGTTGGGTTTCGTCCTCGCTCCACGACCAGCCGGTAGCCAAATCCGGCACGATCGATTGCAAGCTGTTTTGTTTTACGCGCTGGTCGAACATGACCAGATTGTTGAACACCCCCATCATCGCCCGCGCCGGAACGGCATCCACTTCCTCGTGGATCGACAGGCTGGGCGGCGAGTCAAGAGCGTGCACTCGCAAGACGCCGCCGGGTTTTTGGGCCAGTGCCGGCTCAGCGGCAAACATTGCTGTCAGTAACGCTGTCGCGGCCGCGAATACGCGCAGATCTCGCTCCATTTCCGTTACCTCCCTCTGTTCTCCTTGCCACGCCGGCCCATTCACTGGGCTCTCGCGCGGAGTTTAATGGGATTACCCCAGCAAAGCGGGAGTTATATTGGCCCCCGACGATGCTGGCAGCGCAACAAGAACGAGAGGCTCAGTTGTCCAGCCAAAGGTCTTCGTAGCGGTAGCCGTTGTAGATGCTGTTGACCATGACGGTCAGACCTTTGACCTGCGGATGACGGCAGGTTGCTCCGCGCGGGTAAAAGATGACTGGACGGGCGCTGTCCTCTGCCAAAAGCCGTTCGATTTTCCACACCAGCTGCTTGCGCTTCTCCTTGTCGGATTCCGCTGACTGCTGGTCGACCAGCCTGTCGACCTCCGGGCTGCAATAGCCGGTGTAGTTACGCTCTGCTGTACAGACATAGTTCTCGTAGAACTGCTGGTCGGGGTCGTCGACACCTGCTTCTGTGACATTGAGACCGACGGTGTAATCCTTGCGCAGGATCCTGGGATACCATTGAGTGGTGTCCACCGGGTCGAGCACCCCGTCGATATAGATCTCTTTCAACTGGTCGATCAGGATTACCGCCGGATCACGGTAGGGAGGAATATTGCGCGTCGAAACAGTGACAGGGAGCCGCTTGTCCGGCCCGTAGCCGAGCTTCTGCATGATACTGCGGGCCTTGACGCGGTTCTTTGCCACGTCGGGATCATAGCCCGGCAATTTTGTCAGCTCCTCTGGTGGCATGCCCCAGACCCCTTCCGGCGCCGGGAGCATCGTCGCTCCAATGTCGCCCTTCCCCTCGGTGATGATGTCGATAAAGGCTTTACGATCCAAAGTCAGCGACATCGCCCGGCGGAGATCGGCATTGTCGAACGGCGGCTTTTCCCGATTGACGATCAGGGTCCGATTGACGTTGGTCGCCGTCACTTCACAGATCGCGTCCGGCGCCTGGCTGTCTATATCTTTCAACAGCGGGATGGTTACGCCATAGGGCGAGAACAAGTCGGATTTGCCGGCGACAAACGCCAGAACCCGCGTACTCACATCTTTGATGATTGTCCATTCGATGCCGTCGAGGTAGGGCCGGCCCGGCTTCCAGTAGTCCGGATTTCTGGCCACCCGGATCACCTCGTTGGGCTTGAATTCGACAAATTTAAAAGGACCGGTCCCGATCGGGTGACTGCGCATGTCGCGCGGCGAGACGTGACACGGATAGATCGGCGACCAGCCCGAAGCTAGCAGCGCTAGCAGCGACGGCTGCGGCCGCTTCAGATGAAAGGTGACTTCATAGTCGCCATTGGCGGTGACCTCTCCGACATTGCTGTACCAGGATTTGCGCGGATTGATGCGCAGCTTCTCGCTCGCCTTGCCGCTGAGGAGATCCCACGTGCATTTGACGTCCTGGGCGGTAAAGGGCTTGCCGTCGTGCCACTTGACGCCCTGGCGCAGCGGGAAAGTCAGCTCGGTCCCTTCCTCGTTCGAGGACCAGCTGGTGGCGAGGTCAGGGACGATCGAGCGCATGCTGTTTTGCGCCACCTGCTGGTCGTACATGACGAGGTTATTGAAAACCCCCATCATCGGCCGCAATGCCGCAGCTGTCGCTTCCTCGAGAAGCGACATGCTCGCGGGACTGTCGAAATGCGAGATTTTGAGGATGCCGCCCGCTTTTTGGGCCAATACCGCGTCGGCGGCGCACAACGCAAGCGACAGCGAACCCGCCGCCGCGAGCGCGCGCAGAACATGCTTCATTCCCTTTGCCTCCTGTTCGAGGATGCGGGCTTGGTGGGCCCGCCACTGCACCCTTGCCGGCCCGTTTATTGGGCTCTCCTGCAAAGTCGCAGCCTTTGAAACTTAGCACGTCTCGATCGACGAGGCCATGGGTCTAAAGTGGGGCGCTGGCCCGCCCGGGCCCTATTTGTCGAGCCAGACATCCTCCATCCGCCAGCCGTTGTAATTGCTGTTGACCATGACAGTGAACCCCTTGACGTAGGGGTACCAACAGGTCCCGTTGCGTGGGAAAAACAGCACGGGCCGGGCGCCGTCCTCCGCCAGCTGCCGTTCGATCTGCCATACCAACTCGCGGCGTTTCTCCGGGTCGGGTTCCATCGATTGCTCGTCGATCAATGCGTCGACCTGCGGATTGCAGTAGCCGGTGTAGTTCCGATCCGCGCCGCACACGTAATTCTCGTAGAATTGCTGGTCGGGGTCGTCGAGCCCGTTCTCGCTGACGCTGACCGCGACCTTGTAGTCCTTGCGCATGACTTTGGGGTACCAGTTCGCCGTCTCGACCGTGTCGAGCACGCCGTCGATATACACTTCCTTCAGCTGGTCGATGGCGAGCACCGCCGGATCGCGATAGGCCGGGACATTGCGGGTGGAAACAGTGACCGCAAGCCGCTTATCGGGGCCGTAACCGAGCTTTTCCATGATCTGGCGCGCTTGGGTCCGGTTTTTCTGCACGTCCGGGTCGTAGCCGGGCAGTGTCCGCAGCACCTCAGGCGGCATGCCCCAGAGGCCCTCAGGCGGCGGCTGCATGGCTGCACCAATGTCGCCCTGCCCCTCACTAAGGATGTCGACAAAGGCCTTGCGGTCCAGAGCCAAGGTCATCGCCCGCCGCAGATCCGGATTGTCGAATGGCGGCGCCGTCGGATTGACCAGCAGATTGCGGCCGGCATTCCACGCATCAACCCGACACATCATCTCCGGCGCCTGGCTTTGAATCTGTTTCAACAACGGGATCGAGATGATGCCTGTCCCGGTCCGGTCGAATTTTCCGGCGGCCAGCGCCAATACCGCCGTCGACGGGTTGCGGATGATCGTGTACTCGATC
>Ga0070717_10002178_pt1 | contig 13740 bp, 11 predicted proteins | sample LARL113metaG_FD_71366 | JGI IMG/M metagenome (GOLD analysis project Ga0070717, IMG submission 71366) | Corn, switchgrass and miscanthus rhizosphere microbial communities from Kellogg Biological Station, Michigan, USA - LAR L11-3 metaG | ecosystem: Host-associated > Plants > Roots > Rhizosphere ... | reverse complement strand
ACTGCCTTCGGTGCTCGATGCGGCAGGAGTAATGAAGCAGGCGGTCGCGTACCTCGAACCGAAGATGGAGAAGAAAACAGGATCGCAGAAGGCGACGATTGTGCTGGCGACCGTCAAAGGCGACGTTCACGACATTGGAAAGAATCTAGTGGACATCATCCTGACGAACAACGGTTTTCGCGTGGTGAACCTCGGGATCAAGCAGACCGCTGACGCGATTATCAAGGCCGCACAGGAACACAAAGCCGATGCCATCGGGCTGAGCGGGTTGCTGGTGAAGTCCACGCTGGAGATGAAGTATGTGATCCAGGATTTGGAGCGGCAGAAGCTCGATTTCCCCGTGCTGTGCGGCGGAGCGGCGCTCACGCGCAAATATGTGGAAGACGATCTGCGGCGGGAGTACTCGAACGCCGTGTTCTATTCCGATGATGCGTTTGGTGGGCTGCACATCATGGAAGATCTGGCTTCGCCGGATGGGCGGAAAGAAATCCGGCTGCAAGAGGGACGCAAAGTGAAGGAATACGCGAAGGCGGTGGCCGTCGATGAAGAGTCCGGTCCAGTGTTCGCCGAGCGCAGTCCTGTCGTCGGCGATGCGCCTAATATTCCAGTGCCGCCGTTCTGGGGCGTGCGGGTGAAAAAAGATTACGATTTGCGCGAGCTGTTTCGCTACATAAACGACACCGCGTTATTCAAAAATCAATGGCAACTAAAAACCGCTTCGCAAGAAGATTATCTGCGGCTGGTGGAGCAGAAGTTTCGGCCAATCAAAAAGCAGTTGGAAGAAGAAGTAATTGCTAGCCGGATTTTCGAGCCGCAGGTGGTTTGGGGATACTTTCCGTGCCAAGGCGAAGGGAATGATGTGGTGGTTTATGAGCCCAGACAATCTAACGATGAACACCTAGGGACGGTCGCCCCTTCGACAAGCTCATGGCAGGCTCTCGGCCGTGCGGCCGAGCAAAGCTCGGCTCAGCCGGGTCAGAGACCCGGCTCCACACAAGCAAGGGAGCTACTGAGATTCACGTTCCCTCGGCAGAGAGAAGGCCGCAGGCTTTGCATCTCAGATTTCTTTGTCCCGAGATCTTCCGGCAAGATGGATGTGATCGGGTTTTCGCTAGTGACTATGGGAGCGAAGGTATCCCAGGAAACGCGGCGGCTATTCGAGGGCGGCGAGTACACGCGATATCTTTACCTGCACGGATTGAGCGTGGAAACGGCGGAAGCATTGGCTGAGTATCACCACAAGCTCATGCGCGAAGAGTTGGGGATAGCCGGTGATGACTCGCCGCACATCCGTGATCTGTTTCACCAGAAGTATCGCGGATCGCGGTATTCGTTTGGATATCCTGCATGCCCGAATTTGGAAGATCAGACCAAGCTGTTTGCGTTACTCCATCCCGAAGAGAATGTTGGCGTGCGCCTGACAAGCGCTTTTCTCCTGGAGCCTGAGCAGTCGACGTCGGCAATTGTGGTGCACCATCCGGCAGCGAAGTACTTTGTGGCGTAAACCTTTCTCGATACCTACAAAGTTGTTGTGTCTGCCTCGCGAGTATGTTATTAGAACAAGCGCTCCTCGAAGTTGTACGTATGCGAGTACTCGATCTGGGCTGCGGTGAAGGGCGCGATTTACTTACCTGGAATGTAGCTCCCTCTGATGAGGTTACGGGAGTGGATATAGATGGCGCGCGAATCACTGCCGCGCGAGAGCACTTTCCTGGCCGTACCTATCGGCAACCATTCGCTGCTGCCAGTTTCGATCGCGTAATCTCCAACATCTCTGTGCCATATATGGACATCGCCAAAGCGTTTACGGAAGCCCATCGCGTGTTGCTGCCGGGCGGCAGGCTCTCCATAAGCGTTCATCGCTGGAATTTCACCATGACTGAGTTGCGCAACTGTTTTCCAAAACCTATTCCCACGCTGTTTCGGCTCTATGTAATTGCGAACGGAATCATTTTCCATTGTACGGGCCGCACCGTGAGATCATTCAACGGCAGGACAGAATCGTTCCAGACGGAGCGAGGCCTGAGAATTGCGCTATGCCGGGCCGGCTTCGAGAATATCGCATTTAGCGAATGGGGAGATGGGCGGTTCGTGGTGGAAGCATGCAAACGTAAGTACGCCCAAGTCTCAGGTCTTGCGACAGCAGCGTAATTGGCACTGTCGTGACCCTGACGTTTCACTGTCCGCGAAAACACTGGAATCATTCCAGGCGCACTTCAACTCCTGCCGCGCCAAATTGCAACATCATGGTTTCTTTGTCTACGTACATATCCCCGATCTTAAGTGCTCGCGGCTTGACTCCATAGGTTTGAAATCCTAAAGATTCGTACAGGCGTTTGGCTGCAATATTCGTGCTGCTTACGGCAAGCAGAACTTGCTCGATTCCGGGCAGGGATTGGGCTTGACGCAGAGTTTCCATCAGCAAGGCTCGTCCCAGACCTCGTTTACGGTGCTCGTGGCTCACATACACGCCCCAGATAGTTCCGTTGTGCGCGGCCTTGGCCTGCTTGTGTCGATAGAAGCCAGCGAGACCGGCCAGTTCGCCGTCGACGAATGCACCCATGACGAAATTATTGTTGTCAGACTTCGCGAGATTCCTGGCCGCATGCTCAATCCCAGCGCGCCGGAACTCCTCGGCGGATTCAGTAAACGCCTCCGGCTCACGCTCTAGGCCCTCGAGACGCAAACGGAAAAACGCATCTGCGTCGTGCTCCGTAAGCCGACGAATCTCGAGAGCAGTAGCTTCGCCCATGTTTGAAGCAGAATATGTTGAGCAGAATACTATGGGAGACGGCGTCGCTCCGACCAAACCTCAGTTGCCGGCAGCATCCGATTCCTGGCGCAGCGCGTGCAAGTCGATTCCGAGCTGCTCAGCTTTCTTGTAGAAATGACTGCGCTCCAGACCGAGTGCCTTCGAGGCGTTAGTGATGTGGTAGTGATTGCGCTTGAGCTCGGTGATCATGACTTCACGCTCGAAGCTTTGGACGCGATCGGCGAGCGGACCCGAGCCGGTGCTGGTCAGGTGCTCGCTTGAAAGTTGGGGCAGGGCGGATTCGACCGTCTCTGGAGTGACCTCGCCGTCTGCAGCCAACAGGAGCAAACGTTCAACTACATTGCGCAGCTCGCGGACGTTTCCGGGCCAGCCGTGCGCCTGCAAACCGCGGATCGCTTCAGGGGTGAAGAGGATAGGTTTCCAATTGTTCTGATCGCACACTTGGCGAGTGAAATGTTCAATGAGCGCCGGAATATCTTCACGGCGCTCTCGCAATGGCGGCAGTGCTAAGGGGAAGACGTAGACGCGATGAAAGAGATCCTGGCGGAACTTGCCATCCCGGACCAGCGTCTGCAAATCGCGGTGCGTGGCGACGATGACGCGGACGTCCACTGGAATAGGCTTATCGCCACCAATGCGCTCGACTTCACCTTCTTCCAGCACGCGCAGCAGCTTGGCTTGCATGGGGAGGGGCATGTCGCCGATTTCATCAAGAAAAATGGTTCCACCTTCAGCTTGCTCAAACTTTCCAACATGCCGCCCGGCGGCGCCGGTGAATGAGCCTTTCTCGTGACCGAAGAGCTCAGATTCGATCAGCTCCGCCGGAACCGCAGCGCAATTCAGAGTGATGAATGGACCTGAAACTCGCGGACTGCGCTCGTGCAGGGTCCGGGCTACCAGCTCTTTCCCCGTGCCAGTTTCTCCTAGAATGCACACGCGAGTTTCGCTCGCGGCGACGCGCTCGACTTGAGCCATGATCTTCTTCATGGTCTCGCCGGTCCAAATGATTTCGTGTTTGCCCAGACGTTCGCGGAGTTGGCGGTTTTCGGATTCCAGACGCTGTAGTTTGAGGGCATTCTCCACGGTGAGCAGCAGCTTGTCGGTGGAGATGGGTTTTTCGAGGAAATCGAAAGCGCCGAGTTTGGTGGCGCGAACAGCCATGTCAATATGCGCCTGGCCGGACATCATGACTACGGGAGTTGGAACTTCCTGCGACTTGAGATCGGCGAGCAGCGAAAGCCCGTCTTTGCCGGGCATGATCACATCGGAAAGAATCAAATCGAAATGCTGCGAGCGAGCCAGGTCGAGAGCCTTGGCCGCGTTATCGCAGACCGTGGCTTCGTGACCGGCCAGGCGAAACGCGCGGGAGAGCGAAGCCAGCGTGTTGGCCTCGTCATCGACGATCAGCAGATGTGCTTTCTGCGCCACGGTTACTCTCCTCAAGTGGACGCGCTAATTGCGTCGCGCGCCGGTTTTTCCGAGCCTAGTTTCTCCTGATTTCGCGGAAGCTCAATCACAAATGTTGCTCCTTCGCCCGGCCAGCTGCGAACGCTGATTCTACCGCCGTGGTCGCTGATGATGGACTGAACGATCGCCAGCCCAAGCCCCGTGCCATGCGCCTTGCTGGTGTAGTAAGGCGTAAAGAGACGCTCGCATTCTTCGGAGGTCAGGCCGGAGCCAGTATCGGAGACTTCAACGAATACGCGATCTCCGTTCTGGTGTGTGCGCAAGGTGAGTGTGCCGCCCTGAGGCATGGCATCCATCGCGTTTAGAACAAGGTTGGACAACGCGCGATGCAGAAGTTCGGGATCGGCGGCAATCGGTTCGATGTCCGATGCCAGACCAAGCTTCGGTTCTATCGTGGCGCGGTCGGACGACCGAAGCTGCGCCCGGAAAACCCGCGCAACGTTCTGCACGATTTCATTCACATCCACAGCCTGAAACTGCGGCTGCGGCATTTTGGAAAATTCGCTGAAGCGCGAGATGATGGCTTTCAAGTTGGCGATTTCTGCCAGCATTGTGGCGGAGCTTTCCTGGAACATTTCGTCGAAAAGCTGCTGACTCTGCTGGCGGGCACGCAATAGATTCTCGACCGTGAGCTGCAAGGGAAACAATGGATTCTTGAGTTCATGCGCCAGCCGCCGGGCAAGCTCACGCCATGCGGCAACGCGTTCGGCCTGCACTAGCTGCTGCTTTTGCGAAAGCAACTCGTGAGTCATGCGATTGAACGATTCGGCGAGCGCACCAAGTTCATCGGATGAAGTTACCGGAACCTGTGTGCTCCAGTTGCCGGCAGCAACTTCACGCGCAGCTTCTGCGAGCTGCTCGACTGGGTGGGTGACGCGGGCAGCGGCCCATCCACTAAAAAGAATTGCCAGCAAAATCCCAGCCGCGGACGCAAGCATGGCGGCGGAGCGGATGCGCTGCTGCAGTTCAATGTAGGGCCGGCGGGAGTTGCCGACCACCAGAATGCCCAGCAATTGATTATCCAAGCCGAAAAGTGGAATCGCGTTGATGGCTTCTTCGTCGCCCGAGTCTGAAGACCAATGAACAATCTCAGAAGCTTCCTGATGCTGACGCCGAACCTGCTCGATCAGAGGCGCAACCCGCTCGGGTTGGGGAGCGGCGCCGGAAGCGCTAATCAAAAGCTGAGGAGAAAAGCTGCCCGCAAGGTTTTGATAGAACATCGCGCGCATTCCTGCCGGCAACTCGAGGCTGGCGAGAAAATCCTTATCAACGCGCCTGCCCCCAATGACGTATAGCGGCTCATCGCCAACTTCAACCTGGCGGATGGCCGAGAGTCCCAGTGCTGCGCCTTCCGGCAATTCCTCCTGCCTGAGAAACGCCTCTTTTGTAGCAGATGCTGGCAGCGCGCTTTCTTTGTAGCCGAACTTTCCCGGCCACTGCGCCGAAGAGATAATCGTACCCTGAGAATCCACGAACTCAAGAAAATCCAGCCGCTGGCTTTGAGCTAGAGATTTCGCTTCATTCAGGTAAGCGCCGTAGTCGGGAGCGCCGTGATTGATGGCTAGCGCAATGCGGGTTGCGTTGTCGCTACGTGCGATACCTTCGACACGCTGGGCTACTTCTTCTCCGCGGCGATTAAACTCATGGCGAAACTGTGCGACCAGGCCAGCCGTGCGTTCTTCGTTCGCTCGTTCAAATGTTCGACGCGTGGAGATGGAAACGATCCACGTCACTGCTGCAACGGAGACGAATACTGTCAATCCAAAAACAGCCAGCAGTTTACGGCGGAAGCTCATGGCTTCTCCGTTGCGAGCCACGCATCTTGTGTGTGCCAGCTTCCGTCGCGGCTTGTGGTCCAGTTCCTCACGGGTGAGGCCGCGGCTGTCGTGATTTTCAAATGTAGAAGTGGAATAATGCGTTTGGATTCGAGCAGGAATGTCTCCGCCGTATACAGATCGGAGGAGGTATCACTCGCGAATTTGGGTTGCGGCAGTTTCAAATTCTCGGCAAGTTTGGTTAATGCCAAGGCCGCATCCAACGACGCGAGCGGCATTCTGACCAGCCGGAAATCTGCGGTCCCGCTGTTCGTAAGCTGCACAGACAACCCGGCATCGCGGGCATTCAACGTGATTCTCTCCGCAATGACGCGAGCCAACTGATCGCCCGCATCGTAGCCCAGGTTCCACGAGGGCGCGTAGCGGATCTCGCTTCGTAGTTGCCGAGCACGCGACAGGTCAGCCTCGCTCGGAAACAGAAATGCGTAGCCCGTCATCCAAACAGGCAGCAGTGTACCCGTGGGTTCGGCGGAGCCTTGCAAGAGAACGTCATTCAGTGCAACGCGATCGATACTAAGACCCAGCACCTGCCGCTGACGCGCCTCATCAGGAGTCTGGGGATCGCGAGAAAAGACCAAGGCCATCAACTCGAATGGAGCAGAGCTCCGGACGGCGCGCCCTTCCATGGCAGCGCGATGCGCCTGCTCGGGAGCGACCTCGATCACGTCTGCCTTGCCCAGATCCAGTTCGATCATCTGTTCACGAAAATTTCTGCCCATCTCAATCTCAATCGAGTCCACAAACGCGCGGCCGCGCCAGTAGCCGTCACGCGCAGAAAGCTCAAGCTTCTTGCCGGGATCCCAATGGCTAATTGCGAATGGGCCGCTTCCCAGCAGCTTACCGCCTTCGCGCTTGGCAATTCCATTTCTCGCCAGAGCTAATTCCGCTGGTAACCCTGGGTCTGGGGAGTCGCACTCGATCACCACCGAATCTCCGGTTGGGAAAACTTTCCAATTGGGATTTGCGGTGCGCAGGGACGCGGCCACGGTATCCGAATTCACCGCGGTTCCGTTGTGGAAGGATATCCCGGAGCGAAGATAGAAATGCCACCGTTGATTGCCGGGCTCGGGTTCCCAAGATGTCGCGATCGCAGGTTCAAGTCTTCCACGGTCGTCCTGATCGACGAGAGTATCGAAAATCAAGCGAGAAAGATTGCGGCGAGTGATTGAGTCGGGGGCGCTTGGGTCTGCTGGATCGAGCGACGCTAGCGCGGCCTGCACGGTAATGCGCAGAGTTCCGCCGTAATGCGGGCGGGTCCCCGCCATTGAGCCTGCGGCAATCAGCAAGCTAGCGGCCGCAATCAATGCTGAGGCGGAACGCTTCATATCTAGCTGAGTTCTGCAAAACTGCGATGGCGGTGGCGCCGTTCGATTCAGTCCATACCGCGCTCACCATGCCGTCCAATTCGACTGGCTCGCTGACCGGTATCGGCTCGCGATCGGGAAATTCATAAGCGCGAATGGAATCGTTCGAACCGCTGCCGCTGCGAGTTGCCAATATCTGCCAGCCCGATCCGCAACTGCTGCGCACAGCAGCGATGTCGCTGCCCCAACCGAGCTTCCCCGCGCTCTGGTCGGTAATGCCGTCGAGCAGGTGAACCTGTCCATCGACGCCAGCGAAGAGCCACAAGGTGTATTTCTCCCGCGGGACAGGCGCAGCCGAATAAAACGGAGGCGCCGCAGTTTGCTGGCCGATGCCCGGAGCCAAAACACCGGTGAAATAATTTCGCGCAGGCGTAAAGAAAGCATTCAGTGCAAATTGATCGGTTCCGAGTGGCCAGGGATCGTCGCTCTCGTAGCAGGTGAGTGCGAGTGGGGCTTTGGCGGTGCTGCGACAGAATAGGCCGGGCAAAAAGACATCGAAGAGATGATCCTTGCGAAGCACTAGCCGGCCTCTCAGATCACGCGGCCCCGGGCGCGAGTGAGTCACAGGCAAGGATTGCTCCGGCTGCCAGCGCTTGTCTTCGAGCTTATATGGGAGCTTATAGATATTGACACCGTTCGCGTCGAGCACGGCCATGTGCGCCGGATTGCCGTCAATGACTGCGACATCGAGTATGCGATCCGGCTGTGACCAGAGCAGCGCCTTGTGAATGACGACGGCAGGCGTCTCATGAGTCACGGGCTGGGTTTCCGGTGGTGCAACGAAAACCATCACCACGGCGGATTCATTGGAGCTCTGGTGAATTTCTGCGACCCAGACATAGTTTTGTAGGTTTTCGGAGAACGTGACTTTCACGCTTGCTGCGGCCTGCTCGGCCTCGACGAAGCGCACACCGCGAGCAGCGAGTTCGGTCAGAAGCGCACGGCGAATTTCGTCAGTTTGCGCGCGGGTGAGAGATGAGCGATTGGCAAAATCAATGAAGACTGTTCCCGGCCCGGTCACCGAAGCAATTTTTGCTGCCAGTTGCTCGTCGGCGGAAGCCCAGTTTCCGGCCGCGGCAGCATGAGCCGCCAATAAGAGAATGATGAACAGTGGACACGCGGCGCGCCCGAAGCGGGATCTCGAACTCGGCATCTGCGGGATGCGCGCATTATAAACCGCGCTGCGCTTCTGATTTACCATGGCGCTCTGTACTGATTGGAGTCATGTCTCCTGTTGCGGTCTTGCCATACAACTACACCGAAACTTGTCATTCCCGAGCGAAGCGAGGAATCTGTTCCTGGTGAACATGCAAACGGCTCGCGTCTGCGAGCCACCTGCAACGTTTCATTTCTCTGGTGGATCTTGTGCCTCCTCCGCTTGGCTGGTGCGGTTCGCCATGTTCATGCTGCGAAGGACATCATTGGCGAAGAAAAATTTACCATCTGCCGGCACCATCATGATTTGCAATTTATCGGAGAGTTTTTCCGCGACGATTTTGTTGATCAGCAGCGGATTTTGTTTCAGGATCGCTCCCTCTTTGCTCATCCGCTCGGCATCGGCCGCGGAGGTTACGCGAATGCGGTCAGCTTCGGCTTCGGCCAGCAGCTTGCGGCGCTCGTTCTCTGCTTTGCTGTCAATCACTTTCGCCTCGGCCATCGCTTCTGCATTCTTCACCGTCGTTTCCTTGCGAGCTTCGGCCTCGAGCTTAGACTGCTCAATTTGTTTCTGCTTCAGAGGCAAGGTGTACTGCATGGCATCGGCTTCGCCCTTCGCTTCCAAAACGCGAACCTGCGCCTGGCCTTCCGCTTGCTTCACCTGTTGAGCTTTTGCTGCTTCGGCTTCCAGTTCAGATAACCTCACTTGCTTTTCCTGGATTTCGGTTTGCACGCCCATCTGGTCGTTTTCTTGTTCTTTCAACAGCAAGTTCTCCAGCCCTTTTGCATACTCAGGTGGAAGCTGGATATCGCGCAGCATGACTTCTTTTACGATGATTCCATCGGCAGCGAGTTTCTGTGTTATTGCCCCAGCAGCCCGCTTGCGGACTTCTTCGCGCCTGGCCGCGAAGACATCGCGAACGGTATAGTTCGGAACCAACTCGCGCCATGCACTGGCTACAACAGCAGGAACGATTTCTGTCTTCACCGGCTGAGGCAGATTCGCCTGGATGTAATCGAGATGCTTGGGGTCGAGGCGATACCGCACTGTAATCGCCAGCCCAAGCGTGAGTCCTTCTTTGGCTTGAACATTCAGTGGCTCGGCTTTGTGAGCAGCGGCCTTCGCATCCTCCGATTCTCCGGTGGTGAACAATTGATCGCGCGTGTCAAAGAGCGCCACATTTTCGGCTAATGGGGTTACAAAGTGTGCGCCCGGATAAAGCGTTCCCGGCAGAGTGCCTTTTGTCTGGCTAACCCGCACGCCGGCCATGCCGCTGGGGACCACCACGATTCCGGCTGCGATCAACAGCGGTCCCCAGGCAAGGAGTGCCAGAGCCAGACTGGCGCGCCAGCGGATGTGCGGAGCCGCAGTTGGTTCGGCTTCGGGCGTCGCTTGCGCCTGGCGATGTCTAATCTCAAGGTAAAAGTCGTAGGCGAGAATTCCGGCAGCGATGGCAATCATCGCAATGCCGCCCGACGTGAGCAAATATTTCAGGAACAGCATAGGTTCTCCTTTTAGCGCCTCAGCGCACGCGCCCGGATTTGACCGCGACCGCCTGACGGGCAAAGATCAAGCGGAAGACTTTTCCGAAGATCAATTCTTCGACCAGTAATGCGACAGCGAGAGAGAAGGCCATTCCTGCGATGATTGCGATAGCTGTGATTGCGAGTTGCATCACGTCCTCCGGTCCACTTTCTCTGTTCTTTACTGCCCTTCGCCTGCCAGCGCCGGGGCTGCTGGTTGCGCTTGGGCAACTTCCTGGGTTACTGGTGCTCCATCGAAAATTTCGGCGACTTGTTCATCGCGATCGGCGCGAATTAGAACTGTGTCGCCTACGCTGACCATGCGAAAGAGTTGTTCCATGTCGCGATTGCGCAGGCGAATGCATCCATGCGAGGCGGCTTTGCCGATGGATCTCGGTTCGTTTGTGCCATGAATTCCGTAGCCCTTGCGATTCAGTCCCAGCCAGCGCCTCCCGATCGGGTTGCCGGCGCCGGCGGGAATCACGACGCCGGGGTGGTAGTAAGTCGGATTGGCGATCCGATTGACGATCTTGAATTCTCCACTGGGACTGGGGCTAACCATTGCGCCGACTGCGACCGGGAAGGTGCGGACGACTTTTCCGCCTTCGAGCACCGCCAGCTTGCGGTCGGGAATGCTGACCAGCACTTGGCGGGCGACCCGAGCCGTCGTGAATTCTTGGGCCGCTGCGGTTGAGGCAAACAGTGCGGTCATTAGCAGGGTGGCGGTCCGGATTCGATTTTGGGCTTTCATCGCCCTGCCTCGTTGCCTTACGCGGATATTGAGAGGCAGATGGCAAACCAAAGCCTATGTTGCTGATAGGTGGTGACTTAGAGTGATTAGCCGAGCGCGATTTCGTGGGTGATCGAGGACGCCGTGTCGGCGCTCCCACAGTTCCGGGGTGGCTGAGGAGAGTGGCAGATGGCAGCGAGAAAAGTTTACGAGAAGCGGATTACCTCCGTCCTACGACACCGTCTTCACGATGATGCGATATTGGTTTGACGGCGTTGACGAAGGGCTTGAGCTCGAAGTCGAGCGCAGGAGAAAATTGGGATTGCCTCCGCTAGACACTGACCCCTCGTTCTGTCACTTCCTGGTGTTCGCGCTGGTGGTAATGCAAGCTATATTGTGGCTGGCGCTGGCCGGCGCATTCATGGTCTGGCTGATTCAGACCAACACGTGACGCAATTCCCCAATCACATAGTGACAGAAGGCCCGGTTTGTCAATCCGCGGAAATTCGAAGTCGGTAGAGGCTCAGTTTCAATTGGTGCGTGGTTGGCTTTGCGTTCTTGGCGGCAGTTCTTTGCGAGCTTTGCGGTAAAGAGGAACTTAACCGCGAAGAACACCAAGGATCCGCAAAGGACGCGAAGCAAGTCCTGAGACCAAGAGCAAACTGAGCCCTACTTCGAAGTCTCGCCCATTGACATCCGGTTAAGTCCGCACTATTGTGGCCCACCATCCAGGTGAACATCGTCAAAGCAACCCGGCGGTTTGAGGAATGGCTCGGGCAGCGCACCGCTATCGTCAAGCCAGATCTGCGGGCCAAGCATAAGCACATGGCCGTGGCCGCGTTTCCATTTCTCCGCGCTACCTTTTATCGCTGGATGCAAGTCTGGCCCGAAGTTTGTTCTGATCTGGCCAAAGCGTCTCAGGTGCTTGCGGTTGGCGATCTTCACATTGAAAACTTCGGCACGTGGCGGGACGTTGAAGGGCGCCTAATCTGGGGCGTAAATGACTTCGATGAAGCCGCCGAGCTGCCTTATACCAATGATCTGGTGCGGCTGGCTACAAGCGCCATTCTAGCAGCCGACGAAGGAAACCTTGCCCTCAAGCCGAAAGACGCCTGCGAGGCCATTCTCGATGGCTACGGGAAATCCCTGGCGGAACACGGCGGCGCGTTCGTGTTGGAAGAAGAACATAAGTGGCTGCGGCAGATCGCGACCGGCGAATTGCGCGATCCGGTGCCGTTTTGGAAGAAGATGGACGGCCTACCAGAGGTGAAATCAGATATTCCCGCGAGCGCACGGGAAGCTCTGGAGCACTTGCTCCCGCCGCAGACTCTCAATTATCGAGTAGTTCGCCGAGTAGCTGGTTTGGGGAGCCTCGGGCATGTTCGGCTGGTGGCGCTCACAGAATCCTATGGCGGCAAGATCGCGCGCGAGGCCAAAGCGCTTGTGCCGTCTTCAGTTTATTGGGCGAGCGAGAGCGAGGGTCCGACGGGAATTTTGTACCAGGCAATTATGAGTCATGCCGTGCGAGCGCCCGATCCTTTTGTACAACTACGAGGGCGATGGATTGTGCGACGACTTTCGCCGCATTGTTCGCGCATTGAACTCAATCTATTGCCAAAGAATCGGGATGAATGCCGCCTGCTATTTGCTATGGGCTGGGAGACGGCAAACATCCACCTCGGCAGCCGCGGCGCGTTGAAGGACGTGCGGCGCCATCTGGAGACGCTAACCCGACGCCAACTGGAATCCGATGCGCAAGCGATGACCAAGGCGGTGCGGAAAGACTGGCAGCGCTGGCGCGACTCCGGCGAGACGTGACGTCCGCTTGCGCCTGTCATCCACAGGCGCGACTGTTCCGTTACTTCGGCTGTGTGTAATCATCATTATTAAGGGGTGAGTTTGAATACCGTCCCGTGGCCGGAAGAGCCACCAGCCTTGGTTGTGCCGTAGAGATTGCCCGCCTTGTCCATGATCAGGCCTGCGAGAGGAACCGCCCCATCGGGTGTGTTCGTGAAGCTATGTAGCACGGTCTCATTATTGGAGGTATCCAGCTTGAAAACAGTTCCGTAAAGGAAAGAAGAGCCGCCGCTTCTGGTCGTGCCGTAGATGTTACCCGCCTTGTCGATGACTAAGCCGCTTGGGGAGATGCGCCATCGGGCGAGTTCGCGAAGATATACAGCAGGGCTTTCCGGGCTTTGCTTCCAACCGAACGAATAGTGCGACTTTTACTGTCTGAGCCATGCGTGCATCTCCTCGACGATATCTTGGGATTGAAAAACTCGTTGGTTGTTTTTGAGGGTTTCTTGGTCTAGTGCTGCATAAGATGTTTCTGCGCGAGAAAAGTTGCGTTGAACTTGTGCAGGCGTTCGAGGCGGTCGATGATCTGCGCAACGCGTTTCGCGAATCCTCATGCTTCTGTAGCCGAGACATGAAGGGACACCTGCGGGGAGAACCCGAACACTTCGTCTGCTACGGCGGCTACAAGAGCTTCTACATGGACTGGAACTTTGACGTATGGCGTTGCGATGCCTGGCGGGAACGCATGTGTTCGGTTTGGGAATTTGCAGAAACGCCTTTGGTGCGCGACGGCTGCACCGCCTGTATAGCTGACTGCTACCGCGATTCAAGTGTGATGCTTCACTTTGCCGTATCGCTCGGCGATGCACTCGACTGCTTAAGCGAAGGACACATGTTTGCCGCGCTCAAAGCAATCGTGGATGGCCGAAATCTTGAATCGCTCGGCGCAGTTATGGGGAATGCTCTTGTTCTTTCACGACTGGCGAAGCTTGGGTGAAGGCTACTAAAATGACGCACTCCCATCTTGCTGGTTAAAACCGGCTCCTCCGGTTCCCTAACAGACCAAGAGCTAGGTTTCGGCATGGGGCCAGTGCT
>Ga0070717_10002177_pt1 | contig 13742 bp, 10 predicted proteins | sample LARL113metaG_FD_71366 | JGI IMG/M metagenome (GOLD analysis project Ga0070717, IMG submission 71366) | Corn, switchgrass and miscanthus rhizosphere microbial communities from Kellogg Biological Station, Michigan, USA - LAR L11-3 metaG | ecosystem: Host-associated > Plants > Roots > Rhizosphere ... | reverse complement strand
CTGGTGCGTAACGGGGTCCAGTAAGGGAAATTTACGATGCGATGTGCAGGGGCGCCCATCTCCCACAGGTGTGCCGTGGCCATTCGACCGGTGCCCATAACCGCATGGGCCTGGCGAAGGAGGGGCCGCAACAGGCCGTTGCGCAGCTTGTGCTTCCAAGTGGGGCTCTGCTGGGGCGTATCGGTCCAAAGCACATAGGGACGACCAGTGAGCATGTACCAATGCAGGAGCAGGCGATTGGTGGGAACATTCCAGCCACCGACAATTAGAAGAGCATCTCGTTTCCGTGCAAGGGTTCGAATGATTGTCCAGTCCACGCCGCAGCGTGTATGGAAAAAGTTCATCCAGGAATAGTTTGGCAGCGATATCCAGGGTGCATCAGCCGCTCCCGAAGAAACAAAATAGACGGTAAATCTGCCGGCAAGTGTACGGTGGACTTGCTCAAACAGGAAATTGTTGTACGGAGTGGGTGTCTGCGCAAGCCACACTACTTCGCTGAGAACAGGAAACGCGGGCCTTACCATGCCTTATACCCCATCCGAATCTCAGTGCTTGCATATCTTTCCTGATGGTCAGCATGGATGCGATTGATGGCCGAAAGAATGCTCTTGGCGCGGTCGATATTGCTATGCCCATCGCGCAGGCAACGCTCGTATCCACGCTGCGCGACGCGCTCGCGCGCGCAAGTGTTTGCAAGGTAGAAACGAGCTTTCGCTAAGGCCTCCTCCTTGGAACTGAAATAAAGTGCCTCTTCCTCTTCCCGAAACAACTCTAAGAGTTCGTTGGTACGCGGAGCCAGCATCGCTGTGCGGCAGGCAGGGATCTCAAAACAGCGACGCGTATATACGTCGCGATTTCGCTGAGATAGGAATACCAAGGCAAGTTTGGTCGCTGACAAGGCGCGGACATAATCCTCTCTGCGAAGTGGCAAAATTGGCCGATTCACCAATGCACACAGCTGATTGCACTCTTCCCATCTCGTGCCGAAAATTCGAACGTTCAAACCGTTTTCAATAAAGGAATCGAGAATATCTGCCCGCCCGTCTGGCTCATAATGGCCGATGAATACCACGTCACTCGCGAACTGGGAGGGAGCGCCGGAACGAGGCTGATGGACCCCAGCAACGAAATACGGCAAAAGTAAATTAGGAGAGGGGATGCCTTTGTGGCGGGCCTCAACCAAATTGCTCGGCCTGTAAAACAAATTTAGATCGCACAGCTTCGCAACTTTGAAGTAATGACGCCAGTGACTCCATGTCGCGCCGTCGGTAAATGGGTTGTCATTGTTGTATGTGACTAACGCGACTTTTGTGGAGCGCTTAATAGCCGCTATCGTCTCCGGGTACAAGTACACAGGTCTACTCAGAAACAACACGGCTGGGCTAGTACCGCATACGAGCCTGAGGAGCTCGGTATTCAGCTTTTTGATCTGAGGACCAAAGATCAGCTTCCGCTGAGCCTTAGAAAGGAGATTATTTCCCAGGTAAGCGCTAATTCGAAACGGGATCACCTCCACATCATGTGCACGGAATCCAGTTGCTAAGGCCTCCTCGTAAATCTCCCATGACCAATCGCCAGCCAACACCATTCGCATCGACAATCACTGTACCGTGGAAATTTCGCTCGCCCATGAGCGATGCTGTTCGTACCATTCAACCAGTGCACGGAACCCTTGTTGATATCGGGTATGAGGCTGCCACGATAACAAGGATTTAGCTTTTCCAATGTCAGCCCAAGTAGCAAATACATCAGCCGGATGCCTCTCCTTAAAAGATAAACTCGCCGATTTGCCAACAAGCGACTCAACTAGCTTTACACACTCCTCGATTCTGATCGGCTGGTCCGACCCGAGATTGATTATTTCAAAGCCTAAGGGCCTCAAAGCCGCAATAGTTCCTTCTGATATGTCATCAACAAAGGTAAAATCACGCTCTTGCTTACCATCCCCGTAAATGGTTACTGGACGACCTTCGCTTATCCACTGCACCAATCTGAAGGGAAGCATATCAGGACGTCCAGCCGGACCGTAGACTGTAAAGTAACGCAAAATACTAATGTCTACGCCGTACATGGAATGATAGCTGTAGCACAGCGCCTCTGCTCCCTTCTTGGAGGCCGCATATGGCGTGAGCGGGCAACTCGTGTCTGCGTCTTCGCGAAATGGACGAGGGTTTCTACTACCGTACAAGCTAGATGTCGATGCTAATACAAATTTCTTAATTCTCTGTCTGCGACACAATTCAAGCAGATTCAGTGTTCCTGTCACATTCGTATCGACGTAAACCCTGGGGCATTCGAAGCTCTGCCGAACACCAGCTCGCGCCGCGAAGTTAATTATTGCATCAGCGCCATAAACATGCTCGGCAATGGTCGTTGCTGTATCGCAGTCGGTGATATCGACTTCCTTGAAAACGAAACGAGAGAAGTTCAACAATTTCTCGAGCCGCCAGTGTTTCAGGCGAACGTCATAAGCATCATTGAGATTGTCAACTCCAATAACTTCGTGGCCCTGCCTGAGCAGCATTTCGCTGACTTTACAGCCAATAAAACCTGCTGTACCTGTTACAAAATATTTCGCCATCCGCTGTCGCTTCTTTCGCGCTACATCCTGGTACTGACACCTTCGATTACAGGCTGACCCTGTAGTTGCGACGCCATATTTCGAACATGACCAGGGCAAACAATCTTGAACCATTCGAATATCCTTGTCTCTGGCCGCGGAGTAGGCTTTCGACGGCACGAGGACAAAAGAGATTCGAGCTCACCTGCGACAAAATATCCTGGAAAAAGCTGCCCAACCTGTTGCGAAGCCAATCGGCCAAAGGAGGTCCGAAACCCTGCTTGCGATCGCAGTCGAAATCTGGCGGAAGCCACTTTTTCGCCAGCAATCGCGGCAGCAGTTTTCGCTTTCGAGTCGTCGCCTTCAAACATCCTGGAACGTCGGAAAATGCAAATTCCACAATGTGACGATCCAAAAATGGTGCACGCATTTCGAGTGACACTGCCATGCTGGCGCGATCGATTTTGGTGAGGATGTCCTCCGGCAGGTATGTCGCGAAATCCAGGCGGGTCATGCGATCTACGAGGGTTCCTGTTTCGGGCCAAAACCTAGACTTCTCCCGCTCCGCCTTTTCGACAGACCCGTTTAGTCTATTTCGCACCGACTCCGAGTAAATTTGCTGGCGCGCAGCAGCATCAAACATACAGCCTGAGATCGCGGCGTCTTCCGATCTGGATGCAAATCTTGACAGGTAGGCACGGCCTTTGAACCCAACAGGCAGCCGACGCGCAGTTGCACCCATAGCGCGCAGGCAAAATCCTGGAACGCCGCGTCTCATGCGAGCACTCCGTATTGCCTCGCTATAATGTGAGTATCCTCCGAATAATTCGTCCCCCCCATCTCCGCCGAGCGCAACGGTCACTTTTTGTCTAGTAAGTTGGGCGACCAAGTATGTCGGCAGCAGCGATGCATCGCCAAGCGGCTCGTCAAATTGGCAGGCTAGCGTCTCCAGCAGGTCGACGCTACATTCGCTTACCGGCAGCTCGTAATGCTCCGTTGCAAAATATCGGGCCACCTGGAGCGCATATTGCTGTTCATTCTGTCGAGGGTGTTTGGGAAAGGCGACCGTAAAAGTCCTGAGTCGTTGTCCGGCCACCTGGGCCGCGGCCGCCGTCACTAGACTCGAGTCTAACCCGCCACTCAGCAATATACCGACTGGAACATCTGCAACCAATCGTAGTCTTACTGACTCACGCAAGAGCTCTCCAAGCTTGGTTGCGAGTGCCTCGGGATCCGACGTGGTTGGAGCCGGTTCGGGAATGAACCAATAACGCCAGATGCGAAGCTTGTGAGTATAACAGCTAAAGACCACCGCGTGTGAAGGTGGTAATTTTTTTACCCCAGACAAGAGGCAGGTTTCTCCGGGGACATAGCCGTAGGCAAGATATAGATTGAGAGCGTCAAGGTCAAGGACGCGGGGAACAAAGGGAGTCTCGATAAGAGCTTTGAGCTCTGACGCAAAGGCCAACTCGCCCTCGCGAAAATAGTAGTAGAGAGGCTTCTCGCCGGCTCGATCACGGGCTAGGAAAATTGTATTTTTTTCTGGTCGACTATCATAGATAGCAAACGCAAACATTCCGTCGAGCCGATCTAAGCAACTCTCGCCCCATTGAAGATATGCTGCCAGAATAACTTCCGTATCAGTTTCACTTTTGAATGCGTAGTGTTCCCGAGCGAGCTCGGCACGCAGTTGCTGAAAATTGTAAATCTCGCCATTGAAGACGATCCACACTCGTCCAGAAACATCGCTCATTGGCATGTGACCAGCTGGCGAAAGATCCTGAACCGCTAGCCGGCGACTTCCAAGAGCCACGTCCTCCTGCCTGTTAACCCAAACTCCAGAATCATCGGGACCACGGTGGGCCAGGGTATCGAGTTGTCTACTGAAACGCACTACGTCAACCCGACCGCTACTTGCAACAGCTCCAAGAATTCCACACATGTGGATGCTTTGCGAATTAATTTCTACCGCGGTTCCTGATTGATGACGGGCGACGTCGCAGATGTTTCTGATTCAGTGCGTCGGCGCTTGGCCAAAAGCTGACAACCATTGTGCCAAACGATTTCCATCTCGGAGTTCGCGTTCAAAATGTAACTAGCAAACTCCGCGGCTGAGACGTGCCGTTGATACGAATGGTAACCATAGCTATCGTACGTGCATGACCATGTCGCTTTGAAATTCTGCATCCTGGGGTTGGTAACGGCAGCCGTGCGGCCCCAGAAGCGTCCTAGGATGGGAACGTGCGCTAGGGCGGCAATACAGCCCGATAAGAACAGTATCGTATACCTGTCCAGATGTGACATTCGTCTGCGAAGACCTGCGCGAAGACAGTGCACTGCCTGCCCCCTCCAGGAAGTCGGAAGTCCATAATGCGTCGCGATCAGCAGGCCATCTCGCTGCAACACCCGAATCAGCTCTCTAACAGCGCGGGGAGAGTCGGCGGTGTGCTGGATCACACCCTCGCAGTACACAATTGAAAAAACGGGGGCAGCAAACGGCAGGGCAGCCAAATCAGCTTGAACACCTAACCAGTTTGAGTTGCTCTCCAGTTTCTGGTAGGTGATTGAGATTGCATCTGAAAGATCAAGGGATATGAGCCGTGCTACGTTTGCTCTGTCGAGCATCCACCTACTTTGATCGCCGGCGCCACATCCAGCATCCAAGACGAACTGCTGCGTAAAATCTACGGTCGAGAGTCCGAAGCGATCGAGTACCCGCCACCGTAAGTCATCTAGAGTACGGGCCTGCTGGTCCCAAATCCATTCGAATCCGAAACTGTCGACTGTTGAAGAAGACTGCATATGTCCGTTGGAAGGCGGTTCCAACCCTAATGGTTCTAGCCAACGGGCATAACGCTGCGCTGATTCAATGGTCAAGCGAGGTATCCCATAGACAAGTGGATAGCCGATCTGTGAGCCTTCGATCCGAAGAGCGCCAGTGAGTGGTCGTCCCGTGTAGTGGCGTGACGTGACCACCATGTGCATGGGTTTCCCAGTAGCCGGATCCGACCACGGGAGAGATTCGCACCAATGTGAGGGAATCTGTTGCATATGCGAGCAGTATACGAAAAGATCGTATTCGACTCATCAACTGTTGGGTTCTATGGTCTTGCTCGCATACCGTGCAGCGGGACCGAGTAGTGTGCCCCACCAGAACAACCGTGCCGTTCTTCTTTTAAGCGAATACCCCTCAAAATAGCGAGCTGGCAACCTTACGTAACATCTGCACTTCGTCGAAACTGCTTCTTAGCCCTTCGTGCAGATCTTGCGCGAGTTCGACACGTCGATGTGTATAAACTGTTTTCTCGTCGCTGAAATCAATCTGGAGGTAACGTACCGATCTCAACCAGTACTTCCATTCGGAATCTCTTTGCGTGCTCAATGGCATAGCGCGCCGTCGGTGCTGAACACGACCATCCTGGCAGAGCATTCTCCCACTTGGTACTTGTTTTTAGCGCTCACACGAACTTAGAGGCTGATCATGCAAGGCACTTATGTCTCGTGTTTCCTTTAGGATGGTTTCATTGTGTCCATCTCCTGCAGCAGATGCCGCGGAATGCGCAAATCTGCGGTGATTCCCAGGCCCAATTAATTCGAAATACTGAACTCATGGCAAGTCGTAAAGACACCTAAGAGCTCCAAGATTCTTACGAAGCGGTGCACCCAGGTGTGATCGTTCAAGCACCGCTGGCGGCCGCGCCGAGCAATGTCGAGCAAGCATTCCTTGTCAGAAAGCAAAGAAACCGTCTGCTCGATAAGATCCTGGTCTGAGTGGTAACAGCAGATCTCGCGTCCAATGTCGAAACTGGGTGCCAAGTCAGGATTGAAAGTGGTCAAGTAGGCTGCCGTTCCAACCGCTGGAGCCTCAAAATCCCGCGTCTTCACGTTCATAAGATTCTCGGAGTAGCCGATTCCCCCGTGTCCAAGGTTGATCCAAGCGCGATTCAGAGTGCGAATGAAATCCTGACCCCACACCCCGGAGCTCCCGCGCCGCCAACCTGGGCCGAAGCACGCAACTGTGTATCCGTACTTTGACAGCTTTTTCTGGACCCGATCGATAAATGCCCTTCGAAAACCGTAGGCGGCGCCGATGAAGCAGAGATCCAGAGTCTTGCCAACTTCCACGGGCCGAAACTGGTAGGGATCGCAACCCTCGGGCATGAAGATGGGGTGACCTCCCTCTGCAAGAACCCAGTTACAGCACTCCCGAGCGCTTGTCCAATATAGGTCGACCTCCCTCGCCAGGTCGATCTGGCCAATGTCCTGATTACCCCAGCGGCCCAACTCCCATGACTGCTTGTCGTCAAGGCACATCATGACGGTGGGGAGCCCAAGTTCCTCCCGAAAATAACGCACGGTATCGCGCAGAAGGTGCACACCCTCGGTGTAACAAAAGATCCAATCAACGCCCTCCTCCTCATATGCCTGCCGTGCGCGGAACCTGATTTCCGCGTTGATTTCCGTCCGCCTCGGCACCCACGTCCGAGCCCCCGGACGGCTCCTCCACCAGAAGCGGTCGCCGTCAAATCGGTACCACGTAACTGGCCCCAGCCTTTTGAGCGATGAGGCCAACACGTTGTGCCAAGAAAAGTCAGGTGTTACGAGAAAGGTGCGAATTTCGCCGAATCTCCGCTCGACCGAGCGAGAGTTCTTGCGGATATCCCGAACCACATCCACCTCAGCGTAAGCCACGCCGCGCGCTTCCAGCCGCTTGCGATACTCGGCGGAACGCCTCTCATACGCGCGCTCAAGCGTGCGGGTGCGGAAAGCTCTCCAAGCAGTGGTGTTCCGAAGCTGGACTACGCCCATGCTGCTAAGTGCCTCACCGCAGGCCGACGGCTGGCTTCTTCACAAATTTCAGTAAGTATCTGCTCAAGCGTGTACTTATAGTCCCACTCAGGGTAGTGGGACTGGAATTTTCGGACGTCGCTGATCCACCATACGTGGTCGCCGCTGCGGGCCTGATCGCTATAAGACCAGCTCAGCCTTTTGCCGGCAATCTTTTCGGAGATCGAGATTGCTTCAAGGACTGAGCAGTTCGAGTGCCGCCCGCCTCCAATGTTGTAAACCTGCCCCTGGCGCGGCTTTTCGGCAAAGTAGTAGAACGCATTGGCGAGATCCCGGGCGTGAATGTTATCTCGGACCTGCTTGCCTCGGTAGCCGTACACCACATAAGGAGTGTCAGAGACCGCGCAGCGCATAAGGTAGGACAGGAACCCATGTAGCTCGGCTCCTGAGTGAGCTGGACCGGTAAGACAGCCGCCGCGGAAACACGCGGTATACAGCCCGAAGTATCGCCCGTATTCCTGCACCATGATGTCGGCTGCGAGCTTTGAGGCACCGAACGGGCTGTGCTTGCTTTGATCAACACTCATGTGCTCGTCAATGCCATATGCGAAATAACGATGATCAGTGCTTATCTCCCATCTGCGCTCTTGTTCCTGCAATGGGAGGAGGTTTGGTGCGTCGCCGTAAACCTTGTTGGTTGACGTGAAGATGAACGCTGCGCGGGGACAGTAGCGACGTACGGCTTCAAGCAGTACCAAGGTGCCAGTGGCATTGACCGAGAAATCCGTTTCGGGGTCAGACGCGGACCAATCATGTGACGGCTGAGCGGCTGTGTGAATGACACCAGTGATATCGGACCCGTAATCCGAGAATATTCTCTCGATCAGTTCTTTGTCGCGAATGTCGCCCCAGTGGTGCCGATAGCGCTCCAGCCTTTCACAGAGCCAATCCAGTCGCCAAGCCGTGGACGCAGCCGGACCAAAAAACTGGGCTCGCATGTCGTTGTCAATACCGACAACCTGGAAACCTCTCTCATGGAACAGCAAAGCGCTTTCGGAGCCGACAAGCCCCGCAGACCCAGTGATAATTACGATTGGCATAGTTTTAGGATTCCGTTATGAGCTCCTGCTTAGCGTACAGACTCGACTGCGTGTTCCGCTCTGACCTGCTGCAGTTGTCTCTCCTTAGCCTCTGCATTGCTTTGAAGACTTTTCAACGCCTTCCCAGCTACGGTCTTGATCCGCCAATTAATACTGAGCACTGCAATTAGGTACAAGCAATTGGATACACAAAGAGCAATCGCAATTCCCAAGATGCCGTATTTCTTTCCGAATAGGTAAGAACACGTGAGTGTGGCGACGGCATTTATCGCGTACGCCAAGATGTACCCTTTGGTTTTTTGGTAGATCTGGCCGATAACTACCATCATCTGAGCAAGCTGAAACACGACAAGTCCGAGAAAGATGATCCACAACAACTGGTGAGAGCGTGCGATCACCGGCGATGTGACAAACCTCGCAAGTGGTTCGCTGAAACGGTAAATCGCAAGGCCTGCACCAGTCACAAGTCCGGTAAATACAACCGCCGTCTTATGTAGAAGACCAATACTGTGTCTTACCTGCTGTTGCGAACCCAGGTCTCCTGCGCGATCGAAGATTACAGGGACCATCAGCTGGCTAACTACCCCGCCCAGCACAGACACCGGAGCGTTCGCAATCTGGTATAAAGCAGCGTATATCCCTAGCTCTCGCGCACCTGACAGGTATTGCAGAGTCCAGCGGTCACCGAACATACTGATAGAACCAATACCCGCCCACACAAGAAACGGTGAACCATAGGCAAGCAATTCTCGCCGGTATCGAATTACGTCTCCGCGATTCGGTGTAGCGTTCCAGCTGTCTCGCAAATCGCGATCCCTGCGTGCGAATCTCCATTGCGAGACATCCACGAGGAGAACTGCCCCCAAAAACCCGATAAGCGCTACGTACCCTGAGTTCCTAAAAAAGAAAAGCAGCGCAAGCGCCATGAGAGGGCGCAGCCAATTGTCGGCGCCCTGATGTAAGGCGACGATACGGCGTTGCCGGAGGGCCGCCTGGAACGACGAAAACGAAATATTGATTCCACTAGCAAGCCCGTAGAGCCCGCCGAAAAAGACGATGAGAGCCCATTGCCGTCCAATGAACCGATCAGTAAAAAGACTGCCGGCAACGATACTCACCATTACTAACGAGGCGCATGCAACGTGAGCTCGCTTCGCGAGGAAGAAATATGCTGGCAACTGGACCCTTTCCCTGCAAATTGAGAGAAACCGGATAATCACCTGCCCCAAAGGACCGTAAATGAAGATCTGGATTAAGCCAGCAATCGTGATGCCGAAAGCTAGTTCACCGTATCCTGCTGGCCCCAAGATGTTACTCAAGAGCTTTACAGAGAAAAAGCTACCAACAAATGCAAGTCCTTGGCCTGCGAGAACCCAGGCTAGTTCGCCGCGTACTCGTTTGAAGCGCCGCCATGTAGCCCGCAACAGCATAAGCGTCGTTCGCACGCTTGGAACTTGCAATTTTGCCGACATCTAGGGCTTGTGCAGTATTGAGCGCTGTAGAATCTTGTGATCAAAGCTTTTTTGCTCATAGCCTTTGACACAACTTGATGAGGATAAGATCTGAACTAGGCCACGAAGTCACAAATCAGGAGCTGTTTCTCACAGCTCCACTCCGTCCCTTAGATGAGCCCATGTGATCCAGCCACTGCGTCCCTCGCAGCCCACCTTCGAAGCGACTTAAATACGATTTTCGGCGACAGGGTTTCCTACAAGCTGTTCTTGGCACAGGTAGGCGGATGCTCATTGCGAGCGAGAGCTCCTACGGGTTCAACTCCGTCAGCATCCACTTCGATCGAAAAGCTCTTCATGATCGCCTCAACCGTAAGGACTATGCGAAGCTCATTCTTCCGGCGGACAACAATGCCTTCTATGCCTGCAAGAGGACCAGCCCTGATCCGGGCGCGTTCACCCACCATAAGGTAGGGATGTGGTTCAGCATTTCGGAGGTGATCAATTCCCTCCCTGAGTAACTCAATTTCGGATGCACCTATTGGTATCGGCTCGCGTCCAGTACCGACGATCGAGAGGACACCAGGAACCTGCAGGACGCGAATGCGCTCCGGCCGAGAGACATGGACAAAAACATAATTGGAGAAGAGAGGAAGTGCCAATGAAACTCGGCAACCGTTCTTCCAGCGCCTAACGATGCGGTATAGAGGAAGGAAGCATTGAATTGCGCGCAGTTCAAAGTGTTCGGTAACGCGCTTTTCATGACGAGGTGAGGTATATACCGCATACCACTTCCGTGCCCCCGCCATATCAGCAGTACCGAGCTTTTGAGCAAAGGCTTCGCCTACGTCACTTAGAACGTTGTTTTCCACAGCCTGCACTGAATTAGACCCACATGACAGCAAACCACAAATTCTTAGCCCGCTCCTCACACCTTCGCCCGGAGAACTGAGCCACCGACGTGACCTGAAGTCGATGCCGATCCGGCCACTCGAGACACAACACACCTGGGCGCGTTTAGAAAAGCGTCAAGGTCATCTCATGTAGCTTTGTGCTTTGCACACTTTGTAGCATAGGCAAGTGACGTTGGCAACCCAGTAGCGTGCGTTTCCTGTGTAAATCTCTGGCTACGACACAAGTTTTCTCCACAAAGTCGCATGGTGTTTTGGAGGAAGAGATGTCCCAGGTCACTGGCCTAGAAATTGCTTCTCAACGGGAGCTTGCGAAGTTACGCAATCAAATTTCGGAACGCGCGTTGTGCGTAGTTGGGGGATAAGTGGACAGGGTGTTGCCTGCGATGGTGCATTATCGAATTCCTGTTTTGTGATTACGGTGGAAAATTTTTATGAGACTGGCGGTACGAAGATGCTAGAATCCCAGTACTTTTTCTAATTACAACAGATAAGTCTGGGCTTGAGCCGAAGGCACGAGGGTATTCATGGATTCAGGCATCATGATTCAGCCTAATCGCACTGCTGGCAATCGGCAGGGAGCATTTGAAATTGTTGAATCGCCGAGTCCGCAGACTTACTGCTCCACTTACGCCTACGGGTCAGCCGGACAGCACCCGCTGCTGGGCTATTGGCGAGTCGTGAAGAAGCGCAAATCGACCATCCTAGCGACATTTACTATTGTTTTGGTACTGGTTGGCGTAGCGACGCTCCGAATGACTCGGCTGTACCAGGCTGAATCCCGAATCGCAATATATCCGGAAAATTCCAACGTGTTGGGCCTGAAAGATCTGGAAAATGGTGCGGCCAGCGCAGATTGGGATTACAACGTGGCCTTGGAAACACAGTTGTCAATCCTCCGTAGCGACGAGCTGGCGCTGAAGGTTATTGACACCCTGCATCTAGAGAGTAACCCCCGCTTCATGGGCTCTGCCGCGGTTGCCCAGAATGCGTCCCACGAGATCCGTCCCGATCTGGGTCCCGACCCGCAACAGCTGGCCAACATGCTGGGTGTTTTCCGCGGTGGCCTGACGGTCCAGGTTGTGCCTCGGACGCGGGTCATCGAGATAAGTTACATGCACCCCGACCCCCGGGTAGCGGCGGAAGTTAGTAACACGCTGGTCAAGACCTTCATCGAGGAAAACTTCCGCACCAAGTACGAATCTACAAGCCAGACCGCGGACTGGCTTTCTAAAGAAATCTCCGATCTACAGATGAAAGTGCAAACCTCTGAGGAAAAGCTAGTCCGATATCAGAAGGACAAAGGAATCGTTGGGATTGACGAAAAGCAGAACATCGTCACCGCCAAACTGGACGAACTCAACAAGGAACTAACCAGCGCCCAAACCGACCGCATTCAAAAAGAAGCTAATTACAAGTTGGCGGTTTCCGGCGATCCAAGCGTATTCGCTAAGCTGTCGACGGCCAATTTACTGGAAAAAGTGCAAGCGCAGCAAGCTGATCTGGAGACCCAGTACGCTCAGGCGACCACGCAGTTTGGTTCTTCTTACCCAAAAGTTGTCGAACTAAGAAGTCAGCTCAAACAAGTACAGGCATCGATTGCAACCGAACAGAAAAGGCTCCTGGCGAAGGTGCACGACGAGTATTTGGCAACCGTACAGCGGGAAAAATTGCTTACTTCCGTATTCGATCAGCAGAAGCAAGAGGCCAATAAGCTGAACGAGAGTGCCATTGAATACACGTCGCTGAAGCGGGACGCGGATTCCAACCGCCAGCTTTATCAGAGTTTGCTGCAGCGACTCAAGGAGGCGTCGGTAACGGCTGGCCTACGATCGAACAACATTCGGGTGGTGGACGCGGCTCGAGTCCCGATCGTTCCCGCGAAGCCCAATGTTCCGCGCAACATCGCGCTCGGGTTTCTGCTGGGCCTCGCCGGCGGGCTCGGCCTTGCCTTCTTGCAAGAGAGCCTGGATACGACGGTCGCGAATTTGGACGAACTCAGCACCGTCACGGCTCTACCAGCGTTGGGAACTATTCCCCTGCAGCTGACAGGAAACGGGAAACGACATCACCCGAAGTTCGCATTATCGACGGCTGATCAATCTGAGATGTCCGGACCGATCGCCTACGTAAAACCCAAATCGGAGGCAGCGGAGTCTTACCGGGCCTTGCGGACCTCGATCCTCCTGTCGTCGTTCGGTGCGCCGCCGAAGGTGATTCTCGTGACCAGTGCACTGCCGCAGGAGGGCAAGACGACAGTTAGCGCCAACTCAGCCATGGTTCTGGCACAAAAAGCCAGCCGCGTGCTTTTGGTGGATGCCGACATGAGAAGATCGGGGGTCGGGAAAGCCCTAGGCATTAAGAGCTCCGGCGGCCTAAGCACCGTTCTTAGCGGTGTGGAGAAAGTCGAGAACGTGATAGTTCCCTTCCCCGAACTTCCCAACCTTCAAATTTTGCCAGCCGGTCCAGTTCCGCCGAATCCGGTGGAGTTGCTCGGCTCCAGCGTCATGAAAGACTACATTGCGCGCTGGCGCAATGAGTTTGATCACATCATCATCGACACGCCGCCATGCTTGTCGGTAACTGATGCAGTGGTTCTGTCGGTCGACGCCGATCGTGTAATTCTGGTGGCGCGGTCGGGCCAAACTCCCAAAGCTGCCTTGCGGCGGGCATCGGAACTGCTGATGCAGGTCAACGCCCGAGTGATGGGCATCGTCTTGAATGCCTTCAATATGCGTTCGGCAGATGGTTACTACTACTGTTACGGAAGCAAGTATGCCAACCGCTACTATCAGCAAACAGAAGAAGAAGAAAATCTGGGCGCGCACGCGTCCTAACCCGCCAGCCCTCAGGTTCGCTCCTGAATGCATCTGAATTTGAACTCGGGGCCGCGAAAATTGACTTTCGCAGCCGTATGCCTAGCCGCGATTGC
>Ga0070717_10002176_pt1 | contig 13743 bp, 7 predicted proteins | sample LARL113metaG_FD_71366 | JGI IMG/M metagenome (GOLD analysis project Ga0070717, IMG submission 71366) | Corn, switchgrass and miscanthus rhizosphere microbial communities from Kellogg Biological Station, Michigan, USA - LAR L11-3 metaG | ecosystem: Host-associated > Plants > Roots > Rhizosphere ... | reverse complement strand
TCTACCCACTCCCGAAGATCGCTGATGCGATCCGACATTTGCTGAGCGGTGCGAATCCAGCTGGAAGGTTGCTGCAGAATTTCACGCAGCGTGTGGAAATACCCGCGCCGGTGCTGTTCTCTGGTGGGGGCTTCGAGTAATCTCGCGGCTTCCGGCTGGCGCTCGCAAATTTCTTGCAGCCAGTCTGCTGACGCATCTTGGGAATGGGAAGTCAATTGAATCTTTTTCAAACTTACGGCTAAACTCCGACGGCGGAAACGGCCGACGCCTGTGTTATTGCTCTGTCATTCCCGGCTGCAGCTTGGGAGTGGCAATATCCAGCGGCTCGTCGCGGCCAAGTATTGAACCATGCCAAAGACTTCCACCGAATGTTGATACGTAAATCTTGTTTCGCTCCACCGGGTCAGGAATCACTCTGTATCCCCATTTGAAATTGAATCCCGGAATTCGAGACCAATGCTCGCCGCGATCACTTGAGCGCCATGCGGAAGATTCAAAGCCCGACGCATAAACAACATTCGCATCGTTCGGGTCGAAGGTGACATCGTACACGTGCCGGTCGCCATCAAAAATCTGTCGCCAGTTCTGGCCACCGTTCTCCGACAAAAAGATTCCGCCGCCATCGCCGTGTGTCCCTGAAGCACGCGCCCAAGCCGCCAGATACAGGCGATCTGGGGATTTGGGATCGACCGTCAGCGCATTCGGCCCATTCACACCACCTGGAAGCGAAACGAGTTCCCAGTGCTCAGCTCCGTCTTTAGAACGGTAGATGGCGCCGTCGTACGCATTGCCAATACTTCCGTCCTCGGAACGGCGTGCAATCACTATGTACAAAGTCCCGTCGGAAGCTTGCGACAAGCGCCACGCAAACGGTTGCTTCTGTGTGATTCCCTGATTTTTCAGCGTCCAGGATTTGCCGCCATCGCTGCTCTTGTACACTCCGCGCGCGAAACCGGCGACATACAACACCCGAGCATCCGTCGGACTATTCGGATCCAGCAGAATGTGCGTGGCTGCAGTCTCGTCCATGCCCGCGTTCGATTTTCGCCAAGTCTTTCCGCCGTCGTCGCTCACACACACGCCGCCTTTGAAGGCCGAAGGATCTGTGTGCCGCCACATCTTCGGTCGAGGTAGGTCGTGCGTGTAGCTGTTCACGCTCCACATACGACCACGAACCTTCGGGTCAAAGACCACCCAGTACGTCGTATTCAACCATTCGCGGGGCACTCCCGCAGTCGAGCTCTGCCAACCTGCACCGCCATCCTCGCTGCGAAACAACCCGATGTCTGTGTATGTAAGGAATTGCCGTTTGGGGTCGAAAGGATCAAAGTGAATGCCGTACACATTGGTGACATCAAGACCAGTGCTCGTCCACTCTCCGGATGACACTTTCTGGGAATACGTCGCCCACCAGCTAGTGCCGCCATCGCTGGTCTTCATGGTTCGTCCAAGATCGGTCGCGTAGGCAAGGTTCGGGTCCTGGTCGGCGACTGTGAGTTCCAAAGGATTTTCGCCCCATTCAACTCCGAATCGTGACGTGATCCACGCATCATGCACGTTTGGCGCCGCCGAGCCGGACTCTTTCCAGACCAGTTGCCAGGAATCACCTGCGTTGTCGGTCTTCGCCACTCCCATCCATTCCTTTCCATCCAGCGACAAATCGCTGTAAGAAACGTAGGCGATATTTCCATGCCTTAAGCTGGTTGCAACTGCGCGAACCTTCGCCCCTGATCCCGGAAGTGAAGCCTGTTGCCAGGTTTTGCCACCGTCCTTCGATGTAAACACGCCCTTTTCTGAAACTGCATAAACGATCAGAGCAGGGGTAAATCCTGCCGAGACATCGGTGAATGTGACTGATCCAGGTGCCGGCAAAGTATGAATACCGGCGCTGTCCTTCAGCACCAAAAACTTTGGTCCACCAATATAAAAGGTGCGCGAGTCAGCGGGCGAAGTTGGATCGATCCATATCCGTCGAGGCGTCTCAGGTAAATCCTCCTGCTTGATCCAGCTCTCGCCCCAATCGTGAGAAACAAAGAATGATGTATGGTTCTTATCGCCGGCTGCAGCATAGAGTATTTTGGAATTGCCAGGGTCGATCGCCAGCGCGGCGATCGTGCCGAGCGGGTCGGGATCAGCAACCAGGATCTCATCGGAATGATCAGACCTCATCACGATTGATTTGATCGCAGCAGGTCGTGGGTAAATGAGGTTCCAGGTTTCTCCAGCATCCGTGCTGCGCCACAATCCCGTGGCCTGTGCATACATCACCTTCGGATTGAGCGGGTCGAAAACAAAGAACTGGACCACCCCACGCAAATTAAACATTCGCCACGACTGGCCACCGTCGTGAGTGATATAAGAGCCGGTCATGTCGCAGGAAACAAGGACGGTGTTCGGGTCGTGTGGGCTGACAGTTGGATTGAACATCGCCCCGCCGCCTCCGGGGCCGACTACCTTGAAATTGCCTGGACGTTCGGCGAAAGCAGCGCCTATGAAAAACAGGAAGAAAAGAAGGTGACGGGCGATGCTTCCCATTTGATACTTTCTTTTACTTTCGATATCTTTGCCTCACAACTTTCCGGCAAAGCCCCAGAATTGTCAACGACAAACTAAGCCCAATCATAGCGAGGCGAATAATGGAAAGACGCAGCTTGCTAAAAGGAAGCGCGCTGATTGCGGCATTGGCCCCGGTTCTTGGCCACGCGCAATTTGGAAATCAGACTTTCACTTCTTCTATATTTCAACGCGAGCGGTTGGAGCAAGGTCCATTCGATATTGACCAGGATGAAGGCTGGCTTACAGCGCTGTTCACTACTCCTTCAGAAAAGCCTCTGCGAAATCCTGGGCTTGGATTAGTCGGCTACACCTGGGAGGAAGGCGGTCCTTCTCTCGCAGCGCGCGCCGGTCGGGAAACGCTGGAGCAGCATGTCGAGAGAATGTCTGGCCTGCAATTCGTTGATGTCCTATATATCCGTTGCGATTGGCGGAATGTGCAATCTCGCCCAGGCAGACTGGATCTCGATCCGATTTGGAAACTCACGCTGGATGCCGCCAGAAGTCGCGGACTGCGTGTAGCTTTCCGCGTGCAACTATCGAGTCCGGTGTTCGAGCCGGAACAGATTTCGCTTCCTGAATTCTTACGCCCCAAAATTCCAATGGTGAAGATTGGGCGCATTCCAGGGCGTGGAGCTTCCGAGTACATCGAGCCTCGGTACGACCATCCAGAATTTCAGAAAGCTTTCATCGAACTCAATAGCCTTCTGGCTGTTGAGTTCGATGGTAACCCTCTCATTGAGTGGGTAGACATGATGCAGTACGGATTCTGGGGTGAGGGACACACCAGCAATTTCCCAAATCCGTTTCCCGACGATGTAATCGCTGAACGCACGTTTGTGCAAATGACCGAGTTGCAACTGGAAAGCTGGAAGAAAACTCCGCTTGCATTTAATACTCAGCCTGACATCAGCAAAGTGGGTAACCGAAAGACGCTGGCCATGGCGATGAGCGCCGGCGCCTGGTTGCGATCGGACAGCATTATCGTCGAGGAACCGATTCAAATTGACCAACTCGCGAATCGCCCGCCCTGGCTTGCTGCCATCCTCGAAGATGGCTACCTGCGGGCCTATGACACTTCCAAGCTGACCAAAGATTCGAGCGGCGTGAATGAACTGGAAAATTACATGCTGCACACGCTTGATCTGAGATCGAATTACTGGGCACTTTGGACTGAGTCCGCGAATCTCGGTCATTACAACGAAACATACCCACGCGGCTTCGAGCGGTTACGCGTAAATCTGGGATACCGGCTGCGTCCCTCATGGGTCTGGCAACGAAAGCGATATGGCACGTCTGAAATGATTGTGGCGGTTTCCAATCGCGGCGTTGCGGGAGTTCCGGGAGTGCTTTGGTTACAAGTGCAGAATCCCGACGGACAGCTCAAACTTCGCGGCACACTCGATCCCGGCCATCCTCACGGCGGTGGCATTCGTCTTGCCTCATTCCTCTTGCCGAAAGGTTTTGAAGGACAAGTTCATCTTTCAGCTCAGTTGGAAGTTCGCCCCGGGGTTTTGAAGCCGGTTGCATGGGCTTGCGAGCAGCCTGTCAATCCCGACGGCTCAGTCGCCATCGATGTAAAAAGACATGATGACCCGGGCTGGAGGAAGGGAGTCTGAGGCATACTGCACCACTCGACCGCGAGTCGGGGAGGTTCCGCTAAGCAGCGCGGGAGCCAGAGAAGGTTTGTCTTTGCAGACTTTGATGTTCATGCTACTTCCCGTGGCACACTGATCACTCCGGCAATTTTTGTGAGTTTCCCGGGCCTCCAACCGGATACAGCTGGGGCAGTCGTTCGTGTAAAGGAGGAAGAGGCGGAAAAGGCATGTGCGGCTCCGTCTGATACCAATACGCGACAGAAAAATAATTGTCAGATCGAACGTTGGCATGGCCGTGCTCGATTGTGGCGCGCATCGATTTGGTGAACGGGATGGGCGAGTCGAGGTGAAACCTATATACCGACGAACGGCTGCCAGCTGATTGCCCGCCTTTCACTGGGGCCCCAAACAGATCGTAAGAAAATGCCGTCTGGCCGAAGCCGAAAGCTCCCAGAAAATAGTCTTCCGAGCCGGTGCCGTTGATGGATGGAGTCCCAGCTCCATCAATGAAAAACATGTCGTCGCCTTCGCCCCACCAATCGTCCTGATTCTGCAACACCGACATGGTGACGCCCACGAAGTGTCCCCGACCGCGAGCTTCCATCCATACATAGTTGCCTTCTCCTGTGGGATTTTTCTTGTCGTCGGCGACTGGATCATCGTTGCTCCCCCACTGGTTCGTCGCACCTTTCGCGGGTGTCGCTTGCCGGTACTGCGCATGAAAATACAGCATGTCGCTCGATAGCGGATGCGAGTAAACCTGGTAATCAATGTTGAAGAAAACCGCGTGGACCTGGTGATCGCTTTGGTTCGTCAAGGTAATTCGCGCACTCTTGTTGAATGGCATGGGGAAAAAGCAATTCAATGCGCGATCGGGACCAACCGCGAGCGGAATCGACTGATAGAGAAAATATTCACCGAGTCCCAGGCCGAAGAAGTCTCCTAGCGGAGCCTCCACGCTGGGGCTCGTCTCACCGTCCCAATACATGCGAAGCACCAACGCCTTTAAATTGTCCGGACTATCGCTGGTGAGGGTTATCCAAATGTGCGTGATCACTCCTGCACCTGACTCGTCTAGCAGGGTCAACGTTTCCCCTGCCAGCAGGCGCCGTAAGTCGAAATTCCCTCCGCTGCGGTCGTAGCTCGACGCCCTCTTCTGCACATAGTCTTTTTGTTTGGGCAGGCTGGCAAGCCAGTCCGAGTGATCTTGAGCGAAACCCGATAGCGAAAGACCAGCCATCAATGCCAACACCAACATGCGACGCATGCATACCTCCAGAGAAGTTGGAATTCGCTGTGCGCGGAGATATTCAGGAGAGATCACGATGTCGGTGCAAGGTCAGATCAACATTTACACCAAAATTACATCAATCCCTTTTTTGCGCAGCGCATCCGTAAATTCTTCCGGCGCATGTGAATCGGTGATTAACCGGTGAACTTTCTCTATGGGCCCGATGCGGAAAAGACTGCGCCGCCCGAGCTTCGTTGAATCAGCTACGACGGTGACCTCTTTTGAAATACCCATCATTTGCCCATTGAGTTGAGCTTCGAGCACATCCGCGGTAAAAGGTCCGTTCGTGAGGTCAAAGCCGTTCACCGCCAGAAACAGCCGGTCGGCGTGCAGGTCGCGGAGCATGGCCTCCGCCTGTGGGCCGACGAAAGAATTAGAGACTGTTCGCAGAAGACCACCGACCATGATCAGCGAAATTTCCGGTGCGTCCGCCAATTCATTGGCAATATTAAGTGCGCTAGTAATCACCGTCAGCGGCTTCAGCTTCGCGCGGATCAAGGCTTTGGCGATTTCAGCAGTTGTAGTCCCCGAATCAAGAATAATGGTCTCATTCGGCATCACCAATTGCGCGGCAGCTTGGCCGATGCTCAACTTCTCGGATCGATGAATCGTTGCTTTGACCTTGAGCGGATAGTCCTGCGTGGGCTCGTACCGCACCGCTCCCCCGTGGGAACGAAGCACCACCCCGTTTGAAGAGAGGGCATCGAGGTCGCTGCGTGCGGTAACTGCTGAAACCGCAAACCGTGTGACCACGTCATGGACCGTCACCTGCCCGGTTTGGTCAACCAGTTCCAGAATTTTGCGGCGTCGTCCCTCGGCCAGGAGCCGTGTTTGGTTAGAAGTGGGCATGGACACCCGGAGTGTATTCGGTGCCCACTCCCCGGTCAAACCAAAACCCTTTCTATCTTGTCATGGAAACTTACGTATTCTTTCGCATGGTTTCGCTTTTACTTGCTTTTTTGCTTGCGAGTCATTTCTTTTTCGTGATACAAGTCCCGAGTTGCTAAATTCTGCTACGCGCCGGAGTAGTCTATGAAACCGCGCTCTCTCTGCCCCATTCTCCTAGTCTTCACTACATTCGTTGTTTTCGGGAGTGTCTTGCTCCATGGTCAAGGAACAGATCTTGGGACCATTAGAGGAACTGTGACCGAATCGAGCGGAGCTGTGGTTCCGAATGCAAGCGTCAGCGTCATCGACACTTCCACGGGCGCAACCCGCGAAACGAAAACCAACGGTCAGGGCGAATATCAGGTCTTTGGCTTGCGCTCAGGTACCTACAAGGTGTCGGTAAGTGCACCTGGTTTCGCTACCCACGAAATCGAGAACATTCCGATGCGCGGCAGCAGCGTAGTGGGTATCAACGTCAGCCTGAAGGTTTCTTCCGCAGAAGAAAAGATTGAAGTTACAGTTAGCGCTCCTCCAATTGATACCGAAGACTCCACCATAGGAAACACGATCGGCTCGCGCTCTGTAATAGATCTGCCGCGCGATTCACGGGACGTTTACTCATTCCTGTATCTGAACCCCAACATAACGCAGGGTGCCGAGCCCGGGAACTTCAAGTTCACCGGATTTCAGAGTTATGGCGCTAGTTTTTCTTTGGATGGCCAGCGCTCCAGCGGTGGCGTCGATGGCTCGCCCACCGCGAGCGAGCCTTCGCTCGAAGCAGTAGATGAGGTCAATGTTCTCTCCGATAACTTCAGCGCGGAATATGCCGGCATCGCGAACATCCGCATCACCACCAAGCGCGGAACTAATCAGTTCCATGGTTCTTTGTTTTACAACAATAAGAATTCGGCGCTCGCAGCATTGACCGTGCAGGATCAACTTGGCAAGGCCTCTTTTGCACCGTCCCCGTTGCAACCCAAGTACCCGAATCCCGCGTTCAACGTCAACGACATTGGGGCATCAATCGGCGGTCCCATTCCTAAGCTTCACAATACCTGGTTTTTCGCAGCGTATGAGCGGGATTACAACGTCAATCCGGTATATCTGCAGTCAACGACATTTGCCCACCCGTCGCTTTACACCGGAAATTTTTCATTAATGCAGGACCTCAGCAAGCCGGATCTTCCCGCGGACCTGCAAGCGCAAATGACTTCCGCCGAACTCGCGGCGGACACCACAACGGTTTCTTCTGGCGGAGAGCAGTTCCAGGTGCTGACTCAGATTCCTTCGCGCCTGCTCAATCCCGTTGTTCAAAACTTAATCAACAAGTACTTTCCCCCGGTCGGACTTTCCGCCCCAATCGATCCAACCACAGGCCGGATTGCAGGAGTGTTTCAAAGTTCATTGCCGGGGCGGGACACGCTGGATCAAGGCACGCTGCGCCTGGACCACGACTTCAGCGAAAAAGACCACGTATATGTGACCTTTAATGCATCGGCAGACACGTCCGCGCTGAATCCTGTCTCACGCAACAAATATCCCGGACTCGGCCTCGACCAAAGCCACCGCCAGAATGACACTCTTGGACTTTCGTACACTCGCGTTTTTCGGCCAAACCTGGTGAATGAAGTACGCGGCGGATTCAACAAACAAAATCTGTTCTCGCACAGCAACACCACGCTTCAGGGATTCCTCTCAGGAATCGGATTTGACTCCTCAGATATAGCCGCTTACGCCGATAACGTGGGCGGTTTCGCGCTCATAACGGATGGTCAGCCGCAAATCAATTTCAGCAAGGCATTTGCCACATTTGACAATGGCGGAAGAAATACCTTTCGGCCTCTGAGCCAGGCGTTGTCGACCTTCGGAGATACGATAACGTGGGTCCACGGCAAGCACAATCTCAAATTCGGCGCGGACTGGGTGCGCAACTGGGCCCTGGACGGCTTTGCGCTAAATCGCGGGAACCCGCGTGGATCAATGACTTACACCAGCCCGAGCACCTGTGCGACTGTGGGCAACAATACTGGCGGAGATTGTTTGGATAATAATCCCGATCCGTTCGTCGAATTTCTGTTAGGCAATCCGCCGACTACCGCACAGTTCAACTTAAAGAACCGCCCGGCGATGGACGTTCACAACTGGGAGCAAGGTTTCTTTGCGCAGGACGATTGGAAGGTCGGCTCGCGCTTAACCCTGAATCTGGGTCTGCGTTACGACCTGATCACGCCCTACATCGAGAAGAACGACATCCTGGTCAATTTCGATCCCAACCTCACGGACCCGCTAAATGGGCAAAAAGGCGTATTCGTAATTCCATCGGACAAGACAATTCCGTTTCTGGATAGTCGCATCGTCAACTATGGGTTCTTAACGGCAGCGCAGACGCACGAAGGCATAGGTCGCGGCCTGATTCGTACCGACAAAAACAACTTCGCTCCGCGCCTCGGGTTCGCCTGGGCGCTTGGCGACAAGTCAGTCGTTCGCGGCGGGTATGGATTTTTCTATCCCACGTCAGCAGCACAGGGCATTCGTGATCCGATTGCGACTAACGGTTTCAACCAGGGCGTAACCACGCGTAAGACCCTGGAGGGCTGGCCTGGATTCGTGCACGGCATTAGTCCGATTTCGGGAGGTACGGTCAAAGGTGCTGGGAATTCCCCTTCTGGCGAGATAGTGCCAATTGACCTTCAGGATCCTCGCGTCCAGCAATGGAACGCTACCTTTGAGCGCCAGATAGGATGGAACAGCACCGTGCGCTTTTCCTACCTGGGTTCGCATGCGGGTGGATTAATTGCCGGACATGACCTGAACGAGCTTCCACCGGGCACGGCTGGATTTGCAACCAGCAGCGGAGCCAATACTCCCGACGGAAGGGGCGACGGAGTAACGCCGTGTGATCCGATCAACGCCGGGGATTGCTCTTTGTCGGCCGCAGATATGGCCAGATATCCCTATCCCATCATTGGAGAGTTTTTGGTCAGCTTTGGAAATTTTGCGCGCGCCAACAGCAACGCTTTTCAGACGCAGTTCGAGCGGCGCTATAAGAGCGGGCTGATGCTTAATCTCTCCTACACTTATCTTGATCAAAAATCGACGGTGGGAGACAGCGCGAATGCAAGTTTGGGGTCGGAGCCCTACAATCCGTTCGAACCAAATCTGGATTACACAACCGATGGCTTTGTCTCCAAGCATCGCTTCGTAGCTTATGGAGTTTACGATCTGCCCGTCGGCCGCGAGCGGCAGTTTGCAGGCGGAATTTCGAAAATGATGGACGCCTTCATCGGCGGCTGGCAGACAACCTTCAATATGTTCGCGAAATCGGGAACTGGATATACGCCGTTCTGGTTTTGCGATGACTGTGACCCGATTTTCCCGGGCAACATCGGTGTGGGCTCGGTTGACGCAGTGGGAGATTTTGGCGCGCCTGACTTCCGACCGAATATCGTCAGCCACAATATTTATACCGGACACGGCGGTAGCGGCTCGACCTTCTGGAACGTCGCAGCCTTTGGGCCTCCCTCAGTGGGCGCGGATTTCCTCAGCAATCCTACAGTCGCAAAGCGAAACATGCTCGTAGGCCCGAGCATGTGGGGCGTTAACATCGGGGTGCACAAAAACTTTCAATTCAATGAACGAATCTCTGTCAACATCGGTGCCGACGTGGACAATATTTTCAATCACCCGCTACTAGCGCCAGACTTTAACGATGGGGGAAGCGGCGGAGGATTCGCCAACGTCGGGGATTTCTTCTTGCCACCGCCAGTTGCTGGTCCTCCGGGACAACAACCAATCCTGGTTCCGATCACGACTCCAAACCCTTCTTGTCCGTTTGCCGGAAACAGTTGCTTCGAATTCAATCCAAGCTTCGGACAGCTGATCAAGGGGTACGATCAGGAGGGCGTTTCTTCCCGGCGCGAGATCCGGCTCCGTCTACGGGTCACATTCTGAGGGTTCCGCGCGGTAATCCGAAAGATCGGCTAATGGGGGTCCATTTGTGATGCCTACCAGGTGCGGTACTTGCGGAGCTTGCTGTGCACATCCCGAGACTTGCTCATGACCAGGCGCACATTCGCTCTCGTCTTTATTATTCTGTTTTGCTCACTGACCGTGGCACAGACCGAGCAGACCATCGTTGTTCGGCCAACCGAAATCGACGACATTCTGGTAAATCCTGGGATGGGCATCGAGACATTCAATCGCTTTTCCGGGCAAGCATTGAACGAAGGAGTCAAATGGTCCGAGGTCGGGCCGGAGAAACCACTTCCGGACGCGCCGCCGGGCACCGTCGATTTTCCCGGATCAAGCGTTGCATATCTACGCTGGTTCTGGTCCCAGCTAGAGCCGCAACCCGGCAAATACCGCTGGGAGATCATCGACAGCGCACTTGCCGAAGCTCATCGCCATAACCAGCGGCTCGCGTTTCGCTTGATGCCGTATGACGACAAGCATCCACTGCCTGACTGGTACATCCATTCTGGTGCCCGCCGAGCAAATAAGGCCAGCGATAAAGACGGCGAAATCTGGTCTCCCGATTCGAGCGATCCTTTCTATATCCAATCATGGGGTGCGATCGTAAGCGAAATGGGTAAACACTACGATGGCAATCCCGATCTGAACCACGTTGACATTTCGACAGTCGGATACTGGGGTGAAGGCTGGGGCCCCTATCTCCCGGACTGGCCGGTGCAGCAACAACTCATTGACCTTTATTTTCGTGTTTTCCCGCGCACAGAGCTGTTGATGAACTTCGACGAGTTACAGGCACTGGTTTATGGCACCAGGCACGGCGCTGGCTGGCGCCTGGATTGTTGGGGCGACATGGGACGGCCGTTCAAGAATTTCGCGCATATGCTCGATCTATACCCGCAGCAGATCGCGCGCGGAAAGCTGCAGGATGTTTGGCGAACCGCGCCGGTAGCGCTCGAAACCTGCGGGGTTCCAGAATCATGGAAGCAGTGGGGTTTTTCTTTGAAGCCGATCCTCGATCAGGCGCTGCGCTGGCATGCCTCGACCATCAATATCAAATCGAGTGCCCTCCCTCCGGAATGGAAAACCGACTTCGACGAATTCCAGAAACACATCGGCTACCGATTCGTTTTGAAGAAACTGGAATATCCCGCGCGCGTCAGCCGCGGTTCAATGGCCCAAGTCAATATGTGGTGGTTCAACGCGGGGGTTGCGCCGGTGTATCGCGATTATCTCCTGGCACTCAACATCGGAGACACGGTTGTGCCGCTTGAGACAGACATCCGGCAATGGCTTCCTGGTGATTCTGTATATGAGAACACCGTACCCATTCCTTGGGAACTCAAACCTGGGAAATATCGGCTCCGAGTGGCCTTGCTTGATCCGCATACTCGCATTCCAGCCATTCGACTTGCGATCAGCGGACGTCAGAGCGACGGCTGGTACGACTTGGGTGACATTGGTGTGAACTAAATTCGGACAAGCTTGAAGACCAAATCCGGGAAGATGAGGGAACGCCTCGATCCTTAAGCGTCGCGAAAGCGTCGTTCTGCATTGTTCGTGTGGCCCCAAGACACCCAGAACGACGTCATTTCCCTGTGTGGTGAAGAGTCTCAAAAAGGACTAGTTCCGAGCTTTGCGGGTTTCGCAGTGCGATCTTCAGTCCGCCCGTCAGCAGTTCGCGACCAGTCGCGGTGCGATCAGGTGAACTGTGGTCATGAAAATGGAGCTGGTACGTCGCAGCCGCCACAATCCCCTTCAGCGCGAAGCTGTGCGTTGATTCTGATTTTGTGGATCCGCGAAAAACATACACGGCGCCATGTGAGGTTTTGGGATCGAAGTACTCCATCGCGTCCCAATGAATTCCATCTGGGCGCGAAGAGATGTGATATAGATCAGCATCGCGGATCAGTGGCCGCAACTCCTTTTTGTATAGCTGAAATTCACCTTTAGCCAGGGCATGCTGTGCTGACGTCCAAGAGGTTGTATCCATCATGATCGTTAGCCAGCCCATCATCCCACTGCGCAACATATAGAGAAAATTTTCGGGCCGCGGTGCAGGCCACTTCTCAACATACGTCTCCAGCATCGCGCTAGGCAGGACGTGGCTGGCATCGTAAAAAGCCCGCCGATTGGAGAGTGGATCGTAGGTGTCGGTAATTGAAAAATAGTCCGCGTGCGCGGCGCTGCCAAAGTCCACCATGCGTCCGCCGTCATCGCAAACCTCCAACAGAAGCCGGGGATGGCCCTTTCTCAATTTGGAATAGATATCGTAATAAGCACGGACCGCGTGATAACTCACGTCGCTCGAATTTGAACTCTCAACCCAATAGGAGCCCCAGGCTTTGTAGATGCACTTGTTCCAATTATTTGGCGGCGCGTGAGGATGGTCCGCTCGGTCGCAACCTTGGGCAACCAGGTAGCCATCGTGTTCCAGCATGTCGAGGTGGTAGTCATCGACAATGCGCTCGACTTCGCGCTGCGCCCATTCCTTGGCCGCAGGTACGCCAAGATCAATGGTTTGACCTTTGAACTCCTCCGGTTTCCAATCCGCCGGAAGGTCTGTCACCATCCAGTCACGCACTTTAGGATCGCGTGCATTCAAGGCTCCTGGTTCAGTATCAAATGCAGCCTGCGTCCAGTCGACCCATAAACCAAACTTCATTCCGTGCTGGTGAGCGTCGTCAGCGACAGACGCGAGTCCATTGGGGAATTTCTTGGGATTAGGGTACCAGTCGCCAACGCCGCGGAACCAGCCCGCGTCCATGTGAAACATTTCCAGGCCGAGCTCCGAAGCGTCGCGGATCATGGCGCGTGCGATCGCGTCGTTCACGTTCATCCCGCCACCCCAACTGTTATTCACCAGCAGCGGATAGCTAGCATCATTCCAAGCCAGCGGATTTCCAAGCACCGTACGGACCCAGCGCCGCAGCACGTTTCCTGTGGCATCGGCCCCTCCTATCGACGCTCCCAGAAAAACGACCGGACAATCGAAGCTCTCACCAGGCTCTACACGAGTGCGAAATGGGCCGGGGTTGGCGTTCAACCCAGCACTCCCTTTCAGTGATTCGGTCGATCGCTCGAGGGTCAATTGGGTGCGCCCGCTAAACTCGATCCCGATGTACCAGCCGTCTTTTGATCCGCGGCTTTCTTCGAGGAGAAACCAAGGAATAATTTCACGGGCTTCGTATGCTTTGGGATGCGCATATGTGCTCGATGTTCCCTGCCATTTGTAGCCGGCGGGTACTGCCACAAGATGAGTGCCCACCTCCGAAGGAGTATTCGCACCTTTCTCTATGTAGAGCTGTTCCAGGCCAACATCCGGTTTAAGTGACCAATTGAATTGAATGCTGTCCTGAAGCGGAAGCCACAATTCGCGATCGCTAAGGTTTTCGATATGAATCTGGTGCTCGAGAGGGCCGAACACTGCCCGTGATCGCCACT
>Ga0070717_10002175_pt1 | contig 13750 bp, 17 predicted proteins | sample LARL113metaG_FD_71366 | JGI IMG/M metagenome (GOLD analysis project Ga0070717, IMG submission 71366) | Corn, switchgrass and miscanthus rhizosphere microbial communities from Kellogg Biological Station, Michigan, USA - LAR L11-3 metaG | ecosystem: Host-associated > Plants > Roots > Rhizosphere ... | reverse complement strand
CGCTTCTGGGTCAGCGTCCAGCGTGCGTAGATCGTCTCGCCCGCCTTGACCGCCTTGGGGAACTTCCAGTTGACCCACTCCCAGGCCGCGACCTGCGGGATCGGCATGTCCATCGAGCCGAGGCCGACCGCCATGGCCACGAGCAAGGCGGGCGGTGCCAGCCGGGCGTTTCCGCCCGAAGTGTCGACCGATAGGGGGGAAAAGTCGCCGGCCAGAGCGGCGAAAAGCGCGATCTCTGATTCGGAGATGGTGCGGCGTCGCGTCGTCCACTCGCCGCCCAGCGCGAGGTCGTCGAAAGAGGTCGGATCCAGTTCGGCCGAGTATAGCCCGTCGGTCCGCCGACCCGATTCCGGGGACCCAGCGTTAACCTATGTCAGCTTTGGACCCAATTGTCGTTCTGCTCGTGGCGTCAGCGCTCCTTGTCATAGCGCTGATTCTGCTTTCGTTCGCGCTGATCCGCCTCCGCGGTACCACGCGCGAGCTCGAACAGGCGCTGGCGGAGCAGAGCGGCTCCAAGGACCGGGCCGACCTGCTGCTGAAGGTCGCCGAGGCCGTCAACTCCTCGCTCTCTTTGAGCGACGTCCTGAACATCGCCCTCACGCAGGCCGGCCGTCTGATGGGCGCCGTGGCCGGCGCCATGTACCTCGTGACCCCGGGCAAGGCCGAGATGCGACGGCAGGCCGACTACAACCTCACCCACAACGCGAAGGGCGCCGGCCGGAAGCTCGACGAGGAGCCCTTCCGGTCGCTGTCGGCTGGCCGGCCAACGCTGGTCCCGCTCGACCCCGGACATGCTCCTGGCCTGGAGGGAGGCGGCCATCCTTCACACGTGCTGGTGGTGCCGGTTCAGCGCGCGACCCAGCTGATGGGCGCGTTCGAGCTGTACCTGCAGGGAACCCGCGAGCTCACGGATGAGCAGACATCGCTTCTGCTCGGTGTTGCGGCCCAGGCGGCCATGGCCATCAGCCACGCGCAGCTGTATCAGGCACAGGAGGAGAACGCGCTCACCGACGAGCTGACCAAGCTCCCGAACCGCCGCCACCTCGCCCAGCGCTTCCTCGAGGAGATGCAGCGCGCCCGGCGCCACCACAAGAGCATGGCCTTCCTGATGATCGACATCGACCACTTCAAGCTCATCAACGACACGTACGGCCACCTGCAGGGCGACGCGGTGCTGGCTGAGCTGGCCAAGATCCTGGTTGCGGGCAAGCGGGAGTCCGACGTGGCGGCGAGGTACGGCGGGGAGGAGTTCGGCGTCATCCTCCACGAGACCAACGAGGTCGGCGCGATGACGCTGGCGGAGAGGATTCGGGGCAAGGTCGAGGCGGCGGACTTTCCCGGTGGGCTGAAGCTGACGATCAGCATCGGCGTGGCCGCCACCGACGACGAGACGCAATTCACAGCGCTGCTCGAGAAGGCCGACCAGGCCCTTTACGCGGCCAAGCAGGCCGGGCGCAACGCAGTGCGCGCGGCCGACATGAGGGGCGTTACCGCCGGACGGTAGGCTGGTGGGCGTGGCCCACTTCTGCGTCAACTGCGGAGCGCAGCTCGTGCCGCGCGAGATCGAGGGCCGGCTGCACGAGGCGTGCCCCAACGACGACTTCGTCCTCTGGCACGACCCGAAAGTGGTGACCGCTGTCGTCGTGCAGGCTCCGGGAGGAGTCCTGCTCGGGCGGCGCGGGATCGAGCCCGGCCGCGGGCTGTGGTGTCTGCCGGGCGGGTTCGTCAATGACGACGAGGGCCCGCTCGACGCGGCGGTGCGCGAATGCCGTGAGGAGATCGGCGCCGCCGTGGACATCACCGGCCTGGTCGGCGTCTACCACATCGCCAAGTCGGACGCCCCGAGCATGGTCGGGCTCGGGTACAGCGGCCGCCTCGTCGAGGGCGAGAAGCTCGAGGCCGGTGCCGAGATGACGGAGCTCGAAGTGTTTCCGCTCGACTCGGTACCTGACCTCGCGTTCCCGAGCCATCGCCAGATCCTCCTCGACTTCGTCAGGTCCCAGGCGTCACCGGGGGGAGTGGAAGCTCCGCGCGACGGCGCAGCGGCTCGGCGTTCAGAGCGGCCATCACGAGACCGAGCGCGATGGCCACGAACGCGCAGGCGGTAAACCCGGCGGCATAGCCGGACGCCTGGACTATCGGGCCGAAGACAAGCGGTCCGGTCGCGAGTGCGAGGAACAGCACGGTTCCGTAGACGCCCATCGTCACGCCGCGCGTGGATGTCGCGGACAGGTTGCCGAACACGACGCCTATCGCCACGTACGCGGTGGCCATGAACGGCGTCGCCACCACCATCACCGCGGCCGGCACCCAGAAGCCGGTCAGGTGGCCGAGCACGATCGCTGCGGCCGACCACACGACCACGCCGGTCAACACGATGGGCCAGCGATGCTGTGCGCGGTCGACGAGGCGGCCCGCGGGGAGGCGCGCGAGGCCATTGGCGACCGCCTGCACCGCCAGCAGAAAGCCGACCTGCGAACTGGGCAGCCCGAGCGCTTCCCGGCCGAAGATCGGCAGGAACGCGCCGACTGTGCCCCAGACGAGGGTGGCGGCGACGAGGCCGATGACCACTGGCACGAACGCCCGCTGGCCGAACAGCGACCTGAGGGGTGCCGTGAGCGCAAAGCCGTGGTGGGACTGTCGCGTGCCGGTGGTGGCGATCGCGCCAGGCACCGCGAACAGGAGTAGGAGCGTGGTCACCGCGATGTCCACGCGTACGTCGAGCAGGGCGAGGGCGAGACCGCCGATCATGGGTCCGAGAAAGAAGCCGGCCTGCATCGAGAAGGTCAGCCATCCCATGGCCCGCCCCAGCCGGTTGGCGGGCACCGACTCGGTCACCGCGCTGAGCAGGACCGCGTTCAGCGCGCCGCCCGCCAGGCCGCCGGCCACCTGCCAGACGAACAGCAGCGGCACGCTCGTGGTCAGCGCAGTCGCGAGCTGCGACGCGGCGAACATGGCGAGCGACGACCACATCAGCGTGCGGGCGCCGAAGCGGTCGATCAGCACGCCCGACGGCAGCGACAGCGCCGCCGCCGCCAGCGTCGACACGGCGAACAACGCCCCGACCTCGAAGCGGCTCGCTCCGAGATCGTGCGCGTAGAGGGGAACGAGCAGGCCCCGTGCGGCGAGGGCGGCAAACGACGCGCCGGCGGCAGTGTAGATGAAGAGCGCCCGTCGGGATTCGAGGACGCTCAATCGCACCGCCGCACCGCGGATACGATACCGACGCATGGTCCGCGAGCGGGTCGGCGACTGGCGGTCGGCCTGGCGGTCGGCGGTCGCGGGCATTGCTGCGGGGCTGCTGGCGTTAGCCGCGATTCAGTACTCGATCCTCGACGGTCCGTTCTTCGCGCTCCAGGACGGGCTGTTCCCTGCGCCGCCTCCCGACAGCGGGATCACGCTGGTCGCCATCGACCAGAAGTCGACGGCGCAGCTCGGCGCCTACCCGTGGAGCAACGGCTATCACGCGCAGGTGATCAACTACATCGCGAGCCTGCATCCCAAGGTGATCCTGTTCGACGTGATGCTCGACCACTCGACCACGGACCCGGAAACGAGGCTGTCCACTGATGGCCAGCTTGCCGACTCGATCAAGAAGGCCGGCAACGTCGTGCTGGTCTGCACCTCCAGCGATGGGCCGATCGACCCTCTCGTCGTGGGCGAGCCCATCGGCGACCTCGGCTTCGGAGCACCCGACCCCGCGAACGCCGTCCGCGGGATGTCAGTCGAGGTGCCGAAAACCTGCCTCCAGAACGAGGCCCACGAGAGCGCCTTCATCGAGGCGCTGCGCGTGGCCACGGGCTTCCAGGACCCGATCACGATCACCGGCGACGAGGCGCGGTTCGACCGCCACCGCATCCCGCTCGTAGACGGTCAGATGCTCATCAACTACTCGCTGGGGGGCAGCCCGACGTGCTCCTACATCGACGCCTTCAACGGCGCGTGCCCGCACCCCGAGCTGATCACCAACCACATCGTGGTCGTGGGAGCGAAGCTCGTCGACGCGGGAGACATCTACACGCAGCCCGTCGCCTTCAAGCACGACAGCAGCTTCTGCCCGCTGAGCCGGCCGAAGTGCATGCTCGACAACCAGAACTACGGCTACCGGATCATGGCCGACGCGATGGCGACCGTCCTTCAGGACCGCTACGTCCGGGTCGAGCCTCGCAACGCGATCATCGCGTGGGCGATGGCCCTGGCGCTGGTCGTCGGCTTCGCCGTTTACGCGCTGAGCCTGCGCACCGCTGTGATCTCGCTGGTCTTGCTGCTGGCGCTCTACTTCCTTACGATCCTCGCGCTCGGACAGCACGGGTATCTCGCCGACCCCGTCTACGCGCCCGTGGCGATGGTGCTGTCGGCGTCGTTCTCGCTTGGGGCGCGCTACGTCCTCGTCGAACGCGAGCGCAGGAAGGTCGAGCGCATCTTCGGGCACTACGTCGACCCGCGCATCGCCAATCAGCTCGCGGCCGCGCGATCCCTCAAGGACATCATCTCCAGGGGCGAGCGGCGCGACCTGACCCTGCTCTTCGTGGACATCCGCGGGTTCACCGCGATGTCCGAGGCGATGGCCGCCGAGGACGTGCTCGCCGTCATCCAGGAATACCTGAACGAGATGAGCTCGCTGATCCTGAAGTGGGACGGCACCATCGACAAGTACGTCGGCGACGAGATCGTCGCGATCTGGAATGCCCCGACCAGGCAGCCGAATCACGCGCTGTGGGCGGTGCGGTGCGCTTACGACCTGATCGATCGCGCGAGCGCGCTCCAGGCGCGCCTGAGCATGCGGGGCCTGCCGCCCATCAGCTGGGGGGTCGGCGTCAACACCGGGCCGGCGGTGGTGGGCAACATGGGCAGCAAGGACCGCCTGCAGTACACCGCCCTCGGCGACACGGTGAACACGGCTGCGCGTTTCTGCAGTGTGGCCCCGGCCTTCACGCTGCTCATCGGCCAGGCGACCCTCGACGCCTGCGGCGACTACGTCGCTGTGGAGCAGGTCCCAGGCGTTCAGCTGAAGGGCAAGTCGGCGGACAAGTTCCGCGTCTTCCAGGTCGTCTCGATCCGCGAGGACGCGGCCTCGCCGTGGGTGCCATTCCCGACCGACGCCGCCAACGACGCCTACTCGGCCATCCGCCGGCAGTACGGCAGCCAGCTAGTGTTCGCCGCCCAGACCCCAGGCGACCAGGAAGCCTGACCGGAGCCGTGAGCATCGAGAGGGCGGCCGAGCTGCTGGCGCGCGCTCACCGCGGGGTGGCGCTGACCGGCGCGGGGATCTCCGCGGAAAGCGGCATTCCGACGTTCCGAGGCGCCGGCGGTTTGTGGACGCAGTACGACCCGGTCAAGGTCGCGAGCATCGATGCGTTCATGGAGGATCCGAAGGCATACTGGTCGGTCGCGCGTGAGCGCGGGCCGGCGGTCCTGGCGGCCGCGCCCAACCCTGGTCACTACGCGCTTGCGGGGCTCGAGCAGTCAGGAAACCTGGTTGCGGTCGTGACGCAGAACACCGATGGTCTTCATCAGGAGGCCGGCAGTGTTCGCGTCATCGAGCTGCACGGGTCGGGCCGGTCCGTCGAGTGCCTCGACTGCGGCACGAGGGAGGCGCGGCGGGACGTGCAGGAGCGGCTCGAGTTCCAGATGCCGCCCCGCTGCCGAATCTGCGGCGGCATGTTCTTGAAGCCGACCGTCGTCCTGTTCGGCGAGGCGATGCCGGCCGGCGCCGTGGCCGAAGCGACCGCGCTGGCCGAAGGCGCAGACCTCATGCTCGTCGTCGGCTCCTCGCTGGTGGTCTACCCGGCCGCCGACATACCGCTAGTCGCGGTGCGTGCAGGCGCGCCGCTGATCGTCGTCAACGCCGAGCCGACGCCGCTCGACCGGCTCGCCGAGATCGTCATCCACGGGCAGGCCGGCGCGGTTCTGCCCGAGCTCGCCTATCGAGCCATCAATCGCGCAGGTGGATGACGTCGCCGGCGCTCACCGGTACACCGTCGACGACCAGTGAGCCGTCTTCGGCGATGTCCTCGGCCACGCCTTCGAACACGCGGCCGGCGAGCTCTACCCGAACCCTGCGCCCGAGGGTGTCCGACAGCTCGCGCCAGCGCTGAATCACCGCCGCCGGGGCAGCTGACGACCATGTGTCGAGTCGCTGCCTGAGCGTCTCGAGCAGGTCGTCGCGCCCCCGATCCAGTTGGGCCGCGCCGGGCGGCGCCCACGTCAGGTTGATGCCGACGCCGACCACGGCCTTGGCGCCGGTCATCTCGACCAGGATGCCGCCTGCCTTGCGCCCGTCGATCACCACGTCGTTGGGCCACTTCAAGCGTGCTCGAGGCCCGCACGCTTCGGCGGCCGCGACGCCGGCCGCGAGGCTGAGGAGCGGGTGCAGCGCCACCACGAACGAGGCCAGCAGCGCCGTGCCAAAAGGCGCCTCCCAGCGCCGGTCGAGCCTTCCCCGGCCGGCCGTCTGGTGCTCGGCGACGACGATCGCGCCGATCGGCAGCTCGCGGGCGACCTCCTGGGTGGAGCCCACGGTGCCCAGCCGCACGATCGAGGGTTCGTTCACAGCCAGAGCTAAGCTTGAACCCGGATGAAGCTCCACCGCGCGGTCGTGCTGGTGGCGACGATGCTGCTCGCGGTCGGAGCGCTCGCCCTGCTGGTGGCGGACTCCGGGGGCAAGAGCCTGGTCGCGCTCGCGGTCGTGCTCGTGGTCGCGGCCGCGGGCGGCATCGGCTTCAGCTGGAAGCGTTACTACCGCCGCTGAGTTCTGAGTAGCGTGCTCCGACTCGGCTACAAAGCCTCCGCTGAGCAGTTCGGCCCGCGCCAGCTCCTCGACTTCACGATCGAGGCCGAGCACGCGGGTTTCGACAGCGTCTTCGTCAGCGATCACCTCCAGCCCTGGCGCCATTCGGACGGTCACGCGCCGTTCGCGTTCGCGTGGCTTGGCGCCGCCGGCGAGCGCACTAGCAACATCCTGCTCGGCACGAGCGTCACGACTCCGACCTTTCGCTTTCACCCCGCGATCGTGGCCCAGGCCTTCGGCACGCTCGGTTCCCTCCACCCGGGCCGCTTCATCCTCGGCGTCGGCACCGGCGAGCACCTCAACGAGGGCGCGCTCGGCATCGCCTGGCCGGACAACAAGGAGCGCTTCGCGCGCCTGCGCGAGGCGGTGAAGCTCATCCGCCTGCTGTGGTCTGAGCAGTCGGTCAACTTCGAAGGCGAGTACTACAAGACGGTGAACGCGACCATCTACGACCGCCCCGACGAGCCCGTGCCGATCTACATCGGCGCCGGCGGTCCGCAGGTCGCCAAGTACGCCGGCCGCGCCGGTGACGGCCTGATCTGCACCTCGGGCAAAGGCATGGAGCTCTATCGCGACCAGCTGCTGCCGTCGTTCGCCGCGGGCGCCGCCGAGGCTGGAAAGGATGTTTCGACCCTCGACGAGATGATCGAGGTCAAGGTGTCATACGACACTGACCGCAGCCGGGCCATGGAGGACACGAAGATCTGGGCGGCCCTTGCCTTGCCGGCCGACAGCAAGGCCAACGTCAACGACCCACGCGAGATGGAGCGGCTCGCCATCGAGGCGGAGGGGGTGGCGCACGTGCGCTGGCTGGTCTCGAACGATCCGGACGAGCACATCGAGCAGCTGCGCCCCTACCTCGAGCTGGGCTTCAAGCACCTGGTCTTCCACTATCCGGGTGACGACCAGTCGCGTTTCATCAGCCTCTACGCGTCGCAGATCCTTCCGCGCGTGCGCGAGGAGTGGGGAGATTGATGGCGAGCGAGTGGGTCATCGTGCTGGTGAAGGACTTCGGGTCGGCCAAGCAGCGGCTCGGACCGGCACTCGACCCACGCGCGCGCCGGGCGCTCGCCAGGCGCAACGCGGAGCGAGCCATCCGCGCGGCTGCGGCCGGCTCGCACCGCCTCGTGGTCGCGGGCAGCGAGGAAGCGGGCGCGCTGGCCAGGCGTCTCGGCTCGGCGTACATCGTCGAGCCCCGCCAGGAAGGCCAGAACACGGCCGCCCGGCGAGGGATCGAACACGCGACAGCCGAGGGCGCCGACGCGGTCCTCCTGCTCTCGAGCGATCTTCCGTTCGTCAAGCGCGCCGCCGTGCGTAAGGTGCTCGACGCGGCGGCGGCGGAGGAGGGTCCCCTCGCTCTCGCCGTGCCGGCCGTCGGCCGCGGGGGGACGAACGCGCTCTACCTTCGGCCGCCGGGGATCATCAACCTGCACTTCGGCGGCGACTCGCTGGCGCTCTTCCGCCGCGATGCCGAAACGAAGGGCGTCCCTTTCGTGATTCATCAGTCGGCGGAGATGGCGCTCGACCTCGACGAGCCGCCTGACCTGGAACGATTGCGGCGCGCCGTGTGAGGCACCTCGAGGTCCTCGCGGTCGAGGGCCTGCCCGAAGTCCATCCGGGCGACGACCTGGCCGAGCTGATCGCGTCGCGCGCCTCTTTCCAGGACGGCGATGTGGTCGTGGTCGCGCAGAAGGTGGTCTCGAAGGCAGAGGGCCGGATCAGGCACCTCGCTGACGTCACCGCGAGCGAGGAGGCAATGCGCATCGCACCGCGCCTCATCGCCGCGCCCGACCCGCGTGTGGTGCAGGTGGTGCTCGACGAGAGCGTGCGCGTCCTTCGGTCGGAGCGAGTGCTGATCACCGAGACCAAGCACGGATTCGTCTCGGCCAACGCCGGGGTCGATCATTCCAACGTCCCGGGCGACGACGCTGTGCTGCTGCTGCCCGAAGACCCGGACGCCAGCGCGAGGCGGCTGCGCGCCCGCCTGGTAGACCTGTCGAGCACGAGGGTCGGCGTCATCATCTCCGACACGTTCGGGCGGCCCTGGCGGGTCGGCATCGTCAACGTCGCCCTGGGCATCGCGGGTGTGCCTTCGGTCGTCGACCTCCGGGGTACGACAGACGATGTGGGCAAGGAGCTGCGCGCCACCGTCCTGGCGGTCGCGGACGATCTCGCCGCCGCGGCCGGGCTGGTGATGGGGAAGACCCGCCGAACGCCGGTGGTGATCGTGCGCGGCTTCGAACGCGGCGGCCCGCCTGGCGTTGGTCGCGACATGATCCGGCCGGCGTCCGAGGACCTGTTCCGCTGAAGGTCGCGATCCTCGCGGGCGGCACGGGCGGCGCGAAGCTGGCCGCGGGTTTCGCGACGCACCTCCCTCACGGCGACCTGTCGGTGATCGCCAACACCGGCGACGACGACGAGTTCTGGGGCCTGCTGGTATGCCCCGACGTCGACGCGGTCATTTACCGGTTGGCCGGCGTTTTCAACGAGGAGGTCGGGTACGGCCAGAAGGGCGAGACGTTCCACGCGCTCGACGCGCTCGAGCGTCTCGGCGAGAAGACCTGGTTCCACATCGGCGACAAGGACCTCGCCACGCACGTCCTGAGAGCCGAGATGCTGCGCCGGGGCGCCACGCTCACCGAGGCGTCGCTCGAACTGTGCCGGCGCTTCGGACTGCGCACGCGGGTGCTGCCCATGTCGGACCAACCGGTGAGGACCCGCTGCATCACCGCCCGCGGACCTTTCACGCTCCAGGAGTATTTCGTGCGCGAGCGGCTGGAGCCGCCGCTGATCGGAATCGAGTTCGATGGCGTCGACAAGGCGCGTCCGACGAGCGCCGTGGTGCGGGCGCTCGACGAGGCCGACCTGGTCGTCATCGGCCCCTCCAACCCGGTCATCTCGATCGATCCGATCGTCCGAGTCGTCGAGCCCGCGCTGCGTCGAGAGCGGACGGTGGCCGTGACGCCGCTGGTCGCGGGCGCGGCGCTCAAGGGCCCGACGGTCGAGATGATGCGCGCGCTGGGCCTCGAGGCTTCGCCGGTCGAGGTGGCTCGCCGGTATCGAGACATCGCGGCGGGCTTTGTGGTCGACGAGCAGGACCGGGAGCTGGGTCCGGCGATCGAGGAGCTCGGCTATCGGGTGACGATCACCAGAACGGTCATGGACGACGGCGGCCGCCGGCTCGCCGCTGCGCTGCTCGGTCTCTAAGTCACCTTGGAGTTGGCGACCATCACGAGCACCCCGATGAGCACCATGACGAGGCCCACGACCAGCACAGCGTACTGAGCGATCGCCATCGCGGCGCTGGGCGGCCTCGGCCCCTCGTCCTCTTCCTCGCCCGGCGCGACCCCGGAAGACAGCTCCCAGCTGCTTCCCGCCTGCTTCTCCTTGCGTTTGCCCTTGCCTTTGTCCTTTTCCTTGCCTTTCGGCTCCTGGGCCGCCGGTGCGTCCGCGCCGACGATCGACCAGGAGGCTCCACCGCCGGCCGGCACCTCCACAGGCGCGGCGGGAGCGACAGGCGCCCCCATCGGCGTGGGGGGAGGCTGCGGCGCCGGCGTCCAAACCTCCTGGCTGGGGGCAGGCGTCCACTCCGCCTGGTCTGGCACGGGAGTTGACGGCTCGGGTGCCGCGCTCGGCGGCGGCGACGGTGGGGGTTCGTAGACCGGCGCGGGCGCAGCCGGCATGTCCCACGCGGGCGAGCGGGGCGCCTGATAGACGGGCGCCGGCGCCATGGGACTCGCCGCCGCGATCTCGGCGGGGGTTGGCGCCTTGTCGCCGCGTCCCCGCGGCGCCAGGGTGCGCTGACGCGCCGCCTTCACCTTGCGCTCGATCTGCGAGCGGCGCGACGAATACATCGATTTGGTCTGCACGGACTTGTGCCGCATGACGAAGAAGACCGAGATGATGCCGATCAGCGCGACGGCAGGCCCGGCGAAGATGTATATGGGCATAGGCGCCGATTATCGGCGATCGGTCCATGTGTGACAATCGCGAACGTGGCCCTTTTCGACCGCCTTCAGACCGAATTGGTCGACGCTCGGCGCCGTCGCGACGAGGAATCGCTGAATACCCTGTCGCTGCTCAAGAGCGAGGTCGTGCGTGCGAGCAAGGAGCCAGGCGCAGCGGAAGCGGTCGACGACGACCTCGTGCTGAGGGTCACCCGGCGCGAGGTCAAGCGCCGCCAGGAGGCGATCGACGTCTACCGCAAGGCCGGTCGGGAGGAGTCCGCGCGCAAGGAGGAGAACGAGATGGCGATCCTCCGTGCCTACCTGCCCGCCGGCATGAGCGACGCGGACGTCGAGGCTGAGGTGCGCGCTGTGATCGACGAGGTGAAGCCCGACGGCCCGAAGGGCTTCGGGGCGGTCATGAAAGCCGCGACCGCGCGGCTCGCGGGGCGGGCCGAGGGCGCGCAGATCGCCGCCGCCGCGCGCAAGCTGCTTGCCTCCTAAGCCGGCCAAGAAGCCGAAGGCCAGGCCGCTTCCGCCGCCGCCTCGCGGAGCCCGCAAGCGCGCGCTCCTGACCAGCGAACGACTGCGCGACCTCTACCCGGCGGTGACCGAGCTTGCCCACAAGGACCCGTTCCAGCTCGTGATCGCGACGATCCTGTCGGCGCAGACGACCGACAAGTCCGTGAACCTCGTGACGCCGCGCTTGTTCGACCTTTATCCGACCGCGCATGACCTGGCCGCGGCCAACCCTGCGCGGGTCGAGGAGCTGATCAAGCCGACCGGCTTCTTTCGTTTGAAGACGCGCCGCATCATCGATGCGAGCCGGAAGCTGGTGGTCGACTTCGGCGGTGTCGTGCCGCCTCGGATCGAGGATCTCGTCACGATTCCCGGCATCGGGCGGAAGACGGCCAACGTCATCCTCGGCGTCGGGTTCGGGGTGCCGGGTTTCGCCGTGGACACGCACGTCACCCGGCTGACCAACCTGCTCGGCCTGGTGGCCACGCGCGACCCGGTGAAGATCGAGAGGCTGGTGACGGCGATGGTGCCGCCGAGCGAGTGGACGGGGCTGTCGCTGCGGCTGATCCTGCACGGCCGGCGCGTGTGCATCGCCCGGCGGCCGAAGTGCGAGGAGTGCGTGCTGAACGACTTCTGCCCGTCGTCGACGACCCGCCCGAGGAATCGCCGAAAGAAGCCCGCATAGGGCGGAGGGCCGGCTCCCGGACCCATCTTCGACGTTGCCAGGCTCCGAGGGCCGGCTCCCGGACCCCTTTCAGCCGACGAACATTTGTTCTAGCATGATCGGATGGAAGCCCTGGAGCCCCGCCGCGCGGATGTCCGCTACGAAGAGATCCTGTGCAAGTCGGCCCTCAACCCGGTCAAGGGCATGGGCTTCAACTGGTCGCTCAACCCATACATGGGCTGCGAGCACCGCTGCGCCTTCTGCTACGTGCGCGCCTACGAGCTCCGCGCCGACCGGCCCTTCGACGATCGCTACGGGCGCTCCATTCGGGTAAAGATCAACGTCGCGGCGGTGCTGCGCTCGGAGCTGGGGAAGCGCTCGTGGCACAAGGACACCGTCGTGATCGGGGCGGCCACCGACCCCTACCAACCGGCGGAGGGGAAGTTCAAGCTCACCCGCAAGTGCCTCGAGGCGCTGCGCGACTTCTCCAACCCGACCGGCATGATCACCCGCGGGCCCATGATCGTCCGCGACATCGACGTCCTCACCGAGCTGGCGCGGCGCGCTGAGCTGTCGATCACCTTCAGCATTCCGACGGTCGACCTCGACCTCTGGCGCAAGACCGAGCCCGGCACCGCGCCGCCTCAGCAGCGGCTGCGCGCCATTGAAAAGCTGGTGGCCGCCGGCATCAAGGCGAACGTCGGCATGGCTCCCATCCTGCCCGGGCTGTCGGACCGCCCGGACCGGCTGGAGGCGGTCGTCAAGGCCGCGCGCGAGGCGGGTGCGACCGGGCTGTGGGCCGGCATGCTTCACCTGCGGGACGGCACACGCCAGCACTTCATGACGGTCCTGGCGCGCCACTGGCCCGAGCTCGTCCCGCGCTACGAGCGCGCCTATCGCGACCGCGCGTACCTGCCGTCGTCGTTCACGGACGCACCGCTGGGCCAGGTCGCGAAGCTGCGGGAGAAGCACGGGGTACGTGACCGCCGGCGGGTGCGCCTCCAGCCGCCGCCCGAGCCCGAACAGCTCTCCTTGCTGGCTTAGCATCTACATCACCGAAAACATGCGCTCCCCCATCGACGTGCTCGCGGGCAGGGTCGGCGGCTTCCAGAAGATGGAGATCGCCCGGCGCACCGTGCCCTGCTACAAAAAGGTCCTCGAGGCGGACGGCGAGCAGCTCGAGGTCTGCCTGCTGGTCGACTCCGGCAAGCTCTACCGCTTCCCGTTCGAGGAGCTGACCGGGATCAGAAGCCTCGAGCGCAAGGCCCGCTACCTTCGCGGCGAGATGGAGCACCTGCGGCTGCGCGAGTTTCAACCGGGGCTCTGCCGCTATGTCGAAAGAGCCGGCCAAGCCGGCTGACTCGCTCGTCCAGCAGCTCCTGTCCGAGAGGCGGGAACTGAAGGTCGCGCTCGAGCGCGCGCGCATCGAAATGGAGGACGCCAAGGGCAGCGCCGGCGGTCCGGATCCGCGAGTCGCGCAGCTGCAGACGGAGCTGACCCGCCTGCGCACGCAGCTCGATGACACCCGCGCCGAGGTCAACCTTCTGAGGACCGAGCGTGACGAGCTCAAAGACGGCATCCAGCGGGCGATCGCGCAGCTGAAAGCGCCCTCGCCCTAACCCTGCGCGCAAGCGCGACCAGGATTGGCCTTATTGATCGCTGCGGGGAGAGGGAGTTAAAAAAGAAAGGCCTCGCTTGCGCGAGGCCTTCGGCGAAAGTCGTGATGTGGGCTTACTTGGCCCAGCCCTCCACCATGGGCACGTAAGACGCGACCATGGGGCCGAGGACCGGGAAGCTGACCCGCTTGCCCCCCGCTTGGAGGGCGAGGATCAG
>Ga0070717_10002174_pt1 | contig 13752 bp, 8 predicted proteins | sample LARL113metaG_FD_71366 | JGI IMG/M metagenome (GOLD analysis project Ga0070717, IMG submission 71366) | Corn, switchgrass and miscanthus rhizosphere microbial communities from Kellogg Biological Station, Michigan, USA - LAR L11-3 metaG | ecosystem: Host-associated > Plants > Roots > Rhizosphere ... | reverse complement strand
GCTCGACGAGCCGATCGGCGACCCGGCCGCCATCAACACGCTGCTCATGTGCGACGCCGCCCGTGAGCGCGGCGTGAAGGTCATCTTGTCCGGTATGGGCGCCGACGAACTGTTCGGCGGCTACCGCAAGCACATCGCCTGCCTCCTGGCCAGCCGGTACGGCCGGCTCCCGGCCGGATTCCGCCGGGGGGTGGTCCATACAACGGTTGACAGGCTGCCCGTCAGCCTGGGCGGCCGTGGCCTGCGATACGCCCGGTGGGCGAAGCGCTTCCTCACCTTTGCCGAGCTACCGGAGGAGCCGCGGTTCCGGCGCAGCTACACCTTGTACGACCCCCCGGAACTCGCCGCCCTCGTCAGCCCCGACCTGGCCGCTCATGTGGACCAGATCATCGAGGAGCACAGCCAGATCTATAACGACAACGCGCTGGTCGACGAGGTCAACCGCATGTGCCTGGCCGACGCCCGGATGTTCCTGCCCGGGCTCAACCTCGCCTACACCGACCGTGCCAGCATGGCGGCATCCGTCGAGGTACGAGTCCCGTTCGTCGATCCCGTGGTGGCGCAAGCCGCCTTCTCGATAGGCGGCAGCGCGAAGATCCGGCGGGGCCGGGGTAAGGTCGCGCTCAAGCAGGCCGCCGAGAGCTGGCTGCCGCACGAGATAGTGCACAGGCCCAAGGCCTCCTTCAGTGCACCGCTGCGCGCGTGGGTACGCGATGACCTGCAGGAGATCATCCGCGATGTTCTCGTGGGCGGCGAGCTGGTGGGATCGGGGATGATCCGCCAGGCTCCGCTCACCCGGCTGATCGCCGATGACCGGGCCGGCCGCGACGACCACGCCAAGCAGATCTGGCAACTGCTCAGCCTCGAGCTGTGGTATAGGAACGCCAGGGCCCTGGGCGTCGCATGAGCGGGATGACGACCGCACCGACAAGCACTCGCCGATCATGAGGACGCGATGAAGCAGATAGCGCAGAACTACAAGTCCGGGGAACTCACCGTTCTCGACGTGCCAGCCCCGGTGTGCCGTCCCGGCGGCGTCCTGATCCAGTCACTGTTCTCGCTCATTTCCACCGGCACGGAAATGATGAAGCTGACCGAGGCCAGGCTGTCGATGGTGGGCAAGGCGCGAGCGCGGCCTGATCAAGTCAGGAAGGTTCTCGACTCGGTAACGCAGCAGGGCGCGGTCGCGACCTACAAGAAGGTGATGAACCGGCTTGACTCCTACACACCGCTCGGCTACTCGCTCTGCGGCGTGGTTACCGAGGTGGGGCGCGGCGCCGAGGAATTCAGGGTCGGGCAGGTTGTCGCGGCGGCGGGCAACGAGCATGCGCTGCACGCGGAGTACAACTGGGTCCCGTTCAATCTCTGTGTCCCGGTTCCCCGCGGGGTGTCACCTGAGCATGCCGCCTTCGCCACCGTCGGCGCCATCGCGATGCACGGCGTACGGCGGGCCGAGGTCCAGCTTGGCGATGTCGCGTGCGTGATCGGCCTCGGGCTGGTCGGCCAGCTCACGGTCCGGCTGCTGATCGCGGCCGGGGTCCGCACCGTAGGGCTCGACATCATCGAGGACCGCTGCCGACTGGCGGAGAAGGCCGGGGCGGTGCTGTGCGCCCCGGCTACCGCCGACGGCATCGCGTCGGTCAAGCAGGCGCTGGCTGAACTCAGCGACGGGCGCGGGGCCGACCACGTGCTGCTGGCCGCCGGCGGATCATCCAACGGGCCGGTGGAGACGGCCGTCGAGCTGGCGCGAGACCGGGCCCGGGTGGTGGATATCGGCAAGACCCGTCTGGATCTGCCCTGGAATGCCTATTACGACAAGGAACTGGACGTCCGCTTCTCCCGTTCCTACGGTCCAGGCCGCTATGACGACCGCTACGAACTCGATGGCATCGACTACCCAGCCGGCTACGTCCGCTGGACCGAGCGACGCAACCTCGAGTGCTTCCTCGATCTCATCGCGCGCAAGGACATCGAGGTCGAGTCGCTCGTTTCCGGCGTGTTCCCGCTGGAGCACGCCACCACCGTCTACCAGGATCTGGCCTCCGGCTCGCTTGCTGCCGTGGGCGTCCTGCTCGAGTATCCAGCGCGCCCGGCCGACACAGAGCCACCCGAGACGAGCATGCTGGTCTCCGGCGGCCGGGCGACACCGCGAGGCACAACCGGTCAGCAGCTCACCATCGGTTTCATCGGCGCAGGTAACTACGCGTCGTCGATGCTGCTCCCGCATCTGGCCAGGCTCGACACTGTCCGGCTGGCTCACGTCGCGACCACTAAGTCGCTGTCCGCGGTCAACGCGCAGCGGCGGTTTGGCTTCACCACCGCCTCCACCACCGCGGATGCCGTGCTCGACGATAAGTCGCTTGACGCCATCTTCATCGTGACGCGGCATAACACACACGCCGATCTGGTCTGCCGGGCTCTTCAGACGGGGAAGGCGGTCTTCGTGGAGAAGCCGCTCGCGCTGACCAGCGACGATCTGCAGAAGATTCTGGACGTCATCGCCAGCACCGGAAACGATCGGCTCATGGTGGGATTCAACCGCCGTTTCGCGCCAATGCTCGTGCGGCTCAAATCCCTCTTCAGCCAGCCGGGGGTCAGCTCGGTGACCCGTTACCTGGTGAATGCCGGACCGCTGGACGCCGACAGCTGGTACCGCAACGAGGACGTCGCGGGCTCGCGCTTCGCGGGTGAGGGTGGGCACTTCATCGACACCCTCAACTGGTGGACCGACAGCGTTCCGACCGAGGTTTACGCCGTTCCCGGTCCAGAAAACGACGACCTGCAGACCACGGTGCGGTTCCAGAACGGCTCTACCGGCACAATCAGCTATGTCACCGGCGGCAACGCGCGCTATCAGAAGGAGACGCTCGACGCCGCGGCGGGCGGCCGGAGCGCACGGCTCGACAACTTCAAGCAGGGTGCGGTCTGGACCGGACGGCGCCAGGACAGCACCCGGTCGCGCGGTGGCCAAGACAAGGGTCAGCAGCAGCAGATCGCGCGCTTCGTCGAGGCTATCCGGTCCGGCACTCCGATGCCGATTCCGCTCGATTCCCTCGTGGCCACCACGCGGGCGACCTTTGCAGTTGGCAAGAGCCTGTCGAGCGGTGAAGCGGAACCGATATGAGCGCGTCAGGCACCTCGCGGCTCGGCTGGTACGCGCGCCGGGTTTCCCGGATGTCACCAGCTGAGGTCGCCTGGCGCGCTCGCGACCATACGCTGCAAGCAACGTGGTCGCGCCGCCAGGTGACCCGCGGGCAGGTCACCGCCAGCTCTGCTGACCAGCCGGGCCATCGCCGGTTCACCGCCGTATTGCCGCCCGGTAGCGCCAAGCTGGCACCCCCGGAGGCTAAGGCGGCCGTGCTGGCGGCCGCGGACCAGTTGCTGCTCGGCGAATGGGAGGTGCTCGGCGTCGTCCGGACCGACTTGCTGACGCCCGACTGGTTTCATGACCCGGTGACCGGACGGCGAGCGCCCGCGGACCGGTACGCGTTCCGGATCAACCACCGCTCGGAAGCGGAGACAGGCAACGTCAAGCAGATCTGGGAGGTCTCCCGGTTGCAGCACCTGACGGTGCTGGCTACGGCCTGGTTCCTCAGTCACGACGAGGCCTATGCCCGCCAGGTGGCGGACCAGCTGCGCTCCTGGTGGCGGGAGAACCCATTCCTGTCCGGGGTGAACTGGACGAGCGGCATCGAGATCGGCATCCGCCTGATCAGCTTGACCTGGATCCGGCGCCTCCTGGACGAATGGCCCGGTGTGGCGGACCTCTTCGAACGCGACGAACTCGCCGTCCGGCAGATCGGCTGGCACCAGCAGTATCTCTCGGCCTTCAAGAGTCGCGGCTCGTCGGCCAACAACCATGTCATCGCGGAGGCGGCCGGCCAGCTCGCGGCCTGCTGCGCCTTCCCGTGGTTCGCGGAAAGCAGCCGCTGGCGGCGGAAGTCCGCGCGACTTCTCGAGGACGAGCTGATCCGCAACACCTTTCCCTCCGGCATCGGACGCGAGCTCGCCTCGGATTATCAGTGCTTCGTCGCCGAACTCGGCCTGCTCGCCGCGGTCGAGGCCGAAGCGGCAGGCTATCCGCTGAGCGACGCTTCCTGGCAACGGCTCTGTGCCATGGTGGACAGCGGCGCCGCGCTGCTCGATGAGCGGCTGCGGCCGCCCCGACAAGGTGATGGCGACGAAGGGCGCGCCCTAGTGCTCGATCCCCCCGCTTCCAGCCGCTGGTCCACCCTGCTGGCCGTGGGGGACGCGCTCTTCGGCAGACTCGACTGGTGGCCGCCGACGACTCCAGACGCGGCCAGCTCCATCATCGGCGCCCTGGCCGGGCCGCCCCGCAACATCGCCGGCCGACCCGCACAGCGGCCATGGCAGTTCGCAGATGCCGGGACCACGCTGCTGCGCACCACGAGCCGGCAGGCTCCGGAGATCTGGTGCCGTTGCGATGGTGGCCCGCACGGATTCCTCAGTATCGCCGCACACGCCCATGCCGACGCGCTCTCTGTGGAGGTCCGCTACGGCGGGGTCGATGTGCTAGCCGATCCGGGCACGTACTGCTATCACGGCGAGCCCGCTTGGCGTTCGTACTTCCGCTCCACGATCGCGCATAACACCGTCCAGCTTGACGGCAGGAACCAGTCCGCCGACGGCGGCCCGTTCATGTGGCTGCGGCACGCGAACGGCACGGAACTCGGAGTCAGGGACATTGGCGACGCCGCCGAATGGATTGCCGAGCACGACGGCTACCTGGCGCTCCGCCCGCCCGGGCGGCACCGTCGCACCGTTTGGCTGGACCGGGTCTCGCGCAGCATCGATATTGTCGATGAGATCCGTGGCGGTCGGCACGATGTCAGCCTCGCCTTTCACCTCGGCCCCGAGGTGGAAACGGAGATCGACGGCGCGTGCGCGATCCTGCGCTGGCCGGGCGCGGCTACGCCGGGTGCGGCGCGACTCGAATTGCCGCCGCTACGCTGGAGCATGCATCGCGGAGAGATCGAGCCTATCCTCGGCTGGTACTCTCCCGGCCTCGGGCGCCGTGTTCCCGCGGTCACGCTCATCGGCCGCGGGCGCTCCGTACCGGATGAGCGTCTTATCACCCGGCTGGAGTTCCTTGACCCCGGCTCCTCGACGGAGCGCCCGGTCACCTCGGTGGACGTATCATGGTGCGCGTCCGATCTCGCGGTGAACTCAGGTCCCGCAGGGGAGATGGGCCGGCGAGCAACGCGGAGGCCGGATGACTGAACAGTCGCTGAACCTGAGAAGGTCTCTGCAGATCCTCAGGCGGCACCTGGTCACCCTGGCTGTGTTCACCGCCTTGGGGGCGCTTGCCGGGGCAGGGTATGCCGCACTGCACCCGCCGACCTACTCAAGCAGCGCGCTCGTCGTGCTGCCCACCTCTACCCGCAACGTACCGACGCAGATCGTGATCGCGACCAGCATCCCTGTCCTGACCGACGCGCTGAGCAGCGTTCATCCGGCCATATCGCTGTCCGCGCTGACCGATCGCGTCGAGGTCACGACACCGATTTCCGGGGGCCTCTCGGTCAACGCTCAGGGCCAGAGCCCGGTCCAGGCCGAGAGCATCGCCAATGCAGTGGCACGCAGCTACGTAGCCTTTACGAACGCCACCGGCAGGCAGGGCGGGTACCTGCAGGCGGCCGTCCTGCGGGACGCTACATACACACCCGGGACACCCTTTCTGCTCCAGTTGCTCGTCACTGTGATCACCGGCGCCATGGCTGGGGTGGTGACCGGGACGGTTGTCGTGCTGGCGGTGGGCCGCGGTTACCGGCGGCTTCGGCTGCGTGACGAGGTAGCGGATGCCATCGGCGTACCCGTCCTCGCCTCTGTCCAGGTCCGCCACCCTTCCGACACGGTCGGCTGGACCAGGCTGCTGGAGGGTTACCAGCCGGACGCCGCCGATTCCTGGCGGTTCCGCAATGCCCTTCGTTACCTGGGCCTGGCCGACATACTGTCCGCCGCCGCCGAAACCGCCGGGCATTCTTCGGTCACCGTCGTGTCCTTCTCATCCGACCGGGGGGCGCTCGCTCTCGGTCCGCAGCTAGCGGTATTCGCCGCGGCCCAGGGAGTCCGAACCGAGCTGGTCATCAATCCACGGCAAGACAACAGCACCGCGGCGCTGTGCGCGGCATGCGAGCCCGCGCCATCGTCGGAATGGCCGAGCCAATTGCGGGCGACAATAGCCGATCAAGACGACCTGGATCGCCCGGGCGCCGTGCTGACCATCGCGGTCGCCGTCGTGGACGGCCAGAGACCGCAGATCGCCGACGCGTGGCGCACGGATGCGACCCTGCTCGGGGTCTCGTCCGGGGCGGTAACCGCCGGGCAACTGGTCCGCGCCGCGGCGAGCGCTGCCGCGGACGGCCGCGATATCTCCGGGATTCTCGTCGCGGACCCCGACCCGGCAGACCAGACAACTGGCCGCTTCCCGCAGCTGGAACGGCCAATCAAGAGCAGTATGCCGACACGTCTAGCGGGGACAGTCACGGTGACCAGATGGTGAATGACAAGAACTCCAAGGGCCTGCTCTCCTGGCAGGACGGTGGTCGCATGCCCCAGCAGATCTGGGCATTCGACGACTACACTGAGGTCGAGGATCAGCCCACCGAATTCGCTACCGGCCTCACCAGCCTGGGATTCATACGGGCTGCGCTCCGGCGCAGTAGGTGGCTGTGGGGCGGCCTTGCGGCGCTGGGGCTGGTGGCCGGAGTGGCCTTTTTCCTCCGGCTCCCCACGGTCTATCAGGCTTCGACCTCGCTTCTGCTCACCCCGATGTCCTCCGGCGGTGAGGACGCGGGTGCGCCGATAACCAACGAGGTAGCCGTCCTGCAGAGCCGTGAGGTAGCCGGGCTGGCGGTGAGCAAGCTGGGACTGCAGGAAAGCGTAAGCAAGTTCCTCTCGTCCTACACGGTCACGCCCACGACCGACAGGGTGCTCTTCATTACTGTCAGCGCGCCGTCGAGCAGCGATGCGGTGAACCGGGCCAATGTCCTGGCGCAGGAGTTCCTCAAGTTCCGTGCCGACCTGCTGGAATCTCAGCAGCAACTGGTGGTCAACTCCCTCAACCAGCAACTGAGCCAGGCCAGTCAGAAGGTGAAGTCCATCACGGCGCAGGTCAGTGAGGTATCGGCCCAGACTCCCTCACCCGCCCAGCGAGCCAGGCTGAACAGCCTGGCCAAGCAGCAGACCCAGGCGACCGCGGCGCTGGCCACGCTCCAGCAAGCCGCCGCGGGCACCAAGGCGAACTCGCAGGTCACCAACGCCACGATCGTGCATGGCAGCCAGGTGCTCGACAAGGCCAGCCCGCTCCCGCCGCATTCGCGGCTGAAGCGCCTGCTTGAATACGCCGCCATCGGGCTTATCGTCGGCCTCGCCCTGGGCGTGGGCATAATCGTGGTCCGCGCGATCATTTCCGACCGGTTGCGGCGGCGTGACGACGTCGCCCAGGTCCTCGGCGCCCCGGTCAAGCTCAGCGTCGGCGCCATGCGCCCGGGCCGCAGCAAGCGGCTGGACGCCGCGCAAGACAGCAACGTCCAGCGGATCGCGGAGTTCCTGGCCCGCACGATACCGATGGGCGATCCTGCAGGGCTGGCGGTCGTGCCCGTTGACGACGTGTACATCCCCGCGCTCTGCCTGGTATCCCTGGCCGTATCGCGCGCGCGGCAGGGTGCGCGGGTCGTCGTGGCTGACCTTTGCGACGGCGCCCCTGCGGCGCGCCTCCTGGGGGCCGCTGAGCCTGGCGTCCGGGCGGTAACCGTCCAGGACGTGCACCTGGTCGTGGCGGTACCCGAGCCTGGCGAGGTGATGCCCGCGGGTCCGCTCAGCGGCGGACCTGATCAGGCCCGGACGGCCGAACCGCTGACCGCGGCCTGCAAATCGGCTGACCTCTTGCTCACGCTGGCCCCCCTCGACCCCTCGCTCGGCGGGGAATACCTCTCCGGATGGGCCCATGGCGCCGTCGCCATCGTGACAGCGGGACGGTCGTCGGCGGCCAGGATCCACGCCGTCGGCGAGATGATCAGGATGGCTGGGACGCCGCTGATCGCTGGCGTGCTCATCGGGGCAGACAAGACCGATGAGAGCCTGGGCATGACGACGGCGCAGGAGGAAACCGACGGCCGCGCAACCGCCGCCGAGCGCCCGCGTCATGACGCAAACGGTTTCTTCGCCACCGTCGAAGAGAGCCTCGGGCGGAGATCATCCGATGGCCAGTGACTCCCGCAGGAAACTCCACACCCGCAGCCGGGCCTGCGATCGCAGTAGCCTCCGGGTCTGGTTCGCAAGCCGATGAGCTCGCCTGTCCTTCCGTACGGCCGTGGCCGGACCATAAGCCCCAGCCGAACCATACCGTCGGCGATCTCGGCGGAAACGCGCGAGCGATCAGTCCGGCGCAGGGTGGCCATCGCCTGGAGCCTGCTGGTACTCAACGCGCTGGGCTACACGGGTGCCCTAGTGCATGTTCCCTCGGCATTCGGCAAGGCCATTACGCAAGGAGCCCTGCCACTGGCCATTGTCGTGGCGCTAACCGTGAATCGCAGGATCATGGTTCGCCCGAACGTGTTTCTCTGCCTGGTGTCACTGCTGGTCTTGGAGGCGTTCGTCCCGAGCCTGACCCCGCAACACTTCGGTACCGTGTACCGGACCTTCAGGCTGCTCGAGTTCGTGGTCGCACTCTGGCTTCTAACACCGTGGTGGGGCCGCCGTGACCTGCTCCTTGTCCGCTGCCATCTGACCGCTCTCTCGGTTATCCTCGGCTCAGTGCTGCTCGGCGTGCTGGTCGCTCCGGGCCGGGCCCTTGGCTCCGGGAGACTCAGCGGCGTGCTCTGGGATGTCCCGCCCACCCAGGTCGCGCACTACGCCGCGGTTGTCGCCGGGGTCGTGATCGTGCTCTGGTTCTGCGGCCATATCCGCGGCCGGGCCGCGCTGGTCATCCTGGTGCTGACGGGAGCCATTCTGATCCTCACGCACACCCGCACCGCGCTGGTCGGCATGACCGCCGGTCTCCTGGTCAGCGGAATGAGCCTGCTCGTGGCCAAGGCACGGGTACGCAAGCTGTTCGCCGCTCTCAGCGTGATAGCGGCGCTGGCCATCATGACTCTGTCCAGCGTCATCGTCACCTGGCTGGCCCGCGGCGAGGGCACGCAGGAGCTGACGAACCTCACCGGCCGCACCGTGGTCTGGAGCGCCGTCGTCAATTTTCCCCGCGATAAATTCCAGGAGATCTTCGGCTTCGGCCTGTCGAACGATTCGTTCAACGGTCTCCCGATCGACAGCAACTGGCTCGCCACCTACCAGGAGCAGGGACTTCTCGGGGTCGGCCTGTGCGCGATCATTCTGATCTTCTTGCTGGTGGCGGCGTACTTCCAGCCTCGCGGCGTGCAGCGTGCCCTCGCTCTGTTCTTCACCACCTACTGCCTCGTGGCCTCTTTCACCGAGACCGGGCTGGCCGGCGCTACGACGTATCTGCTCGAGCTCACGCTGGCCGCGTCGCTCATCGTGTCCACCCCGGCGGCGGGGCGACTGAGGTGAGGGTTTCGCGGGCCACTCCGGGGCATCGGCGTCTGCTTGGTTTCCTGCTGGCTGCCTGCTTGGTGCTGGTCGCCGTGCTGGTCGGCGTGAGCCTGAACTCAGGAAGCCAGGCCCGGCACGATGCCGCGGCGGGCGGCGTTTCTCCTCCCACCAGCGCCCCTACCGCCCCGTCCAGCAATCCTCCAGGCAGTGGAAAGCTAGTCTGTGGCCAGCCCATCCTCAAGTCGCCGTACAGTTACGACGGCCCGGCCGGCCCGTATTCGAGCGGTACCGCGGGCCTGCCCACATACGGCAAGCCCGGTACGGACTTCCCACACGCTACCGCCGGGATGGTACTCCCCGAGCAGACCATGAATTACCAGAACTGGCAGCTCAAGCCGAGCACCGTCTATTACCTCAAGCCCGGAGTTCACATAGGCGGTTTCGCCGCCAACGCCAACGATGCCTTCGTCGGGGGATACGCCGCAGGAAGAGGCACCACGCTCTCAGGCAACTACTCCGGCATCCCATGGGCGGTCGACTCGAACGTATCAGAAGGCGACCAGCCGGGCGTAACCATAGAGTACCTGACTATCGAGAAATATCAGCCGCCGGTGGATCAGGTAGCCATCAACCAGGATGGCAATACCGGCTGGACCATCCGGAACAACACTATTAGGCTGAACGCACCGGGCGGCGGAGCTTTCGCCGCCACTGATAGCATTGTCAAAAACAACTGCATGACCTTGAACGGACAATACGGTTTTCAGGCGGCTGCAGCCCTGCGTGCCGACGCAGTAACCACAGGGCCGTATAACATCAGGGTCGAGGGTAACGAGATCAGCTACAATGATACCTGTGACCTGTCTGGCCTGATGAATAACCCAGCTATCGGCTGGCATAACTACAATCCGGTGCCGACGAAATACCGGAACACGAAATGCGGAAAGGTTACAGGCAACGGCAATCAGGGCGGCTTCAAGCTCTGGGCCACAAATGGTGTGACGATCAAGAATAACTATATTCACAACAACTGGGGACCTGGCGGCTGGGCCGATACGAACAACGCCAACACCACCTGGACGGGTAACACGATCATCGGCAACGAAGGCGCCGCGATCATAGAAGAGATCTCTTACAACTTCTCGATCACGGACAACTACCTGGCCGATAACAACTGGATCGACGGCCTTAACAATCCGGAATTCCCTCAGTCAGCCATTTATATCAGCGAGAGCGGCAGTGACACGACGTTCGGCGGAGTGCCAGCCTGCCCGGAAGCCTCATGCGCCGGCCAGGGCTCCTATCCGACCCGGTCGATCATCAGCGGGAACACCCTGGTGGACAACGGCGGCAGCATCTTCCTCTGGCAGAACTCCAATCGCTACTGCGGTGACGATTCCGACGCTGTATGCACCCTGGTCAAGGGTGCGGCGTCCGGGCCGTTCAAGGTTTCCGCATGCCGTACGAACCTTCCCGCGACCTCTATCAGCATCTCCAATTACGTGGGTAAAAAAACGGGCTTGCCGCGCGAAGACTGGTGGGACGGCTGCATGTGGCGAAGCCAGAATGTGAGCATCACGAGAAACGCGATTTACTTCAACCAAGCTAATATAATGTCCTGCAACCAGAATGCCTGGCCGGCATGCGGTGCCGGCGGTATCTTCAGTGAATATGGCGGGCCCGCAGGGCCGGGCGGCTGGGTTGTCCCCACGCAGCTCACCTTTTTCCAGCACAATTCCTGGGCGGACAACGCTTACTATGGGCCGTCAACCTTCTATGCGTGGAATCAGGGCAACGGTAACAATCCTGTCAACTGGTCCGAGTGGACGGGAAACACGGCGAGCGGCGACAAATGTAGCTCCCAAAACGAGCGGAAAAGCGGCTACTGCAGCGGGCCATTCGGCCAGGACGCCGGCAGCACCTACACAAGTAGGCCGAGCTCGACACCTGCGTCGGCCCCGTGAACGATAAATTCCCGGTGTCGTAGCGGTTCCCCTCAATGCGCGGATCTAACATACCGTTAACTTAGGGAGACCGCTCAGACTGTTCCGTGTATAAATCCCGAATAGTCCTCCCTTTTTCTGGGAGTAACTGGTCAGGTAGCTGAAATCGTGATGGTTTTGATCAGACGGCAGCGGTCATCCAGGGTTTACCTTTGGTGAGCATGACGAGGGCATCGAAGAAGCCGATGCCATGTTTGGCGGCGGTGGATGGGTGGCTGCGTATCGCGCAGAACTGGCGGGCGCCGGCCAGGGTCCGCAGGCAGCCGGATACCTTTTGCCGCAGCTTAGCCATCCGTATGTCGCGCTCAGATCCGTTGTTATCCGGTGGTGGCCGGAAGTCCCGGGTGAACCTCAGGTAGTCGTCCTGGCGGTCGAGCAGTCGCCGGGTCAGCGCGCATTGTGCTTCTTCATCAGCGACCTGGAGCGTGCGGCGGTCTGGCTGGCCCGATCAGGGCGGCGGAGCGGGACAGGCAAACCTGGCATGCCAGCATGGCCCCCTCGGCGCTGGGACGGTAAGGCGCCCAGTAGAAGATGAAGTCAACATCCGCCTATCAGAGTTGCATCGTCGCTTCATCGTCAGGCGGCCGGCATAGTAGATATCTTCGGATTTGGGGCCCTTCCCTATCCGCGCATCACCGGCAAAATGCGGCCCACAATTGAAGTGACCTGACCAGTTGCTTCTGGGACAGAGGAAGACGCAAGTGAACGCAAATTGTCAGCGCGAATTTCCTGGTCAGTGGACTCATAGTACAAGACCCGGCCGAATACTCGAGCTGATCGTGCACGGACTCGCCAAGAGACTTGTTGCAGCTTCCCGCTACAGTCGGTACCTATCAGGACGGGAAAAGCTGAGGCTTATGATGTTAGGCAACATGTATGGGGCGGCTGTGCATAGGTGATCTTCCCAGGGCGACCGGAACCTTCATCCGCAGGTCTTGACGATTGCATGGAGGCTGGCTTAAATGATGGAACGCCTTGTGCGGCTCAAAAGTGGCTAACACCGTGGCCTTAAATGCAAAGCCAATGTCTACACACCGTATACACGCCGTATCTGGGATCTGACGGACAGGATGTCACCAAAAGTAGGCGACCGACACTCTTGTCATCTCGCCTAAGGCTGTACAGCGACAGTGGGGGGATTATGGACGAGCAAATAATCCAAAAATTCTGGCAAGAAAATACATGCGGAGATGCCCAGGTCGGGAGACTCCAGGTACGTTTCAATGGCGATTACGACAAGTTCTTCACTGACTACGATCAGTTCCGGTACCGGAACGAGCGTCATCTAACGGCATGTATCGATGCTCTGAACGTGGCCGACAAGCAGGTGCTCGAAATCGGATTGGGCGAGGGATCTGAGTCGGAACTCCTGATACGTCAGGGCGCCCACTGGACCGGGGTCGATCTGACCGCCGAGTCTGTGCAGAGAGTCCAGACTCGGTTGACGGTGAGGGAGCTCCCCTTCCGTGATCTACGGCAGGGGAGCGTTCTTGACCTACCTTTCGCCGCCGATACTTTCGACATGGTGTTTAGTCATGGCGTCCTGCATCACGTGCCCGACATCAAGCAGGCCCAGCACGAAATCCACAGGGTTATCCGTCCTGGCGGAGAGCTAATCATCATGGTGTACGCTCGCTGGTCGTTGAACTATCTCGTGTCCATCGGCTTGATCCGCCGGACTATCCTGCTTGGGGCTTTCCCGCTCGCTCGGGCCGGGATACTGAAGAGCGACTCCTCGGGGGGGACGCTGGCCGCCCATCTCAGCAACGCCATGAAGATAGGGCTGTTCCGCTACCTGCGCCTAAGCGAATTCGTCCATCACAACACCGACGGCCCTGCCAACCCATACGCCGTGGTGTACGACCGTCGGCGGGTTGAGCGGGACTTCCCGTCCTTCCGGGTCACGCGCATCTACAAGCGCTTCATGCATGCGCCGCCACTCCCTGTACACGGGCTACCTGGCGAGACGATCATAGGCTGGCATTTGTGGATCCACCTAGTTCCGCGTAATTGATCTTCTTTGACCGCCCTTTCGTCGTCGTAGTGATCTCCTCGGCAATGTCGGTGAAGCCTGTCCGCTAGCCGCCGCGGGAGGCGGCTAGCGTCGTGGACGTCGTAGATTAGCAGGGCACCCGCTATTAGACCGGAGTTGCCGTAGCTCTCTGTAGGTATTGCGTCCTGAACTGCTGTTTCGGTGAGATCCGGCTGCGGATTGTAG
>Ga0070717_10002173_pt1 | contig 13752 bp, 9 predicted proteins | sample LARL113metaG_FD_71366 | JGI IMG/M metagenome (GOLD analysis project Ga0070717, IMG submission 71366) | Corn, switchgrass and miscanthus rhizosphere microbial communities from Kellogg Biological Station, Michigan, USA - LAR L11-3 metaG | ecosystem: Host-associated > Plants > Roots > Rhizosphere ... | reverse complement strand
CCCAGCATCTACTTCTTGCCGGGCATCCCTGGCTCAACCCCCGCCTCTGGGGTGATGGTGCCGGTGGAATTGACCTGGAGCCCGAGTGGCCCCCTGTCCGGGACTTGGAGATTCGGCGGCTGGTACGACAGTGCGTCGACGATTGATGGTGGTCTGCCGGGTATCATTACGACCATCCCAGGCGTCGGTGGTGTCCCGGATCAAAATCTGGGCGATCAAAGAGGCCGCTACGGCGTCTATGAGTCGATCCTGCAGCGGTTGACCGTTGATGGTCCCAAGGCGCAGGGTTGGTATATCTTCCTCAATACGACCGTCGCGGATCATAGGACTTCGTTCCAAGACTACCAGATCGCCGGGGGCGTCAGGCACACCGGAACGTTTGCCTCGCGCCCCGAGGACGAAGTCGGCTTTGCGGTGGGCACGACCCATGTGAACTCGGCCGCCCTCAGCCCGAATGCAGGCGGTAACGAAGTTCCGCTCGAAGCCTGGTACGGATGGCAGGCGACCGGCTGGATGAACCTCAAGTTCGACGTCCAGTACGTGATCAATCCTGGCGGGCGCGGGTTCAATGGCGCCGGCGTGAAGACCGATAATGCCGTGGTTCTTGGTATGCGCACCGAGGTTCACTTCTGATGCGGCGCTGTGCCGGTTCGGGGTCAAGAGATTGAACTACTCTGACGCGAAAGGTGTGTGCGTGCCCGTATGCGGGCACGCCATGAAGGCCGGATAGGGCGCAACATGTGCGAAATCTGCTGGTCAGGCACCTCGGCGAGGGCGGGCGTGCTCACGGGCGCCGCTTGCCGCGCGGTATGAGGGATGGGCCGGTGCCGGGGGGCGAGCAATTCTCGCGGGGGAGCGTTCGCTCGTCGATCGTGCACTCGCGCCCGGGTTCGATCCAGAACCGCGTTCGACGCCAGGAATTATCTGGAATCGCCGATCAACCAGCATGTCTGAGCGAGGCCAACCATGGTAACCCCTCACGCAGCCGGGCAGCCGGTCCTGGAACTGACAGGCATCGGCAAGCAGTTCGGCGCCATTCGCGCGCTGCACGGCGTCGACATGCGCATCTTCCCAGGCGAAGTGGTTGGGTTGATGGGCGACAACGGCGCCGGCAAGTCGACGCTCGTCAAAGTCATCGCCGGCAACTTCCCGCCGAACCATGGCGAGATCCGCTTCGAAGGCAAGGCGGTCCATTTCACCCGTCCGATCGATGCCCGCGCGGTGGGGATCGAGGTCGTCTATCAGGACCTCGCGCTCGCCGACAATCTCACAGCGGCAGCCAATGTCTTTCTTGGCCGTGAGCTCAAACGCAAGTTTGGTCCGTTCGCCCTTCTCGATCACAAAACGATGGCGGCGCGCGCGCAGGAATTGTTCGGGGAGCTGCGCTCCGAGACCCGTCCGCACGACCTCGTCAAGCAAATGTCGGGCGGCCAGCGCCAGGCGGTCGCGATTGCGCGGACCCGGCTCTCCAATGCGAAGCTCGTGATGATGGACGAGCCGACGGCCGCGATCTCGGTCCGCCAGGTCGAGCAGGTCCTGAGCCTGATCCGTCGTCTGAAAGAGCAGGGCGTCGCCGTGATGCTGATCTCGCACCGCATGCCCGACGTCTTCGCGGTTTGCGACCGCGTCGTCGTCATGCGCCGTGGCGAGAAGCGCGCTGACAAGGGCATCGGCGATACCAGCCCCGAGGAAGTCACCTCCCTCATCACCGGTGCGAAGGAGGCCGCGTGATGGCCACGCCGATCGAATCCCCCATCACCTTCACCAATGTCGGCAAGGCCAGATGGTGGCAGAGTGGCATTTTTGCCTCGCAGACCGGCTACGTCTTGCTCGCGCTTGTGGCGCTGTTCGTGGTGATGCACTTCGCGAGCCCTTATTTCTTCACCGAGGGCAACATGCAGAATGTGGCGAAGAATTTTTCCTTCATCGCCATCGCCACGCTCGGCGTGACATTCGTCATCATCACGGGCGGCATCGACCTCTCGGTTGGCTCGATGATGTGCTTTTCCGCTATGATAACGTCGATGCTCATGACGGATGTCTCGACACCGGGCGTGCCCGGTGCGTCGTGGTTCGTCCACCTGGCCGCCGACGGCAAGACTGTGGTCGCCAATGTGCCGGGTCTGATACTGGCCGTCTCGGTCCTTGCGGGGCTCGGCGTTGCGCTGATCGTCGGCCTCGTCAACGGCTTCTGTATCGCGGTTCTCGGACTGTCGCCCTTCGTCACCACGCTCGGCATGCTCTCGATCGTGCGCGGCCTGGGCTACGTCGTCTCCAACGGACGCGGCAGTTTTCCCAGCGGGCCGGACGCCGATTATTTCTACGCGCTGACCTCGGGCGATCTGTTCGGCATGCCCGCGCCGTTCATCTATCTCCTGGTCCTCGCAGTCGCGATGGCGGTCGTGCTGCATCACACCGCCTTCGGTCGTCACGTCTTTGCCCTCGGCGGCAATGAGAAGGCGGCTGCCGTGACCGGCATTTCGGTCGTGCGCGTGAAGATCGAGGTTTATGTGATCTGCGCGCTGGCAGCGGGTCTCCAGGGTATCATCATCTCCGGCTGGTTGGGATCGGCGCCCGCAAACATGGCGACGTCCTACGAGCTCAATATCATTGCTGCCGCGGTGATCGGCGGCGCCAATCTCGCCGGCGGGGGCGGCGGGCCGCTCGGAGCCATCGTCGGCTGCGTGCTGCTCGAGGTGATCCGCAACGGCCTCGTGCTCGCGCAGGTCAGCTCCTACTGGCAGCAGACCCTGGTCGGCGTGATCATCATCCTGGCAGTGCTGGTCGATCGTATTCGCTCGCGCATGGCCTAGAGAATTCCTCCTGGAGGATAACGAAATGCTCGTCTATCCGCCTCCGGGAGCTGCAGATTTCAAAAGGATAGGCAACAAAAACTGGAGGGAAGCAATGAGGAAGGTTCTTCTTGCCGGCATGATCGTCGCGATGATGGCGACGCCGGCATTCGCCCAGACCTACAAATTCGTGATCGTGCCCAAGGCAATGAACAATCCGTTCTTCGACTTCGCGCGCGACGGCTGCCAGAAGCGCGCCAAGGAGCTCGGTAACATTGAATGCATCTACAAGGGCCCGGTCGAGCATGAGCCGGCCACCCAGGCGCAGATCATCCAGGATTTCGTCACGCAGAAGGTGGATGGTCTTGCGATCTCGGTCGCCGACGTTGCGGCGATGACCAAGACGATTGAGGCGGCAACCGCAGCCGGGATTCCCGTCATCACCTTCGATGCGGATGCACCGGGCTCGAAGCGGATCGCCTATATCGGAACCAACAACAAGGAGTTCGGCCTCGCGCTCGGCAAACAACTGCTGCAGCTCCGACCCGATGGCGGCAAATACGCGATGGTCTCCGGCGGTCCCGGTGCCCAAAATCTTGCCGAACGCGTCGATGGCGTTCGTGAAGCGCTCAAAGGCTCGAAGTGGATCGAAGTCGGGGGATCGCCGACCTTCTGCAACGACGACCCCGCGCTCGCCATCCAGCAGATGACGGATCAGCGCACGGCAACACCGGACCTTGCGGCGATCGTCCCTGTCGGCGGCTGGCCGATGTTCGCGCCGGAAGGCTTCAAGGCGTTCGCCAGCAGGAACAAGAAGGACATCGACTCCGGCAAGTTTACGCTCGTCGTGGCCGACACCCTCAAGATGCAGCTAGAGCTGCTGCGCGACGGCTATGCCAACGCCCTGGTCGGTCAGCGTCCGTTCGAGATGGGCGAGAAGTCGATGGATGTCCTCCTTGCGATCAAGAAAGGAGAGAAGGTGCCGGAGATCGTCTACACTGGCCTTGACCTTGTGACTAAGGACAACGTTGCGCAGATGTTGAAGTAGGAACGTTCGCAGCCCCCGCGTTCCTGCGCGCCTCTCCCGTTCCGGAAGAGGCCTGGTAGGAGCCTCCGCCCACTCACGCCAGATGTGGGCGAGAGGCTCCTCCACTACATCGCCGCGGTCTCGACGATCAGGCCTGCAAGGCATGAACGTTTCTCATTCGACCGCTCTCTGTTGAGGAAGAAGAATTGTCCAACTTGAGCCCAGCTATTCACTATCTGTTGAGGTATCGGACCATGCGGGCCGTCATTCACAACGGTATGCGTCGGCACGAAGGGCCGCCGGCTGCGCAGTGCTTGGCCGGCGCCGGTTCGTCGAAGCCTTCGAAGTGTGACCATGGTTGACGAAGCGCCGAGTGTTGCAAGGGATGTGTTCGGCAGGCTGCCGGATGGTCGTTCGGTCGAGCGCGTGTTCCTCCGTGCGGCAGACGGCTTCGAGGCGCGCATCATAACGTATGGCGCAACTCTCCAGGCGCTTATGGTGCCCGACACGGAGGGCGGCGTCGACGATGTCGTGCTCGGGCATGACGATCTTGAGGGCTATCTCAGCAAGCGGCAGTTCTTCGGCGCGACGATCGGTCGCTATGCCAATCGTATTGCCAATGCGCGTTTCATGCTCGACGGCGATGTGGTCCAACTCGCCGCCAATAATGGTTCGCATGCGCTTCATGGCGGGCTCAACGGCTTTGACCGGCAAATCTGGCAGATCGCCGAAATCGGGGACGGCATGGAGCCGTGGGTAACGCTTGCCCATGTCAGCGCGCACGGCGATGAGGGCTATCCCGCTCGGCTGGATGTTCGCGTCACCTATCGCCTGAAGAACCCCGCCGAACTTTTGCTCACCTTCGTGGGCCATGCGGATCGTCCCACGATCATCAACCTGACCAATCACAGCTTCTTCAATCTCGAGGGCGCCGCGTCGGATACGGACATCCTTAATCACCGGCTGACGATCGGCGCCGATCGTTTTCTCGCTATCGATCCTGACGCGATTCCGCTGCTGGAGCCGCCGCGAGCCGTTGCCGGCACGCCGTTCGATTTTCGCACCGCCACACCAATCGGTGCGCGGATTCGCCGCGACGATGTGCAGCTGCGGCACGGCAGCGGGTATGACCATAATTTTTGCCTGGATTGCGCGCGCGGATTGCAGCCGGCGGCACGGCTCGAGGCACCGCGATCCGGACGAATCCTCGAACTCTTGACCGACCAGCCCGGCCTGCAGGTCTATTCGGGAAACTACCTCGATGGTTCGATTGCGGGAAAGCAAGGGCGATTGTATCGGCAGTCGGATGGGATCTGCCTCGAGCCGCAGATCTGGCCGGATGCGCCCAACCGGCCGGATTTTCCAGGCGCGCGCCTCGCACCCGACAACGTCTATCAGCACCGCAGCGTCTATCGTTTTGTTTCCGCGAGCTCGGTGCGATGGTGTGGCGGAGTGACATGATGGAGCAGGTGCCGACTTCCATTCTGTCCGCCGAGCGCTGCCATCTGGGCGAGGGGCCGACCTATGACGCGGTCACCGACACCGCCTGGTGGTTCGACATCCTTGAGGGACGGCTGTTCGAGGCTCACCTTGCGAGCGGACAGGTCCGCATCCACCGGCTGGGCAGGATGGCGAGCGCGCTGGCGCGCATTGATGCCGAGCGTCAGCTGATCTTCGCAGAAGACGGCCTCTACATCCGCTCGATCAGCAACGGTGGCATGACGCTTTATCGTCCACTCGAGGGGGACAATCCCCTCAACCGATCAAATGATGCACGGGTGCATCCCTCCGGAACTTTCTGGGTCGGCACCATGGGACGCCAGGCGCAGGCGGGCGCTGGCGCGATCTACGCGCTCCATCTGGGTGAAATCTCACGACTCTTTGCAAGCGTTACCATTCCGAACGCGATCTGTTTCTCGCCGGACGGAGCGCTCGGTTATTTTGCCGACACGGCCAGCAATGTGCTCTATCGGGTCCCCCTCGATCCCCTGACCGGATTACCGCGGGGCGCGCCTCAAGTGCTGCTAAAGCATCGTGGCGTTGGCGGTCTCGACGGTGCGGTTGTCGACGCCGACGGCCAGATCTGGAATGCGCGCTGGGGCGGCGGCTGCGTCGACGTATACAGTCCGCAAGGCGACCATCTGCGCTGTTTGCGCGTACCGGCGCTCCAGGCGAGCTGCCCGGTTTTCGTCGGCCCCGATCTTTCGCGTCTGCTGGTCACGTCGGCTTGGCAGGACATGGACGAGGCGGCGCGCGCCGCAGATCCCGAGCACGGGCGCACTTTCCTGTTGCAAGTGGCTGCGCACGGCCGCCCGGAGCCCGATGCAAGGCTCGCAAACTCATAGGAGGTACCGACTCGAAGTCCTGCACTGCGATCCGAGATGAAAGAACTGCGATCCGCAATCAGTCGTCCACATTGTCAAATACTGACACAGAAGGGAGTGAAGCATGCTCAAGCTGAAGACCACATCATTTGCGCTCGCGCTGGCGAGCCTTGCCGCCACCGCGTCCTGTAGCGGCGCGCTGGCACAAAGCAAGCCGACCATCGGCATCGCAATGCCCACCAAGTCGTCTGCGCGGTGGATCGATGACGGCAACAATATCGTCAAGGTGCTGAAGGAGCGCGGCTACGGCACCGACCTGCAATATGCCGAGGACGATATTCCGAACCAGCTCTCCCAGGTCGAGAACATGGTGACAAAAGGGGCCAAGGTACTGGTGATTGCGGCAATCGACGGCACCACTCTCTCGGACGTGCTCAAGCAGGCGAAAGCGAAGGGCATTACCGTCATCGCCTATGACCGTCTGATCCGCGACACCCCGAACGTTGACTACTACGCGACCTTCGACAACTTCCAGGTCGGCGTCTTGCAGGCGCAGTCGATCGAGCAGGGGCTTGGGCTGAAGGAAGGCAAAGGGCCGTTCAATATCGAGCTATTCGGCGGCTCACCAGACGACAACAACGCCTACTTCTTCTACAACGGCGCGATGTCGGTGCTTAAGCCTTATATCGACAGCGGCAAGCTGGTGGTCGCCAGCGGGCAAATGGGCATGGACAAGGTTGCCACCTTGCGCTGGGACGGCGCGACCGCCCAGGCCCGCATGGATAATTTGCTTAGCGCCTATTACGGCAAGAAGCGGGTTGATGCGGTGCTGTCGCCCTATGATGGCCTCTCCATCGGAATCATTTCCTCGTTGAAGGGCGTCGGCTATGGCAGCGCTGATCAGCCGATGCCGGTCATCAGCGGACAGGATGCGGAAGTGCCGTCGATCAAGGCGATGCTGCGCGGCGAGCAATACTCCACCATCTTCAAGGACACCCGCGACCTGGCCGGGGTGACCGTGGACATGGTCGATGCGGCGCTTAACGGCAAGGAAGTTTCCGTCAACGACAATAAGACCTACAATAACGGCGTCAAAGTGGTGCCATCCTATCTGCTCAAGCCGGTGGTGGTCTACAAAAGCAATTGGGAGAAGGCCTTGATCGACAGCGGCTATTACAAGCGCTCGCAGTTCGAGTGAGCGAACCCGTCCGGCAGACGCGGGAATCCGCGCCTGCCGGACCGAACCTCGTCGAGACGGCTCGGCGCTGCAGGACATGATCCGATGACGGCAATGCTCGAAATGCGCGGCGTCAGCAAAAGCTTCGCAGGCGTGCAGGCGCTGCGCGACGTCAATTTCATCGTCGAGGCCGGCCAGATCCACGCCCTTGTGGGCGAGAACGGCGCCGGCAAGTCAACGCTGATGAAAGTGCTCAGCGGTGTATATCCGCACGGCAACTATGAAGGAACGATCATCTTCGACGGCGAGGAGCGGCGCTTTCGCGACATCAACGATTCCGAGACGCTCGGGATCATCATCATCCACCAGGAGTTGGCGCTGATCCCGCTGATGTCGATCGCTGAAAACATCTTCCTGTCGCATCCGCCCGCGCGGTTCGGCGTCATCGACCGCGGCGCGGTGTATCGGCGCACGCGAGAGCTCTTGGCTCAGGTCGGCTTGCGGGAGTCGCCGGACACGCTGGTCACCGATCTCGGCGTCGGCAAGCAGCAGTTGGTCGAGATCGCGAAGGCACTCTCCAAGCGGGTGCGCCTGTTGATCCTCGACGAACCCACCGCCAGCCTCAACGAGACCGATAGTGCGGCACTGCTCGACCGTCTCATTGCGTTCCGCGAGCAGGGCATCGCGTCGATCCTGATTTCTCATAAGTTGGGTGAGGTCGCCCGCGTCGCGGATCGCATCACGGTGTTGCGCGACGGGTGCACTGTCGACAACATCGATTGCGCAACCGAGCCGGTGCAAGAGGATCGGATCATCCGCAGCATGGTCGATCGCGACCTCGCGCATCGCTTTCCCGAGCGTGGTGCCAGGATCGGGAATACCGTCCTGGTGGTGGAGGACTGGTCCGTGCACCATCCGCTCCATACTGAGCGCCAGGTGATCAAAAACGTCGATTTTCACGTGCGCAGCGGCGAGGTCGTGGGAATTGCGGGCTTGATGGGCGCCGGCCGCACCGAATTCGCCATGAGTCTCTTCGGCCGGGCGTGGGGTTACAATATCAGCGGCCGGGTCTGGGTGGACGGCCGAGAGGTCGATCTGTCCAGCGTTGAGGCGGCCATTGACGCGGGCCTCGCCTACGTTACCGAAGATCGCCAGCAGTTCGGGCTAATCCTTGCGCACGATGTGCGCAAGAACGTCACCTTGGCAAGCCTCGACCAAGTGGCCCCGCGGTGGGTGATCGACGACATCCGTGAACTCAGAGCGGCCAGCGATTATCGAAACCGGATGCGGATTCGCTGCTCAGACGTCTATCAGCAGGCGGGCCAACTATCCGGTGGAAACCAGCAGAAGGTCGTGCTGTCGAAATGGCTGATGACCGACCCCAAGGTCCTTATCCTCGACGAGCCGACCCGCGGTATCGACGTCGGCGCGAAGTACGAGATCTACTGTATCATCAACGAACTAGCGGAAGCCGGCAAAGGCGTCGTGGTGATATCGTCGGAAATGCCGGAACTGCTCGGCATCTGCGACCGCATCTGCGTGATGAATGGCGGCGCCTTTGTCGGCGAATTTGCCGGCGCGGACGCGACGCAGGAAAAGATCATGCGCGCCATCATGCGTAACATTAAGATCCCCAGGAAAGACATGCACGAAAGCGACATGCGGACGGGAGGACTGCGGGCATGACGGACAAGACGGTTTCGCTCCCCGAGCAACGCCAGCATGGCGGGTTCATCAAGAACAACCTGCGCAACTATGGCATGCTGCTATCGCTGTTCGCGATCATGCTGTTCTTCCAGATTGTGACTGACGGCACCCTGCTGCAGCCGCTCAATCTCACCAATCTCGTGCTGCAGAACAGCTATATCGTGATCATGGCGCTCGGCATGCTGCTGGTGATCGTCACCGGCCATATCGATCTCTCGGTCGGCTCGGTCGCCGGCTTCGTCGGCGCGGTCGCCGCGGTGCTGATCGTCCGCTATCATATCGCTTATACCGCAGCCTTCATCGCATGCCTCTTGGTGGGTGCGGCCATCGGCGCGGCCCAGGGTTACTGGGTTGCCTATTTCGGGATTCCCTCATTCATTGTCACGCTCGCGGGAATGCTGGTTTTCAAGGGTCTTGCGCTCGCACTGCTGCAGGGCCAGTCCGTGGGACCGTTTCCGCCGACTTTCCAGAAATTGTCGTCGGGCTTCATCCCTGAGCTGCTTCCCGGCGCAGGCACGCTCTATCCTACGTCGCTCATGATTGGCGCCGTACTAGCGCTGGCGTTGGTCTATGCCAGCGCCAAGAGCCGCGCGCGCGAACAGTTACACGGTATTGAGGTCGAGCCCTACGTTTTCTTCATCACAAAGAGCGCGGCGCTGTCGGGCATGGTGCTCTACTTCACTTACCTGATCGCCTCGCATCGCGGGCTGCCGAACGTCCTGGTGATCATGATGGCGCTGATTGCACTCTACGGCTTCGTGACACGGCGAACCGTAATCGGTCGACAGATCTATGCCGTCGGCGGCAATGCGAAGGCAGCCAAGCTGTCCGGCATCAAGACCGAGCGACTGACGTTCCTGACCTTTGTCAACATGGGGGTTCTGGCCGCTTTGGCAGGGCTTGTCTTCGCCGCCCGCCTCAACACGGCAACGCCCAAAGCTGGCACGGGCTTCGAGTTGGACGTCATCGCCGCCTGCTTCATCGGCGGCGCTTCCGCCTATGGGGGTGTCGGCCGTGTCGGCGGCGCGGTGGTCGGCGCCATGATCATGGGAGTGATGAACAACGGAATGTCTATACTCGGCATTGGCATCGACTATCAGCAGGTGATCAAAGGCCTGGTGTTGCTCGGAGCCGTCTGCATCGACGTGTATAACCAGCGCGGGTAGCTTGCATCCGATCGCGGAGCGGATTTCGAGTTTCTGCGCCGCAAGACCAAGCGTCCCCGTCCCCTGTGGCAATTACTGACCGCATTTTGGATCGCATCTGAACGAGGACGCATCATGAATCCAACCGCTCTAAGACCTTATCGCGGTGTCTTTCCCGTCGCGCCGACCATCTTCGATGATCGCGGGGAACTCGATCTCGACGGTCAGCGGCGCTGTATCGACTTCATGATTGATGCCGGCTCGAATGGCATCTGCATTCTGGCCAACTTCTCCGAGCAGTTTGTGCTGACCGATGCCGAGCGCGAACAGGTGATGGATGCGGTGCTGAAACACGTCGCCGGCCGGGTGCCGGTGATTGTGACGACGACCCATTTCAGCTCATCAATCTGTGCTGCGCGCAGCCGTCAGGCTCAGCAGGCTGGTGCCGCCATGGTGATGATCATGCCGCCCTATCACGGCGCGACCTTCCGTGTTCCCGAAAAAGGCATTTTCGATTTCTATCGCGTCGTCTCCGACGCCATCGAGATCCCGATCATGATTCAGGATGCTCCGGTCGCCGGAACGCCGCTCTCAGTCGATCTGCTGGCCCGGATGGCGAGGGACATCCCTCACATCAGCTACTTCAAGATCGAGGTGCCAATGGCCGCGGCTAAGCTCCGCGATCTCATCGCCGCGGGCGGTGACAGCATCGAGGGGCCCTGGGACGGCGAAGAAGCCATCACGCTGATGGCGGATCTCGATGCAGGGGCGACCGGTGCCATGACCGGTGGCGGTTATCCTGACGGCATTCGGCAGATCGTGGATCCCTATCTCGCTGGGCGGAGGGATGCGGCGGCGGCGGCCTACGCGCGCTGGCTGCCGCTGATCAACTACGAAAACCGGCAATGCGGGTTGCAGGCCTGCAAGATCCTGATGAAGGAAGGAGGCGTGATCGGTTCCGAAGCGGTTCGCCATCCCCTGCAAGGGGTTCACCCGGCGGCGCGCGCCGGTCTGATCGACATCGCCCGTTCGCTCGACCCCGTCGTGCTGCGCTGGGGCCGTTAGTACATCAAAGATCGCTCCCATCAGGAGAGTACCAACCGTGTCCGTCCCTCACAGGAATCTCATTCGGCGAAGTGCCAGCGTGAGCGATTGCATCCATGCGCGGGATTGCTTTCGTCCTCGCCTCGGCGATGGTTGTCGCGGGGTTCGCAGTCGCCATCGATCCACCTTTATCTCGTCGTATGATGGTGCATCTGCATCTGCTCTCTACAAAACCGCCTCGCTTCGAATACGAGCCACGCCCATCCACAGATCAATTTGTTTCGTGCTGCAGGTTGATGAAGCGGTTGGCGATGGTCCATAAGCGTCCTCCCGCGGCCGGCGATTCACCCACCGCGAAGGTTTCAGAAAGATCGCGCGTGGCAAACATCAATCGGCAGATCGCGGAAGAACTCGGCGTTCGCGAACAACAGGTCGAGGCGACGGTGGCGCTGCTCGACGGCGGCGCCACTGTTCCGTTCGTTGCGCGATACCGCAAGGAAATTACCGGTGCGCTCGACGATGCGCAATTGCGGACGTTGGAGGAGCGTCTGATTTATCTACGTGAGCTGGAAGAACGTCGTATTGCGATTCTCAATTCCGTCCGCGAGCAGGGTAAGCTGGATGCTGCGCTCGAAGCGGCCATTCTGGCAGCCGACAGCAAGGGTCGTCTGGAAGACATCTATCTCCCGTTCAAGCCGAAGCGCCGTACCAAGGCCGAGATCGCGAAAGAGGCGGGGCTGGAGCCGCTGGCGGATTTGTTGCTGGCACAGCCGGAGAACGATCCGCAAGCCGTGGCCGTACCGTTCATCAATCCCAACAAGCAGGTGACCGATGCCGTGGCCGCGCTCGACGGGGCGCGCGCAATTCTGGTCGAACGCTTCGCTGAAAACGCCGACCTGATCGGCGCGCTGCGCGAGCAGATATGGTCGAACGGGCGAATGGCCTCGTCCGTGCGCACTGGCAAGAAGGCTGAAGGCGAGAAGTTCAAGGACTATTTCGATTTCAGCGAGCCGCTCACCAAACTGCCATCACACCGCATCCTCGCCATGTTCCGCGGCGAGAAAGAAGAGATTCTCGACCTGCAGATAGTGCCCGAGCCGATCGCCGCTGGGCCAACCGCGGTCAGCTCCTACGAACTGAGGATCATGCAGCGTTTCGCGATTTCCGATCAGGGCCGCCCCGGCGACAAATGGCTGGCAGAAACCGTGCGCTGGGCTTGGCGTACCAAGATACAGGTCCATCTCAACATCGACTCGCGGATGCGGCTGTGGATCGCGGCCGAGCAGGAAGCGGTGCGTGTGTTCGCGTCGAATCTGCGGGACCTGCTGCTGGCGGCGCCGGCGGGCGCGCGCGTTACCATGGGCCTCGATCCCGGTTTCCGCTCCGGCGTCAAGGTCGCCGTTATCGATGCGACCGGCAAGGTGGTTGCCACCACCACGATCTATCCGCACGAGCCGGCGCGGCGCTGGGACGAAGCGCTGGCGACGCTTGGCAAGCTCGCCGTGCAACACCGCGTCGATTTGATTGCGATCGGCAATGGCACGGCGTCGCGCGAAACCGACAAGCTCGCGATGGATCTGGTGAAGCTGCTGCCGGATCTGAAAATGTCGAAGGTCGTAGTGTCGGAAGCCGGCGCCTCGGTCTATTCGGCGTCGGCCTTTGCGTCCGAGGAATTGCCCGAACTCGACGTCACATTGCGCGGAGCCGTGTCGATTGCTCGGCGGCTGCAGGACCCGCTGGCCGAGCTGGTCAAGATCGATCCGAAGGCAATCGGCGTCGGACAGTATCAGCACGACCTCAGCGAGAGCAAACTGGCGCGCTCGCTTGATGCGGTGGTAGAGGATTGCGTCAACGCGGTCGGAGTCAATGCCAACACCGCCTCGGCGCCGCTGCTGGCGCGGGTGTCGGGGATCGGCACGGGGCTGGCACAAAGCATCGTCCAGCACCGCGACGTCAACGGTCCGTTCAAGTCACGCAAGGCGCTAAAGCAGGTGCCGCGGCTAGGGCCGAAGGCGTTCGAACAATGCGCCGGCTTCCTGCGCGTCACCGGTGGCGATGATCCGCTCGATGCCTCCGGCGTCCATCCGGAGGCCTATCCCATCGTGCGCAAGATTATTGCCGCGACCAGAAGCGACATCAAGGCGCTGATTGGCAACGCCGAGATCCTGCGCCAGGTCAAGCCGCAGAGGTTCGTCGATGACACGTTTGGTTTGCCGACCGTGACCGACATTCTGCGCGAGCTGGAAAAGCCCGGCCGCGATCCGCGCCCGGCCTTCAAGGCCGCAGTATTCAAAGAGGGTGTCGAGACGCTGAAGGATCTCAAACCCGGCATGATTCTCGAAGGAACGGTAACGAACGTCGCAGCGTTCGGCGCTTTCGTCGATATCGGCGTTCATCAGGATGGGCTGGTGCACATCTCGGCGATGTCGAAGTCCTTCATCAAGGATCCGCGCGAGGTGGTGAAGTCGGGCGACATCGTCAAAGTCAAAGTGCTGGAGGTCGAGGTCGCCCGCAAGCGCATCGCGCTAACGCTGCG
>Ga0070717_10002171_pt1 | contig 13756 bp, 12 predicted proteins | sample LARL113metaG_FD_71366 | JGI IMG/M metagenome (GOLD analysis project Ga0070717, IMG submission 71366) | Corn, switchgrass and miscanthus rhizosphere microbial communities from Kellogg Biological Station, Michigan, USA - LAR L11-3 metaG | ecosystem: Host-associated > Plants > Roots > Rhizosphere ... | reverse complement strand
CGAGATGAAGGATCGATTCAACCGCAGAGATGTTGTGAAAGCGGTGGTCGCCGCCGGGACAATGGCGATCATCAGCCCGGCAAGCCCGGAGCCGCCGGACTTGCCCCTTTCCGTTGGATCGACGCCAGTCGAATTGAACCTCAGCGCCATCAGCGCGCATACGGTTCGTATAACCATTCTGCCGCTGCGTGATGGCATGGCACAGCAGGTGCCAACCGACGGCGCGCTTGTCCAGAGGGAGTGGGGCCCGGCCCTGGCACAGATCCAATCTTTGCCGGGCGAACGGGTGTTCAAGTCCGGCAATCTGAGCGTTTCGGTATCGCCACGCCCGCTGAGCATCCGCATCGAAACCGAGGCCGGCCGACTCGTACAGCAACTTTCTCTCGATGAACATTACGACCAGTGGTTCAACATCGCCGGCGGCAGCCTGCTCGGATTGGGGCAGGGTGGTCCGCAATTCGACCGCCGCGGTCACAATGACGCGATGGTCAGCGGACAAGGCGGTTACCAACTCGGCACGCATGGGGCGCGGGTTCCGATCCAGTTCTTGATTGGAACCGGCGGTTGGGGCATGTTTGTCCATGCTCCCTTGGGTTCGTTTGATCTAAGCGGAAGCAGAGGGCGGGTGCGGGCTTTCGACGAGCACTCCGCGCTTCCGGTTGACGTGTTTATCATCGCGGCCGATCAGCCTTCCCGGATCCTCGCCGAATACGCAAGAATTACCGGTCTCCCCGAGATGCCTCCGCTGTGGTCGTTCGGATATCAGCAGTCGCATCGCACACTCGATGCGCCGGAGGCCATCCTGGCAGAAGCGCAAATCTTCCGTGAAAAGAAGTTGCCCTGTGACGCGATGATTTATCTCGGTACCGGCTTCTGCCCCAATGGATGGAACACCGATAACGGCGAATTTACCTGGAACCCGGGCGCATTTCCTGACCCGCCGAAAGCTGTTGAGCAACTGCACGGACATCACTTCAAAGTCGTTCTGCATATCGTGCTCGAAGGGCGGCGACTGACGGGCAGTGTGCACGATGCATGTACCGCCACGCGTTTGCCATCGGGAAGAACTCCGGATGGCCAATGGTCGCCCGACCGCCAGGTGAGTTGCTACTGGCCCTTTCACAAGCCGCTCGCCGAGATTGGCGTCGATGGCTGGTGGCCCGACCAGGGTGATGATCTCGACGCGCCATCACGGCTGGCCCGCATCCGCATGTATTTTGAAGGCCAGCAGATGTATCGCCCCAACCAGCGGGTCTACGCGCTCCATCGCAATGGGTATGCAGGCATGCAGCGCTTTGCCGCTTTTCTCTGGTCGGGCGATGTTCTTTCCAAGTGGGAAACCCTCAAAACGCACGTACCGGTAGGAATCAATACTGGTTTGAGCGGGGTCCCATTCTGGGGGACAGATATTGGTGGCTTTATCCCCACCGAGGAGTTCACTGGCGAATTGTACCTGCGATGGTTTCAATTCGCGGCGTTCTGCCCGTTATTTCGCTCCCATGGCCGCGACTGGAAATTGCATCGCCCCTGGGGCTGGAACACGGGCGAAATCGGATATCCGGAAACACCGGGTTACCATCCCGCGCCAGAGGAACTGCAAAACCCGGCCATTGAACCGATTTGCAGAAGATATCTGGAACTTCGCTACCGGCTCTTGCCGTACATCTATTCCGCGGCCAAGGAGACCTGCGAGACAGGACTGCCGATGATCCGCGCCCTCTGGCTGCACTATGCCGATGATCCGCAGGCCGTCGCATGCGGCGATCAATATCTATTCGGCCGCGACCTGCTGGTGGCACCCGTGGTGGAGAAAGGCGCCATTAGCCGCTCGGTCTACTTGCCTCGCGGGACCTGGTTCGATTTTTGGACACACGAGAGGCAGGAGGGAGGACGAGAACTCGTGCGAAAAGTCGATCTCGGGGATTTGCCGCTCTATGTGCGCGCGGGAGCGGTGCTGCCGATGGGCCCGCCCAGGCAATATACGGCCGAAGCGACCAACGGTCCGATCACCATGACGATCTTTTCCGGAGCCAGCGGCGTAACTTCGTTGTATGAGGATGACGGCGAGACTTTCGATTTTCGAAACGGAGAATTCATGCGAATCGAGGTGCAGTGGGACGATGCTGCGCGAAAGCTCTCGCTCCGGCTCGCATCCGGCGCGCGCATGTTGCGTGGCAAATCCAGGACATTTTCGATCGAGGTGGCTGGTTCGAACAAAGCAATTACGGTTATCTTCAGGGGCGATCCACTGTCGGTTGCGCTGTGAGTCGATTCGAAGCGGTTACGGCATGATAGCTGGCCCTGATCTGTGTCCCCATACCTCCGACGCTCTGCTTCCAATCTGGATCCAGGAGACGACTGCGAAACCTCCCGCCTGTTACTTTTGCCAGTTTGCAAAGCCTTCCTGCCCACTTTACAGTTTTAGGCTCATGTTGATGTATGGTGGCGAGGGTTGCCAAAGCAATCAGCTGAAGGAGTATGGGTTGCGCTAAATCACTGTCTCGCCTTGAATTAGCAGCAGCCCGCTTCTGAGATACACGAGTCATAACTTGCCGGAAACGTAAAAAACTGGCGCACCGAAGACTTGGCTTGCGTGTTTGGGAAGGAACGTATAGATTCGGTCCGATGCCGAATCACAACCGAAACGGGGAAGCCATGAGAGATTGGACTGTGCGGATGCGCGTTTGCTTTTCGAACACCGGCGCAGTTCTTCCAATGGGTGTACACCAGCTTTCATCGCTGAATCCGGCTGAATAATGAGCGTTCACCTAAGACTGAATTTGCCCAGCGATCCCCGATTCTTATCTCTCGTTCGTGCTGCGCTAGGCGAGTTAGGCCTGATCTATGGTTTGCCGAATGACGAGTGCCTTGAGATCACCCTCGCTGTCGACGAGGCCCTGGCCAACATCATTCGCCACGCCTACAGAAATCGTTATGACCAGGAGATCGAGTTCGAGTGCCTGGTCAAAGATGAGCAGATGGAATTCACGTTCCTTGATCGGGGAGATCCTCCGGATCCGGCCAGGATTTGCAAGCCTATGGATCAGCTTGCTCTGAGTGGCCGCGGGACACACCTCATGAAGGCCATCATGGATGAAGTGGAGTATACAAAGGTGCCTTCGGGAAACCAGCTGAAGCTCCTCAAACGCCTGCCAGGCCTGAAGGCGCGCGAGGATGGGGAGTGATGCCGGAATTCTTTGGGCAACCGATACGCCTCAAGGTCAACGCGTTTCGAATCGGTCCCGCTGTGGGATGGGGCTGAAGACCCGAGCCAGCGAAGGATGCATATGGGCAGACAACTGCAGTTTTCAACCCGAAGTGAACGAGACGCCAGGATTGTGGACGTGGTCGGTGACATCGATCTTGGCACCTCACCGTTGTTGCGCAAGGCTCTCCTGGTGTCGCTCAACGAGACGCAACGCCTGGCGATCAATCTGACGGAAGTGAAGTACATCGACAGCTCGGGTATCGCATCTCTGTTGGAAGTTCTCCAGGAGGCCCGGAAATCCCAGAAGCGAATCATCCTTTTTGGGTTGAACGAATCTGTGCTCAAAGTCCTGCAACTCACGCGCCTGACCGGGATCTTTGAAATCCGCGAAAGCGAATTGCAAGCGCTGGATGCCTGAACCCGATCCGCGCGATTCGCGAGCCGCCGGTGGGAATACCCCTAAGGCATCGCAAAGAACGGGTGCACGTCGCAATGAAGATGCTTGAAAAGATCGAAGCTGTGCCAGGCGTGGTCGGAGCGCGGACCATCGATGGCTTTGCTTACATCGGAGGTCTGGCGACCCTCACAGGTCAGGCCGCTTACGTTACATTCGTCGGTCCTTTCCGCGGCCAGCGCCTTCGCCCGCAGCGAGCGATTCACCAGGCCATGGCCGTGGGCGTCGAGGCGATCGCCATCGTTTCGCTGATTACATTCTTTGTGGGTCTCATCATGGCTCTGCAGAGCGCCTATGAATTGCGGCGACTGGGGGCAATGCAGTTTGTAGCCGGCGCGGTGGCCGTCTCGATTCTGCGAGAACTTGGTCCGCTGCTCACGGCGATCGTCGTGATTGGCCGGTCGGGGTCGGCCTTTGCCGCAGAGATAGGCACCAAGAAAGTGACGGAGGAAGTGGATGCACTGCGAACGATGGCGTTCAACCCGGTCGCCTTCCTTGTTGCGCCGAAGTTTCTCGCCATGCTCGTCATGGTGCCATGCCTGACTGTCTGGGCCGACTTCATGGGCGTTGTGGGTGGAAGCGTCTTCGGCGTCGCCGGCGCTGGCTTCACCGTCGGCTCCTATTTTCAGGCAACGCTGGATTCAATTGTCGCTCGCGACATCTATACCGGACTCATCAAGAGCGTGATATTCGGACTGGTCATCACGGCAGTCGGATGCAAGGAAGGCTTTTCCACCGGCGCGGGCGCGGAAGAGGTTGGGCGCTCGACCACCTCGGCCGTCGTTACCTCCATCGCCCTTGTGATTGTGGTCGATCTGGTGTTCACGGCTTTGTTTTATTTCATTAACCCAACTTGAGCTGGGAGTTTGTAAACCATGTCAGGGTTCCGTCTGACGGCCATAGCGGCACAACAAACAATCCTTGCGGGAGATGCTCGCGATGAATGATGCCGCCGCGAGCGAGGCCGCCATTTCGGTTGTGAACCTTCGCGTCAGCTACGGCGAGCGCGAAATCCTGCATGGGATCACCTTTGATGTGCGGCGGGGAGAAACCATGGTGATCCTCGGCGGCTCGGGGTCGGGAAAGAGCACCCTGTTACGGACGTTGGTAGGACTGGAAAAACCCACCTCAGGAGAAGTCTGGATTCGAGGCGTGAATACCGCCCATGTCTCGGACCGCGAGATGGACCAGATCCGAAAGAAGATGGGCATGTCGTTTCAGGGATCGGCCCTGTTCGGATCGATGACCGTCGGCGAAAACGTGGCACTGCCCCTCCGCGAACACACCGATCTCGAAGAGTCCACGATCAAGATCATGGTCCGCATCAAGCTTGGACAGGTAGGACTGGGCAGCTTTGAAAACTACATGCCCTCTCAACTCAGCGGCGGGATGAAAAAACGCGCCGCCGTCGCCCGTGCGCTGGCCATGGACCCCGAAATTTTGTTCTTCGATGAGCCTTCAGCGGGTTTGGATCCGATCATTGCGGCCGGACTTGACGAACTGATTCTGAACCTCAAGAAGGCGTATGCAATGACCATCGTGGTCGTGACCCACGAGCTGTCCAGTGCGTTTCTGATCGCCGATCGCATGGTCTATGTCGACCGAGGCCACATTGTGGCATTGGGCACCAGGGAAGAGTTCCAGGCCAGCACGCATCCCCGGGTGCGTCAATTCCTTGACCGCGTGCCGGAGCCTGAAGTGAATGAAGAACTCGATTATCTGCAGATGCTGACGGGTGATCCCGCGAGTGGGAGCTGAGATGAAGCAGCCGGCAAGAATGAGGATGTTATGACCAGTAAGCGGGAACAAGCACTCGTGGGCCTGTTCGTCTGTATTGCGGCGGCGTTGTTGATTGGGACGATACTGGCAGTGAGCGGGACTTTTTCTTCGGGCGGCGTCCCGTACCACACGTATTTCAAGTCCGCGGGAGGCCTTTTACCGGGGGCGATGGTTCGCTACGGAGGCATGAATGCGGGCAAGGTCAAGCGTGTCCGCGTCGATCCTTTGGACACAACGCGGATCGAGATCGATTTCACCGTACAACGAGACATTCCCGTAAAGACAGATAGCATTGCCAAAATCGCCGCCCTCGGGGCGCTCTCAGATAACTTCGTGGCGGTGGGAACGGGGACAAAGGGCGCCGCACCTGCTCCTCCCGGCAGCGAATTGAAGTCCGCCGAGACAGCCGGGATTGGGGACCTTGGCGACATGATCGGCAATCTGGCGCCAGTGGCGAACCAGGTGCTAGTGAACCTGAATCAGCGCCTGGTGGAACTGCAAGTCACGACGGCGCGGATAAACGACCTGCTGGACGACAAGAACCGTGCGAGCATAAGTGCCACCCTGGGCAATTTAAATGCAATGCTGGCTGAAGACCGGCCCAAGATCTCGGAGAGTCTGACAAATGTGCAGAATGCCACCGGTCAGCTCCAGCCTGTGCTGAACAACCTAAAAACAACTATGGACCAGGCAAATGGCGTCCTGTCACACCTGGATTCCGTTGTGGTTGACAATCGCCAGGATATCCGCGCCATCGTGGTCGAGTTACGCGAGACAATGTCCACAACCTCTGCCCTGATGGAGCAGCTCAAGACCTCTACGAATAACAACTCGGACAACATCGACCAGACCGTGTTGAATATTCGCGCGGCGACGGAAAACATACGACAGCTGACGGATTCGTTGAAAACGAACCCGTCCTTGCTTATCCGGGGAAACGGTGCGAAGGATCGCAAACCGGGCGGCCAGGGCAATTAAGCAGCTTCAACCCAGCAGGACATAGCAAGATACTCCAGGAACTCTGCCATGAGACGAAAGAACGGACCAATTCTCGTATCCCTAATTGCGCTGTTGTTCTGCGGATGCAGCAGTCAGAAGCCCATCCGCTATTACACCATTCAGAACTCAACGGCTCCTCCGATTTCGAATAGCCAGCAATCGGTGTCCCTCGTGGTTGGGGGCCTGACCGGTCCTGACATATTCCGCGCATCGGCGATAGCGTACCGGGTGGGGACCAATGAGATAGGCACGTATCAGTACAGCCGGTGGTCGGAGCCGCCCGTCGAGATGGTACGCAGCAGTTTGATCCGCATGCTGAAGTCCTCGGGGGATTATCAGTCTGTGGCGGCCCTCGGGAGCACGTCGGAAGGGCAATTTGTGGTCCGAGGCCGGCTCTATGATTTTGAGGAGGTGGATGGTGGAAGCATCACCGGACTCGTTTCCATGGAGTTCGAGCTCTATGACCGCAAGTCCGGCAAAATTGTTTGGTCCCACTTCTATTCCCAATCCGAACCGGTAGAAGGCAAGGAAATCTCCTCGATTGTTTCTGCGCTTGAAGCCAATCTCAACCGCGGCTTGAAGGAGGTTGCGGTTGGACTGAACCAGTATTTCTCTGAAAATCGCGCCGAGAAGTTTTAGGCATACGTCGACATCCGCATGGGCGCGCAGAGCCCATTGCGGCAGCATCTGGTCAGGCTTTCAGCAAGTTCTGCACATAAGCGGCCTTCATGGGAAGCCGTCGCATGACTTTTCCGGTTGCGTCGTGCAGGGCTCCTGCGATGGCAGGCGCAGCGAGAGCATTCGCTGCCTCCGAACCTGCACCATAGGCCCCAACCTTCGGATTGTTGAGGAGCACGACCTTGATCTCAGGGATGTCCGCCATGGTCGGGATGGGATAGGAAATCCAGTCATCCTGGGTGATTCCGCTCTCGTCGAACATTGCCTCTTCGAACAGCGCATGGCTGACTCCCATGACGGTGCCGCCTTCAACCTGGCGCTTCAACTGCGTGGGATTCACCACAATGCCGGGATCCACTGCGATGGTGCACTTCTCCACCACGATTTTGCCGGAATCGGGAGTGACCGCGACCTGGCAGATGCAGGCCCAATAGGTTCCACCGCGATAGAGCGCCGAAACTCCGCGGCCTCGAACGGGCGTGGATCCGGTGGACACGGCATCGGAACGCGGCGAGGGGCGGGTGTCCCACCCGGAAGCATCGCGGGCGGCAATTAACACAGCGATTAGACGCTCTTCGCTGGCGTGATCGATTCGGAACTGGATGGCGTCGGCGCCCGCAATTGCTGCCGCCTCGTTCAGAGCCAGCTCGCGTGGATAATTCTGCTGGAACTGGCCCGGCGTCCGCATACTGTGGTCGCGAATGCCGACGGCGAGAGGCGAAGCTTTCTGCCCCACCTGGAACGTACCATGGCCGAACTCGCTCACATTGGGGATCTGGGCGTAAATCCACGGATCGGACAGGTCGTTGACAGTGGAGGTTACGGACCCAGAATGGACGTCGGGGGCCGACATCGTGGGCAGCCCCGCGATCACCGCGCCCACCGGGCGATCATCCTGCATGGCGGGCATATAGTGGTCGATTTGATACGCAACCACTTTTCGTTTCTCGTCCATTGAGAGCTGAACATCGGAGAAGGCGGCCGGCGAACTCGTGGACCACTGCAGATCGTCCGCGCGCATCCACTGCACGCGTACTGGCTTGCCAACGGCTTGTGACAGGATCACGGCCTGGTCTTCAGCACCGGCGTTGCCGCCATTTGACCTTCCGTAATGTCCGGGACCGGGATACGAATGCACGACCACATGATCGGCGGTGGTGCGCAGCATGGTTGCAATTTCTCCCCGCAGCGCCTGGGGATTCTGGTTATGCGTATAGATGTGCACTGTGCCGTCCGCCTTAACATCGGCAACTGCCATGGTCGGCCCAATGGGCGCATGCTTCATGTACGACAGTTGATAAGTTGCGGAAAATTTCTTGTGACCCGAGGCCAACGCCGGACCCGCGTCACCCTTGTTCCCCTTGGCCTTGGACACGGGCGCGCTGGTCCAGTCAGACTCTTCCCGCAGGTGCTTGTAGATGTTTGCAGTGCCCGGCAAGCCCTTCCACTCGGTCCACTTTGTCGCGGCGGCCACTTGGTCGGCGGCCTGAATCGCTTCCCATTCCGTGGGCGCGACCACTCCGATGAGATTGCCCTTCACGATCACCTGTGAATTGGGAAACTTGGTTTTGTCCAGTTGACCTGCAGAGACAAGAGTCGACCCGAGCGTCCTTGGGTGCACCATGCGCGCGTGCAGCATGCCCGGAAGGCGAACGTCTGTGGCCCAGGTTTCTTTCGCCGCCACCTTGGAACTGATGATGGAATTCGGGAAAGACTTCCCGATGATCGTGTACTGGCTGACGGGCTTCATCGGGGGATTACCATCGACAGTCAAACCAAAGATGCTGGTGAGGTCTCCCTTGACCGGAATGGTGAGCTTCAACTGCTGCCCTTTGACGAGTTCGCCGTACGAGATGCTTTTGCCGCCGCCGGAGACGATGCCGTCCTTCACGGAGAGTTTGTCCTTGGCCACGCCGAGCCGATCCGACGCAAGATCGAGCAGGGCCTGGTAGGTGTAGGCGGCAGCCTTACGAACATTGGGTGTGCCCTCGCCCAGAAAATCGAAGGCGCCACTGCCGTCAGGCGTGCAATCGGTATCTCCCGTCACGACCGTGGTGACGGCCTCGAAAGGCACGCTCAATTCTTCGGCCACAATCTGCCTGTATGCAGTGAAGATCGTGCCCTGCCCAAAGTCGGACTTCCCGGTGCGAATAAGAACTGTGTTATCGGGATGAATCTCTATCCAGGAGTTGGAAAGGCTGGCATCGAGCGTGTTTTTCGACGCAGCCGGCTTCGCGGCATCGCCTTTCAAAAGTTTCGTACCGCCAATTCCGCCCACCGCCACGAGGACGCCGCCGGCGCGCATGAATTGACGGCGCGAAAGCGTGGCTCCGAAAAGGTTCACTGGCCGCCTACCTGTCATTGCCATCGCTTACCTCCCCTTCGCCATGATGGTGGCGGCATGTTGTACGGCTTCGATGATCGCGGTGTAGGTTCCGCAGCGGCATAGCATGGGCGAAACCCCCGAAGTGGTGTAGGACTCTTTGATTTGGGCCACCGTGGGATGGGGATTGCTTTCCAGCAGTTCCGTCGCCTTGATCATCATGCCGTTCTGGCAGAAGCCGCATTGCGGCGTTTGCTCCGCGATCCAGGCTTGCTGCACGGGATGGAGGGTGGTTTTCGCTTCCTCCGCCGAAAGTTTGCTTTGGTTTGCCCAGCGTGCCGGCAGACCTTCGAGTGTCGTGATCTCGTGGCCAACCACGTCTGTGAGCGATGTAATACAGGAACGCACTTCCTTCCCATCGACCAGAACGGCGCAGGCGCCGCACTGCGCGAGTCCGCAGCCGAACTGCGGACCAGTCAAGTGGAGATCGTTGCGCAAGACGTAGAGCAGGGGAGTGTCGCTCGGCGCCTCGACCTGCTGCCGGACTCCGTTCACACTAAGCACGACCATAGAGAACCTCCTCCAAGTACACATCTCACTTTGGATGAACTCGCTTGAGTGGGTCCAGCTTTCTCGGGGGCCAAATCCGGTTGGGACGCAAGTCGGCTGTCAGTGGACAGCATAACTCGCCAATCCCCTTGCTCTCCACACAATTGCAGGCAAGTTGCAAGTCGATCCCGTTGGGCCAATCAGGGGATTTTTTCCCGGACGCCAAGAAAACATTTCAAAAAGAACTTGCATGTGCTCTAGTGTTATGGTTAACTACAACACCATAGACACCCGGACGCATCCAACGCGGTCCGGGAAAGAAAGAATTGAGGAGGATTTGACATGAAAATGCGTGGTCTTACGCTTACGTTCGTTCTGTTGTTGGTTTCCACAGTGGCATTCGCGCAGTCCCCTGCGCAAAAGTCCTTCGAACAGCTCAAGGCGCTTGCGGGTACGTGGGAAGGGACGTTCGAAGGCATGCCCATGCAGGTTACGCTGCGCGTGACCTCGAGGGGCAACGCGCTGATGCATGAGATGAAGGGCACTGGGCCTGACGACCCGATTACCATGATCCATCTCGACGGCGAACGACTGCTGTTGACCCATTATTGCGATGCCGGAAATCAACCCCGCATGGCGGCCACGATTTCGCCCGACGGCAAGACCATCGTTTTCGATTTTCTCGAGGCCACCAACCTTCTGCCTTCGCAACATGGACACATGCAGCGGGCGACCTTTACTTTTATCGACGCCGATCATCACACCGAAAAATGGGAATTCGCGATGGCCGACGGCAAGCAGATGGGCGGCTCCCTCGACCTGAAGCGCACCAAGTGAAACGCCTCCGCGCGATTGATGGAGATCGTCCGCAGGCAGGGTCTTCGATCCGATGAATCGTTCATTTGAAAACCACCGGGATGACTGAGAGCAAGGGGAATACTGGAACACAGGATGGATTTCGAGTGGAACAACAGTCAGCCGATCTACCGCCAGCTTCGCGACCGGGTTGTCGCCATGATGCTCGATGGCGTGCTCAAGGAAGGCGACCCTCTGCCCTCGGTGCGCACTGTGGCGGCCGAATATCGAGTCAATCCGCTCACCGTCCTGAAGGCGTATCAACAACTGGTGGACGAAGAACTGGTGGAAACCAGGCGAGGGCGAGGGATGTTTATCAATGCCGGCGCCCGCGCCCTGCTCCTGCGGGGAGAGCGGGAAAAGTTCCTCGCCGAGGAATGGCCCAGGATTCAGGCGACCATTCAGCGGCTGGGCCTGAATGCTGAAGAACTGCTGGACGGCGAGAGCGCGAAAAGCACAAGGCCGGATTCCAGGAAAAAGGAGCGCTGAAACCATGACATGCATTGAAGCGCACGGCCTGCGTAAGCAGTTCGGAACCACGGCCGCGCTGGATGGCGTGGATTTGCGTGTCGAAGATGGCCGCATCGTCGGACTCATCGGTCCCAACGGCGCGGGCAAGACCACCGCGCTCCAGGCCATTCTTGGCCTCCTGCCATACCAGGGCCAATTGCAGGTGTTGGGCCGCGATCCGTGGACCCAGCGCGCTCAACTCATGCGCGATATCTCATTCATCGCGGATGTCGCGGTGTTGCCGCGCTGGATCAAGGTCTGGCAGGTGATGGACTATGTCGCTGGTGTGCATCCCCGATTCGATCGCGCCAAAGCGGAAAGTTTCCTTTCCAAAACTACCATCGGGCTTACGCGCAAGGTCCGCGATCTTTCCAAGGGAATGGTAGCCCAGTTACACCTTGCCCTGGTGATGGCGATCGACGCCCGTTTGCTGGTCCTGGACGAGCCGACGCTGGGACTGGACATTCTCTATCGCAAGCAGTTTTACGACTCGCTCCTGAACGACTACTTCGACGGTAGTCGCACAATCATTGTGACTACCCATCAAGTGGAAGAAATTCAGAATGTGATCACCGACCTGGTGTATATCAACCGGGGGCGCATCGTGCTCAGTTGCAGCATGGAAGAGGTCGAGTCGCGCTTTCTTGAAGTGATGGTTCATCCCGGCCATCTCGGTGCCGCGCGCGCGCTCAGGCCCATGCACGAGCGCGAGGTTCTCGGCGGCAGCGTCCTGATGTTCGATGGGGTTGATCGTGAACGGGTATCTGCACTTGGCGACGCGCGCACGCCCAGCATTGCCGATTTGTTCGTTGCCGTTATCACTAATGAGGGCAAGCAGGTACAAGGAGCGGCCCAGTGAGTACTCAATCAAACGTGATGCCCGAATCGTCTCTCCGCTCGCAGGGGGTCGCAGGCGCGGCCACACCCGCCGCCCGGCTCATGTACTGGTCCCTGCGGCGCGAATTATGGGAGAACCGGGCGATCTATGTGGCCCCGGTTGCGATCGCCTGCGTGTTTTTGTTCGCCTTCAGCATCAGCATGATTCACTTGCTGGTGCAGATGCACGCCACGCCCGGGCTCGACCCCATGCAGCAGCGGCACTTATCCGGGCAGCCCTACGAGTTCGCTGAAGATCTGATCATGGCCGCCAGCCTTATCGTAGGCCTGTTTTACTCTGTCGATTGCCTGTACGGGGAACGCCGCGATCGCAGCATTCTGTTCTGGAAGTCGCTGCCCGTCTCCGATCTCACCACGGTCCTGTCAAAGGCTGCAATCCCAATCGTGATTCTTCCGTTGCTCGCATTCGGAATCACCGTTCTTACCCAATGGATCATGCTGATGATCAGCAGCGCCGTCGTGGCGGCAAACGGCCTAAGCGTATCGACCTTCTGGTCGCGGGTGGGGATCTCCCACCGCTGGTCCATGCTGCTCTTTCATTTCCTCTGCATTCACGGGCTCTGGCAATCGCCCATTTATGCATGGCTATTGTTGATATCGGCTTGGGCACGCCGCGCCCCGATCCTTTGGGCTGCGTTGCCGCCGCTCACCATCGGCATCGCCGAGAAGGTCGCTTTCAACACCACCTATTTCGGTTCGTTGATTGGCAACCGCTTCACCGGCGGTGCTGAAGGCGCCATCATCATGGGACGCGGCCGGGCAATGGATCCCACCATGCACGTTGGACCGCTCTCTTTCTTCATCAGTCCGGGTTTGTGGATTGGTCTCGCGATCACCGCGGCCTGTCTCGCTGCAGCCATTCGCATGCGACGCTATCGCGGTCCCATCTGATTCGTACACCGGCTTCATTCCATTTCGACGCTTGATCCAGTCCCAAGGAGGACCTATGGAATCCCTCGTCTCTCTGAGTTGCTCAGAGTCCGCAGTTTGCACCTCCCACACAGCCCCGATCTGGCTGGACATTTTAGCCCAGGCGGTCACCGGCGAACTTATGGCTGCCATGAACTACACAGCCCTCTCGACCATTTGCGACGACCCCGAAGAAGTAGCCGACGCCCTCGAACACGCTCAGGGCGAACAGGGACACGCAGCCGCTTTCGCTGCGGAAGGCCGCAAGATCGGAGTGAATGTACCTGACAACGTCAACGCGAAATACTGGAAGCGCATTCGTGAATCGTTCATGCGCTGCATAGCCGAGCGCGACTTCATCGCCTGTCTCATCGTTCAGGAGATCATGCTTGAGTCCTTCGCCGTGGCCAGTTACACACGGGTCGGCAAGGCGGCTCCGGGCAGCCTAGGCCGGACATTTGCGGACATTGCTCACGAAGAAGAAGGCCACATCGAGCATGCACTGGAGATTCTCAAAGCAGATCGCGCCAGGGACCCACAACGCTTCGATGACAAAGTCTATCGGCTTCATCTGGACGTGATGACCACGCTCACG
>Ga0070717_10002170_pt1 | contig 13758 bp, 13 predicted proteins | sample LARL113metaG_FD_71366 | JGI IMG/M metagenome (GOLD analysis project Ga0070717, IMG submission 71366) | Corn, switchgrass and miscanthus rhizosphere microbial communities from Kellogg Biological Station, Michigan, USA - LAR L11-3 metaG | ecosystem: Host-associated > Plants > Roots > Rhizosphere ... | reverse complement strand
ATTCGATTAACATGGGTCGGGGTTTGGCCAACCACCGACTGAGCTTCGGCAGATGCATAGCCAACCGCCAGCAGCCCCGCCGCAACTAACCCGCGGCATGCGACGCGACACAAAAGATCTTGTGTTTCCATGATGTGCATCCCTTGAGTGAAACAGAGACCTGGAAAGCGAGAACATCTACCCAAGTGCACATGCCCTTTTTAGTGATATGCCTCAGGCAAGCATCTTCGTGATGCTGTACCAATAATACTGTAGTCCAGCCCTTGGGCGTGTGAGACAGTTCACACATCCGGCGCATTTGAGAGATTTTTCAATTCGTTAACAGAGTTTAACGGCCGAACAAGCGGATTTGACTAGACTTAGAACTAATTGCCTCTGCCGCACCTGCGATGTCAAGGGGCAGAAGAAATTTCATGGGAGCGACCAGGCTTGTCGCGCCATTGACGTTCGTAGTGTCTAGAGGCGGCAACCACCCGTGGCAGGTGGGATTATCGACTCATTAAGCCTAATGTGCCGGCGGCTCGATGGAGGGCGAGTGTTTTCCTTGGATCGGGCCGTTGAAGATATTCGTCGATGTGAGAGCCGGTGTCTCGCGGTTCCGCGCTGCGGTTACTGCGTTTTGCCACGCAGCATGGGCCCCTGGAGCGGCCAGTGCATTGGGGTCCGGCGGCAATGCAAATTGCGCATTTGCTAGAGGCGTTGCAGTCACTGGATTGTAGCCGGAGGGAGGCGCGCCGACGACGCTCACCCCCGGAATATTGGTTGATGGTTGGCCCGCGGGCGATTGGGCAACGGCGGCCGCGCCGCAACCTGCCAACAGGCTCGCGGCAATCAGCCCCCGTTCTGCGAGCCGGTGGAAGAGACCGGTTATTTTCATAACACTGCTCCGCCTGTCGTCCCGCACGCAGCTATCCCGCAATAGCGACATTTGTATGACAGATGCTGAGGTTCCCAACATCCGTGGGGGGCGCCTTCGACTGGAACGCCTCCCTTTCTACCTTCGGCGCATCTCAGTCGAGCGGCAACGTCAGGCGGATTGGCGCAGACGGGCGGCGCGGGCGAGATCGACCGATACGAGTTGCGAGACGCCGCGTTCGGCCATCGTCACGCCAAAAAGCCGATCGACGCGGGCCATCGTGATGCGGTGATGCGTGACTAGCAGGAAACGCGTACCGGTCGTGTCGGCGATGTCGCCGACCAGACTGCAGAAGCGGTCGACATTGGCGTCGTCTAGCGGGGCGTCGACCTCGTCCAAGACGCAAACCGGCGCGGGGTTCGTTAGGAATGCCGCAAAGAGCAAGGCGAGCGCGGTCAGTGCCTGCTCGCCGCCGGACAGGAGCGACAAACTCTGCAGCCGCTTCCCAGGCGGGCTCGCCATAATTTCGAGCCCTGCTGCAAGCGGGTCTTCGTCGTCCACCAGTGTGAGGTGCGCCTTCCCGCCGCCGAATAGCCGCGTGAACAGCTCGGCGAAATGGCCGTTGACCCGCTCGAACGCTGCCACGAGGCGCCTTCGCACCTCTTGGTCTAGCGCGGTGATGCCGCGGCGCAGCCGTGCGATGGCCTCGGTGAGCTCGGCGCGCTCGCGCTGCAAGGTCGTGATCCGATCCTCGACCTCGGCGGCCTCGCTCTCGGCTACCAAATTGACCGGTCCCATGGCGTCACGCTCACGGACCAGGCGATCGAGCCGGGCCGCCGTGTCGGCCGCATCCGCCGGAATCTCGCCGGTGGCGAGACCGGCGAGATCCGCGAGCGCATCGGACGCGGCACTGAGCCGCTCGCGGATCTCACGAGCTAGCCGCGTCAAGGCCACCGCTGCACCATCGCGCAACACTTCGAGCCGGGCGAGGCCTTCGCGGGCCTCCGCCAAAGCCTGATCCGCGAGTCGCGATCTCTCCGCCGATTGGCGCAGTTGCGTCTCGGCGAGCGCCAAGGCATCGGCCGAACGCCGGCAGTTGGCGGCCGCATCGGCGAGGGCCGCGCCCAACGCCTCGCTTTCAGCGGCGATCGCCGCCGGGCGAGCCGTCAAGCCTGCGATCTCCGCCTCTAGCGCGTGCTGCCGTTCTAAGAGCGCCACCCGCTGCGCGGTTGCACCCTCTCCCCGTTCGCGCCACGAACACTCTTCGAGATCGATTGAAGACAGCCGCTCGCCCCGGCGTGCCGCCTCGTGCGACAGCCGGTCGATTTCGGCTCGCGCCTCCGCATCGCGCTGGCGCGCCTCGCCCGCCGCGGCCCGCGCCTCTTCGCGCGCCGCGCGCGTCGCGGCCGGGTCGGGAAGGGTGGCAAGCTCGCACTCCGCCTCTTCGGCCCGCGCCATGGTTTCGGCGAGATCGGCCTCGATCTTCCCGAGAATCTCGACAGCGGCGGCGAGACGCGTTTCCGTCGTCAGCGCCCGTCGGGTGAGTTCTGTTTCTGCGGCACGGGCCCGCGCGAGCGCCGCCTCCGCATCTCGCAACTGGTGGCGGGCCAGTTTCTCGGCCTCGCTTGCCTGCTGGCGTTCGACCCGCGCTGCGGCAGCACGCCGTTGGGTGATCTGTCCCGCTTTCTCGGCTGCCGTAATATCCCCCTCGAGCGCAGCGAGGCGGTTTCTGTGGCGCAAATGCTCGGCGGCTAGGGAGTGCCCGGGTTTGACGGAAGTGAACCCGTCCCAACGCCACAACCGCCCCTCACGATCGACCAAGCGCTGACCGGGAGCAAGACGCGACTGCAAGCGGCGCCCGGCTTCTTCATTCTCGATCCATCCGGCGTGAGCAAGACTGCGAGCGAGAGCAGGCGGCGCCTCCACGGCCTCTGCCAGCGGGCGGGCACCCTCGGGCAGGGGAGGGTCCTCTTCGGTCGCCGCGAGGGTCACCCAGAAACGCGCGGCGGCAGCCTGCTCGCCTCCGGCGAGCGGCGCTAGAAGTTCGTCCTCGAACACTGCGCCCATTGCCGCTTCGAAACCCGTCGCCACCCGCAATCTCGACAGGATAGGCGATCCCTCACCCGCATCTGGCGCCGGGACAAGGAGCGTCCGCAATCCCTCGGCTTCGGCCTTTAGCCGCGCCAGTTGCATCTCCATCTGGCGCTCCTCGTCCAGCGCGGCTTGCTCATTGGCCAGGCGGCTTGCAACTTCGTGCTCACCCGCTTCGATCTTGACGCGGCTTAGTTCGACCTGCCGTTCGGCTTCGCCGAGAGCCGTTGCCGCCGCGGTCAGCACCTCCGGTGCGACGACCGCCGCGGCCAAACTTCCGTGTCGCCGTTCGGCCTCAGCGCGGCGCTCCTCCAGCCGAGTGCGGCGTTCGGCGAGCTCACTTTGGCGCCGTACAAGTGTAGCGCAGCGCGCCTCGGCAGTAGCCACGCCTTCGGTCTGGTGCTGCAATGCCGCTTCGGCCTCGGCTAGCCGAGCGCCCTCTTCGCGCACCCGCTCAACCGCCTTCTCGTGAGCCGGACCGCTCTCCCCCTCAACCCGTACAAGCATCTTCCGCTCGTTAGACAAGCGGGCAATCGCAGCTTCCGCCTCGGCGAGATGTGCCTCCTCGCGTTCAAGGTCCGCGGCCAGATGAGCGAGTCGGCGTTCCGCTTCCTGGCGCGATGCCAGTACCCGTTGCAGCTCCTGCTCGAGGCTATCGCGAGCATGGGTCAGTCCCCGCAACTCGGCGGTTGCCGTGGCGTCGGCGAGGCGCAGCGCCGGTAAAGCGTTTTCGGTGGCATCGCGGGTGCGGCCTTCAGCGAGGGCACGTTCGGTTGCCTCGGCAACGGCGCGCTCCGCGGCACGAAGTCCGGCGGCGGTGCGCTCGGCCTCGGTCTCGGCGGCGAGCCAACGGGCACGAAACAGCAATGCCTCGGTCCGCCGGATATGCTCGGCGAGACGGCGATAGCGCTGCGCTTGCCGGGCCTGTTTCTTTAGCGCCTCGAATTGAGCTTCGATCGTGACGATGACATCGTCCAAGCGCGCCAGATTTTCTTCCGTGGCGTTGAGCTTCAGCTCGGTTTCGTGGCGGCGCGCATGAAGCCCGGCGGTGCCTGCCGCTTCTTCGAGCAGCAGCCGGCGTTCGGCCGGTTTTGCATCGATCAGTGCGGCCACCCGGCCCTGGCTTACCATCGCGCCCGAATGAGCTCCGCTCGCGGCATCGGCGAACAGCAACTGGACATCACGCGCCCGCGCCTCGCGCCCATTGACGCGGTAGGTCGATCCGCCGCCCCGGTCGATCCGCCGGACGACTTCGATCCCCTCTCGGTCGTTGAAGGCAAACGGTGCGTCGCGTGCGCTGTTGTCGATCGTCAAGACGACTTCGGCGATGTTACGCGCCGGCCGATCGGTCGTCCCGGCGAAGATGACGTCGTCCATTTCACCGCCGCGCAGACGCCTAGCCGAGGTTTCGCCCATCACCCAGCGCAGCGCCTCAACCAGGTTCGACTTGCCGCAGCCGTTCGGTCCGACGACGCCGGTCAGGCCGGGTTCGATCGCCAGCTCCGTCGCGTCGACGAACGACTTGAACCCGGCGAGACGAAGCCGTTCGACCTGCATTAGCTCTCCCAGCCGGCCGAAGACTTACCCCTCTCCTGCACAGGCGGAGAGGGGGGTGAAGGGACTCTCATTCCGAATCCAGTGTTAAGATTTTGCCGACAGTCCCGAAAGCACCTTGTCGAATTCCTCGACGGTCGGCGCACCTGCGAACTTTGTGCCGTTGATGAAGAACGTCGGGGTCGAGTTGACGTCGAGATCCTTGGATGCGACGAGGCGTTCTTCGACGATCTTGTTCTCGAGCTCGGTATTCTTGAGGCAATTGTCGAATTCGTCCTGACTCATCCCCCCAAGCTTGACGAGCCGGGCGAGAGCTTCGCGGTAGTCCCGCGCGATGACCCATTTGTCCTGCGCCGCAAAGAACGTGTCGACATAGGCATAGAAGCGATCCGGTGGCGCGCAGCGGGCGATCATCGCAGCGCGCAAGGCCGGTTCATCAAGCGGGTAGTCACGCAGCACCAATTTGACCTTACCGCTGTCGATCCATTTTTTCTTGAGCTCGGGCAGGACCTCGTTTGCGAAATGAGCGCAATGCGGGCAGGTCAGTGAGGCGTATTCGACAATGGTGATCGGAGCATCCGGGTTGCCCAGAATACGATCTTCCTTGCTGATCAAGAGCCCGGCCTTTGCGTCGGCCAGCTGAGGCTGCGGGGCGGCGGTGTCCGCCAACCCCGGGGAAATAACGCTGAAAGCGATGAACCCGAGCAGAGCGTACAAGATTTTACACATCATGATGTTCCTACTACCAAATGTTGATTATAAGGTGCAACCCAGTTTGACGGATACTCAGCGATCCCTACCGATCACCGCCTTACCAAGCCGGACGAGCGCATCGCGAAGTTCGGGCTCGGTAATATCGGAGAGCCGCTCGTCGAGAGCCTCCACCTCGCCGGGGGCCAACGGGCGGAGCAGCGCTCTTGTCGGCGGCAGGGTAAGCGGCAAGGGGCCTTGCACGAGCGCCAGCCGCGTAACGGCCGACCGGCCGAAGAACAGGTTGATCCGCTCGATCAGCAAGGGGGTGCGATGCTGCAGTTCCAGCGCGGCGCCGGATGCCGCACGCAGTTTCAAGACGCCGTCGCGACCGAGTGCGGACGGCCACGTCACGGCGGCCCAATCGGGGCCGACGATAACCGCCCACTCCGCCTTGAGGCGGGTGATGATCCCACCGCCTCGCTTTGCCACAATTGGGGCGGCGAGCTTCGAGACAGCGATCCCAACCGCGCGGAACCCCTGGCGGCGCTCGCTCTCGAAGGCCGGAGCCTTTAGATTTGACGCGCCGCCCGGGCCTTCCCGCCGCCGATTCGTCCCACCCATGCCATCGTTCCGATCTGAAACTCAGTCAGTGTCAAGAACGCCAGATTCCGCCGCCCTTCTCGGCTGGTACGATCGCCACCGCCGCGACCTGCCGTGGCGGGCCGCTGCGGGGGTCCGGCCCGACCCCTACTGCATCTGGCTCAGCGAAATCATGCTGCAGCAAACGACGGTAGTCACTGTCGGACCATATTTCGACCGATTCGTGGCGCGGTGGCCCGATATTTCGGCGCTGGCCGCGGCATCACTCGAGGAGGTCCTGCAGCTTTGGCAAGGGCTCGGCTATTACGCGCGGGCTCGGAACCTCCATGCGTGCGCCCGCGCCGTCGTCGACCGGTATGCCGGTCAATTCCCTGAAGAGCCCGTGCAATTGCGCGCGCTCCCGGGGATCGGCGATTACACGGCGGCGGCCATTGCCGCGATCGCTTTCGGCCGTCGCGAGGCCGCCGTCGACGGAAATGTCGAGCGGGTCATGGCGCGGCTTTATGCTGTGGCCGACCCCCTCCCGGCGGCAAAACCGCGTCTCAGAGCGCTCGCCGCGGGGCTTGTTCCACAAGCGCGGGCCGGCGATTTCGCTCAAGCCATGATGGATCTCGGCGCGACGATCTGCACGCCGCGCAGGCCGCGTTGCATCCTTTGTCCGTGGCGGGCCTGCTGCAAAGCTGCAGCGTCCGGTTTGCAGGAAACTCTGCCAGTTCCCGCCGAAAAGCCCGAAAGACCCCTACGATACGGCGTCGCGTTTTGGCTGACGCGCTCCGATGGCGCGGTGCTGCTGCGCCGTCGTCCGCAGAAGGGTCTGCTCGGGGGGATGACAGAGATCCCGTCAACGCCGTGGCGCTCTGAACCCTGGAGCCTCGCCGAAGCCGTCCGTCTCGCGCCCGTAGCGGCCGTGTGGTCGCCTCTGCCGGGCAGCGTGCATCATGGTTTCACCCATTTCCGCCTCGAACTCGCGATCCTCGCCGGGGTAGGTGAGGCGGATGGCTTGTGGAGCCCGGTCGACCGGCTCGGGGAGCACGCGTTGCCGACTTTGATGAAAAAGCTCGCGCGGCATGCCGTCTCGGCAGTCGTCGCCGGGCCTCAGGGAAATTGGACGGCCTCCGATCCCAACCCCGGCTCGAGTTCGGCGAACAGCGGCAGCGTCACCTCGCCAGCGATGGCCAGACGGACCGGTGCAAAAGATCGCCGATGATGGCGGGTGACACCGAGCCGGCGAATTCCTTCGCCATGCGCCGGGGTCGCGTAGCCGACATTGGTTTCCCAGCCATACCCCGGATAGCGTGGCGCCAGACCGCGCATGATGCGGTCGCGGGTGACTTTGGCGATGACGGAGGCGGCCGCGATCGAGAAGCTGAGGGCGTCACCTTTGACGACAGTTTGCACCGTGCAGGTAAGGGGTGGGGCTATGTCGCCATCGACGAGCGCCGTATCGGGTCGAACTCCGAGGACCCCGACGGCGCGCGTCATCGCCAGCAGCGCCGCGCGCAGTATATTGATGCGGTCGATCTCACAGACGCTTGCCGCGCCGACCCCGATGCGGGCGACCCCGCGATCGGCGCAGCGCCTGAGCGCTCGATAGCACCCCTCGCGCTCTTCGATGGTGAGGACCTTCGAATCGTCGAGCCTGTCGCGCAACGTCCTCGGGAAGCGGCGCGGGTCGAGGACTACCGCGGCCGCGACCACTGGCCCGGCGAGCGGCCCGCGCCCCGCCTCGTCTACGCCGCAGACCAACCCTTTGCAACCGCGCTCGATCTTGAAATCAGGCATCGCATCTCCCCCAGCCGGCTTCTGCCACAAGGCCACCGACCGAACAAGGGGAGAGCAGGTGCCGTCCGCTCCGGACGCGAACGCGCCGGCCGAAAGTGCCATAGGCCGGGAACAGCTATGTTGCACCCATATTCAAATGCGAGTCCCCGATGATGCGGCGGCAAATCGTTGTCTTCCTGGCAACCCTGGCAATTCTGTTCCCGCTCGCCCTATCCCCCATTGCCGCCTTCGGCCTCTTCAACGCGCGCGAGGTTACAACGCAATTCGCTACTCAGGACGGGAAGCCGCTGGCGAATGCCGAGGTGCGGGTGTTCGCACCCGATGATCTCAGGAATCCGGTCGTGACTGGCCGTACCGATACCGAGGGCAAATTCGTCTTTGAGGCGGACCGCGACGGCTTCTGGAGCGCGGAGGCGCGGGATGCCGATCAGGTCGCTCGTGTCATGATCCGGGTCGGCGGCGATTCGCAGCCGCGGGCATGGAACTCCCCCTTCGTTGTGATTGGGGTTCTCGCCATCATGCTGGCTATCGCCATCTGGTATCGTCTGCTCCGCGCGCGCTCGCGGCGGCCGAAGCCGTAATTTCGCCACGCGGACACCAAGGACGCGCGGGCGGTTCGCCGGGTCAGCCGAGGTTGATCAGCGTCCCTATCAGATCGGCCGGCCAGACGAGGCTGACCGGCGCGCTGAGCAATGCTTCGCTCGACGGGCTACGGCCATCGGGCAGAGCCACCATGTGGTGACTGAAATGCGCCAGCACGCCGGCGACGTAAAGAGCGGTCGCCCATTTCCACGCGCTCTGATGCTCTCGTGATCGGCTCCGCTTCGGGGCGGCAAACGAAAACACCCGACGCCCGTATTTCGGCAATCCAGGAGGGCCGATCATGATGTCACCCACGCCCCAAGAGGGTTGCAACAACACCTGCGCGAGCCCCGGCCGCGTGATGTCTCGGTGTCGCCGAAACACTCGGCCGGTCGGCGCCGCGACGCAGGATAATATCCGTCTTTGCCCGCTCCGTCACCGGGCCGCGTCGCGTTTTCCTTGCTGGAAGTGATCGCGGCACCGCTTCACGGCTGGCGGGCGGCAAAGGAAACGCCTGCGGCCGCCACGGTATACAAGCCGGCCACCGCGAGGAGGCCGATGGCGAGCATCGCGAAACCTTCGGCACCGAGGCGATCGCCGAGGGGACGGCCGGCAAAGCCGCCGATAACGGCGAATGGTATCAGGATGACAGCGGCAAGCCAGGTCGAGGCGGGGATCCCGATCGTTACCGCATGGGCCGCAAGGGTTGCACCGTATGATAGCGAAAAGAACGAGAGGAGCGTCGCTCGCACTGTTCTTGGCGGCGCCCCGCCGAGCAGCAGGTAGATCAATACCGGCGGTCCCGCCATTCCGACCAGCGCGGTGGCAACCCCGGAGACGGCCCCAGCCGCGACATCACGAGCGGGTCGCATCACGAGCGGCGCCCACATGCGACCCCGGCGGCGGCGGAAGCCGGCCATCAGTACGGCGAAGATCAGGATTGTCGCGCCCGCCACGCCGCGCACAACGACCGGATCGGCGTGGCGGAAGGCAAAGAGGCCGAGCGGCAGCCCGGCGAGGCTGCCAAATGCCAAGCGCAGCAACAGGCCGGGGGCGATCTCGCGCCGCAATCCCGGCAGCACGACGAGCGAGAGTGCGGTCGATATGATGATGACAAGCTGAACTGCCCGCGCGGGGTCGGCGAACAACAGAAAGAGGGGTGCGGCGAGGACGGCGAAGCCGAAGCCGCTGACGGCATAGAGCAACGCCGCGACAAAGGTGGTCGCAGCCAGACCCGCCCAGTCGGAAAATTCCACCAGCCTGGCCGCGAGGGACGTAGTCAGGAAATCTTGTGGCCGGGAGCGTCGCGCCGGACCGGTGGGGCATCGCTGCGGATGGCAAATGGACCTTGGCTCGTTTCGACCCGATAGCCGCAGCAAAAGCGGGCGACAAAGCCATCTGCAAAGGCGGGATCGGCGAAATAGAAGGCGATGGCATCGTTGATAATCCCGCCGAGCCCGGCGGGTGCCGTGGCCCAGCCCTCGATGCCGCAGGTCTCATCCAGCCAGGCGTGGATGATCTCGAGCTGGTGGCCGAGTCCCTCCGGCGGCACCGCGATCCTCACCCGCGCCCACAACTGCCGTTCCGCCTCGCGCTGCGCCCGCATTGACGCTCGTGTCACACCTGCCCCCGTTCATGGTTCGTTCGGTCAACTTATATAACCGAACCGGCGCTGTCGAGAGGACCTTTGCCGCCGCGGCTCCTCGGTTTGCGAACGACGAATTGACGCCCGACGCAATCGCCTCTTAGCCTGGAGCGGTTCCACTCACAGGAGATCGAGCTATGGCCAAGATCGAGCAATATGCCGCGCGCGGGGTCTGGGATCCGCCGACCTATTCGCAGGCCGTCAAGGTGACGGGCGGCGAGACGATTCTCTACCTCGCCGGCCAAGTGGCCTATGACGGCAACGGCAATGCGGCCCATGCCGGCGACTTCAAGGCGCAGGCGCGAGCCACGCTGCAGGCCGTCAAGGCGCAGGTCGAGGCGGGCGGCGGCACAATGGCGAACATCGTCAAGGTCAACACCTATCTGACCGATATCCGCCACCGGGCCGATTTCGCGGCCATTCGTGAGGAATTCTTCGGCAAAAAGATGCCGGCATCCACCTTGGTAGCGGTCGCGGCGCTGGCCCAGCCCGAGTTTCTGATCGAGATCGAAGCGATCGCGGTGATCTAGGCCCTCACCCATCCAGCCCTTACGGCCTGGGTCCCCCCTTCCGCGGTGCAGGAGAGGGTGTCGAGGCGCGCGTCCTCGATCATTGCAGTTGCGACTACGCTATGATCGAGAGTTCTAATCCCATGATGAAAGGAGCTTCGCATTGCGACTTTCGATCTCCGGCAAAGGAACCCTCGGCCCAGCCGTCGTCCGGCGGACAATGACGACATGCGCCGGCTGATCTCATCGGGCTCGGCGTTCGAGGCCGAAGCCGGCTACAGCCGAGCCGTGGTCGACGGCGACTGGGTGTTCGTCGCCGGCACGACGGGGTTCGACTACGCACGGATGACGATCGTCGAGGATCCAGCCGAGCAGGCGCGACAGGCGCTTCTCAACATCGAAGCGGCGCTCGCCGAGGCTGGCGCGACGCTGGCGGACGTTGTGCGGGTCAAGTACTACCTGCCCGACATTGAGGATTGGCCGGCAATCGTGCCAGTACTCGGCGACGTTTTCGGAGCGATCCGCCCTGCGGCGACGGCTTTGGCTTGCGGCCTCGTCGATGCGCGGATGAAGATCGAGATCGAGGTGACGGCACGGCGGGGAAGCGGCTCATGAGGCTGACCCCATGAGGCTTACTGACGAGCAGCGCATGCTGCGGGATGTCGCCCGCGAGTTTGCCGGCACGCGACTGGCGCCGTTTGCCGCGGAACGGGATCGCGAGGCGCGGTTTCCCGCGGAAGCACTCGCCGAACTCGGCAAACTCGGTTTCATGGGCATGCTGGTGCCCGAGGCCTATGGCGGCGCGGGCGCCGACCATGTCGGCTACGCCCTCGTCATGGAAGAGATCGCGGCCGGCGAGGGCGCGGTTTCGACGATCTTGAGCGTGCAGAACTCGGTCGGCTGCATGCCGTTGCTGCAATATGGATCGGAAGAGCAGAAGCAGCGCTTTCTGAAACCGATGGCGCGCGGCGAAATGCTCGCCTGCTTCTGCCTGACCGAGCCGCAGGCAGGCTCCGACGCCGCGGCAATCCGGACCCGGGCGCGGCGCCACGGCAATCGCTGGGTGTTGAGCGGCACCAAGCAGTTTATCAGCTCGGGCAAGCACGCGCAGATCGCGATCGTCTTTGCGGTGACCGATCCCGAGCGCGGCAAGCGAGGCATCAGCGCCTTTCTCGTGCCGACCGACAGCCCCGGCTTCCGTGTCGCGAGGGTCGAACACAAGCTCGGCCAGCGGGCCTCCGATACCGCGCAGCTCGCCTTCGAGGAGGTTGAGCTGACCCCGGATCTGATGCTGGGCGCAGAAGGCGAAGGCTACCGGATCGCGCTCTCCAACCTCGAAGGCGGCCGCATCGGTATCGCCGCGCAATCGGTCGGCATGGCGCGGGCCGCCTATGAGGCCGCCCTCGCCTACGCCCGCGAGCGCGAGGCCTTCGGCAAGCCGATCATCGAGCAGCAGGCGGTCGCCTTCCGCCTTGCCGATATGGCGACACAGATCGCTGCGGCTCGCGGCCTGATGCTCGACGCCGCGGCGCGGCGCGATGCCGGCGAGCCCTGCATCAAAGAGGCGTCGATGGCCAAGCTATTCGCCTCCGAGATGGCCGAACGGGTCGCCTCCGATGCGATCCAGATCCATGGCGGCTACGGCTATATCGCCGACTTCCCGGTCGAGCGCATCTATCGCGACGTCCGCGTCTGCCAGATCTACGAAGGCACCAGCGACATCCAGCGCCTCGTCATCGCCCGCGAAATCGCCAAGGACTGAAGCTGCCGCCTTATTCCGCGTCCTCCTCCCCCAGGATTTCGGCGAAGAGGGGGCGGTCGATATTGCCGCCGGACTGGATCACCGCGACCCGCTTGCCGGCGAGGCGATCGCGCTCCTGCAACGCCGCCGCGAGTGGGGCGGCACCGGCGCCTTCGGCGACATTGTGCGTGTCGGTGAAGAGGATCCGCATCGCGCGGCGGATCTCCGCCTCCGAGACGGTAACGATGCGGGCTGCACCGCGGCAGATGATGTCGAGCGCTTCCGGGTCGGGCACTCGCACGGCGAGACCGCCGGCCATCGTATCGGCGGAATTGGTGCTGACCGGTCTGCCGGCGGCGAAGGACAGTGCGTAGGTCGGAGCGCCCTCGGCAACGACCCCGACGATTTCGGCGGTGGCGCCCAGCGCCTCGCGCGCGGCGATCACCCCCGAGATGCCGCTGCCGAGCCCGATCGGCACATAGACGGTGTCGAGATCCGACACCGCACGAAACAGTTCGAGCCCATAGCTGGCGACACCGCGCACCAGCAGGGCGTGGTAGGAGTGAATCAGGTGCAGCTTGTCGCGCTCGGCCAAATCGACCGCATATTCGTAGGCCGCCTGGAAATCGTGCCCGGCCTCGATGAGCCGCGCGCCGAACCCCTCCATCGCCCGGTTCTTCTCGACGCTGTTGCCATAGGGCGCGACGATCGTCGCAGCGATCCCCAACTGCGTGGCGGCGAGCGCGATGCTCTGGCCGTGATTGCCGGTGGTCGCGGTCACGACGCCTCGGAGATCCGGCTGTGAGCGCCGGACCGCGTCGAGATAGACGAGACCCCCGCGGATCTTGAAGGCGCCGATCGGCGTGTGGTTCTCGTGCTTGACCCAAAGCTCGGCGCCGACCCGCCGCGACAGCAGCGGCCAGCAATATTGCGGCGTCGGCGGCACCACCCGATGCACGAGCGCCGCCGCGGCTTCCAGGGTCTCGAGATCGATCATCATCGCCGCGGTATTCCGCTGCTTTTCGCCCGCCGGGTCAAGCCGAGCCTCCAACTCGCTCCAGCCCCGGGTCCCGGCGCGAATTCCCGGTTTCTCCCGTTGTCCCGGGAATTTTTCGAATTTGCCCGGCAAAACGGCTTTTTGGCCGTAAAAACCCTAATGTAAATCAATACGTTGCGGGCGAATTCCCGTAGCGGCCTAAACGGGAATTTGGACCGACCCAACCGGGAAATAATTTGGCCGAACCGGGAATTACGGGAAAAGTTGCTCGGGCCTCTGCGGACGACGGCCCGGCACCACAACAGAAACGGACACATCCTTCCGCCCCATCGAAAATCAGGCAAGCCGTGACCTATGCTAATATAGCAACTTCTTCGGGAGTGACATCCCAACACTCCCGGAGAACCGCCGTTTTGGGGCCGTGGAGTACGACGCTATTATGGCTATTTTTGTGTTGCTATTTAGATACGAGCTAACAGAGTCTCTATCTTCGACCAAGAGGAGCAGCGCCACCATGCAGCTTCCGGTCTCGCGCGTACTGGCGGTGTTGGCTAGCGTCGGCGCTGTTGTTGCCGCGCCCTGCGCGCAGGTCCGCGCCGACGACTTCCAGATTTCGTTCGCAGCGGGCTCGCGTGACGCGGCCGGCCACTTTGCGGGCGGTACCGAAATGCGTCTCTTAACCGCGCATGCCGGCAGGCTCTATGCCGG
>Ga0070717_10002169_pt1 | contig 13761 bp, 13 predicted proteins | sample LARL113metaG_FD_71366 | JGI IMG/M metagenome (GOLD analysis project Ga0070717, IMG submission 71366) | Corn, switchgrass and miscanthus rhizosphere microbial communities from Kellogg Biological Station, Michigan, USA - LAR L11-3 metaG | ecosystem: Host-associated > Plants > Roots > Rhizosphere ... | reverse complement strand
CGAAGACCGGGCCGTGCCGGGGCAGGAACTGCGGGAAGAACGAGAACGCGAAGACGGCCGCCTTCGGGTTGGCCGCGATCGTCACCAGGGAGGCGCGGAACGCGGCAGCCGGGGTGCGCCCGGACGGCAGCCGCCGGGCGAAGGCCGCGCCGAACTCGGCGCCGTCACCGGCCCGCCGCGCGCTGCGCCACGCGGATACCCCGAGGTAGACGAGCACGACCGCGCCCACGATGTGCAGGGCCAGGTACAGCCACCGGTTGGCGCGCAGCAGCCCGGTCAGGCCCGCCCCGGCGGCCAGCGCCCAGCAAAAGACGCCGATCTCGTTTCCGGCCACGGCGGCCAGCCCGGCGGCGCGCCCGTCGCGCACCGTCCGGTGCAGGAACAGCGCCGTGGACGGCCCCGGCAGCGCGGCGACCGCCAGGCAGGCCAGCAAGAACGCTGGCAGCACAGCGAGCACGTGCCGCATGATCTCACCCATCCGCCGATTACAGCGTCCGCGGACCGCGGCGCGCAAAGCATTTTCAGCGCCGAGCGGGCCAGGACTTAGCCGATGGCGCGTTCCCGGCTGGCGCGTTCTGGCAGCGACCGGTCCGCTGAATGTGGTGCCGGTTGCGGCAGCCGCCCTTTTCCTGACCACGTGGCCGCAGGCGCACTCCGGGTCATGAGCCACGCACAGCAGAACCCGGGCGTGGATAGTCGGGAAGGTCCAGCTCGCCACCTTTATTTGGTTACTAATTTCCGGAAAAGTATTGCTAGTTTTCTGATGCGGCCGTAGCCTGAGGTCAGGTACTGGACGTCAGCCGCCTGCAACGGCCAGCTACCCCGGGGCTACCGGAGGAGCTCATGAACACCGGCGCGATCAACATGGTCGTCCACGCTCATGACGCTCGAAATGCCGTGCCTCGGCTGACTTGCCGGTATCTGAACGCTGCTGCCGGGCCAGGATCCTGGCCCGGCAGCAGCGTTCACAGCCTGGCTGCATGGCACCGGGCCACGATGATAGCTCAGGGCCGCGGCCGCGGACAGCTGATACCCGCTCTGCTAGGGGTCAGCTGCATGCGCGCCTGCGCCTCTCCTCTTCTCCGTCGCAGCGTCCCGGCCACGCCAACCCAGCCGTGACCGATGGCGCTGTAACGTCCTGACCGTTTGCGAAAGGAAGACACATGTCCGAGCCTGCTGCGCCTGATACGGATACGAGTCCCGCCGGGCGTCCGCTCTCATCCCTCGACGGCGCTGCGCCGCCCTTGCCGTATCCGGACACCACTACCGCCCCGCCGTTGTCATCCCTCAACGGCACTGTCCCGCCCATGCCATCGGAGGCCACTAACGCGCGCACGCAAGGATCCGCCGCGGCAGGTAGCTGGCGCGCGGCCATGGTGTCGCTCCGCAAGATGATGCGCCGAACCCCGCCAGGCGCGGTGTAGCCGGGCCCTGCTTGCCTGCACGACATCTCCGCCAGCGCGGCCAGCCCCGTGCGTGGCCTTGCCGATGCCGCAGGTACCCCCGATGACGAGCACGGACTTGCCAGCCATCAGGGCGCACTAGCGATGCCGATTCCTGCCTCGCCGCCGTCGGCCGGCGGGCCGGCCGGTCCCTGTTCCCGGGCGGACAGCCCGGTTGCCCCGTCACCGGCGAGGAGGGCCAGGATTTCGCCGATGGTGCGTTCCCGGCTGTCGGTCTCGGGGAGCGGCAGGTGGGCCTGGATCTGGTAGCGGTTGCGGCGGCCGTCCTTGTGCTTGACCACGTACCCGGCCTCGGTGAGGTCGGTGACGATGTCGTAGGCGGTGCGCTCGGTGATGCCCGCTCTGGTCGCGATGTCACGCAGCCGCACGCCCGGGTCGTGGGCGATGCACAACAGCACCCGGGCGTGGTTGGTCAGGAAGCTCCAGCCCGCCACGCCAGCAATCTATCACGGATCATTTCAGGAAATCTATTACTAGTTTAAGGTTGCCGCTGTAGCCTGGAGACGGCCTTCCGGGGCAATCCAGGCGGCCAGCATCGCAGGCGGCGCCAACCACGAGCGACACCGGTCAGACGGTGATCTAGCCCGTCACGGCAAGGCCAACGCCGCAGCGCAGTGGGCGTTAAGCGCCCTCGCGGTCAGCTCCCGCAGCACCTGTTCGTCCGCCGTGGACAGCTGCGCTGCCTCTTTCTGCTGGAACACCTGGCCGTTCGGTGGCCTGAATGCCGGCGCCCTGGGCCGGGGGGCAGGCCGAGGGGATCGTGACCGTGACGGACAGGCCGCCGTCATCGCGGGGGCGGGCGGTGGCGGTGCCGCCGTGAATCGCGGCGATGGACGCGACGATGGCCAGGCCGAGCCCGGAGCCGTCATGGGACGTGCGGTCGCTGAGCCGCTGGAACGGCTGGAAGATGCGGCCGGCGTCCGCCGGGCTGATGACCGGGCCGGTGTTGGCCACGCTCAGCTGGCTGCTGCCCGCCACGGTGCGGGTGCCGATCCAGATGTCGCCGTCGGGGAGGTTGTACCGGACCGCGTTGTCGACCAGGTTAGCGACGAGGCGTTCGGCCAGCACCGGGTCGCCGGAGATGACGGCGGGCTCCAGCGTGGCGTGCACCCGCCGGCCGCCTGGGCTGGAGGTGTCGAGGACGTCTTCGGCGACCGTGGCCAGGTCGACCTCCTCGCGGACGGTGAGCCCGCGCTCGTTGCGCGCGAGGATGAGCAGCGCGCCGATGAGGTGCTCGGCGTGCTCCACCGCGGCGCGGATGTCCGCCGCCATGCCGCGCAGGTCACCGGGCGTGCTGTCCGGGTTGCCCAGCACGACGTCGGCCGTCGCGCGCATGACCGCGAGCGGGGTGCGCAGCTCATGGGAGGCGTTGGCGATGAACCGTTGCTGGCCCTCGAACGCGGCCTGGAGCCTGCCGAGCATCTCGTCGAAGGTCTCGGCCAGTTCGCGGAGTTCGTCGCGGGGACCGCGCGGCGCGACTCGCGCCGACAGGTTGTGCTCGGACGCGGCGCGGGCAGCCGTCGTGATCAGGTGCACCGGGCGCAGCGCCCGGCCGGAGAAGATCCAGCTGAGGGCCGTGGCGAGGGCGATGACCACGGCCAGCGTGATCAGCGAGTACTGCAGCAGGTGCGACAGGGTGAGGTCACGCTGGCCCTGCGCGCCCTGCTGCTGGAAGTAAGCGGCGCACTTGGCCAGGATGTACGGGTCGGGATGGGCGCTCATTTCCTCGGACCGGCACTGCGCCGCGAACCTGGCCAGGTCGGCGGCAGAAGGCTGGCCATTCCCCTTGCCCCGCACCTGCGCCGGCAGCTGTGCCACCAGGGTGTAGCTGACTGCCACGACGATCGCCCCGCACAGCGCGAACAGGCCGGTGTAGAGCAGGGTCAGCCGTGACCGGAGGGTCAGCCGCGGGCGGGTCACATCCGGTACCCCTTGCCCACCACGGTCTCGATCAGCGACGGGTCGCCGAGCTTGCGCCGCAGCCGGGTCATCGTCACCGAGACGATGTTGCTGAACGGGTCGGCATGGGCGTCCCACACGTGCTCGAGCAGTTCCTCCGCGCTGACCACGGCGCCGTCGGCGGCCAGCAGCGTCTCCAGGATCCCGAACTCCTTGCGGGTCAGCGACAGCGGGCGGTCACCGCGGCTGGCGCGATGCCGGGCGCGGTCCACGGCCAGGTCCCCGCGGCGCAGCACCGGCGGCGCGGACGGCGCCCGGCGGGACAGCGCCCGCACCCGGGCGGTGAGCTCGGCGAATGCGAACGGCTTGGGCAGGTAGTCATCCGCGCCCAGTTCCAGCCCGTCGACCCGGTCCTCGACGCCGGCGGCCGCGGTGAGCATGAGGATCCGCGGGCCACCGCCGGCCAGGGTGCGGCACACCCGGTCCCCGTGCACGACCGGCAGGTCACGGTCGAGCACGATCACGTCATAGGCCGCCTGCCCGGCGGCCTCCAGCGCCGCCGCGCCGTCGTGCACGGCGTCCACGGCCATCCCGGCCTGACTCAGCCCCTGAGCGATCCGGCCGGCCAGCGTCACATGGTCCTCGGCCACCAGCACCCGCATTCCCCCATCATCCGCCGGGCGGCATGACATCCGTACAACATCGCCGGTAGCGCTGATGTCACCCGCCCGGGCGTAGAACAGCCGGCATGAAGCCCATGATGAACCACGGCACCCGTGTCATGCGCCGGCCACGGCGGGCATGGCTGCCGGCAGCGCGAACCGCGGCCGCCATCATCGCCGCGGCCGCCCTGGTCCTGCTGCCGGCGGCCTGCACCGGCAGCCCGTCATCCACCGGTTCATCTGCCAGTCCCGGCGGCTCACCGAATGCGCGAGGGTCAGCCAACGCGGGGCAGTCAGCCAACGCCCAGCTGCTCGCCTTCTCCCAGTGCATGCGCTCGCGCGGCGTGCCAAACTTCCCCGACCCCCAACCAGGCGCCAGCAACGCGAAGTTCTCTAGCGCGCAACAACTCGGCGTCAGCAGTTCCCGGTACCAGGCGGCCGTGAACGCCTGCCAGCACCTGCTGCCGGCCGGCGTTGACGACCAGTTTCCCCCGGCCGAGGTGCAGCAGCTGCTGATCGGCATGCGGGAATTCAGCCAGTGCGTGCGCTCCCACGGGGTGCCGAACTGGCCCGACCCCACCACAGATTCCGAGGGGCGTCCTTATTTCCCTCTCAGCACACATGGCTTTACCCGCAGCGAGGCACATTCGCCGGAGCTCGGCAGCAAGGAACAAGAATGCTCGCACCTGATGCCCAGCGCGCTCGGCGGGATTCCGGAGGGCTGATCGCAGGGATCTCACCCGCCCGGGCGCAGAACTGCCGGCATGAAGCCAAGGACCGTAATTCACCGCAGGTCAAGGCCGGGGAGCAGCAATGCCGGTCGCTGTTGCACCTGCGCTACGGGCCGCCCATAGCCGGAGGCGGAAGGGACGGAGATGGATAGTGAGTGAGACGGTTTCGCCCAGCCGGGAGGCCGGGCAGCAGGCGGAGGTGCTGGCGGTCGCGGAGGCTAGGGGATCGCGTGGCCGTGGCCGCTGGATGACCCTGGGCATCGTGGTCGTGGTGGCGGCCGGGGCGGTGTCGGCGTGGTGGGCCGGGGTGTTTTCCCCGGCCGCCTCGTCTGGGGCCGGGCACGAGGCGCCGCCGGCGACGCAGCCGGTGGTCCGGCAGAATCTCGCGGCTACCACGCCGGAGACCGCGACGCTGGGGTATGCCGGGTTGTACACGGTGACCGGGCAGGGCGGCGGGACGCTGACCTGGCTGCCGCCGGCTGGGCAGGTGATCCGGCAGGGGCAGGTGCTGTACAAGACGGACAACGGATCCCCTGTGGTGCTGTTGTACGGCACTGTTCCGGCGTGGCGGCCCCTGGATGAGGGGATCGCCGGCGCGGACGTGTCCCAGCTCAATCACGACCTGGTGCGGCTCGGTTACGTCGGCCGCGCGGATATCGCCGCCCTGGGCTGGGACTATTACTCGTGGGAGACGGCGTACGGCGTGCAGCTGCTTGAAGAGCACCTGGGGGTGTCCTTCCCGCCGGGGAGCCTGTCTTTGGGGCAGGTGGTGTTCAAGCCGGAGGCGCTGCGGGTCAGCCAGGTGACGGGGAGCCTGGGCGGCCCGGCGTCCGGGCCGGTGCTGACCGCGACCTCGGACCGGCACGTGGTGACGATCCCGCTGGATGCCTCCATGCAGTCGGAGGTCAAGGCGGGGGACACGGTGAGTATCACGCTGCCGGACGGGACGACCACGCCGGGTGTGGTGTCTTCGGTCGGCACGGTGGCGACCACCACGCCCGGGTCGGGGGGGAGCCCGGCCACGACGATCCCGGTGCAGGTGACGCTGACCGATCCCGGGACGGCGGGGACCCTGGATCAGGCGCCGGTGACGGTGAACCTTACCACCGAAAGCAGCCCTGGCCCGGTGCTCGCGGTGCCGGTGACGGCGCTGGTGGCCCAGTCGCCGGGCGGGTATGCCGTGGAGGTCGTCGGCCCGGGGCACACGCGGCGCTATGTGCCGGTGACGCCCGGGATCTTCGACGGCGCTAACGGGCTGGTGCAGGTGACCGGGGCGCTGAGGCCCGGGCAGCGCGTGGTGGTGGCGGCGTCGTGACCGCCGTGGGGGCGGCCGTGGCCGGCGGGGACGAGCCGGGCGGGGTGCCGGTGCTGGAGCTGGAGCAGGTGTCGAAGGTGTACCCGGGGAAGCCGCCGGTGCGGGCGCTGGATCGGGCGAGCCTGGCGGTGGCCGCCGGGGAGCTGGTGGCAGTGACCGGCCCGTCGGGGTCGGGCAAGTCCACGCTGTTGCATCTGATGGGCACCTTGGACAAGCCGACTGCCGGGTCGATGCGGATCACCGGCCTGGACGCGGCGCGGATGACCGACAGGGAACTGGCGGCGCTGCGGGCGTCCCGGATCGGGTTCGTTTTCCAGCAGTTCTTCCTCGCCGAGTACCAGAGCGTGCTGGGCAACGTGGCCGACGGGCTGTTGTATGCCGGGGTGCGACGGAGCGCGCGGCGGCGGCTGGCGCTGCAGGCGCTGGACCGGGTCGGGCTGGCGCACCGGGCCGGGGCCCGGCCGACCCAGCTGTCGGGGGGTGAGCGGCAGCGGGTCGCGATCGCGCGGGCGGTGGCGGGCGCGCCGCCGGTGGTGCTGGCCGACGAGCCGACCGGAAACCTGGACTCGGCCACCGGCGCCGCCATCCTGGCCCTGCTGGAGGAGCTGAACGCGGCCGGGACCACGATCATCATCATCACCCACGACCACGCGGTCGCCGCCCGGACGCGGCGCCGCATCGAGATGCTCGACGGGCACATTATCGCCGACAGCCCCGTCCCCGGCCACCCGGCCGCAGCCGGGCCTAGCGGCGGGCGGCCCGTCGGCCGCCCCAGCGCGCAGGAAGGACCGTCGTGACCACCACATCCCGGCGGCCGGGCACCCCGGGCGCCCCGACCGCGGTCCGGCTGAGCCCCGGGGACCTGGCCGGGCTGGCCAGCATCGGGCTGCGTACCCGCAAGCTGCGCACCGGGCTGTCGGCGCTGGGCATCGCGATGGGCGTCGCGGCGATCGTCGCCGTCCTGGGCCTGGCCGCCTCCTCCTCCGCCGCGCTGCTGGACGAGATCGCCCGGCTGGGCACCAACCTGCTAACCGTCACCAACGGGCAGACCTCTTCCGGCCAGACCGCCGAGCTGCCGGTGGCGGCGCCGGGCATGATCGCCCGGCTGCCCGGGGTCCTCTCGGTGCAGGACACCGGCAGTGTCACCGGCGTCAACGTCTACAAGTCCCCGCTCGTCCCCCGGATCGAAACCAATGCTCTCAGCGTCGACGCCGCCACCCTCGGCCTGCCCTCGGTAGCCGGCACCAGCCTCGCGCGGGGCCGGTTCCTGAACGCCGCCACCGCCCGCGAGCCGGTCACCGTGCTCGGCGCCACCACAGCGCGGCTGCTGGGCATCGACCGGATCCTGCCCGGGATGCGGATCTGGGTCGACAGCCAGTGGTTCTACGTGACCGGCATCCTCAACCCGGTCACCTATGCCCCCGAGCTCGACTCGGCGGTCCTGGTCGGCTTCCCGGCCGCCGGGAAGTACCTGGGCTTCGACGGGCACCCGTCGAAGATCTACGTCCGCACCGTTGATACCCCGGCCGCCACCGCCGCGGTCGACAACCAGCTCGGCGCGCAGGCCAACCCGCAAAACCGTAGCCAGGTCAACGTCTCCCAGCCCTCGGACATCCTCACCGCCGAGGCCGATACCAAGGGCGCGCTCGACACCTTTCTCCTTGGACTGGGCGCGGTCGCGCTGCTGGTCGGCGCGATCGGGGTAGCCAACATCATGGTCATCTCCGTGCTGGAACGCCGCTCCGAGATCGGGCTGCGCCGGTCTCTGGGTGCCACCCGCGGTCAGATCCGCGCCCAGTTCCTGGCCGAGGCCATCCTGCTGTCCCTGGCCGGCGGCGTCGCCGGAGTCATCGTCGGCGCGATCGCCACCGCCGCCTACGCCCACGGCCACCACGAGACCGTCGTCATCCCGCCCGAAGCCTGGGTCGGCGGCCTGGCCGCGGCTGTCATCATCGGCGCCCTGGCCGGGCTGCTGCCCGCCATCCGCGCCGCGCGCCTGTCACCCACCCAGGCACTCTGGACCGTCTGACACGATAGGCAACGCGTCAGGTCACCGCAGGCTGAGTGACCGAGATGTCAGTGATCTGGGCGGCGGTCAGGAACGCCACGATTGCATCGGCGACGACCTCCGGGGCTCGCCTGGGCAGGTGATGACCCGCTCCCTCAACAAGCTGGAGGCGGGCTTCCGGCAGGGCGCGTGCCAGCCTGCGGGCGGTCTCGAAGGGAACCACGGTGTCGTTGGGGTCGGCGAGCACGAGAACCGGCGCCCGGACCGACGCGAGAGCATGCTCCAGCTCGCCGAGTTCGCGCAGCAGAGCGCGTTGCTCGGTCAGGAAGGTGCGCCACAGCGGGCGGTGTCCGCGGCCCGCATGGGCCCAGACCTGCCAGTTGACATGCTCGTCCGGCCGCAGCGGCCGGCCTCGCTGCCGGGCGATCCTGGCTAGCCGGGCACGCGCCATCCATGGCGTCAGCCGCCATGCCACTTGCGCGCACAGCTGGCCGGCGCCGGGTGCCGCGAGCAGCCTGTCCCAGCCGGTCAGGCACCCCGGACCGACACTCGCGAGCAGGACGACCGCCGCCACCCGGCCGGGCGCCAGGCTGGCCGCCGACAGCGCCACCCCGCCGCCGTAGGAGTGGCCCACCAGCACGGCGCGCGTGATGCCGAGCCGGTCCAGGTCGTTGAGGACGGTGCGGGCGTTCGCAGCGAACCCTCCGGCCGGCCGCGGGCTGCAGCCGTAGCCCGGCCGGTCGGGGGCGACGGCGTGGAGCTGGGCGGGCAGCCGTGCGGCGATCTGGTGCCAGTCGGCGGGCGAGCCGGGCTGCCCGTGCAGCAGCACCAGCTCGTGAGCACCCAGCCCGGCTGGCCTGCCGGTGGTTTGCCTGTCAGCGGCCATGGCCGTGGCCCGGTCCTCGGCGGTGCGTCCGGGACCGGGACCGCGGCGGCGCCGAGGACGCCGCAGCCAGAGCAGGACCAGCCATCCGGTCAGCGCAACCAGCCAGAAGCTGGCGAGGCGGTAGAGCAGCACCGCAGCCAGGGCCCGGCTGGCACTCAGCCCGGTGGCGACCAGGGCAAGGCTGAGCGATCCTTCGGCGACCCCCAGGCCGCCGGGCGTGATGTTGAGGCTTTGCGCGGCGATGCCCGAGCCGTAGACCAGCAGCAGATCATGCCAGGGGACGGTGGCACCGGTGGCGCGGATGCTCACGGCGAGGACCGCCGCGTCGGCGAGCCAGTTGACCAGCGCCAGGCCGGTCGCCGTTATCCAGCCGGACAAGGACAGCCGGAGTGAACCCAGCCGCTGCGCCCACGCCCGGATCGTCTGGCCAGGATCGGCGGCAGGCCGGCGCAGCATCCTGAATGCCTGCCGGAGCATCCATCCAGCCGGCCGCTCGAGCGCGCCGAGCAGCCGCGGCCGCCGCACGGCCGCGACCATCGTGGCGAGAACGGCTACAGCGAGCACGCCGCCGGGCGCGGCGACCGCCGTGATCAGGATGTTCCCCGACGCCAGGCCGCCGCCGATGACGATAAGGGCGGCTGCGGTCGAGGAGATCACCCCGCCGGCCAGCAGTGACCAGCCGGCCAGCGGGGCATCCGCACCCTGCCGGGTGAAGCGCCGGAAGGTGAAGGCCGTGGCCAGGGCGGGTCCGGCCAGCGGAACCGAGACCGACACCGCGTTGGCCGCATAGGCGGTGGCCAGCATCGGCCGGACGCCTACGCTGGCGCCTCCCGCCGCGAGCAGCCTGCGCAGCATGATCGCGAAGGCGCCCATGGACGCGGACTCCAGCAGGAAAGCGGCCGGGATCCAGAGCGAGCGCAGATGGCCAAGCGCCGTGAACGACGCTGCCACCACGGCCCGCTCGGCCACTCCCGCGACCGCCAGTGCCATCACCGCCGCCAGCGCGACACTGGCGGAGCCCAAGCGGACCACGCATTTGCTCCCCCGGCGGCCGCGTGCTCGGGCGGCGGTGGTGTCGGGATGGCGGCGCGGCGTGCGCCGGAACCGGGCCCGGCGCGCGCCCGCTGATGCGAGTCTGATGATTGCCATGTCTGCCTGTCCGAGGCCTAGCCGCCGGCTCCCGCCCCAAGGCGCAGAGCCCTGGCCGACCGGGGCACCCTTAGCTCAGTAGCCGTAACCGTTGCCGGACGGGGCGGCCGGGGCCGCGCCCGTCGCCGCCGAAGACCCGGCGACCGTCGCGAGGCCGGGGGTAGCGACGTAGAAGCCCTGCACTCCCTGGCCGGTCACCTGGCCTGCGTGATCGTCAACGAAGGTGTACAGCAGGTGACCGTTGTAGGCGACCTGGCGGCCGTGGGCGTCGCTGACCACGGCGAGCTTGCCAGTCAGCCCTGTCGCAGCGGGTGACGCCGACGTCAGCGGCGGCCACAGCGCCGCCAGGCGGCCGGTGACCAGCGACCTCGCCGGCGTATCGGACAGGTAGTAGTACAGCGGCAGGCCCTGGCTGTTGACCAGGATGGTCTCGGTTTTGCCTGCGACGGTCGCCTGCGCGGTGCGGACGGTAGCCGCGGCCTGCTGGCTGGCCGGGGGCCGGCTGCTGGCAGGCGAGCTGGTCGCCGCGGCGGCGGTGATACCGCCGCCGATGGCGGCCGCGGCGGCCAGGCTGATGCTGGCGATGATGATTCTCGGGTGTCGCACGATGAGCTCCTCGTAATATCGACTTGTGCACTATCTACTAATTTGTTTAGTAGAAGAAGGTGGTGCGCCCTCGTGACCGGCGGCTGAGCCCGGAAATGCCAGCCGCAGGGGCGCAGGCCGGCCATCAGGGACGGAGCCTGCCGCCTGGGCGATGGCACGGACCTGGTCTTCACCGCGGCGTAGCCGGCCACGCCGGTGAACGGGTGGCCGACCGTTCGGCGTCGATGACCCGCGCCTTCGCCTTGGCCAGGCCGCCCAGCCCGCCGAGGCCGCCGCCGGACGGCAGCGGGACCTTGCGGATGCCGAGATAGAGCAGGCCGCCGAACAGCAGCAGCGGCAGCAGCCCGGCCAGCACCGGCAGCAGCGAGGAGGACATGGCGGCGGTCGCGGTGACCTGGACGTGGCGGGCCGCCAGGTCGCCGGCGAGGCCGCTGCCGCCGAGCGCGACCGGGATCGTGGTGGTGAACGGGCGGCCGCCGGCCAGGCTGCCGGTGACCTGCCCAGCCGGGCCGATGGTCACCGCGCGGACGGTCCCGGCGCTGACATCGGCCAGGAACCTGGTGTAGCTCAGCACCATGCCCGGGGCTGCGCCGCGCGGCAGGGCCAGCAGCGTCACGAGGCCAGCGCCGATGGCCGCCGGGAACACCCACCGCCGCCACGAGGCCGCGTCTGCGCGGCCGGGCGGACCAGGTGAGGACATGCGCATCTTGTGCTCCTTCGGGGGCCCGGCGGCAAGCCGGGCCGGCTCTAGCGGGGTCTGGCGGCGGACCGGCCCTGACCCGGGGCAGGCCAGGGCGTGATCATCCGGGCTGGCTCGTGATCATCCGGGCTGGCTGTACTCGGGGGCCCGTCGCGCGGCGGGCCGGGTCCCCGCGGCCGGGCTCGCGGCGGGGGCCCGGCCCAGCCAGGCGGCGAGCACCGCCAGCAGGATGATCAGCGTCTCCACGCTGAGGGCGGCGATGCCCAGCGGGCATTGCCAGTTGCCGGCATCGCCGTGATCGCCCAGGAAGCCTCCCGGCAGGGCGCGGGTCAGCACGTATCCGCCCATCGCCATCACGGCCACGGCGCCGGCGGCCGCCCAGACCAGCCAGTGCGATCGCGCGATCAGCGCCATGCTGACGCCGAGTGCCGCCACGATGATCCCGAAATACCCGATGCCGACCAGCGGGATCGGGCCCAGCGTGGCCGGCAGGTCGACCACGTGGATCACCGCCAGCGCGATCAGCGCCAGCGCGCCCATCGCGCGCGCGATCACATCCGAGCCCTGGGCCGGCTGCGATGGGCCAAGACGAGCAAGCATTGACGTCCTCCTGTAGTCACGGCCGTCCCCACGGGCCTGATCCCCGCCCGGACGGGCAGTAGTTTCGCTTTCAACTACTAACACGCATAGGAGAACTAGCCCGTTCAGTAGCCCAGCTCAGCAGCGGTGCGACGTGCATCACACTGCCTTCGGGCGCGATCCGGCGATCAGGGAAACGCCTCGGCCGGGTCCAGATGCCACGGCGGTGCGGCTCGGGCCGTCATCCCGCGATCGCCTGGCCGGGTGCCTGCCACGCGGCCTCGGCCTCTCCCGTTGGGGTAGCGGCCCCCAGGACCAGGGCCGCGGCGGCCGCCACCGCCGCGGCGAAGAGCCTGATGGGCTTCATGCCGGCCGTCCCTCCCGCGCCCGCAGGGTGATCCGCAGCCGCGCCTCGAGCACGCCGGGCTGACCGAGGAACATGGCATCGAAAACGCCGAGCGACTGCCGTATTTCGTTCCGGCGGCCAGGCGTCAGGGGCGGGACGCCGTAGCCGTACAGCTGCCGGGCCCAGCGCGGCAGAGCGGCGATCGCGGCGTCGCGGACGTCCTGCCAGATCTCCGCCGTGTTCTCCTCCAGGCCCGGTGGATCGAGCAGGCAGACCATCGATTCGGCGGCCGCTGGCGTGCAGCGCAAGCGCGGCCGGACCGACGCGATGTACAGGTCAAGCTCGGGGACGCTGGACGGTACCAGCGGGCGGGGCACGCCGGTGAGCTCGGCGGCGGTCACCATCTCCGCGACGTACCTATTGCTGTCCGCGGCCGAAAGCTCCATCCCGACCAGGCTTGCGGCGGCCAGGACGGAATCGACCAGCGTCCCGTGCAGCCACAGCAGGAGAGCGGGATCGCCCGCCGCGTACAGCTGGCCGGTAACCGCGTCGGTGCCGCGGACATGATCATGAATGTGCCGCACCCGGGCCGCGGCCCGCATGGCCGCGGCCCGCTCGCCGAAGGTAACCGTCGCGAGGTATCCCGTGGTGGCGGCGAGCCTGCCGGCGGGATCGCGGCGCCAGCCACTGTGCTGGTCGACGCCGGCCAGCGCCAGCGGATGCAGCGCCTGCATCAGCAGCGACCGCAGGCCCGCCACCGGCGAGGCCAGGTCCGCGCTCACCCGCCAGGTGACGCTGCCGGGCCCGAAAAAGCCGTCATCCCCGGCGCCTTCCGGCACACCCGACGCATACGCCGCCGCCGAACGCCCGATGAGGCTGGCCGCGGTCGCGTGCAGATCCGCTGTCACCGTCGCGCTCCTGGCACCCGGGCGGCCCCCCGGGGCTCGGGCCGCCGACAGCCCATGACCGTGCAGAACGTCCTGTCAGCCACGTTAACCAGCTCCTTCGCAGGCGTCGCAGTGCCCGGCCCGGTCATCGTCGCCACCGGCCGGTCGAGCCGGGCCAGGCTCGACGGACAGCCCTGAGCCGACTCGTCTACTAACACGAATAGGAGTTTGCGGCTGTTCAGAGCGGGCTGCAGACGATCCGACGCCCGGCAGCAGCCCGCGCTGACCGTGCCGGGCAGTGCCCTAGCCGGCGGACGCTGTCCCCCGGCGGCGCTCCGCCACGAACGCCAGCCGTTGCAAGACGGCGGCCGACGCCTCTCCCGTCGCCTCATGCGGCGGGCAGACCGGGCGGGCCATTCTGGCGATGGATCAGGCGGCCGAATACGATACGGTGACCTCGATCACGCACGCGGCCCCTTCGTACCTTTTCTCGGTGCCGGCGCCGCGCGGCGCCCGGCCGGACGCCGCCG
>Ga0070717_10002168_pt1 | contig 13762 bp, 12 predicted proteins | sample LARL113metaG_FD_71366 | JGI IMG/M metagenome (GOLD analysis project Ga0070717, IMG submission 71366) | Corn, switchgrass and miscanthus rhizosphere microbial communities from Kellogg Biological Station, Michigan, USA - LAR L11-3 metaG | ecosystem: Host-associated > Plants > Roots > Rhizosphere ... | reverse complement strand
ACCACCGGCCGGGTTATCAAGGGCAAGCTGAACACTGTGGAAGCCTCTGCCGACGATGCTGACTTGCAGAAACTGATGAGCTGGGCCGAACCCTTTCGCAAAATCGGTGTGCGCGCGAATGCCGACATCCCTCGCGACGCGATTCAGGCGCGTGCCTTTGGCGCCGAAGGCATCGGACTGTGCCGCACCGAGCATATGTTTTTCGCTGAGGACAGAATTCCGCACATGCGCGCCATGATCATGGCCGATAACGAAAAAGATCGTCGCGCTGCGCTGAAGAAATTGCTTCCGATGCAGCGTGCCGACTTTGTTGGCCTGTTTCGCGCCATGGACGGTCTCCCCGTGACCATCCGTCTGCTTGATCCACCATTGCACGAATTCGTTCCCAAGCGCGAGGAACTGATACACGACATCGCCGTCCTCTCTCATGCCGGTACAGGTCATAAGAGATTGTTGGTGGAAAAATATCGCGACTTCGGTGCGAAAGGAGCGGGCGATCTGAAGAAGGTCCTGCCTTCACTGCTGCGCCGGGTTGAACAATTGCATGAATTCAACCCAATGCTTGGACATCGCGGCTGCCGCCTCGGCATCACCTACCCCGAGATCACCGAGATGCAGGCGCGAGCCATTTTTGAGGCGGCAGTTGCTGCTGAGAAAGAAGGCGTGAAGACCCACGCTGAGGTCATGATCCCACTCATCGCAACACTCAAAGAAATGGAGAACCAGGCGGCTATCGTCCGGCGCGTCGCTGATGAGGTGTTCCAGCAGAAAGGGAAAACCGTTCACTACCTCGTTGGCACTATGATCGAGTTGCCCCGTGCCGCGCTGGTGGCTGATGAGATCGCCAAGGAGGCCGAGTTCTTCAGCTTCGGCACCAATGACCTCACGCAGACCACGTTTGGCTTCTCACGCGACGATATCAACAAGTTCCTGCCCACGTATCTTGGCGAGGGCTTGCTCAAGCAAGATCCTTTTCAGGTGATTGATCGCGACGGGGTGGGAGAACTGGTCCGCATCGGAATCGAACGCGGGCGCAAGACCCGTCCTCATCTCGAGGTCGGAATCTGCGGCGAACACGGAGGCGACCCATCATCTGTCGAGTTCTGCCATGCAGTGGGAATGGATTACGTTGCCTGCTCGCCGTTTCGCGTACTGACCGCGCGGCTCGCTGCTGCGCAAGCCGGCGCCAGCGACAAGCTTAAGGCGGAGGGCGGGAGAACGAAATAGAGACTTCTCCAATTCCTGTTGCCGCTCCCGCTCCTGCCGACAAAGATTCATTGCGAAAAGTGCGCTATAGTCGCACGTTCCGCCGTGATCTCAAGAGAGAAAAAATGAGCGTAAAAGAAAAAGAAATTTCTGTACTCCATCCCTTGCCTCCCTTGCAGCCGCCTCGGCGCTGCCTATTCGGGCCGGGACCGAGCATGGTTCTCCCGCGTGTTTATGACGCGCTATCGAAGCCGATCGTTGGTCATCTTGACCCATACTTCATCCAGGTGATGGGAGACGTTCAGCAATTACTGAAAATGGTTTTCGGCACAACCGACGGCACCACCATAGTGATTTCCGGCACGGGTAGCGCTGGCATGGAGGCTGCTGTGGCCAACTTCGTTGAACCTGGAGCGAAGTTCGCCGTGTTCGCGAATGGGTATTTCTCCGATCGTCTCACGGAGATGGGGAAGCGCCAAGGCGCGAACGTCGTACGCCTGGAGAAGCCGTGGGGAGAAACTTTCAGCGATGACGAGGCAGTAGAGTTCATCCGACGCGAGAAGCCCAAGGTTGTGGGTTACGTTCATGCCGAGACATCGACTGGAGCGTTGCAATCAGGACGAGCGATCTGCGCTGCCGCTCACGACACCGGCGCCCTGGTGATCGCGGATTGCGTCACGTCGCTGGGCGGGATACCGGTAGATTTCGACCAGACTGGAATTGATATCGCTTACAGTTGCACGCAAAAAGGTTTGAGCTGCCCACCCGGCTTATCTCCGATTGCGATTTCGCCTCGGGCCATGGATTGGCTGCGCGCTCGCACTTCTCCAGTGCGCAGTTGGTATTTAGACCTTAAGCTGATCCACGATTACTCAACCGTTTCGCATCGTTACCACCACACCGCACCGATTTCCATGTTTTATGCGCTACGCGAGGCGCTGCTGGCCATTGCTGAGGAGGAAATTGAGAAACGCTGGGACCGGCACCGACGTTGCCACAAGTCTTTCGTCAAGGGCATAGACGGGATGGGGCTGGGGATGCACGTTGCCGAAGGGCATCGAATTGCGACGCTGAATACGGTGTCTGTTCCTGAAGGTGTCGACGAGGCTAAAGTGCGGCAACGATTGTTGCAGGAATGCGGCATCGAAATTGCGGGCGGGTTTGGGCCACTCGCGGGGAAGGTTTTCCGCATTGGCGTTATGGGGCCCTTGGCCACCGAGGATAATGTGCAGTTCTTGTTAAAAGAACTGCGCAATGCGCTGGGCGAGGAGGGTTACCGCACATAGTTGAATACGGAGGGCGTGAGAATTTGGCATTGCGTCCCGTTCGTCCTCACAATATTTCTCGTTGTACCGTATAGATCCGCAGTTCCGCGGACGATTACAGGCCTCAAGCGTGACGCGCTAGTTGTTTCATGAACAACAGCCAGAATCGCTCCACCATCCTAGGACTCTGGTTGTGGACAACCACGAATGACACTGAAGTCGGTAGACACGCTGCTCGACGTTTTACACTTTGCTGACAGCCACACGGCAGTTATCGTTCCCGAGCTTGGAATTTCCATCACCTACGATGCGCTCCGGAAACAAGTCTTGGATATGGCCGACGCTCTGGCTTCCGCTGGAATTCGCCGAGGCGATCGCGTGGCGATGGCCTTGCCGAATGGGTTGCCTGCAATTGTGAGCTTCTTGGCTGCTTCCATCGCTGGAACAGCAGCCCCTTTGAACCCGGCGTACCCCTATGAGGAGTTCCTTTTTTTTCTCGCTGACACCGACGCTCGGGTCCTGCTTTGTCCCCCCGTAGGCGCAGAGTTTGCGCGCAGCGCAGCCGCAGACCGCAAGATCCCAGTGTTGTCGGTGGAAATGAGCGATAAAGGTAATGTCCACCTGATTGATGCTCCCACTGGAGCCTCTGCGGCCGCGCCTACAGCCGACGACATTGCCCTAATCCTGCATACCAGCGGAAGCACGGGTCGGCCGAAGCGTGTTCCCTTGCGGCATTTCAATCTGGCGGTTTCCTCGGCCAATATTGGCAACGCCTACGCGCTCTCCGAGGAGGATGTTTCACTCTGCATCATGCCGCTGTTCCACATTCATGGTTTGATTGGTTCAGCCATGGCAACTCTGCTCTCCGGCGGAACTCTGGTTGTTCCCACAAAATTCAACGCACTCTCTTTTTGGCGGATGCTGCGAGAGCATCGCGTGACCTGGTACTCGGGCGTACCCACGATGCATCAGCTTCTGCTGGCGCGCACACACCACAAGCCTGCAGAGGCCGCATGTCTGCGCTTCATCCGTTCCTGCAGCGCGCCTTTGTCACCAGAGCTCATTCACAAGATTGAAGGACTCTTTGGCGTGCCATTCGTCGAAGCCTACGGAATGACCGAAGCCGCGCATCAGATGACCTCGAATCCCCTGCCTCCGCGGCATCGCAAAGCGGGTTCTGTCGGCGTGGGCGCGGGCATTCGCATCAGCATTATGGACAACGAAGGCAATCACCTCGGAACCAACCAGCGAGGGGAAGTAGTCATTCAAGGTGCGAGCGTGTTTCGCGGTTATGAGAACGATCTCGAAGCCAACACCCGCAGCTTCGTGAATGGATGGTTTCGCACCGGCGACGAGGGAATGCTGGATGAAGACTGTTATTTGCATTTGACCGGCCGGATTAAGGACATCATCATCAGGGGCGGAGAAAATATAGCGCCTCATGAAGTGGACGAAGTTTTGCTGAAGCACCCCGCGGTGGCGGCTGCGGTCACATTTGGGTGCGCTCATCCGACACTTGGCGAAGAGGTGGCCGCAGCCGTTGTACTGCATGAACCGCATGGCACCTCCGAATCGGCGCTTTTGAAGCACTGCCGCGAGTGCTTGGCAGAGTACAAGTGCCCAAAGAAAATCTATCTGGTGAAAAGCATTCCGACCACCGCGACCGGGAAGATTCGGCGGCGAGCAGTCGCCTCCGCGCTCGTGGATGGCCAACGATGAGATTCCTGGTCGCTGGGGCTGGTGCAATCGGAGCTTATATCGGCGCCCGCATGGCGCAGGCTGGGTTCGATGTCACGCTCTTTGCGCGTGGACCGCATTTGCGAGCCATGCAAGAGCGCGGCGTGCAGGTGAAGAGCGGCGATGGCGACTCTGAGGCGCGACCCAGGATTGCAAGCTCACTCGAAGAAGTAGGAGAAGTGGACGTGGTCTTTCTGGCAGTGAAAGCTCACACTCTGCCGCAACTTGCGCCTCAGTTGACGGCAGTGCTGGGGCAGGACACCACAGTCGTCAGCATGCAGAACGGAGTGCCGTGGTGGTTTTTTCAGGGCTTCGGCGGTGAATGGGAAGGAATGCGCCTCGAGCGAGTCGACCCCGGTGGCGTGATTTCCAAGGCGATTGAAGCGCGGCGCGTGGTCGGGTCCATCGTTTATTTTTCCACCGAAATTACCGCGCCAGGAGTAGTCAAACACACAGAGGGTAATCGGATTACGCTTGGCGAGCCGGACGGTACCCGTTCCGACCGCAGCCGCCGAATCGCGGAAGCGCTGGTTGCATCCGGCTTGCGCTGCCCAGTTACGACCCGCATCCGGCATGAGATTTGGGTGAAAATTCTCGGCAATGTCGCTTTCAATCCTGTCAGCGCGCTGACAGGCGCTACGCTGGTTCAAATGACCCGCGATCCTGAGGTTTCGGTGTTGATCCGGAACATCATGTTGGAAGCAGAAGCAGTAGCTTCAAAATTAGGACTCGAATTACCCGTTTCCATCGAGCAGCGAATTGCGGGCGCAGAGAAAGTTGGGGAACACAAAACTTCCATGCTGCAAGATCTCGAAGCGGGACGACCTCTCGAACTGGAGGCTGTGGTCGGCGCGGTTGTGGAGCTGGGAGAGCGTCTGAATCTTCCTATGCTTCACACGCGCACTGTGTATGCGTGTGCCAAGCTGCTAGCCAAGTGCCGATCTATGACATAAAGCTAGGCTGATCTTCTGCTGAGTCATTGATCCCGCCAGATTCAGCTCTGGAAAAATTCTCGCGGAACCCTAGTTTGTACTTGACAATCTGAGTATAATTCATTTGGTCCACTTAGCGGACCAGTTGAGAGCTGCATGGCGTCGACCTCCAAAACCGACTTTGAGGCGATCCGCAAGAACAAAGTTTATGAGGAAGTCGCCAGGCAGATTGAGCGCCTGATCCTGAAGAAACTGCAGCCTGGCGACAAACTTCCCTCGGAACGGGAATTGGCGGAGATGCTGGGCGTCAGCCGCAGCTCCATTCGCGACGCCATTCGGAGCTTGGAACTCATGGGGCTCGTGGAACCTCGCCAAGGCGCCGGGACCATTGTTTGCGAAGTCTCGGCCGAGTCGCTGGTCAACCCTCTGTCCAATTTGCTGGTGCGGCAGCAGCAGCAGGTCAGTGAACTCTTGGATTTCCGCAAGATGCTTGAACCTCCCCTGGCTGCCCGCGCCGCGACCCACGCTTCCGATGAAGAAGTTGCGGAGATGGAGGAGATTCTTCGCAGGCAAGAGGAGAAGCTGCGGCTCGGGCGGCTTGCCATCGAGGAAGACTCTGAGTTCCATTACAGCGTTGCCATGGCTTCTGGCAATAGCGTTGTGCTGAAGGTGCTGGACATACTCATGGATTTGCTGCGCGAGACGCGTGAGCGCTCATTGCAACTCGACGGGCGTCCAGCGAAATCACTTGCTGGACACCGGAGAATCCTGGCTGCGATCAAACGGCATGATGGGGAGGCCGCAAAAGCTGCCATGCGCCGGCACATCGAAGACATTGAGGAAATTGTGCTGAGCGAGTCGTAGAAAACAAACGGAGGTTCTAAATGGGCCGGCTATTCGCAATCGAGATCATCTATCGCGGAATCTTCCAAAAAACTTTGGCAAAAAACATCAGCCGGGCCATCGTGCTGGCCGCCCACGAAGAAGGCAAACCGGGGATCTCTTTTGGCAGGTACGGCGACAGCCCGGAGCGGAATGGCATTCCCGCCAAAAACTTCGCAATTGTGGCCACCGACGATCTGACGCTCGAGGAAGGAATGGCGAAGTACGAACCCAAGGAAGTCGACATCACGATTGCTGTCGACGACACGCTGTGCAAGGGCGTGGAGTCTTGGGCATGGTACGGTTTGCAACCAGTCAACAAACTGCTCAAACCCGGCGGCACTTTGATTGTAACGTCTCTCGAACCGCCAGAAACCATCATCGAAATGGCTCACCGGAAGGAGGCTCCGTACCAACTGGCGATCATAAAAGGCACCCCCAGCTTTTCCGGTCTGTGGGTGTACAAAGATGACCACACCGACGTTCGCATCCTGGGCGCGATTGCCCGCGTGCTGCCTGATCTCTTCAGCTTGCAATCGATCCAAAAAGCTATCCTCGACGAATGGAGGAATGCGATCAAGGCTGAGTCTGCGGCACGATCCTATGAACGCACCAGCAGCATTACCGTCCGCCCCGACCAGGGCAATCCGGAAACGCCTTACAAGTTTGATCTGCCGAAGTGGCATGAAATGGGGGAAGGGATCGCAATCCCCAGCATTCCGGCGGGTAGAGCCGTCGAAGATCCAGTAACCCATGCCCAGGGCGGCTTCCGTCCGGATCGCAATCCCACGTTCAAAAAGTTCACCACGCGCACGATGCGGCCGGTAGTGAATTTTGATACCTGCATCAAGTGCACGCTGTGCTGGCTGCATTGCCCGGACTCATGCTTCGACGTGACTCCCGAAGGTCTGTACGACGCCAACATGCAGGCCTGCTGTGGATGTGGTGTTTGCGAAGCAGTTTGCCCGGTTAAGGATTGCGTCACCATGGTGAATGAGGCGGAATTCCCGGATAACTCTAGTCAGTGGGAGATGTGGAGGGCCGACAAAGAAGGCTACATCACTTGGCTACAGGAAAAGATCAAGGGGCATGGGCAACGGTCCCACGGATTCCGCTACCGTGGGCAATACGAAGAGCAAGTTCCCGAGATGCTGGAAATTGCGCGCGAAGGCTAACCGCTCAGGAGGAAAGTTGTCATGGCGACATTGGCCCCACCGATTGAGGAACGCAGGACTGAGGAAACAGCTCTCATCACCGGCAGCGAGGCGATTGCGGTCGCTTGCAAGCTGGCCGACGTCGACGTCATCACGGCGTATCCCATCCGGCCATACGACACCGTCATGCAGTACGTGGCCAAGCTGGTGGCGAATGGGGAGCTGGATTGCGAATACATCGTGGCGGAGGGAGAGCACTCGCAATTTGAAATCGTGAAGCATGCCTCGGCCTGCGGCGCACGCGTATTCTGTGGCAGCAGCGGCGTAGGCTGGATGTACGCCATGGAAGCTCTGACGGTTACGCCGGCTCTGCGCATTCCCATGGTAGCAATGGTGGGCAACCGCGCACTGGACGATCCCGGGGCTTTTGGTGTGGAGCACAACGACGCGCTCGCGGTTCGCGATCTCGGGTGGCAGTTAGTTTGGGTGGACAGCGCTCAGGAAGCGCTGGACACCGCCCTGATCGCCTATCGAGTCGCGGAGGACCGGCGCATTTTCCTCCCTTGTGCGATTAGTTGCGATGGGGCTTTTCTCACCCATTCCCAAGCTCTGGTCAAAATTCCATCGCAAGAAAAAGTGAACGAGTTCCTGCCGCGCTACAACCGCGCGGACCTGCTGCTCCATCCCGACAATCCCATTACCGTGGCGCCGCAAGCCAATGAGGACTGGGTGATGGAGATCCGGCGGCAGAACTTTGCCGCCATGGAACGGTCCTCTGACGTGCTGCGCGAAGCCTATACGGACTTCGAGCGCATCTTTGGCCGCTCCTACGGCAATCCGTTCTTCGAGGAATACCAAACCGACGACGCCGACATCGTGCTCATGGGGATGGGGACCCTTTCAACTCCGGTGAAAGTCGCTATCCGTCAAATGCGGCAGCAAGGTAAGAGAGTCGGTTTTGTGCGCATGCGGTGGTTCCGTCCATTCGCAGCGGAACAGTTGGCGAAAACACTGGGGCGCTTTTCTGCTATCGGCGTCATCGACCGCGACTACTCGTTCGGCTCGCCATACATGAGCGGGGTGCTGGCGAATGAGGTTCGAAGCGCACTGTATTCTTCGCCCGGGCCGAAACCGCCCCTGCTGTGCTTCATTAGCGGCCTCGGCGGGCGTGAGGTAACCGTGCCCGACGTGGAGAAGATGACCGAGGCTGTTTACAAAGCGGCTGACGGTAAACCGCAGCCACTAACGCAATGGATCGGGCTGCGAGAATAAGCACCGGTCTTGCTGATGTATTGGAAACATTCGGAAAGGATAAGAAGTAATGGCTACTTATGTGCAAATTGATCCGACCCAGAAGCTAGATCCCTTCAAGTCAGTCAAGAAGCTTCCGTTGGAGGAGTTCTTCACCTCGGGTCATAGGACATGCCAGGGCTGCGAGTCGGCACTGGTGATGAAAACGATGGCCAAGGCTGCCGGCCCCAGGACGATCATACTGGGCAGCACCGGGTGCATGTACGTGGCCAACACAACGTACTACAGCACCTCATGGGTGGTTCCTTGGATGCACACCCAGTTGGGCAGTAGCGGGTCGGCCGCACTCGGGACGGCCGCAGCTTTGAAGGCACTTATGCGGAAGGGCAAGATCAAGAACGAGCCCATTAATGTGATCGCCTTCTGCGGCGACGGAGGGGGAGCGGATATGGGTGTGGGAGCGATCTCCGCCACGCTCACTCATCCCGATTACAACCTCCTCATCTTGATGTACGACAACGAGTCCTACGCCAACACGGACATCCAGCTTTCGGGCAGCACACCCTGGGGCGCGCACACGACCTTCAGTCCTCCCGGAAAGGTGAAGCGAATCATGCATCATCGCTGGAAAAAGAACATGGCGGGGATGATGGCGGCCGGTCATCCGACGTGCCGGTACGTTGCCACGATCTGTATGTCTTACGCTCTGCAGGGAATGAATGCCATACGCAAAGCGCTGTCGATCGGCGGGCCCACCTTCATTCATTCGCTGGACCCGTGCCCCAAGGGCTGGGACTACGATCCATATCTGTCGCACGAAATGGGTGAGTTGGCGGTGAACACCGGAGTTTGGCCGCTATACGAAGTTGAAGATGGGGTGTTGCGCCTGGTTGGCAGGACGCAGCAAATCGCCGCAGGCAAGATCCCACGCAAGCCTGTACGAGAGTACTTACTTAAGCAAGGAAGATTCGCGCACTTTACCAACGATGATATCGATTACTTCCAAAGTAAAGTCGATCAAATGTGGGAAAGGTGGCTGGTTCCCGGTGTGATCCCATTCCGGAAAGAGGTGGATACAGACAACCCGCCTGAATAATCGCAGGCGAGTCTGATTAGGATGTCGTACACCTCGGCGGAACGGGTTCGCAGGCAACTAGGGAACTAAGTGATGTGTAAGTAAGTTCCTGAAGTCTGATGAGACACCGAGGAGGTGTATCTATGGCTGAATCCACGGCCCCGCTTATTCACCCGTCGCGTATAGTCAATCGTTGGGTCCAGTTGGTGGCTGGCATCATCGCGATGATGGCCATCGCGAATCTTCAGTACGCCTGGACCCTTTTCACGAAACCCATGCAGTCCCACCTGCATGCCACCCTAACGGCCATCCAGTGGACGTTCACTTTATTCATTGCCTTGGAAACCTGGCTGGTCCCCTTTGAAGGATATCTTGTTGATCGCATCGGTCCGCGATTGATGCTGGGCATTGGGGCAGTCCTTGTTGCCCTGAGCTGGATTTTCTCAGGTCAAGCCGAAACCCTGCGAAGCCTGTACTTCTGGTACGGGGTCGGCGGCGTCGGCGCTGGTATCGTCTACGGGGGTACCATCGGAAACGCGCTCAAGTGGTTTCCGGATCACCGCGGGCTGTGTGTAGGGTTAACTGCGGGCGCCTACGGTATCGGCACAGCGTTAACCGTGTCGCCGATCGACAAGATGATAAAGGCTTCCGGGTATCAACACACGCTGGTGGTTTGGGGAATTATCCAAGGCTTCGTCGTCTTGATTGCCGCATTGTTCCTGGCTAGGCCGCCTGTGGGCTGGGCTCCTCCTGGCTGGAAGGAAAAGGAAGCCAAGATCAAGGAGCATGTGCACAGTTCTGCCATTGACATGACGCCATGGCAGATGCTACATCAGCCGTCCTTCTATGTCATCTACCTGATGATGACGATGTTGTCGTTCGGTGGCTTAGTGGTTACCGCTCAGCTTAATCCCATGGCTGTCTCCTACCATGTGGATAAGGTCGTCGTCGCCTTTGGCATGACCGCTCTGGTGCTGGCGATCACGGTCGATCGGTATCTGAACGGGCTGACACGGCCGTTCTGGGGCTGGGTGTCAGACCACCTCGGGCGCGAAAATACCATGTTCATCGCTTTCACCTTGGAGGCAGTCGCGGTATTCGCGCTACTTCAACTGATCAGCCACCCGGTATGGTTCATCGCGTTATCGGGTTTGTGTTTCTTCGCCTGGGGCGAGATATTCTCGCTGTTCCCCTCGATTACCGCGGACCTGTTTGGAAAACAATGGGCCACCACGAACTATGGCATCGTTTATACCGCAAAGGGGGCAGGCGCCTTCTTTGCCGGTGTGGGCGCCGCTTGGCTATTCGAAAAGACCGGGTCTTGGACAAAAGTCTTCTACGCAATGATTGTCTGCGACCTGCTGGCAGCGTTTTTGGCTCTGTTCTGGCTGAAGCGTGTGGCGGCACACACCATCGAAGAGTCGGAGAGCGCGTTGCATACAGTGGGTACGGGCGCGCGAGCGGGCGTGCGAAGCGTGGCGTAGCCAATCTCAGTATCTCGGCGCAACATTATGGGCTCCCTTTCCAAAGGAAGGGAGCCCTTTTGGTTGAATCGTCCTGGCTGCGGATTTTAATCCCTCCCTCTCCGCCAGGTATGCTCGTAAGTAAAACTGCATTGTCATCGTGAGTATCGAATTTACCTAGGGCTTCCGGCTTCGGCTGCCCCGGCTGAAGAACTTCCCGATGGCCAGACGAACCTGTAGCGTGTTAATCCCGGGATTGCGCCGTTGCAAACCAGCGTTGGAAATATGCATATAACGTAGTTCAACAGCCCAGTTCCTGGACTCTCCGAGAAGATGCGTTCCGAGCGCCGCTGAGGGAGTAAAGTTGATCGTGTTCGTTCCCGCAGGCACGGTGTGGTTCGTGAACAGCGTGCCTCCGCTAAGTTCCACGTACGGCACAATTCGTTCCCTTGTCGCAAAATTCCATTTCAGATTTAGGGGATTGAAACCAGCACCAAACGCAGTATTCGCACGCTGGAAGACGAGAAATGCAGGGACGGCGTCGACCGCGTACTCGAACCGCCCCTTCAGAAGTCCCGGTCCGTGAGGTCGGGTAAGAATCCAGCCGTAGCGTAGTCCCAGATTCCAGACTGACGTCTTCCCTGTGCCTCCCGCGACCGAGTGCCCGCCACCGGTCCAAAGCTGAATTTCACGGCCACCATCCTCGGGGCGCGCCTCGGCCCATGCCACGGAAGCGGCTAAGAGCAAGATTGCAGCAACCATTGCTCGCATAATATCGATATGCAAAGAAAACTCGCACACTATAACAAACTTCCCTAGCTGACAAATTGGGCGTCGCACCGTCTGGCAGCAGCGACGCTTTTTCGGGGATTCCGCTGTCGGAGTTTCGCAGTCAGCCCGGTCGAGAAGTAGATTGCGATACACGCTGGAATGTGTGATAATTTACACATGCCGACCAATCTTGCACTAGACGATCGTCTAATCGAAGCGGCTCGGCAAGCCGGCGGTCACAAGACCAAGAAAGAGGCAGTGACTGCGGCCCTAGACGAGTACGTAAAGCGCCGCAAGCAACTTCTGATTCTCGATGCGTTCGGCACGTTTGAATTCGATCAAAAATACGATTACAAAGCCGAACGCCGCCGGAAGCGTTCATGATGGTTCTGGTAGATACGCCCGTCTGGTCACTCGCGTTGCGAAGGCAGAGAGAAGACCTGAGCGCCGAGGAGCAAAGCGCCACTAACGCGCTGGCGGACCTGATCCGGGATGGGCGAGCCCAAATTGCCGGTCCTATTCGGCAGGAGTTGCTTTCCGGTATGCCGCAAGTAGAGCGCTTTCGCAAGCTGCGGGATTATTTGCGCGCGTTTGAGGAACCTCCTCTTGAAAGCCAAGATTTCGAAGAAGCGGCCGCTATGAGCAACCAGTGTCGCTCGCATGGCATTGCGGGATCACCGATTGATTTTCTGATCTGCGCCGTGGCTCACCGCCGCGCATGGCAGATCTTCACACTTGATCGCAATTTCGCGCTCTATGCCAAGACGCTGCCAGTTGTGCTCTATACGGGCAGCTGAGAGAAAGGCACAGCATTACAATCCCAATCCGCCGTCCACCACCAGAACTTGCCCGGTAATGAAATGCGGCGCTGTGGCAAAGAACATGACCGCGTCGGTGACGTCCTTGCTTGCGCCGTTGCGCTGCATCGGCGTCTGCCGCGCCATTTTCTTTAGGAACGCTGCGGCCGATTTTTCTCCTAAGTCGATCATCCCAGGCGCCACGCAATTGACCGCAATCTCGGGAGCGAGTGCCTTGGCCATGACCTTTGTCAGCATGTGTACAGCGGCTTTCGAAGCGCAGTAATGCGCGTTGCTTGCCCAAGGGCGTATTCCCCCGAGCGAGCCCATGTTGATGATCCTGCCTTTTCTTTCGTGGAGCTGGTGTAAAGCTTGCTGCGAAACCAGGAACGGGCCGCGGGTATTGGAAGCAAACATCGCATCCCACTGCGCCAAGCTCAATTTCTCAAACTCAGCTGTCTCATAATTCGCAGCATTGTTCACAAGAATATCGATGCCTCCCAGTTCCTTCACGGCCTCCTTCAGCGCGCTCTTCACATTTTTTGGATCGCTTACGTCGCAATAGAGCGCTACAGCGCGCACTCCGAAACTACTCACGTCAGCCACTGTGTGCTGCGCCTGGCGCGCTGAATTCCGGAATGTAATTGCCACATCCGCGCCGGCTTCGGCCAATGCCAAAGCTGTGGCCCGACCTAATCGCCGCGCACCGCCAGTGATGAGCACAGCTTTGCCCTCAAGAGGTTTATCGTGCTTCAGCATGTGGGGAATTGTACCGAAACGTGTGGTGCAGGAGGCTGTCCTCCTCTTCGACGCAGCTTGAGATTTCGGAAAAAAGGGTCAAGCTCTCGCTTATCACAGTGAGCTTTAGTCTGCGGCTGCGGCTGCGGCTGCGGCCTGCGCTGCCAGATTATCTGGAAGTTTTATTTGCATCATTTCCTGGAAGGCATCAAACAACCTTGGGTCCCACCATCCTTTCTTAACCTCTTTCTTCATTACTGCCAGCGCCTGATCCACGCCAAGCGCTTTCTTGTAGGGCCGCTCTGTTGTTAGCGCGTCGTAAACGTCGGCGATGGTGAGCACGCGCGCCGTGATGGGAATATCCTCGCCTTGGAGACCGTCCGGATAGCCAGATCCGTTCATTTTTTCGTGATGGTGGCGAATAATCGGGAGCACCATTTGAAAGGACTTCAGCGGGGAGCAAATTCGCTCGCCAATGACTGGATGACGCC
>Ga0070717_10002166_pt1 | contig 13778 bp, 11 predicted proteins | sample LARL113metaG_FD_71366 | JGI IMG/M metagenome (GOLD analysis project Ga0070717, IMG submission 71366) | Corn, switchgrass and miscanthus rhizosphere microbial communities from Kellogg Biological Station, Michigan, USA - LAR L11-3 metaG | ecosystem: Host-associated > Plants > Roots > Rhizosphere ... | reverse complement strand
CCGTGGGTGGCACGAGCCGGATAAGCTGAGAGGTTTAAGTCCGGTTCAGTGAGGGGCTCGGGGTGAAATTCCCCGGGCCTACTCGGCGGAGGACAGGCGACTGTTCCCCCTATCCCGATTGGGCCGTTGGTCTTTGTTAGTTTGTCGATGGCGGCTAAAATCCTGGGTTTGCTTCTCCGCCACAGAGTTGAACCAGCTTTTCGCTGGGCTGCGCTGCTACACTCGAATCAATGGACCACGCGCGCAGGCAGCAAGATTTGCGGGTCACTCTACGCCGGCATCGTCTCGACGGTTTGCTGATCACCCATCTCCCAAACATTCGATATCTCTCAGGTTTCACCGGTAGCTCGGCCGCCCTCGTGATAACCGAGAGCAAATCCGTTTTCTTCACTGACGGACGTTACGCGGCTCAAGCGCAAACTGAGGTGCAAGGCGCAAAGGTAGTGACCAGCCGAAAAGCCCCGATTCTTACCGCGGCGGAGTGGCTGGCGAAGAATCGCTCCCGGTTAGGCAGGTTCCGCATTAAGATCGGGATCGAAGGAGATCATCTATCAGTAGCAGCACGCACCCGTCTTCTAAAGACCTTGTCATCGAAGTTTCTACTCCGCGAAGCTCAGCCGGTTATTGAACGGGCACGAATGATAAAGGATTCCGAAGAGATCGAGCTGATTCGGCGAGCAGTTCGATTGGCTGCCAGCCTTTTTGATCGCATACTTGAATCTATCCGTCCCGGCGCTAGGGAAACAGAAGTCGCCGCGGAACTCGAGTACGCCGCGCGGAAGGCGGGTGCCGAGGAGATGTCATTTCCGACGATCATTGCCTCTGGCGAACGGTCCTCATTGCCTCACGGCCGAGCCTCCCAGGCGGTTATCCCTCCGCAGGCATTCGTGGTGTGCGACTTCGGTGTTATACTCGCAGGCTATTGTTCTGACACGACTCGCACCGTGTATGTGGGTAAGCCCACTGCGGAAGCGCGCAAGCTCTATCAGGCTGCACGGAACGCCCAACAAGCCGCAATTGAGGCCGTCAGACCTGGGGTGAGCGCAGGCGAGGTTGATCAGGCTGCCCGCAAGCTATTGCGAAGAGAAGGCCTAAGCAAGTATTTTGCCCATTCCACCGGACATGGCGTGGGTTTGGAAATCCATGAGGCTCCTCGCCTTGCCGCTGGGCAAGGCGAAATCCTCAGACCGGGAATGGTCATCACCATCGAACCTGGCATTTACATCCCTGGCAAGTGGGGTGTGCGCATCGAGGATATGGTGGTAGTGACCGAGCGCGGGTGCGAGGTTCTAACGGCCCCTAGTAAAGAACTGATCGCTGTTTGAGCGATTAGTTATAGTTCGGGAGTAAGACTGCCCGCGCAGTCAGCTCTTTTTCCGGCGGGGCGCATAGGCAGAGACTAGTCCCACCGCAGACGATGAATCTAAAAGAGATCAAAGAACTCATCGAGTTTTTAAAAGAGCAGGAAATCGCCGAGTTCGAGTTGGAGCGCGGCGACGTGAAAGTCCGGATTAAGCGTGCAGCGGATTCCAGCACACATCCGCAGGATACTCGCATCATCGCCGTACAAGCAGCGTCACCACAAATACCAGAAACCACCGTAGCTCATCCCGCCCCCTCCCCTGTTGTGCCGACCGCCCAAGAATCCGCCGCGAAAGCTGAAGGGCCGCTCCACACCGTCCGCTCGCCCATCGTCGGAACATTTTATGAGTCGCCATCGCCGGGGTCGCCACCTTTTGTCAAGCCTGGGGACATGGTGGAAGTTGGACAAGTCCTGTGCATTGTGGAAGCGATGAAGCTGATGAACGAAATTGAATCGGATGTCGCCGGCGAGCTTGTCAAGAAGTTAGTAACCAATGGCCAGCCGATTGAATACGGGCAGGAGCTGTTCGCCATACGCCCAAAGACATAGAAAGCAGCGAAACGGAATCCGGGGCGCGCCAGGCGCGCCATTTTTGTGTCCGTAACTGCCGTCGCCAACAGCTTCGATCAGTGCAAGGCTGCTGAAAGCGCCGGGCTCTACGCATGTTTAAGAAGATACTCATCGCCAATCGCGGAGAAATTGCGCTGCGCGTCATCTGCGCCTGCAAAGAGCTCGGAATACGCACCGTCGCCATTTACAGCGAGGCCGACCGGCATTCTCTGCACGTGCGTTTTGCCGATGAAGCCATCTGCATCGGCCCCCCGCAACTGGGCCAAAGTTACCTGAACATTCCCGCAGTTATCAGCGCGGCCGAAATCGCCAACGTCGATGCAATTCATCCGGGCTACGGCCTGCTCGCGGAAAATGCCAACTTCGCCGAGGTCTCCGAAACCTGCAACATCAAGTTCGTCGGACCGCCGCCGGAAATCACCCGGCTTATGGGAGAGAAAGAAAAGGCCCGGGCGGCGATGAAGAAAGCCGGCGTGCCCATTCTGCCGGGATCAGAAGGCATTCTCGCTAGCGAAGGCGAAGCCTTGGAATGGGCAAAGCAGGTGGGTTTCCCGGTAATTATTAAAGCTTCTGCCGGAGGCGGGGGTCGCGGGATGCGCATTGTGCGCAGTGAAGAGGACTTGCCCGCACTTTTCAAAGCGGCGCAATCTGAAGCGGCTGCGGCATTTGGCAACGGCGATCTTTACATGGAGAAATTCGTTGAGCATCCCCGCCACATCGAGTTCCAGATTCTGGCCGACCAATACGGCAGCGTGGTGAGCCTCGGCGAACGTGAGTGCTCGATTCAACGGCGCCACCAGAAGTTGCTAGAGGAGTCCCCCTCAACCCAAATGACCGCCGAATTGCGGGACCAGATTGGACAAGTCCTGTGCAGAACGCTATCAGATATCGGTTATGTGAATGCCGGCACGATCGAGTTCCTGATGGATGAGGATCGCCGGCTCTATTTCATTGAGATGAACACCCGTATCCAGGTAGAGCATCCAGTCACGGAAATGGTTACCGATGTTGATCTTGTGAAGAGCCAGATTCTACTTGCTGCGGGCGAGCGCATGGAAGATGTTCTTCATGGTCCGATTATGCCTCGCGGCCATGCTATCGAATGCCGCATCAATGCAGAGCATCCTGAGAAGTTCACTCCTTCGGCCGGAAAAATCACTGCTTTCAATCCTCCCGGCGGTACGGGCGTGCGAATCGATACCGCCGCCTACGCTGAAGGCGTGATTCCACCCTACTACGATTCGTTAATAGCGAAGCTCATTGTGCGAGGCAAAGACCGGCCGGAAGCCGTCTCACGCATGTCCCGAGCACTGGAAATGTTTATTGTGGAAGGTATCTACACGACGATTCCTCTCCATCGCAAGATTCTGGCCGACCCCGATTTTCGCGCGGGCAAAGTAGATACAACCTTCATTGAACGCTTTTTAGCAAAGACCCAAAAAGAAAAGTTGACTGTTTAGAAGTGTTAGAACTTGCCTGATTCATAAGTTAAACGAGAACTGGGAACTGAGAACTAGGAACTGGAAACCGAGTTAGCCTCGTCGGTTTGAATGTTTGTGAAATTAAGAACAGTTCCCGGTTTGCAGTTTTCAGTTGTCAGTAAAACCCAGCCAACATGATCACCTTACCTAAGCTGTATCCGATCGTTGATTCGAGTTTTCATGCTGACACGAAACGACTCGTGGCCTTCTGTGAGCAGTTGCGTGATGCCGGGTGCGCGGTAATGCAGTATCGCAACAAGGGAAATAGTGCTAAGCAAGCTCTAGCCGAGGCGAGAGCACTGAAGGAGCGGCTTGGTTCTTCTGTCAAGTGGGTCATGAATGATCGCGCTGACCTTTGCCTTGCTGCCGAATTCGACGGCCTCCACGTAGGCCAAGACGACGTCTCACCGGAAAGCGCCAGAAAAGTGATCGGCCCGAACCGCTGGCTGGGAATTTCAACTCACAATCCCGAGCAAGTCGCCGAAGCCGATCAGACCTCGGCCGACTACATTGCCATCGGACCTGTGTTTGCCACGGTCAGCAAGCAGAATCCCGATCTGATAATCGGCCTGGATGGTGTGCGCCGGGCCCGCGCGCTTACGCGCAAACCGCTCGTGGCAATCGGCGGCATCGCCCGGTCGAACTGCCGGTCGGTGATCGATGCCGGGGCAGACTCTGTGGCCGTGATATCTGATCTAATAGGCGAGCCTCGTAATTCAGCAGAGGAATTCCTGCGGATATTAGGGTAAAGTAACCCCAATCTGATCAGCAAAGCGCTAGGGCGGGACAGTCGCCCTCGGCTGTCCAATGGCTCGGAACGTGACATCCAGCTCTGAGAGTTTTATGGAGGTTCGTTGAGCACTGAAAGCGCGCAATCGGCTCTCGCCAGCGATTGGGATATTCACAGCCAACAAGATCAAGAGCTGGTCAAGGGCCTCGGCCTGACCAGCGCCACCATGCTGGTCATGGGCTCCATGATCGGCTCAGGAATTTTCATCGTTTCGGCTGAAATTGCCAGAGAAGTGAACTCGCCCGCCCTATTGATCGCCGCCTGGGTGGTCACGGGATTTCTGACGATTGTCGGCGCCCTCAGCTACGGCGAACTGGCTGCCATGATGCCTCGCGCTGGCGGGCAGTACGTATATTTGCGCGAGGCTCTCGGCCCGCTCTGGGGATTCTTATATGGCTGGACTTTGTTCTTAGTAATTCAGACCGGCACCATTGCCGCTGTCGGCGTCGCGTTCGGGAAATTCCTTGGTATTTTTTTCCCCTCTGTTTCTGCCTCCAGATGGATTCTGCACGTCGCGAAAGTGCCTCCCATCCACGTCGGCCCAATGGTTCTGGGCAACATGGAAGTGGGGCTAAACACGCAAAATCTGATCGCCATTGTTATTGTGGTCGTGCTTTCGGTAATCAACATTTTCGGCGTGAAAACCGGAGCGCTCATCCAGAACATCTTTACCTCCGCGAAAGTCTCTGCGCTGCTGGGGTTGGTGCTGTTCGGGCTGCTTCGCGGGCGAAATGCCCTGGCGCTGGCTGCCAATTTTCACGGGCACTTCTGGAACAATGCGGGTCTGAGCACGCTTCACGACATTGGTGCGGGCGCTCTGGTCGGCACCATCACCGTTGTTGCCGTTGCTCAGGTCGGATCGCTCTTTTCTGCCGACGCCTGGAACAATGTCACTTTCACCGCCGGCGAGGTTAGGAATCCCAGCCGGAATTTGCCGCTCTCACTGGCGCTCGGCACGGGCGTTGTCATCGCGCTTTACATTGCTTGCAACTTTATCTACCTGAACGTGCTGCCTCTGAATGGAAGCCCAACTGGCGCGACAATTCTGGAGCGTGGAATCAAATATGCCGCTGAGGACCGTGTCGGCACAGCCGTAATGACTCAAATGCTTGGGTCGCTCGGTGGCGCGCTGATGGCGATTGCCATCCTGCTTTCAAGCTTCGGCTGCGCTAACGGGCTGATCCTCTCCGGAGCACGCGTCTACTATGCAATGGCGAAAGACGGCCTGTTCTTTCGCAGTGTTGCCAGACTGCATCCTACTTATAAGGCTCCCGCGGTTTCCCTGATGGTGCAGATGGTTTGGACGTGCGTGCTCTGCATCTCGGGGACTTACGGCCAGCTACTCGACTACATCATTTTCGCTGTGCTGGTGTTTTACATTCTCACGATTTTCGGGCTTTTTGTGCTTCGCCGCAGTCATCCCAACGCTGAGCGGCCCTACCGGGCGATTGGTTACCCTGTACTCCCGGCTGTTTACATTGTGATGGCACTGTTTATAGATGTCGTACTATTACGCTATAAACCGCAGTACACTTGGCCGGGGTTGATCATTGTGTTGATGGGAATCCCGGTGTATTACGTTTGGTCGCGGGCGACGCAGGAGCCAGCGTGAAGCATGATTTGGGAATGGAATTGGCTGGAACAAAATTCAATCTATGGAGAAATGCGGCGAAATGAAGACGCTTAGCCCTTGTCATTCCGAGTGGGCTTCAGCCCGCGAGGAATCTGCTTTTGAGGCATTTCGCCTGAACCCGATCGTCGACAAAAACGGAGAACTAAATGGCTAATCTGCTAGCCAAGAAACCGCTGAACTTGATTTTGTCCGAAGCTCAGGAAACCGGAGAGCACAGTCTGAAGCGCGCGCTGGGTCCCGGCAATCTCATATCGCTTGGAATCGGCGCCATCATCGGCACCGGAATTTTCGTGCTCACTGGCGCTGCGTCCGCGCAATATGCGGGGCCAGCCATCGTCTTTTCATTCATGCTGGCTGCTGTCGGTTGCGTGTTTGCCGGCCTTTGCTATGCCGAATTCGCCTCCATGATTCCCATCGCCGGATCGGCATACACGTATGGGTATGCCACTCTAGGCGAAATCTTTGCCTGGATCATCGGCTGGGATCTCATTCTGGAATATGCATTCGGAGCAGCCACTGTCGCTTCGGGCTGGAGCGGATACGTCCTTAGCCTGCTGCAAGACTTTCACATTCATATCCCGCCGTGGTTGGCCGGAACTCCAGGGGCTCCATTCGTCATGTACAACGGACGCTGGGAAGCTCTAGGCCGAATTTCCAAGACTCTCGCCGCCAACAGTATTGATCCTTCCACCCTCCCGCACCAGACAGGCGTTTTCAACCTTGTAGCATTTCTGGGAATCGCCGCGGTCACCACGATTCTGGTTATCGGCATCAAGGAGTCGGCGAACGCAAATTCTTTTATCGTTGTTATTAAAGTTTGTGTGCTCTTGATCTTCCTCACTCTTGGGACGGCGTACATTCTGAGGCACACTAGCCAGGCCGTTGCCAACTGGACGCCTTTCCTGCCGCCCAATGAAGGCGAATTTGGAAAATATGGCTGGTCGGGAGTGGTACGTGCTGCGGGTGTGATCTTTTTCGCCTATATCGGTTTTGACGCCGTCTCCACGGCGGCTCAGGAAGCCAAGAACCCCAAGCGTGACATGCCGATCGGCATTCTCGGCTCGCTAGTGATCTGTACGATCCTCTACATCCTGGTCGCAGGAGTGCTCACCGGACTCGTAAAGTACGACACGTTGAATGTCCCCGATCCGATTGCCATTGGCATCGATAAGACCGGCGTGCGCTGGGGCAGCCTGCTGGTGAAACTCGGGGCGATTTGCGGACTTACCAGCACAATGGTTGTCATGTTGCTGGGCCAGTCACGCGTCTTCTTTTCCATGTCCAAAGACCGCCTGCTGCCGGAGTGGTTCTGCACGGTTCACACCAAGTGCCGCACCCCTTATATTTCGTCTATTTTTGTGGGCATCTTTGTGGCGATTTTCGCTTCGGTTATTCCCATTGCAATTCTCGGTGAGTTGGTGAGCATTGGAACTTTACTGGCGTTTGTGATCGTCTGCGCGGGCGTGTGGATGCTGCGACGCACTGATCCGGAATTGCCGCGGCCGTTCAAAACGCCCCTGGTTCCGTTTGTGCCAATCATGGGTGCACTGATCTCCTTGCTGATGATGGCCGGTCTGCCCGGTGACACGTGGCTGCGTTTGATTATCTGGCTCATCATCGGCATGGTCATCTACTTTAGCTACGGACGTCACCACAGCCGGGTCCAGCTTGCGGAGGCGACGCAAGAGCCGAAGCCCGCTCCGTCGATGGCAGACTAAATAAACCGATCTGCCAGATTCGCGGGTCGGCTGCGCGGTCCATTGACGGCTATTTCCGAGTAGCCGTGATCCGGGCACAATCGCGAGAGGCCGTTTATAAGCACCGCAAACGGACGGTCGCCCTAGCTTCTAAGCCCCAAACGCCGCTTCATCACATGTAGCGGAACGTTCAATCGTTCAGCTAGCTCCACGGGGTCATTCATTCCGCTAGAACGAAGCTTGCCGATCAACGCACGAGGCATCAGAAGATCAAACGCCAAGTTCCTCTGCTTCTCTTTCTCTTGTTGACCCGATTCGGCTCCGATACATCCGATCATCCACGAGTCTGTTTTTGATCCGATCGCGATGTCGAAGGAAGTGAGCAATCTCATGAGCAACAGTGAGGCGTTTTTGCCGTGGAGAGTCGGAGGCATTCACTCGAATCGTGTAGCCGCTCGGGCCCCCACGGTAGAGATCTGGGAATATCTCACCCGCGATTTCCGGACCCAGATCTGCTTGCCGTACTGCCAGACCAAGAGCCTTTGCAAAGCCGGTAATGTTAACCGGTGCTGTCGATCTGAATCGCCTTGAGATCTGTTCGACGAGTGTCAGTCCTCGTGGCGCCCTCAGCCGATGGTCTGTCGTTGCTGCTTCCAGCAGCAGTATCTGTTCACGGAGAACTGCCATCTCTTCTCTAATATCCTCAGGTGCATTACCGGCCAGCCCAGCTTCTACGTATTGCTTAGCTTTCTGGACGTCACCAATTCGCAACGCCATGGACGCCGCACTCCGGTGAAGAATTGAGCGAGTTGGTTCTAGCTCGTAATCCGCGGCGACGGAATCGGCTGCCGCAGTCTCTCTCTCCAAAGCCTCGTTGAACAGACGGCGACTCTCGGCCGACTTGCCAGCCCGAGCAGTGAGTAAGCCTAGCTCGAAGAGATCCATTGCACGGTTGTGCAGTTCTCTCGTGTCGCTCACTATTTCGCCCCCTCAGTTGACTTGACGAACCTCGCCTCCGGGCGACCAAAGTCCACAATCACTACATACACAGGCAGCCCCGTGCTGTTCGACCGCTTGGTCTGAGACAGCTTTTCCCTTAGTCGAGCTGCGATTTTCCCTTCGTCTCCCCTCAATATGCCGGACACTTCTAGGCGAGCGGTGCGCTGGAAAATGCCGCGCCGATCTTTGCCGTCGCCGACCCAGTAATCGACGCCGGTACCCTTTGCTGAGCGTTCCACCCGTGGTGTCTGGGTAAGCCGCAAAGCAAGTATTATGGCGACGCCGTACGCCCCATATTCTGTAGCTTCTTGTAAGTCGGCCCAAGTGCCTTCGTCCTGTTCATTCACATCACACCATCTGAGGCTTCCCGCCGCGCAAACGTCACCGGTGACGCACAGGAGCACCGGATTCGCATGATCGTTGCGATGCAGGCAATGCGAGGCCGCTTCAGCAAGAAGAACCGTATGCCGCTGATATTCCGAGTAGACCTTTCCTTAGAGCATCGAAGCCGAGGGTGAGACCAAGTTCGTTCATTACGCAGTCGCAGGTTGCGGGAAACGAATTGAAATTATCGGATATCTACCTGCACCGGCAAAAGCCATTTTGTTCTATAGTCCTTGCGGTCAGAAAAGTATGGACACTAGGCTGGCAAGGGCTGATTTAGTGCTGGGCAAGTCCCTACAATTGGCGACCGACACGCGACCACCAATGACTGACGACCCACGATTGCCTTCATGAAAGCCTTCCGCAATCTCCGACTGATCGGCACGGCTCTGCTGCTGCTCGCCTTAATCGGCATGGCTGGATTCCATTTCATCGAGGGCTGGACATGGTTTGACGGCCTCTACATGGTCGTGACCACGTTCACGACCATCGGCTATCAGGAGATCCATCCGCTCTCTCACGCCGGGCGCATTTTCAATCTGGCCTTGATTGTCTCCGGTGTCTCACTCGTTTTTCTGGGCATCGGGTCGCTCACGCAGGCTTTGCTAGAATTCGAGCTGGCCAGCTTTTTCGGAAGGCGAAAAATGGAGCGCGAGATCAGCCGCCTCAGCGATCACTATATTATCTGCGGCGCCGGGCGCGTTGGCCGCAGTGCGGCGCGCGAATTGGCACGCCGTCCGGCTCCGTTTCTCATCATCGAGCAGAGCGAGGCGAAGGCTGCGCGTTATAACGACGAATGGCTGATCATGATCGGCGACGCCACGCAGGAACAGACGCTGCGCGATGCCCACATCGAACGCGCGCGTGGGCTAGTTGCGGCTACCACGACTGATGCTACGAATCTCTACATCGTGCTCACGGCTCGCGGACTGAATCCGCGGCTGAAGATAATTGCCCGCGCCAGCGAAGAAGACGCGGAAAAGCACCTGCTCACCGCCGGTGCAGATTCCGTGGTCTCGCCATATTTGTTCGCCGGGCAGCGTATCGCGCAATCTTTCCTCCGGCCGCACGTGGTTAGCTTTCTAGATACCGCAACTACGCATCTCGGAATGGATCTCGAAATCGGTGAAATTTCGGTACCTAGCCATTCGTCTTTTGCCGGAAAAACCATCGAAAACTCCCGTATTCGCCAGGATCGCGGCGTCATTATCCTGGCGATTAAGCGCGAGCAGGGCATGCGCTTCAATCCCTCGCCCGAAGACCGCATTGAGCCCGGCGATTACCTGATTGCGATGGGCGAGCCAGGACAACTGCGCCAACTCGAACAGATGGCGGCAGCGCACTCATGAAGATCGTTACCGCTGCCGAAATGCGCGACATCGACCGCGCTACCAGCGAGCGTTTCGGCGTACCATCGCTTACGCTGATGGAGAATGCGGGCGCGGCAGTTGCCGATTTGGTTCTTTCCCACTATTCGTCAGCGCGCCGTGTCGTTGTCATCTGCGGAAAGGGAAACAATGGCGGGGACGGTTTCGTGGCTGCGCGCCGACTACACCCGAGAGGCAAACCTGTTCAGGTTGTTCTGCTGACCGATCCTGCCGAGTTGCGCGGCGACGCGAGAGAGATGTTTTCCAAAGTTCCGGTCCCAGTGATGGCCGTTCACTCCAGCGAAGAGTGGAAAACTGAGCGCGTACAACTCACGCTGCATGCGGATTTGTACGTCGACGCCATCCTCGGCACGGGATTCAAGCCGCCGGTGAGCGGCTTGTATGCGGAAGCTATCGCCACCCTGAATGCGAGTACAACCCCGGTGGTCGCGGTGGATATCCCTTCGGGCGCCGACGCCGATGTCATGGGCCACCAAACCGGCGCAGTCGCGCGCGCGAACGCCATCGTGACGTTCACCGCGCCGCGTCCCGCACATGTCTTCGGCGAGCTAAGTACCGGGCCTACCTACGTGGCTCCGATTGGTTCTCCGGATGAGGCGATCACTTCCTCTCTGGGGCTGAATGTAATCACGGCGCACGATGTTGCTCCCATCTTCGCGCCACGTACTCCTGACGCGCACAAGGGGAGCTTCGGGCACGTACTGATCCTCGGCGGTTCGCTGGGGAAGGCCGGGGCTGCCGCGATGGCGGGTATAGCCGCTCTTCGCGTTGGCGCAGGATTGTCGACGGTAGCAACCGCAAAATCCGTTCTGCCCACCGTCGCTGGCTTTCATCCGGAAGTCATGACGGAGCCGCTCGAGGAAACCGATGCGGGCACAATCTCGACGCGAGCTCTTGAAAGAGTGGGTAAATTAATCGAAGGCAAAACAGTGCTGGCCGTTGGCCCCGGGATTTCCCATTATCCGGATACGACGGAGTTCGTGCGGAAAGTAGTCGCGAACCATGACACTCCTATTGTCGCCGATGCCGATGGTCTCAATGCCTTCGCGAACCACGCCACAGAACTGAACGGCAGCGAACGCCCGTTGATCCTCACTCCGCATCCCGGCGAAATGGCGCGTCTGATCGGATCGACAAGCACGGCGGTGCAGCACGACCGCTTGAACATCGCTCGCACCTTCGCGCGTGAGCACCAACTAATTCTGGTACTCAAGGGCTATCGTACTCTCGTTGCTCAGCCGGATGGCACGGCTTGGGTCAATACGACCGGCAATCCGGGAATGGCGACCGGTGGAACTGGGGACATTCTCACGGGGATGATTGCAGGTTTTATCGCACAAAATCCCGAGCGAATTTTGGATGCAGTTCTCGCCGCAGTTCATCTCCACGGCTTGGCAGGCGATGTCGCCTGCGAGGGCATGGGCGAGCATTCACTCGTTGCAACCGATTTGCTCAAATCGCTACCGGAGGCTTTTCGTCGCACCCGCGAACAGGCCAACCAGATACTTGTAAGAATCTGATTGTTTGTGGCGCATGTCCTTTGGGACATTACTAGTCGCGGACGAGCACCGCATGTGCCTGCGAAGAATGAAATTCGCCACCGCCTGTCATCGGCGCCTAAAGGAATCCGTACATGTGCTTTCGTAATCTGCTTGCATGGTGAGCGCGTGTGTCATAGTCGATTTTGGCCATGACCCACTTCCCCCAACCGAATCCACAGCGGCGTGCTCCCAGAATTCACCTCGGCGGTTCGGTCGCGGCACTGGTGATGCTCGATGATGGCCAGCGCGCTAAAGGCAAACTCCAGACTATTTCCATAACCGGCGGACTGCTTCGCCTAGGCAAGTCTTTAGGGCAGGGCGATTTTGTCGAAATCGCTTTCCAAACTCAATCAGGTCCGGTACACGGCATGGCGGAGATGCTCTCCCCCATGTCTTCCAGTCGCGACGGCTATCTGCAACCGTTCCGTTTTGTGGCGCTGGAAGATGAGCACCATCGCGCACTCAGCATGACGGTGGAGGCAGTGAGCGATAAGAGCTTCCAGGGAATCCGCTCCAGCCAGTGGTCTTTACCGAAATCGATTTGATGCAGCTCTGAGGTAGAGTTTCAACCCGCTGAAAGGCGGCCGCAGGGAATTAGTTTGTAATCGCTCGCGGGCTATCGATTATTGGATCTCCACGGACATCACATTGCCCTCGCCATCGCCCACTTCCCGGTAATTAAGGGCAACCTTCTGATTCCTCCACTCACAAGAAAAATTGTCGCTACCTATGACGATGACGTTCTGGCTATTGGCCACTTTCATCTTCCAGGTCTTGCTATTTGCGATCACAGTCAGTAGCGCCGTGGGAGCAGCAGAACAGTCAACGCTCACCAGTTTACCCTTTAGGAACTTCGTTGGGTGAGGGTCCGGTGGAAGTGGCGTGTAGTCGTCATTCGAGCTGTTGTCCGGCGGCGCCGGCGCCGTCACGTGATCTGTGGATGCCACTTCCGTTAGTCCGGCTCCTGATGGCTTGGCCATAGCAGCCAGCACACTATTCATCTTCGTTATCTGCGCCATCGACGCTCGCGCTCTGGAAGCTACTTCTGGGTCTGTGCTGTTTTCCAGGCCATGCAGGATGCCAACTGCCTCGTTCACCTTTTTAACTGCTACATACATCTGCGACAAGTTAAAGAGATATTGTTCATTACGAGGGCTAAGCTGCGACGCCTTCTTCATGGATTCCAACGCCTCGTTGTACTCACCCGAGGACATTTGTGCGAATGCGAGGAGAGCGTAAGCATCAGCGAAGTCTGGATCCAAAGTAATTGAGGTCTGCAGTTGCTTCTTCATGGCAGCAAGCTTTTCTGGATCGCGCGCGAACGAGCCCTCTTGGTTTGCCAGCAGCGCCGAATAATAGTACACACGCGAATCTTTCGAGTCAGCCTTCACCGCCTTCTGAAAGTAATCGCCGGCACGCTGAAAATCCTGCTTCCGCAAGGATGCGTATCCCAGACCGCGCAGGGCGGCGCCGTTGTTGGGTTCCATCGCAAGCACCTGCTCAAATTCCTGTATCGCCTTGTCCTGATAATCCATTGAGTGCAGGTGGACATCGGCCATAACCGCCTTGGCGGTCGCCAGGTTAATCGGGCTAACGGTGTATCCGGTGGTTTCGATGCCCGGCGGCGTCGCAATAGTAAAATATCTCCACTGTCCGCGTGCTACGTAGTCGCGCAACGCTTTATCCAATTGCGGTGCACTTATTCCGAACGCCTTCTGAATGCCGTCCTCAACGCTGACCTTCCGATCTATCACTGCGTCAAAGAATGGAGCGACCTTCGGAACCTGGTTTGTGTCATACAGGTAATGAACGAGCAGCCACGATTCAGCATAGAACAACGAGCGCCGGTCGCCTTCGTTGTACGCCTGCGAATTATGCTGCACCCGAAACAAATCCGAAACTTTCATCAAGCTATATTGGTGGAGAATCTCC
>Ga0070717_10002165_pt1 | contig 13779 bp, 11 predicted proteins | sample LARL113metaG_FD_71366 | JGI IMG/M metagenome (GOLD analysis project Ga0070717, IMG submission 71366) | Corn, switchgrass and miscanthus rhizosphere microbial communities from Kellogg Biological Station, Michigan, USA - LAR L11-3 metaG | ecosystem: Host-associated > Plants > Roots > Rhizosphere ... | reverse complement strand
TCTAATCCACCATATACAAGCCCAGGACTTTGTCCAGTCGTAGGGCCGCGTTCGGCATCATAGGAGGGGGTTTGCGAAAAATAACCAAAGAGCTGTTTCTGCTGCTGTTCCTGGTACTCATCGCAGCCATGATCCACTTTTTGGTCGCTTCGCAGCGCATGGCTCTGGTGTTCTACTTCCTGCCTACCCTCTATTCTGCGTATTATTTCGGGCGGCGGCACGCCACCATGACCGCCTGTGCCAGCGTGGCTTTAGTCGTCGGGCTCACTATCCTGAATCCGGGCATGTTCAGTCACCATCGTGAACTGGTTCTTCCCATTGATACGCGCTGGATTGACTTAACCATCTGGGGTGGAGTTCTCGTCATCGCCGCCTATGCCATGGGCACCTTATATGAGCGGAATCAGAAGAGCCTGGTGGAGATGAAAGATGGATACGACGGGATGCTGGCAGTTCTCCAGCAGTTTCTGACGAATCAGAAATACAGCGAAGCCCACTCCTACCGTATTTCAATGTATGCGACACGAATCGCGGAATCTCTGGGACTCGATTCCGGCAGCACTGAAGACATCCGCACTGCGGCCCTCTTGCGCAATGTGAACGAGATGGGCATCAGCAATGAAATTCTCTACAAAGCGGCCAATCTTTCCGAAGAAGATGTTGAGAAGAGCATGCGCAAGCAGGACAGAACTAGCGCCAAAGCCAAGGCAATGGGCAGCACGTTGCGGCGTGCGATCCCCATCCTGGTAGCCGCGCAGCAGTTGAGCAAAACCGGCAGCAATCCTGCGGACGCGTCGATCGAAGTTCAGGTTCTCACGCTGGCGGAAAAGTTTGAATCGCTCGTCAGCGACACGCGAGGTGGGAAAATGTCGCCGGCGCAGGCGGTCGAGTCAATCGCAAAGGGATTCGGCTCGAAATACGATTCCATGATCGTCGATGCCTTCGTCAAGGCATTCGGTCAGCAGGCGGCTGGCGCGGGAGCATCGTAGCACTGGAAGCCTCCGTTGAGCCGAAATCAATCGGCCGCTGTCACAATCGCCCTCGTTTCCGCTGTCCCATTCCGCAACTCCTCCCACATCCGCAGCACCCGTTCCCGCAACTCCGCAGTAAGGCGATCGTAAGTCGCCTCAGACGCCTCTGCCTCGGCCGGAGGATAGATCGGATCGCCGAACTTCATCTTCAGAGGTGCGAATCCCTGGAACCGCTTGCCCCGCGGCCAAGCCTCATGAAATCCGTCAATCGCGATCGGCACGATTGGCGATTGCGTGTGGATGGAGAGAATTGCCGCGCCTTTCTTGAAGGTTTTGGGCTTTCCATCAATGCTGCGCTCTCCCTCAGGATAAAGAATCAGCACTCGCCCGTGCCGCAAGCCAAAGGCGCCAGCGCGCATTGCGGAAACGAGATTCGCATCCGGGTCGACAACCACCACTCGCAGCCAGCCAGCCAGCACGCGCATCAGCCCCGATCCAAAGATTTCGCTGGTGCCCACAGAGAAGGTGTTGCGGAAGACTTCCCAGGGCAGCAGGCTTCCCAGGATCACTGGATCGAGGAAACTCTGATGGTTTGAGCAAAGCATGACGGGACCGCGCTGCGGAATCCTTTCAAGTCCCGCGACCTGCAATTCAAAACGGTCCCGGGCAATCATCTGCGCCACGCGGCTCACCCCGTACCAAAAATGCTCAGCAATCGGCCGCGGATCAGCCAGTGCCAGCACGTCTTGATCACTAGGCTCTTCTTCCAATACCGCCTTCCAGCCGGCAAATTGCGTTCGCGGACCCACGCGCTTTCCACTTGCCGCACTTTCTCGAACGACGTCGACCAGTTCGCGAACGGAATAAATTTCCGAGATGTGCGATTCTTCAACATCGCCGCCTATTTCCTTCTCCAGTGCAACCAAAAGCTCGATCCGCTGCATGGAATCCAGGCCAAGATCGAGTTCCAGATTATCGGTGGGACGAATGTTGTCGGTCTTGTTCGTCGCCGCCTCTCGAATAACCTTCAGCGCGCGTTTGACATCGGCCTGTTCCAGCCACTGCTCCTCTTCGGCGCTGAGCGGCTTCTCGGCGGGGGTTTCCGCGTCGGCTGAGACCCCTTTCGCCTGATTTGCCCGTACCCGCTTCTCAATTTCGAATCGCTTCAGTTTTCGCGTGGTCGTGCGTGGCAAATCTTCCTGCCAGATTTCGTAACTCCCGACGCGCTTGGTGGAGGCCAACTGAGATGAAAGGCTCTCGATATCGAAGCGAATCACTTCCTTCGCATTCACGATTCTGCGCCGCTTCAGCAGCTCAAAGTTCGGCACAACCACGCCATGCAACCGCTCTGAACTGGGATCACCAGGCCTCGCCTCCAGCCCAAGCACGCAAATCTCCTTGATGTACGGAGACTTCAGATAATGAGCCTCAATCTCCTCGGGATAAACATTCTTCCCGTTGCTGAGTACGATCACCTCTTTCTTGCGGCCCGTAATGAACAGATTTCCGTGCGCATCGAAATAGCCGAGATCTCCCGTGAGCAGCCAGCCATCTTTCAGCACGGCAGACGTCGCGTCCCCACGATTCCAGTAGCCCTTCATCACGATGGCGCCGCGAATCGCGATCTCGCCCACGGCTGGGCCTTCCTCTTGCGGCTGTGGATCAACGCTCTTCGCTTCGACGCCGGGAAGGGGCGGCCCTACCGAGCCGATAACATTGTTCGTCGGCTTATTGGCGAACGCCGCGCCGGTCGTCTCGGTCAGGCCATAGGCCTGCAGCACGTCAATCCCGAGCGCATAAAAATCGCGCGCGATCTGGGGATCGAAACGCGAGCCTCCGGTGATCAAATACCGCATGCGCTGGCCGAACGTGGCATGCAGTTTGCCGAAGAAGGTCTGCCCGGCGTTGATGCCTACCGCACGCAGCGCACGATTCACGTTCATCAAGACTCTGAGCACCGATTGAGCTACTCTTCCGCGCTGCGAAACTTCTTTGAAGATCCGCTCATGAATCAAATAAAAAAACTGCGGCACCACGGCAAACGCTGTAGTCTCTCGTTCCTGCAAGGCACGCAGGAGTTCCGTAGTGTTCAGTGTTTCCAAATGAACCACTCGCGCACCCTTCACCAAAGGCAGAAGTAAGTTTGCCATCTGCGATAGCACGTGAAAGAGCGGCAGCACACCAAGCACGGCATCTTTCGGACCGATTTCTATCCATGCAAATACAGCTTTAATTTCGCCAAGCAGGTTGGCATGAGTCAGCATGACGCCCTTAGGGTCGGCAGTCGTGCCAGATGTATAGAGAAGGGCAGCGACGCTGTCCGTCGCCACGTTAGCGGGCTTAAACGATTGTGGCCCGGCCGCGAAAATAGAATCGAGATCAGCTCGTGTGGCGCGGGCGCCCTCGCCCGCGAAGCTGCTTGAATTCCCTGAAGGTTGAGTAACGACCACCTCGACCTTCAGGTCCGCGACTGCCTGTTGCGCAATCCCTACGTGCTTGAGATCGCAAAATAACAACTCGCTGCCACTATCCTTTAACAGCTTGGCAATCTGATCGGAGTGAAATGCAGTATCCAGCGGAACGGCCGTGCAACCAGCAGCGATGATTCCAAGGTATGTGGTTACCCAGCGCGGATGGTTGTCTGCGAGAATGGCAACCCGAGCACCTGGCTGCACGCCGTTCTCTGCGAGCCATCGCCCCACCGACTCAGCCATCCGCCGGGCTTCAGAATACGTATAAGTCTCTGTGCCATCGCGTCGCTGAATCTCCAAAGCGACGTTCTCTGGCCAGCGCTCGGCGCACTCGACGAATCGGTCATAGAAGGTGGGCATGTGCGGTGCCGAAAATATACATGAAAAGCTTGGAACCGCCGAGTAGCCGAGGCTGCCGTGACACACAGTGAAGTGTGCAGGGAGGCGGCGTCCAGCGACTTACACCCGCAGCTCGCATCTAATATGCTAGGCTTCTAAAAGCCGCGGGCGAAGTGTGCCTGCCAAGGACCTCAGATTTGATTCAGTCACTTGCAGCCAAGATTTTCGGCACCAGAAACGAGCGCGAAATCAAGCGTCTAATGCCTCGTGTCGAGGCCATGAACGCGCTCGAGCCTGAGATGCAGAAGCTCTCAGACGAGCATTTGCGCGCCAAGACCGACGAATTCCGCCGCCACGTCCAGCAACGCCTCAGCGCGATTCCTGACGAGCCGGACGCCGATCCGGATCGCATCAAGCAACTCGAAGAAGAGCGCAGCAAGGTGCTGAACGAAGCCCTGGACGAAATCCTTGTCGAGGCTTTCGCTGTCGTCCGCGAGGCCGGCCGCCGCATGCTTAACATGCGCCATTTCGATGTGCAACTCATCGGTGGCATGGTGCTGCACGAAGGCAAGATCTCCGAGATGAAAACCGGCGAGGGAAAGACGCTTGTTGCAACTCTTCCCGTTTACCTCAATGCGCTGAGCGGACGCGGCGTACACGTTGTCACGGTCAATGACTACCTCGCCAAACGCGACTCCGAATGGATGGGCAAGCTTTACCGTTTTCTCGGTCTAACGGTCGGCGTGATCGTCCATGATCTCGATGACGAGGAACGCCGTGAAGCCTATGCCGCCGACGTGACCTACGGTACCAACAACGAGTTTGGCTTCGACTACCTGCGCGACAACATGAAGTTCGATATGAAAGATTGCGTGCAGCGCGGCCACAACTTCGCGATCGTCGACGAAGTCGATTCAATCCTCATCGATGAAGCCCGCACTCCGCTGATTATCTCCGGCGCCAGCGAAGAATCGACTGACAAGTATTACAAAGTCAATCGCATCGTTCCCAAGCTCGCAAAAGGCGAAGAAAAAGATACTGCTCCCGGCGAGCCGAAGATACTCACCGGCGATTTCGTGGTTGACGAAAAGCATCGCAACATCACAGTTACCGACGAAGGATGGGAAAAAGTCGAAGGCCTTCTCGGCATCGGGAACATTGCCGATCCGGAGAATTGGGATCTCAAGCACCACGTCGAAACCGCGGTGAAGGCGCATGCGCTCTATCGCCGTGATGTGGAATATGTGGTGAAAGACGGCGAGGTAATCATTGTCGATGAGTTCACTGGGCGTCTGATGCCCGGTCGCCGCTGGTCCGATGGCCTGCACCAGGCCGTAGAAGCCAAAGAGGGCGTCAAAATTGAGCGCGAAAATCAGACGCTTGCGACCATCACCTTTCAGAATTATTTCCGCATGTATAAGAAACTTGCTGGCATGACCGGGACCGCGGAAACCGAAGCGCCCGAGTTCGAAAAGATTTACCGGCTGGAAGTTCTCGTTATTCCTACGAACCGGACTCTCTTGAGAAAAGAAAATCCGGATATCGTTTACCGCACGGAAAAAGAGAAATATTTTGCCGCGTCGGACGAAATCCAGAAACTGAACCAAACCGGGCAGCCCGTATTGGTGGGCACGACCTCAATCGAAAAATCCGAGCGCCTTTCCGAGCTGCTCAAGAAAAAAGGCGTGAAACACTGGGTTCTAAACGCCAAGCAGCACGAGCGCGAAGCCGAAATCGTTGCCCAGGCCGGACGCAAAGCCGCCGTCACGATTGCCACCAACATGGCGGGCCGCGGCACCGACATCCTGCTCGGCGGCAACCCTGAATTCATGGCCAAGCAGGAGTGCGTCAAGAAGGGAATTGCCCAGCCGATTCGCGCCGCGCAAGGCAAAATCGAAGGTCCCCAGGAGGATGGCAAGACTACAGTCTGGTATTACGCTGGCAACGAATACGTCGTCCCAACGGATCAGTGGAACGAGATTTTCAACCGCTACAAAGCCCAGACTGATAGAGAGCACGATGAAGTCACCGCCACGGGTGGGCTTTTCATCCTTGGCACCGAGCGCCACGAAGCCCGGCGTATTGACAATCAGCTCCGGGGACGCGCAGGCCGCCAGGGCGATCCCGGCGCCTCCCGCTTCTATCTCTCGCTCGAAGATGACCTCATGCGCATCTTCGCCAAGGAGTGGGTCTCAACCCTGCTCCAGAAACTGGGCATGGAAGAAGGTATCCCGATCGAGTCGCGCCTGATCACCCGCCGAATCGAGAAAGCGCAGGAAGCCGTCGAAGCGCAGAACTTCGAAGCTCGCAAGCATTTGCTCGAGTACGACGACGTAATGAATAAGCAGCGCGAGGCAGTTTATGGCCTTCGCCGGCAGTTGCTCGAAGGCGTGGATCAGAAGGAACTCATCCTCGAAGACTACGTTTCCGGTATTCTCGGTGATCTGCTCGAACAGCACTGCCCGCCCAAGGTTCATCCCGAAGACTGGGATCTGAAGGGCCTGAAGGATGCGATCTTCACTCGCTTCGGCGTGGACATACTGGCCGAAGGCATTAAGCCTGAGACGTTGAATCGGCAGGAACTCGGCGATGCCATTTTTGAAAGGCTCAAAGAGCGTTACGACGCAAAAGAAAAGCTGATTGGGCCGGATGCCATGCGCTACCACGAGCGCATGATCATGCTCAGCGTGCTCGACGCGCAATGGAAAGATCACCTCCTCGGTATGGATCATCTGAAGGAAGGAATCGGACTCCGCGGCTATGGCCAGCACGATCCGCTAGTTGAGTACAAGCGCGAATCTTTCGACATGTTCGAAGCCATGATGCAGCGCTTTCAGGAAGAGACGGTTCGCTATCTCTACCTGATGCAGATTCTCGAGCGGCCGGTTGACCCAGGTACGATGGGCCGGCCCAGCATCGGCCCCGAAGGCCAGGGTGGACCGGAAGCTGGTGTTCCCGTTCTTAGGTCAGGAGGTGGTACCGACGGCAACGGACGCCGGCCGCCGCGTAACATTGCAACATCTGTAGATGATCTTGAGGAAGCCTTCCAGCGCAAAAAGCGCCGCGAGCTGGAGCAAGCCCGCATGGCGGGTTCTGGCGACTTGCAACCCGTGCAGCAAGTTGTTCGTGGCGCCGCGAAAATTGGGCGCAACGATCCTTGTCCCTGCGGCTCCGGCAAGAAATACAAGAAGTGCTGCGGCGCCAACGCCTAAAAAATTCGGATGTGCGCTCGTTCGGGGTTTGCTCAGGCGGGCTTCCGCCGATGCCATCACGTCAAAGCCGCATCGGTGATCTTATCCTTTGCAACTAACTAGGTGGATGTCTCCTGATACGAGATCATAAGTTTTTGATTGTGTCCTGAGGATTCTATGATTGCCCTGCGTTTGGTTCGCCTCATTGAACGCCATGCCGATAAACTGGCGGAAGAATTGATCGAAAAATTGCGCGCCTCGGCCGACACCAGCGTTATGAAGAAAGTCCCCAAGGCAGAACTGCGCACTCGCATCCACGAAATACTTGAGCATCTGGGCGAGTGGGTGCTCACGAAGACTGGCAGCGATATTGAAATGCGTTACCGCGATCTCGGCACACGCCGTGCTGCTCAGGCTGTTTCTCTCGCCGACTCTTGCTGGGCCATTGTGCTGACCAAAGAACATCTATGGGAATTTCTGCAGCGGCAAGGATTCTTGCGCAGCCCAGTAGAGATCTATGGCGAGTTGGAACTGCTTCGATTGCTGGACCAGTTTTTCGATCGCGCTCTTTGTTATGCCGCGGAAGGATACGAACAGCACGCTCGCCTCCCAGGCCCAGAGACTCACGCACATCAACACGCTGAAATGGCTCACTAACGCGGCTTGCTGACCACGAACGATTTCACCACAATATTGTTCGGCTGCACGCCAACCGGAATCATGGTGAGCAAGGAATATTCGCTACGCTCAAGCTTTGTCGGCTTGCGTTTTTGAATAACGGTGAGGTCCCCTGATCCCGAATCCAGCACTAATAGATAATTTTCGCTTTTCGAAAGAGCTAGACCATCCGGATGACTGCCGACCGGCAGTGATGCAATGACCTTGCCGTTATCGATGTCATAAACGGCCACGCTGTTTGAGCCGAAGTTGCTCACGTACAGCCGCGAGTTGTCGGAAGTCACAATCCCACGCGCCGGCCGCGTGCCGATCAGATAGCTTCCATTCACTTCATTCGTTGTTGTCTCCACGATCGAAACACTGTTCGAATCAAAGTTGCTGACGATTAACTCACCGCCATCCGGCTTCAACGCCAAATTCACCGGCGTTCTGCCTACGTCGAGGAACGACAGCAGCTTGCCGGCCTTTAAATCAACAGAAGCCACCTGACCTGAGCCACTGCAAGCAACAAACGCTTTTGAGTTGTCTGGCAAGATGGCGATGTCTTCCGGCTGTTGGCAAACCGGGACAGTACCCTGTACGGTCATGGTGGCAGCATCAATCAAAGAGAGTGTGCCGTCGCCGCGATTGCTGACCACCACCGTTGCTCCATCAGGCGAGACTCTCGCCAGCCCTGGGGAAATTCCAACGCGTACATTGCCGAGCACAGCACGTCGATCGAGATCGATCACGGAGACGTTGTTCGATCCAGAGTTCGCGACATAGGCCCTCTTACCATTGGTCGAAACATCGATGAAATATGGCTTGCCGTGGACACCGATGGTCGCAACGGCTGCGTTGCGCTCGGCGTCGATCACGCTGACATTGTTCGATGCTGTGTTGACCACATAAATCTCATTCTTTTGGTTATTCGCAGTGATTCCCGTTGGCTCGTTGCCGACTTTAAGCGTCCTCACCGGCTCAAAGGTCCGCAGGTCGATCACACTGACCGTATTGCTCTTCCCATTTGTGATATAGGCGTACTCACGATAGGAGGGCCCATAGTTGGGCAGTTCGCGTTGATGAAAGTACCACCAACCGAGAGCAGCACCGATGGGCACCGCAAGAACTGTTAGGAGGATCTTTCTCAAAGCGAGCGCTATTCCTGCGAAACAGGAAAGCTTATCAGACGAGGGATTTGATCAGTAGAGACGAAACTGTACTCCACCTGAAGACGGACCGCGACGGGTTCGCCATCCTTGGTCGCGGGTTCGAACCTCCAGGAGCGCACGGCCTCCACGGCTTTGTTGTCCAAGTCCGGATCTAGTTTCTTGGTCACTGTGACATCCCGCGGCTTGCCTTCTGCTGTCAGAACTAACGCAACCAATACGGTCCCTTGGAGTTTCTTCTTGCGAGCTCGGTCAGTGTATTCCGGGTTGGGGGTATAAATGGGATGAGGCGCCGTAACGCCATGGCCGACTTGATACACGGTTTCATCTTGCCGGATTGACTGACCGGGCTCCCCCTTGTCGGAATTGTTGTCTGTTTCGGACTCTGATGGTGAGGCTTGAGCGCTACCCTCGTCGGAACTAGGCTGCGATCGCTTATTGTCAGAAGGCGATTGTGATTCGCCGCCCCCAACGCTTGGGTTCTGTGTACCCGGTGCGGAAGAAGGCTGGGTTTCGCTAATTTGGGCACCGCCTTCAAATTGCGTGTTCTTGCTGGGATTGTAGTAGAAGTGAAAACGCAATTTGAGGTATTGCCCCGTGAATTCGTTCGGCAACGGCGCGAATGGATCAGAGGCTGTGATCCCCGCCCAGGCGGCGCGCTCGAGCGCGACATCGCCCGAAGTGCTGGAGAGCGTCATCCCTTTGACCCGGCCATCGCGGAGGATGATGAATTCGATAGAAACTTTGCCCTGCTTCCCCATCATCGCGGACTGCGGAATCAACCGATACCAATTCTTGCGGACGGCAGCCTTAAGATCTTTTAGATATGGGCCGAAATCCACGCCCAACGTGTCGGTCAGGACCTCAACGTCGCCTCCACGCTGAGTTCCCACTGCTCCCCGGGGGGGCAGCCTGAAGCGACCTACCTGGACTGAGCGTCGAAGAAGGTTGTTGTGCAGTTTGCGCGGCAAGGAATATAGCTGGCCCCGAAATAGCCGTTGCGATTAGGAGATGATTCCACTTCATGGGCCAACGTTTAATCACTGCGCTCTCCGGCGAGAGAGTTCGGAAAACAGGACCTGTTACTTGCTTAGCGCCGCCTCACGAGCACCAATTGCAGCCAGCGTTCTTCCCACCACCGGCGCGATCTGCCGCACCTGCGCCATCAGCTCAACAAACTGATCAGGATAAAGTGACTGCATGCCATCCGAGAGCGCCTTATCCGGCTCAGGGTGGACTTCTACCATCAGTCCATCAGCACCAACCGCAATTGCGGCGCGCGAGAGCGGAGTCACTTTATTTCGCTTCCCGGTTGCGTGGCTGGGATCGACTACGATTGGCAAGTGGCTCAAGCGCTGCACGGCCGGAACAACGCTCAAGTCCAGAGTATTGCGTGTGTGATCCGCAAATGTCCGCACCCCGCGCTCGCACAGAATCACGTTGTAATTACCTTCGCTCATTACATATTCGCCGGCCATCAAAAATTCCTCGAGCGTCGCTGACATTCCGCGCTTTACCATGACGGGTTTTCTGCACCGTCCGGCGCGCTTTAGCAGGGAAAAATTCTGCATGTTGCGGGTACCGATCTGAACGACGTCGGCATATTGCTCAACCAGCTCCAATGACTCGTTATCGATCGCTTCCGTAACAATCTTCATACCGAATTTTTCCCGCACTTCGGCCATGATCTGAAGACCCTCTTCGCCGAGGCCCTGAAACGAATATGGGGAGGTGCGCGGCTTGTAGGCGCCGCCACGGAAAAATTGAGCTCCGGCCCGAGAAACACGCTCGGCTGCGGCAAACGCCTGCTCGCGGCTCTCAATGGCGCAGGGCCCGGCAATGATCGCCAGCCCCGGCCCGCCAATCGCCGCATCCGTGCCAGGAAACGTAATGACCGTGTTCTCTTCTTTAAAGTCGCGGCTGACCAACTTGTAGGGCTTGCTGACCCGAATCAGCTCCTGCACGCCTGCCATTTCTTCCAGCGTGCCGGCCTCGACTTCGCCCCTGTTTCCAGTAACGCAAACTGCGGTACGCTGCGCACCCGGCATGGGATGAGCGCGATATCCCAGGGATTCAATCTTGCGGCAAACGGCGCGCACCTGCTCTTCCGTGGCGTGCGCTTGCATGACAACTAACATGACCCCACCTCTTGAAAGGCTTAAGTTTATCGTTAGTGGTCAGCGGCAGCAAACTCGACCAAATCCAGTAATGATGCAGTTTGAGTTCCGCAGTTTCTCGCGGGATGGACGTCATCCCAGGCGTAGCCCGTTCTTCGGCCGGGGTGGGCTCTGGAAAAATGCGACTGGTGAAGCTCCACGCGAGACCCCTCCCCCAGCCGAACTGCGCCGGGGTTCGGGATGACGGCTCAGGGAGACAGTCGAAATGATCCAAACTGCATCAATACCCCAAAATCGGGCGAAGCACGTAGTGAAAGGCCTGGGCTAATGTCCTGCCGCGAATACGGTGTTAACGGGATAGAGCCCGCTTCGCCACTTGGCCGAAACTGAGGACAGAAGTCTCGGAGAATTTGTATGGCAAAAAGATGGCTCACAAGTTGGCTGTTCGTTCTATTCGCAATCGGCTGTGCGGTTGGGCAATCCGATCTGGCCGCAAAGGCCGTCCCCGATCAAAATAATGGCAAAGATTATGCAGGCCGTCCTGTGGAGAATGCGCCCGTTCTACAATCGCCCGTGCTTAATCCAGCGCAGAAGCAGATGGTCGAGCAGAGTGTTCGTGACATTCACTTCGCCTTCGATCGTTCTGATATCACCCCGGAGCAGAAAGCCGTGCTCCAGGCTGATGCCGAGTGGCTGAAAGCGCATCCCAATAATTTCATCGTAATCGAGGGCGATGCCGATGCGCGCGGAGGCATCACATACAACGTCGCGCTCTCAGATCGGCGCGCGATAGCCGCTCGCGATGCTCTGCTCGCCATGGGAGTTCCCGCAAGCCAAATCGTATTTGCCGAAGGATGGGGCAAGCTATACCCGATCTGCAACCAGTCCGATGAGGCATGCTGGCAGCAGAATCGAAGAGCGCATATCTCCCTCTGGTGAAGCGCTGCGGCAGGCGGGCATTTACACTTGTAATCATTGTGCCCAGCTCCATCGCCAGCGAACAAGACATTCTCAAACTCCCTCGGCCGAAGAGGCCGCCGCACCGGACCTCCCGTCGTATCGGCATTCACACCTCCATCGCCGGAGGGATACAGAACGCAGCCGAATGTGCGTACCGCCTAGGCTGCAGTACATTTCAGATTTTTTCTTCCAGCCCACGTCAGTGGGTGCCTTACGACTTAAGCCGCCCGCAATGCGCCGAGATGCGCAGCCTGCGAGAGAAATATGACCTGAAACCGCTCGTGATTCATACGAATTACTTGATCAATTTGGCGAGCGCGAACAGACTGTTCCTGAAGAAATCAGTCGAGGCGTTTCGCAGTGAGGTGGAGCGGGCGCTGGATCTCTGTGCTGACTACCTCGTACTGCATCCCGGGTCTTTTCGTGGCGCCAACCGGGAAGAGGGCCTGCTGCGCACATCAGCCGCAATCGCTGCCGCGACCCGAGGACTCGACCTCGCAAAAGGAAATCTCACCATCCTGATCGAGAACACGGCATGCGCAGAATACTCGCTCGGTGGCAGCTTCGAGCAAGTAGCCGAAGTGCTCGCTCGCCTGCGTGGCCTCGTTCCCATTGCCGCCTGCATCGATACTTGCCACACCCACGTCGCCGGATATGACATCGTGAGCGAGGTAGGAATGCGCGAGACTTTTGCGCGATTGGATGCGACGATTGGATTGAGAAATGTTCCTGTATGGCACTGCAACGACGCCAAAGCGGTGCGCGGCTCAAAGCTCGATCGCCATCAGCATATCGGGAAGGGAAGCATTGGGCCCGAGCCATTCCGTCGTCTGCTGAACGACCCAGGTTTGGCGCACGCCGCCTTCATCGCCGAAACCCCGATTGACGAGCCAGGAGACGACCGCAGAAATGTCGCCGCATTGAAAAAGCTGGTCGCGCCCTCTACTTAAATTTTTTCAGACTCGCGTAGCGAGCCGCCGACTATTTCCGCAAAGCTCCGCCAGAACAGCAAACCACAATGAGGACTTTTCTGAAACTGAACTATACTCTGCACCAAGGATGGTCCTGCTTTTGATGCGTGTATTGTTCTTTAGCTCCCACTTCACAGCAAAGTTCTTTTGGTCGCACATCTCCGCATTCTTAATTGTGAAAGGCGCGGGAATCCCAGTGCCACATGATTACGATTCCTTGTCGCGAATCATCGATCATCCTGTGGCTTGGCTGCTTACGCGGCCGCTTTTCTGGGCGGTGATGGGGATTATTTTCGGTCCCTATGGCTTCTTTCTCGGGTGGCGGGCGCTGAAGATCAAGCGGCTAATTCGGAACATTCCTCGGTCGACCATCCGGGCAGCGGCACTCGGCCCGGTAGAAATTGTGGGTAAGGCGTCCGGGCCCTACACGCTGGTTTCACCCATCGCCAATAACGAATGCTTGTACTATCGGCTCGTGGTTCTTGTAGGTGAGCGAGGAGCGCACAAAGTCGTGGATGAGATGTGCGCGCCGTATTCATCGACGATCGTACCGGCAAAGTCATGATGGATCCTCGTGGAGCGGAGCTCGAAATTGATCCTTACGAAGGCACTCACTCTGACTATCTGGGTCACATTGCTGCCCGGCATGGATTTTCTAAGGGCGATGTGGTATCAGCGCAGGAATTTTGTATCCGGGCGGATGACACCATTTTTGTTCTCGGCACGCTGCGCGAGAACCCCTGGGCAGGCAAGAATGCGGATGTACATGCGACCACGCTAAGTCGCATAGGCCCAGGATTCGTCAGCGAAGGCGAAGCGCGCGCTGAGCAGCGCGTTGTTCAGGAGGGTTGAAGTCCCTCTGGCGCTCAAATGAGGGGCGCCATATCCAAGAGAGCGGGGTTCGTAGCCTCGCTGGCCGGAGAAAGCGGAAGG
>Ga0070717_10002164_pt1 | contig 13780 bp, 10 predicted proteins | sample LARL113metaG_FD_71366 | JGI IMG/M metagenome (GOLD analysis project Ga0070717, IMG submission 71366) | Corn, switchgrass and miscanthus rhizosphere microbial communities from Kellogg Biological Station, Michigan, USA - LAR L11-3 metaG | ecosystem: Host-associated > Plants > Roots > Rhizosphere ... | reverse complement strand
CCCGGCCTCATTAACTGCCACACTCATCTTGCTGACGGAAAATACGGCGAAGGCGATCCGCTGTTCCAGCTCAAGAAGTCGGCATCGCAGTCGGTGCTGGAGTCGATTGCGAACGCCCGAGCGACGCTGGAATCAGGTTTCACCGCAGTTCGTGACGTCGGCGTTTATCGCGCGTTGAACGACGTCGCGCTGCGTGACGCTATCAACAATGGTTACATCATCGGGCCGAGGATGTTCGTGGCCGGGGCTTACATAACGATTACCGGCGGCGCCGGTGCGATGACGGGATTGGCCCCCGACATTCAGTTGCCCTGGGATTTCCACTACGGTGAGGCCAACAGTCCCTGGGAAGTGCGGCAGAAGGTGCGACTCCTCGCGCACAACGGAGCCGACCACATCAAAGTGTTATCGACCGGGGCCGTATTAACCCACGGTAGCAATCCGAAATCTCAGGAGTTCACGCCTGAGGAATTGCAGGCTGCCGTGGACGAAGCCAGCCACTTTGGTTTGCGAGTTGCGGCTCATGCTCACGTACCCGAGGGAATCAAGAATGCGATCCGCGCCGGTGTGGCCTCAGTCGAGCACGCGACGCTTATCGACGATGAAGGCATAGCACTCGCGAAGCAGCACGGGACCTATTTGGTAATGGACATCTATGACGACGAATGCATTCAGGAACAAGGAAGGAAAGGAAGCATGCCCGCCGACTTCCTGGAGCATGATCGCAATCTCGGCGAAGCCCAGCGGCAGAACTTCACGAAAGCGCTCAAGGCTGGCGTGAAGCTGGCGTTTGGCACAGATGCCGGTGTTTGCCCATATGGCATCGATGCCAGGCAGTTCGCTTACATGGTCAAGTACGGAATGACTCCCATGCAGGCGATCCAATCTGCGACTTCTTCGGCCGCCGATCTGATCGGACGCAGCAGCGAATTCGGATCAATCAAGCCGGGAAAATACGCCGATGTGATCGCGGTCGCGGGCGATCCACTGCAAGACGTGAGCCTGCTGGAGAATGTACAGTTTGTGATGAAGGATGGAAAGACCTATAAGCAGAAGTAAACTGCCGCGCTCAAAGCGTGCTTCCGATTCTCGACGCCGGAGTGAGGCGGAATTATCCTGCGGCTGCTCCTCTCGCCTCCATCCAGTTCTGCAAGATTAGCACCGCGGCCATGCGATCGACAGCTGCTCCTCGCTTCTTGATCGACAACTCCGCCTCACGCAGAATGCGGTTCGCCTGGCTTGACGTCAGCCGCTCGTCCCAAAGATGAACAGGCAAGCCGAACTTCTTCCTGAGCTCCTCCGCAAAAAGCTGCATTTTCTCGGACTGAATTCCTTCAGCTCCACTGAGTCGCAAGGGGTAGCCGACCACGATTTCGGCCACTGAATAATTCCTCACCAGATTCGCAAGTTGCTCAAAGTCGTATCGCTTGTTCTTGCGGCGAATGGTGTCCAGGCCCTGTGCCGTAATCCCCAAAGGATCAGAAATCGCGATGCCGATGGTCCTGGAACCGACATCTAAGCCCAAGACTCTGGGCCGAGGCGCGAGATCGGACCCGCTAACCGAGTGCATCTGGCGATTATATGGCGCATTCCAGCAAAGCTACGGTGGAGCAGCGGACAACTTATGCTTGCAGTTCGCTGGCTTCAGGGAATTTCAGATTGGTCTTGGAGAGGGTTTCGCTGAGCAGGTCTTCAATGTGGGATTCTTCACAGTTACGCGCCATGGCAAGTTCGCTGACCAACAAGTAACGGGCCCGCTCGAGCATTTTCTTCTCACGGAATGAAAGACTCTTCGATTCCCTGAGCACCAGAAGATTTTTCAACACAGCCGCGACTTCCAGCAGCGAACCAGTCCGCATACGGTCGGAGTTCTCTTTGAACCGGTCTTTCCAATCAGCGGCGTTGGCGCTTTCTCCATCAGAGAGGAACTCTAGAATCTTGTGTATTTCGCCGTTCTTGACCACCCGTCGCAGGCCCACAACTCCCACGCTGTGGAAGGGCACAGTTACTTTCAAATTGCTGGATTTGATGTTGAGGAGGTAATACTTCTCAATGTTGCTACCCAGAGTGCGGCTTCCAATCTGCTCTACAACTCCGACGCCATGGTTGGGATAGACGACCCGGTCGCCAATGTGGAAATCACCGTTACTACTCATAACTGGGAGCGGCCTTCGAACAGCAGACCTTAATTGTACCCCACCAAGGGCTGTACCCACAATTTATTAAGTCGTCCGAGCTGTATTTTCAATGATTTACAGCCATCCCGCGCAGTTAATGCGAAATTCCCGCCTTTCTTAGCGCCGTACCCATCAACAAACATCCTCCACCCGAAAGAGTTTATAATCTCGCCAGCATGACGGAGCAGATCAAGCGCAAATTGCAAGATGAAATCAACACGCTCGAGCACGAGCTGGTTCACGAGCTCCCTAAAGAAATTAAGAAGGCCGCCGCTCTGGGCGACCTAAGCGAAAACGCCGAGTACCACATGGCCAAACAGCGCCAGGAGTTTGTCAAAGCGCGGGTGCGCCAGCTGGGAAAGCGCCTCGCCGAGCTTTCCATGGTGAACATGAACAACATTCCCAAGGACAGGATCGGCCTGGGCTCGACGGTAAAGGTCTACGACACTACGAAGAACGAGGAAGTCGAGTACAACCTGGTCACCAGTGAAGAATCGGACGTAGGCGCGGGCAAGATTTCGACCACATCTCCAATCGGGCGCGCTTTACTGAATAAGAAAGTCGGCGACACCGCGGTTGTGGTCACGCCCAACGGAAAACGTGAAATGGAAGTGCTAAGCCTGATGACAATCCACGACGGGGCCCCCGCAGAATAGAAGGCTCCTGGGTGACACGCCTTGCATTTCAGACTTGCTGACACATCAACATGACTTGGACAAGCGCTTTCGGGAGGGGCTGTGCCGTCCTATTGAGGACGATTGTCCGCTGGCTGGCTCTGACCCGCATCAATCCCAACGTGCTCACGTTCATGGGGCTGGTAGTGAATGCGTGGGCGGCATTTTTCTTCGGATACGCCACTGCACAGAACCAGCAGCGCATGTTCTTCTACGCCGGACTGATCATCATTGGTTCCGGGTTCTTTGATCTGGTCGACGGCGAGGTGGCGCGGGCGCAAAACCGGGTTACTCGATTTGGGGCTTTCTTCGATTCGGTGGTAGACCGCTATAGCGATGCCTCCCAGTTTTTTGGCCTCCTGGTCTTCTACGCTCGCGGGGGACGTTTTTTCTACATTGTCCTGACCGCCTACGTGATCGTGAGCGCAATCATGGTCAGCTACAGCCGCGCTCGGGCAGAATCTCTTATCGGGTCGTGCCGCGTGGGATTTATGGAACGTCCTGAACGTCTCGTGCTGGTCATCATTGGAGCCCTTTTCAATCGGATGGCGCCCGTTCTCTGGGTCATTGCCGTCCTCTCGACTATTACTGTCATTCACCGAATCCAGTACACCTGGGCGCGCACCAACGGCCCCGAAGCCATAAAGGGTGGGCAAGCAGCCTGAGCCGGTGGGCCATTTGCGTCTCTGGGCCTTCGCCGCCCGCTGGTAGAATCATTCGTTTGCCTCGAATCATCGATACTCAGTAGAGGAGCACGATCTTGCCTGAAACGATCTATGACATTGCAATTATCGGAAGCGGCCCGGCTGGCTACACTGCCGCAATCCGCGCCGGGCAGTACGGCCTGAAGACCGCGCTGATCGAGAAAGACCCCTACCTCGGAGGAACCTGCCTGCACGTGGGCTGCATTCCAACCAAAGCCTTGTTGTTCAATGCCGAAATCTGGGACCACTTGAAAGACGCAAAGGAATTCGGAATTGAAGGTGTGGGCACGCGCAAGCTGAATTGGAACGCAGTGCAGGAAAGAAAAACGAAGATCGTTGATAAGCATGCCAAGGGATTGCAATTCCTGATGCGCAAGAACAAAGTGGAAACAATTAAGGGATACGGCAAGCTCACAGGTCCCGCACGAAACGGTGTGCACACCGTTGATTTGAAGGATGGCGCAAAGAGCAGCCAGATACAGGCGAGGAACGTCATCCTGGCGACCGGATCAGAGGCGCGCATGTTGCCGGGGCTCGAACCAGGCGATCGGGTTCTGACCAACATTGAAATTCTTGAGCTGGGCAATGTGCCGAAGTCTCTGGTCATCGTCGGAGCAGGAGCGGTAGGAGTGGAGTTCGCTTCGATTTTCCGATCGTTTGATTGCGAAGTGACCATTCTTGAAATGTTGCCGCGACTCGTCCCGTTGGAAGATGAAGAGGTCTCCAAAGAACTTGCGCGGGTCTATCGCAAGCGCGGAATCAATTTCCATGGCAGCGCCAAAGTCGAAAAGGTTGAGAAGGGAAAATCCGGGATCACGGTTACATTCAGCGCCGATGGCAAGCAGCAGAAGCTCGAGGCGGAAAGAATTCTGATTGCGGTCGGGCGCAAGCCGATGACCGACTGTATTGGCCTGGAGAAGACACAAGTCCAAACCGAACGTGGTTTCGTCAAGACAAACGAGTGGATGCAAACGGCTGAGCCTAGCATTTACGCCATCGGCGACATTGTTCTTGGGACACCCCAACTCGCGCACGTTGGCGGAATGGAAGGCATTGTGGCGGTCTCACAAATTGCCGGAAAAGAAGATAGGCCGATCAATCCGCTGCGAATTCCCAACGTGACCTATTGCCATCCGGAGATTGGCAGCGTGGGTTTGACCGAGGCAAAGGCGCGCGAGGCGGGCCACAACGTCAAAATCGGCAAGTTTCCTTTTACCGCTAATTCCCGTGCGTCGATTGTTGGGGAGCATGAAGGCTTCATCAAAATTGTTTCCGACGCCAAGTACGGGGAGATTCTCGGAGTTCACATCATTGGTCCGCAAGCGACGGAACTGATTGCGGAGGCTGTGACTGCGATGGAACTGGAAGCCACAGTCGAGGACCTGATGTGGACAATTCACGCGCATCCTACATTGGCTGAAGCCATGCTCGATGCTTCGAATAGCGTGTATGGGCTGGCGATCAACGCTTAAAGCGATCGGGAAATTGTGTAATTGTGTAATTTTCTGAAGAATGGCGGGGTCGAGTGTGTCTCCGCAAGGAAATTGCTCAATTACCAAATTTCCCATTACCAAATGATTTCCGTTCTCCAACTCGGCATTGTCGATTACGCCACCGCTCTTCGCCTGCAAGAAACACTGGTGTCTCTGCGCAAGCAAGGCGGTGTTCCAGATGTGCTTTTGCTGCTAGAACATCCTCCAGTGATTACCTTGGGCCGCAACGCAAAAGCTAAGAACATTGTTGCTTCCCCGGAAGTGTTGGCGCAACGCGGTGTCGAAGTCTTCGAGTGTGACCGCGGCGGCGATGTCACGTTTCACGGGCCGGGGCAACTAGTCGCGTATCCGATTTTTGATTTGCGCGGTTTTCCCTCAGAGAGCGGAAATCGCAAGACGCTTGGCGCCATTGAATTTGTCCGCCGGCTCGAGGAAATTTTAATCCGCACCTGCGCTGACTTCGGCATTGCGTCAAAACGGATCTCGGGATTAACTGGCGTATGGACTGAGCCCGACGCCGGGGCAAATAGCGAATCCGCGGCGGCGAACAGAGAATCCAAGATCGCCGCTCTGGGTGTTCACATTTCGGGTGGAGTCTCTTCCCACGGAATCGCTCTCAACGTGAACACTGATCTCAGCTTTTTCGATTTGATCATCCCCTGCGGAATTGCTTCCAAACCTGTTACCTCAATGTCTAGCGAACTCGGGCATCCGGTCGCACTGCAGGAAGTTGCGCACTCGCTCTCGCGGAATTTCGGAAGCGTCTTTAACAGCCAGGTCCTCTGGCTGGATACGCTCGACGATTTGCTCGGTACAAAAACTGGCGTTCCCTTGACCTTGCCGGATGACCTGCGGAAGATTCATCCTGATGACGGCTCGACCTGGGCGTGACGACCTGGACCGTTCATGCGCCGCAAGCATGATTTAATAAATCTATGACATCGCCGGTAGTTGTTCCTCCTCTTGCTGGGCGTGTGCTGGGATTGGGAAGCAATGATTTTGTAATTGCGGAGTGGCAGGACGAAGGCGCTCCGCCCGGGCCGCCGCGCTTGATCGCGCCATTGCACCTTCATCACAGCGACGACGAAGCCTGGTATGTGCTGGAAGGAACGCTTGGCGTGAAAATGGGCGAAAGCGAGCTAGAGTTGCGCCCAGGAAGCGGCCTGCTGGTACCGCACGGAACGGCTCACACCTACTGGAATGCGCGACCGGAGCGCGTTCGCTACCTGCTCATCATGACTCCGAACATCTACCGGCTCATCCAGGAAATTCACGCCACCCAGGACCGAACGCCGGCGCATCTGCGCGCGTTATTCGAGAGATTCGATTCCGAACTGCTGGCCTGAGCCGAGCGCCTGAGTTTTGGCCGAAAGGGATTTTCGGTAGTAGGATTACTTGTCGGCCATGAAGAATTCCGCGAAAAAAACCAAGCCAACAGGGAAAAACTCCAGCCATTCCAGGAACGGCGCCGGTCGCAGAACTAGTGTAGCTCTGCCCCAGCAACGCACCTACGACATCCCCGACTACCGTCTGGAGAAACCCAGTTTCACCGTCCGACAAACCCGCAAGGGCGAAGATTGCTGTTACGAAGTCTCCGGCGACCTGAACGCTCCCGTCCCTCCCATCCGCGATTCGAAGTATCTCGACAAGCGGCAGTGCATCGAGATCTATCGCTGGATGGTGCTCAACCGCAAGATGGAGCAGGCGCTGGAGAATCTTTACAAGCAGGGCAAGGTCGTCGGGGGAGTCTATTTCGGACTTGGCCAGGAAGCCTGCTCGTGCGCATCTGCGTTCGCGCTTGGCAAAGATGACTGGCTGGCGCCAATGATCCGCAACCAGGGATCGCTTCTGGTGCGTGGCTTCGAGCCTCGCGACATGATGATGCAATACATGGCCAAAGCCGATTCACCGACGAAAGGCCGCGACGGCACCTCACACTTCGGGGATATTTCCCAGCGCAATGTGGTTTCGCCAATTTCCATGCTCGGTGATCTGGTTCCGGTGATGGCCGGAGTAGCGCTTGGCGCACGGCTGCAAGGGCGAAACATCGCGGTCATGACCTACATCGGCGACGGCGGCCAGTCTACCGGCGTTACTTATGAGGGCATCAACTTCGCCGCAGTGCAGAATCTCGGTTTGGTGCTTTTGGTGGAAAGCAATTTGTGGGCTTACTCCACGCCATCGGAAATGCAATATCGCGTGCAAGATCTCGCGGAGAGAGCAATCGGCTACGGAATTCCTGGAGTCATCGTCGACGGTACGGACCCCTGCCAGGTTTATGATGCGGCCCACGATGCGGTTGAGCGCGCCCATAGCGGGGAGGGCACGACGCTGATCGAAGCCAAGATGATGCGCATGAAGGGTCATGCCATTCACGACGCCGCCGATTATGTCCCCAAGCCGATGTTTGAATACTGGCGCAGGCGCGATCCGATTGCGCGCTTTGAGAATTATCTGGTGAACGTGAAAAAGTGGCTCACGCCGCAAGAGCACCAGAAGTTGATTTCCGAAATTGAATCGTACTTGGAAAAAGAACGCGAATTCGCGGTGAACTCTCCCATGCCGTCACCTGAGAGTGCTGAAGGCGGCGTGTATTGCGATGATGGGTGTCACGAAATCAAACCCAAGTACGGCGTTCCCAAAGCTCGTCTAAGCAAGTCTGCGCTGCAAAGTACCAAGCAGGAAAAAGCCATCCACTTCAAATAGGCCCCCGCAGCTTCGTATTAAAAGACGCGGAACCGTCAGTGGAATTCCGGCGAAGTGTACACGACTTCGCCATCGAATAGCGTCATCAGACATTTCAATTCTTTAATCTGATCAATGCGGACAGTGTAGAGGTCGCGGTCCCAAATCGCTATGTCGGCTCTCTTGCCTACCTCGATCGAACCAATTTTATTTTCCAGAAACATCTGTCGCGCACCCCAGGCCGTGTAGCTGCGCAGGGCGGTGTGCATGTCCACGGATTCTGCGGTCCCGAAGGGATTCAAGCCGTATGTACCTTTTGCCGTTTGTCGTGCGGCGGAAGACCACAGGCCGTAGCGCGCCGCCACCGGGGTGACCGGATAATCTGAGCCGCCTGACCAAAGAATGCCTCGCGAGCGCAGAGTTTTCAAAGGTTCCAGATTTTGACCGCGCTTGGGGCCATAACTCGCTGCATAGATGTCGCCGATCCACCATAGAAATTCTGGCTGCATCTCGGGATATCCGGCATCGTAGTTCTTCTGCAGGCTACCCATCACGTCGAGAGCGTGCTGAGTGGGCAGGTTCGCATGGATGATGCTGTGGCGAAGCCCTGGCTGGGGATGCTCCTTCTCGACCAGGGCGTAAGTATCGACAACCCAGTCCATGGCACGATCGCCAACTGCATGAGTCCCGACGGTAACTCCGTTTTCGTGGAACAGGCGCACCATCTCGCGATAAACATTGGGATCGGTTTGTGGGTAGCCGCGATTGCCTGCCCCTGAACTGGTCACGTCAGGAGTAGTTGCGTTCCGCAGCCAATCGTCATACACCCATCCCGTACGTGCGCCACCGGAGCCGTCCATATAAATCTTGATCCCACAGGAGAGCAACCGGTCGTCGCCGAGATTGGCCGGTATTCGAGGAACAGCGTTGACCTCGGCCAGCGCCTTTCGCGTTGACTCCATGGTTGAACCGGCATGCCACAAAACGCAAATACGCTCCTTCAGTTGGCCTTGATCAAGCAGAGATTTGTAGGCGTCCCAGTGAAGCTGCAAAATGTCGGGATCTTTGACCGCGGTCATTCCTTCACTGTGCAGCACTTGCTGAATGTGGAGAATCCCCTGGCGCATTTGCTCGGGGCTGGTAGGCGGGATCAGTTTGTTGACCGGCGCCATTGCACTCTCTTCTTTGAGAACGCCCGTAGGATTGCCGTGCGCATCGCGGTCAATCGTGCCGGCGGGCGGGTCAGCGGTGGTAGCAGTGATGTGGGCCAGCTTGAGCGCGGCCGCGTTCGCGACTCCGTAATGGCCGGTGGTATGCACCAGCCAAACCGGATTGCTCGGCGAAACGGCGTCGAGATCGGTGGCAACGACGTAGCGGCGTTCGGCGAGTTTCCCCTCGTCCCAGCCCGAGCCGGTGACCCATTTGCCGGGTTTGACCAGAGCTACCTTGGCTTTTACGCGAGCGACGATTTCAACCACTGAAGCCGCATCCGAAAGTTTGACGCCATAGAGTTCGTTTACCCCACCTTCAGCAATGTGCGCGTGGGTGTCGATCAGCCCGGGTGTGGCGGTGTGACCATGAAGGTCGATGGTGCGTATTCCGGGAGCATTGCCCGCGAATGCCAGAATTTCAGCATCGCTGCCGACTTTTACAATGACGCCGTGCCGGATAGCCACAGCTTGTGCTACCGAGTCCTGCGCATCGACGGTCAGGATATGGCCGTGAATCAGCAGGACGTCAGCGGCGGGACTTTGGGCGTTGAGAATTCGGCTCAACAGCAAAGCGCATAAAGCAAAGCTCGGCCGGCATTTGTGGAATGGCAGCATCATGGGACTCTCCAGGTCGGAGAAGTTCTAAAGAATATACTCGGAAGACGGAGCTTTCACTTGAATGCAGCTTCAGGGGGCACGTCTCGGTCTGCATCCGCCTTGGGTGACGGAAGAGAATTGGTAGCGCTACCGGGAATCGAACCCGGGTTTGAAGATTGAGAATCTTCCGTGCCGGCTAAGCCAATCAGCAGCTTACAAGCGAATACCGCTAACCTGTGCCCCATGCTGTGCCTCAGTTTCGTTCCTATTGAAGTCTCGTTGTCTGTTGTTTGATAGCGGTCAGTCAGTGGGCTATCAAAGCGCAGGACTGGTGAACATGCGCCCTTGCGGTGCTTCGAGCACCATGAATTACTCGTAGCGCAACGCAACGATTGGATCGACCGTCGTCGCACGTCGGGCCGGGATCAGCGCCGCAACAAGCGCAACCGCAACCAACAGCGCCGTCACGGAGATTAGAGTAATCGGATCGTTTGGCTTCACGCCGAACAGCAGCTTGGTCAGCAAGTGGCCCATCGCTATCGCCGCCACGATTCCCGCTGCGGTGCCAATACAAGCCAGCACAATCCCCTGCGAAACCAACATGCGAAGGAGATCGGCTCGGTTCGCGCCCAATGCCATGCGAATTCCGATTTCGCGTGTGCGCCGTGTGACCTCGTACGAAAGCAGGCCGTAGAGGCCGATGCAGGCAAGCAGCAGCGCCAGAACGCCGAAAAAGCTGGCGAGCTGCGCGATGGTGCGTTCTTGCGAAAGCAAGCCCTCGATGTGCTCGCTCTGTGTGAGCGGGTCTTCCATAGGGATGTTTTCATCGAGGCGGCTGATCATGGAACGGATGGGCGCGATATAGGTCTTCGGATCGGCAGCCGTCCGCACTTCACAGCTCCCATCGGGATTCGCAAACGGCACATACATGGTGGGAGCGACGGCTCGCTTCAGATCGTTGTACTTGGCATCTCCGACAACGCCCACTATTTCCCATCCCGGACCTTTGCCCCAGTGTTCTTCGTCGCTTCCATCCTCGGCACCAAAGTGCTGGCCTAGCGCGTTCATGCCGGGGAAGTACTGTTTGACGAATTCCCGGTTCACGACGACGGGCGTAGGAACCGTGGGGGCTGGCGGCTTAGGACTTCCGGGTTTGGCTTCCTCGCGAGCTCTTTCCATTTGGGAATTCTTCGTCGCTATTACATAGTCAGCCGGGCTGAGGTTACGGCCGGCAACGAACGGGATTTTCAGAGTTGAAAAGAAATCGGATGAGGCCGGCATCCAGTCGGCGTCCTTAATCTCCTTCTTAGGACCGAAGCGGAAGCTGGTGGTGCTCAACCCGCCGGCTAAAAGCGGCGCAAAAGAATACGAGACGGAAATCACTCCAGGCATGGCGGCGATTTGCTCGCGCAGATGCTCGAATAATTCGTTCGCGGGAACTTCTTTATCGGCCTGTTCGGGCCGGATATCGAATGTAAGAAGGTTGCGGGTGTCGAAGCCGGGATTGACATTCTGCAAGTTCGTAAGCGTGTGTACCAACAGGCCGGCGCCCGTTAGCACGATGATGGCAAGCGCGGCCTGCAAGACCACTAGCGCATTGCCGGTTGTGAGCCAGCGATGCTGGCCTTGTTGCGGGCCGGCAGAGGCGGCCGAGCCTTCCTTTAGGGTCGGGGTGAGATCGAGCCGTAACGACCGGAAGGCCGGCGCGAGGCCGGAAAGGACGCCGGTGAGGATTGAAACTGCGGCGGTGAAGGCGAGCACGTGCAGATCGATCTTTGCCTCGAAGCCGAGCGGGCGCATGTTGCCGGAGCCGATCATGGCAACGATGATGCGGGCACCCCAGAAGCCGAGGATGATGCCGAGCGCGCCTCCGGCGAGCGACAGGATTACGGATTCGGTGAGCAATTGCCGCAATAGGCGTCCGGGGCGAGCGCCGAGCGCGAGCCGTACCGCGATTTCGCGCCTTCGTCCTGCAGCACGCGAAAGAATGAGGCCAGCTACGTTTGCGCATGCGATGAGTAGAACGATGCCGACGGCAGCGCTCATAAGACGCAGCGGGTCGGTGAAGGTCTTGGCTGAGCCGACCAGCGCCTCGCGCGCCGGCACCAGCGTGATCTTCGATTGATCTTGCTCCTTGATGATGGGCTTGGAATTGTGTAGCAGGTGGTTGCGGAACAGCACGTCGAGTTGCGCCTGGGCCTTTGACGCGGAAACGCCGGGCTTGAGGCTGCCGGCAATCAGCGCCCACCAAGCCTGCGGATCAGGATTCCGCTGCTTGAAGTGGGCGATCAGCATGGGTGCAAGATTCATCGGATACCAAACGTCCTGAACGTTACCGAAGCTCAGGGAGACAAATTTCGGCTCAAGCACGCCGACGATCGTAAAAGGCACGCCGTTAAGCTTGACGGTCTTGCCTACCGAGTCAGGCGAGCCGCCGAAGGTCTTCATCCAGTAGCTGTAATCAAGGACGAGCGCCGGCGGCGCTGAAGCATTGTCGTCTGAGGGCTGCAGCACACGGCCGAGGGCCGCCTTGATTCCGAGCGTCTGGAAAAACCCGCCACTCACAGCTTCTGACGCAACCATTGCGGCCGGGCCGTGGCCACTCAGAGTGGTCGGGCCGCCCCCAGCGAAGGATGCCACGCCCTCAAAGATGCCCGATTTCTCTACTTCCTCGAGAAACGGATGAGAAAAGGAAAACCCGGCGTTGCGCGGGGTGCGAATGGTATCGGCGTAGGAACTGAGCCAATATAGCTCCGGCTCGACGCTCGTGGACCATTTAAGGACGACCACGTTCTTCGGGTGCTCAATTGGAATGGAGCGCAGAACGACAGCATTGACGAGGCTGAACATGGCCGTGTTCGCGCCAATGCCGAGGGCCAGCGTTGCCACAGCAATCGCAGTGAATCCCGGCGTTTTCAAAAGCAGGCGGGCTCCGTATTTGGCGTCATGCCGCAATGTTGTGAAGGCTTCTATTCGGCGCTCCTGTCGGGCAGCTACTTAGATATTAGATAAAAGACGGAAGAGCGCGGCGCTTCAAATTTTTTTGAGTTTTTTCTGAACGCGAGCGAGCACGTGCACGAGGCCACCCCCCCGGTGTACCCTTGGACAATCGGCGAGGAACAATTTGTGTCAACGCCCGGATCGCTGTGCCCCTACTGACCGCTACTATGCCTCAACAATTTGAGACTGGCATTTCTGCCCGGCGAGGAGTGGGCAGGACAAGTACAACTGGTAGCAGGCGATAGCAAAACGTAGTTGGTAGCGCTACCGGGAATCGAACCCGGGTTTGAAGATTGAGAATCTTCCGTCCTAACCCCTAGACGATAGCGCCACACGCGGACAGTGGCTTGCTTTCCGGCCCGCAGACTCAAACTATAACCACCCAAATTATAACAAGGACATCTGGCGGTCACGGCGATACGCAGTGCTCCGAGGCAAGCTGTCTGGGCGCACACCTTGCACTGGCACCACCCTCTCCATTAAGCTCTCGGAGTTTCACTGGGAGCGCGCGTAAATGAATTCTCTTCGCAAGTACGCAGTCACTCTCGCCGGCCTCACACTCTTCGCGCAAGTTTCAACAGCTCAAACCATCCATCTCGCGGTCGATCTGACGGATGCACCGCGAAATATTTATCACGCGACGCTCGCGATACCAGTCAAGCCGGGGCCGTTTACGCTGGTGTATCCCAAGTGGATTCCCGGCAATCACCGGCCCAGCGGCCCGCTTCCCAATCTCACCGGGGTGCGCATGGAGGTCGGCGGTCGATCGATCCCGTGGGAGCGCGATTCGGTTGACATGTATGCGTTTCACGTGGAGGTCCCTACTGGAGCAACTGAGCTGCAGGTTTCGCTCGACGCAATTACTGAAAGCGGAAATTCTGCGGGCAGCGGCAGGCTGGCCTCGTCGAATGTGCTCGACCTGAACTGGAATGAAGTTGTGCTCTATCCGCAAGGCGCGAAGTCGGACGATGTAGAGGTAGTCCCGTCTGTGGACCTGCCTGCCGGCTGGAAATTCGGAACAGCGCTTGAAGTCGCATGGGAAGGACGTGGACGGGTCACATTTCGCCCCGTGTCGCTGACCACGCTGATCGATTCACCGCTCATCGCCGGAACCCACTTCCGCAAAGTTGAGCTCACCAAGCGCGGCGAGACTCCCGTGCATGTGATCGACATGGTCAGCGAAAGCGAGGCTGGCCTGGCCATCACCCCTGCGGATGAGGCCGCATATCGCAAGCTGGT
>Ga0070717_10002163_pt1 | contig 13781 bp, 18 predicted proteins | sample LARL113metaG_FD_71366 | JGI IMG/M metagenome (GOLD analysis project Ga0070717, IMG submission 71366) | Corn, switchgrass and miscanthus rhizosphere microbial communities from Kellogg Biological Station, Michigan, USA - LAR L11-3 metaG | ecosystem: Host-associated > Plants > Roots > Rhizosphere ... | reverse complement strand
TTGATTCGAAGTAAGACCGGTTGAGTACTGCTATCGCCGAACCCCCATTACTTCGGAAGACGTCATGGCTGCTGAATACTTCCGCACCACCGAAGATGAATGCCCCGCGACCCCAGTTCTCGATCACATTGCTTTCAAGAAAGGCGCGCGAGCCTCGAACCACATTTACACCAAAATGTCCAGTACCACCCCCTTGAAGGGTGTTGCCAGTCAGGTAGCACACACTTGCGGTGCTGCATTGGATTCCGATGCCCCCGCCGCCGCCATTGATGGTGAATCCCTGCACGGTCACGCTGCGCGAGTCCTCGATATCCACAACTGCTAAGGTTCCGTTGGAACCATCCGTGATTGAGGCACCATTCCTGGTAATCAGTGTCAGTCGATCCCTACTCTTAATCACGAAGTTTCCTGTGCAACTGCCCGAAACAGTGATCGTGTTCGGCCCTAGCGGATTGGTCTTCGCAAGCAGACGCAGGACTTTAGAAATGGATTCGTGTCTGTCGCAATTCACGCTAAGGTTCGCTGCCTGAGCGTACTGGCTTGCCGCTCCAAGGGCCATCGACAGGAAGAACGCAAAAACGGTTGCCCTTTGCCTCATGATGTTTTCCTCTCTCAGTCTAGTGAGTGTGATAGTTTTTAGCTCGCCTTGATTCAGCGCCCACTTCGGCGATGATCGCCAGTGCGGACACGGGACCACTGCCGTCCCATCTCGACATGCACCGAAACAATCGGTGCTCCTTATGACAAATTTCTTGCTGAACTAGTGCTTGCAGGGAAGGACAGGTGGGCTAGGAACAGGCTCCCCGCAAGGTGTCGGCAACAATGCGCCGAAACGTCGCCATTGTCAAGGTGCATGTTGCGGCTTGCCCTAATCAGTACTGACCTCGGATATCTGTTGAAACATCCCCATATCACTCAAAATCCCCGCCGTCTCGCGGAACGCAAAGCTTGAGGAGGTCTGGAGGCGACGTGAACCTGCTACAATTTCATCGAACGTTGTCGCCCGGACGAGGCTCCACTTGCAGCGATCCCAGACCTAAATTGGCGCTTCCGCCGCATCGGACTAGACCTCATCGTGCTCGTTGACGTGCCGATGCGTCCGAAATTATGGGATATTCGATGGGATACGGAAAGAGCTTTTTCCGCTGTAAGTCGTTGAAAGGCCGACGTAGCTCAGTTGGTAGAGCAGCCGATTCGTAATTATCCGCCCTGATTCGGAGCCACGAAAATTCAACGGTTTAGCCACAGGCGAGCCGCGTGTTTTCGGGATTAGTTGGGCTTGGTGGGCAGCAAAATGGGCAGCAGTTTGGGCAGCGCCGGGCCTACTTACTTTTTGAGCCTGCGAGCCTTCGATGGCAGGTTCCCCACTTTATCCATCCCCGGCACGGGTCCGCCGAGGACTTGCTTTAACCTTGTCTGGTCGCCATCGCGCCATGCGTCAATTAACTGCTTGCCCTTCTTGCTGATGTTCACAGCGTAGGTCACGATTTGCCAATTGTTGTTTGCCTTCCGTTCGACGTTGGCCATCCCTGCGGCTATGATTCGGGCAAAATGCAGAAGACCATCCCCGTTCACGATCAGGAAGTCTTTCGTACACTGCCGGAGAAACAACAGCAGATCGACCGCTTCCAAGTCGAACGCCCGACTGATCGCCACCAGCATTGACTTCCAGAGATAGATCGAATCCGAGTGAATGATCCCTTGGTGATATTGGCTGTGGCAGGTAGGGCATAAGGCGATCAAGTTTTCCGGGCCATCCCCTCCGCCGAATTCGACTTCCCAAATGTGGTGAATGTTGAGGGTCAGAATCGTACGACAATTTGGGACAGCACACTTGTATCCCGATTCCGTGAGAACGAGAATCCTTGTTTTCTGGGGGAGCTTTTGCCGGTACCTAGGTTTTTTCGATTTGGGCATTGGTTACCTTAGCCCAAGATCTGCTTGATGGTTGATTTGCGAAGCCTCCTGAACAGATTGCCCCATTCAAAGCTCTGGAGTTCTCCATCTTCATCGAAATGCTGCCGAATCAGATCGTTTTCTCGTAATGGAGTCAGATGGTAATCCAGCGCTGCCGGGCTGTTGAACCCGCACTTCGCCATAAGGTACTCGCGAGTCCGGGGTTCCGCGCATTCCCTCATTATTTGTTTGCCCTTATCAGATTTGAGGTGCTCCTTGACGTACGCCTCCACAACCTGCCGATTGGAAATGCTGGCTATCGTTTCGAGAGCGCCAACGCGCTCCTTGATTTCAATCAATTCTGCCTTCAACTGGCCAGATGAAATTTCAATCTTATCTTTGGGCATCAAATTTTCTCGCTCACTGTTTCGGCTTGGCAATTGCGGCTTGCACACCCGCCTCTAAGAGATCAAAGTCGTTCAAATCGAACAAGCGTACGCGCTTTTTGTCATCTTTCAGTTCCATGAGGCCCATTGAAGTACACCGCTGGCCAAGCGCCACGACCCCGTTCGGGCTCATCTTGCACGCGACCCGTACCTGCTCCATCGTGCGGGTTCCGTCCATCATCTGGTAAGCCATTCGGGATTTCTCATCAGGAAGCGCGGTTTCCAGCAACTTGCGCACGGATGCAAAGGATGCCGCACGTACCCAGTTGCGGATGTCCGCAAGGACGCTGACCATCTTCTCGTCACTCATCAGTACCCTCAAAAAAGTTGCTCGGTATCGAGATCGCCAGTTGCGGTTGTTTGCCGTCCCCGGCGAGAAGTTGATTGGCCTTAAGTTGCTTCACGATTGTGCTTAACTGGCCTTCGTTGATACCAACTTCGCGGTGGATATCGCGCTGGTTCCGGGTTCCGTTCATCAGTAAAACGGATTTGGCGACCCTGTCACTGCGGCCAACGATTTCCCGAAGTTTCTCCCGGAGCTTACGGTCGCGTTCAGCAATTGCGGGTTCAGCCATCAAACGAATCAGGTCTCGAATTTCACGAACTGCTGCCAAGAGTTCCCCAGAAACATCATCCATTTCCTTCCTCCGATCGGTCAAAAAAAACTGCGGGGATCGAAATAGCCAATTTTGGGTGCTTTTCGTCCACGCCCAGAAGCTCTTTGGCACGGAGGGCCTTCAGCAATCTACTCAAATTCCCTTGGTCGATTCCGGATTCCGTTACGATTGCTGCTTGTGTACGCGAGCCATCCATCAGTAGAGTGGCCTTGCCTTTGCTCTGGCTCTTTCCCACGATTTCCAATAATGCGGCTCTGAGTTTCTGGTCGCGGGCAGCAAGGGCAGGTTCAGCTATTATGCGCAAAAGATCACGCATTTCGCGCAGTAACTCGGTCTGTTCATCAGGCACGTCTTTTTGGCCTCCAACGCGGGTTTATCGGTCAGAGTACGACCTGAGTAAGTGGCTGTCAATGAAAGGTAAAGGGCCGGTTCGCCTCCTGTTTGCTGGGAAGCGCCCTTACTTGCGGCTTTTTAGGCATTCGCCGGGGCTGGAATGGTAGTCTTTCCCATCATTCCCGCAAGTGCGAAATCCTGCAAGAACTTTCCCGCCCACGCCTTCGCTGTGGGCGCTGGCAGCACTGTGATTGCGAGTTTGTGTTCCACGACAGCCGCAATGATGATTCCGGCCAGCTCCCATTCGTGTTGGTGTATCTCAATCAACTGCTGCGCGCGATCTGAATCGGCTAGCATCACGGCCCTGCCCTTGCCATCACGGGAGCGGAAAACAAGCGCGGCATCGGATGCGTTGAAATCACTGGCTGCATGTTCCAGCAGATCTAGCAAACTTTGTGCATTTTCTTCCAATGTCTTCGCCATCCTGAACTAACGCTCTAGGTTCCACTATCTCAGGCCCGGCCACGGGCGCAACAGATTACCGAAGTTTTCCAACATCGGACTGGACATTTCTCCGAGCGCAACCTCAGACTTCGTCTCGTGGAGGCCCAAATGGCTTTGAAATACAAAATGAAATTGAACGTGGCGAAGATTAAGCGCCAGTACCGCGCGGGAAAAACGGTTGCGGAAATAGCTCGGCTTGCCGGATATCCGCTGAACACGGGCCAGAACCGCGTTCGCGGATTGCTGATGAAGCTGGGCGTGTACAAGGCTGCTAAGTAACCAGAACGTGCACGGTCATTTCTCGGTGCCCTCCTCTAAGACTTTTCTTTCTGGCGAGGTCCCTTCGATAATCTTGCCCGTTCCTGCACTCGTTCGCGTAATGCGGCCTTCCTCTAAGCGTTCATTGCGACCAATACTAAGGATGGCGGGTTTGCACAGAATTTCCCTGATCACCAGCTCCCGCAACATGAGTCTGGTTGTCGCAGCCTGAACTAAGATGGCGGTATCCGAGGTCATCGCAATAACATGTTCGCCCAATCCAATGGCTCCCGCATCGCAAGCTAAGACAACTGCTTGAACGCATAGGCTCATGCTGCCGCCGAATATGTTCAAAGCGCTTTCCACAAGGCTGAGATCCTGAGCAAGAACGCCACGATCCGCAAATGGAGGTCTGATGGGGTCAAAGGGCAAATGCGCCCTGACGATTGGCACCCCCGCTTTCACCATGGCCTGTTCAGCTTCGCTTGAGATTCGGACGTCCAAGTGTTTTCCTTCAGACGTAAACTCCTTTCCTTGCGGAAAAGTCACTGCGACCAAATTCACATTTTGGTTTTCATCGAGGGAGCAGAAATCAGATAACGCCAACTGAATGCCCTCGCCTCGCGCTGTGAAAATGACCAACTTTTTCACGTTATGCTGCTTGGCTGCCTGAAAAGCAATTTTCAGGCATTCGCGGAGATTGTCTCTGCCCTCCTGCAAGAAATACGTAATCGACGTTACAAAGTATGGTGGCATTAGCGATTCAGCGTATCCGATATCCAAGTTCACGTTCAATCGGCATCCCATTTTGTCGATGCCGGAACGCGGCTTTTACGAAGTCAAAAGTGTCCACATCTTCCAAAACCAGACCTTTAATCTTCTCTTGAGGGATGTGCGCTTTGGGATCATTCTCAGGATGCAGGTGCACGGCGAGCCCTACGTTGTCGATACGAACAAAAAGGGGATCGTCTGATTGGCGTATCGGCATTCCTTTTTCGTCGCTTTTGTGAATCGGGCCATAATGATACGCGAACTGTATCCGTCGGCTCAGAGCAAGACGGGAACGCTTGGCAAACTGTTCCCGAATCCGAATGTACGAATCGGGGTTTCTGAACACTAAAAGCCATTCCAGAACCCATGTGTACTGATTGCTGTAAATGAGGCGCGGCCCTCCTTCCGATTCCGTGCAGTCGGGCGGAAGCTTGAGGGCAGCATGCGCTGGCTCAAACCATCGTTTGAAGGCGAAATAGTCGTCCGTCGGGCCGGGCAAGTTTATGCCGCCAAGAGTTCTTCCTGTTTTTCCTTGTCAGGGCGCGCTTCCGTCGACGAATGGCCCAATTGATTCAGATATGCGCCGTGGACTTCGCGGTAGGTTTCTCGAAGCGCAAGCCGATGATAAATCGCGGCATCCCAACTGAAAACGTCATCTTCGGGAAGCTCCTGCCTGATTTTCTCGTCCCTGAAGAACTCCGTACTCGAAATACCGTACTTTCGCTCGAAACCGAGGATCATTTCCTCTACATCGCTCAGTGAAAGGCACACTTCACGCACGTTCGACATTTCCTTTATTCCTCCCGTGTGCTTCTAATCGGCAGTTCAGCCATGGTGCATGAGCCCTGCGCCGCTAAAGACCAAGATGATTTAGATGACATTCGGGTTTCAAGGGGAGGCAAAAGCCACTGTAGTTCGATAAGTTGCTCACTGTCAACAGAATAGTGCAAGGCGAAGCTTTCGTCCAACGTGCACCAAGGTGGGCGGCCTTCTTATGTCGAGCCAGATCAGCAACAAACAGCCGTTCTCGAAACCGGTTACCGGTGGTACAACGGTCCTTCGTCATGTAAGAACGGCTGGGTCATCGCCGACCATTGGGCCGGGCAGGCTCATGGTTGTTCGGCTCGCCAACCGTTCAACAGTTTCTAAGCGGCCTGTGACGGTGGCGCTTGCAATTCGTTCTGGGTTTGTAAATGCTTTCGCATTCCGGGGCCGCCCGTCATCGGCATATCGGCGGGCTGCATGTTCACTTGAACCATGTACAGTTCGCCGCTGCCATCTTCAACCGGGTTCAAATCCTCAAGTTCGTGAATATCGTTTGTGTTCAGATATCCCCATTGCTTGCCCGATGCGTAGAACGTCGCGCGGGAATCGGCATCCGGGTACAGCAAATGGCGCTTATCGAATTTGGGAAAGAACTGGCCAGCGGTTCGGCCCATCTTTGGAAACAGCTTGCGCGCGAATTCCTGCTGTAGTGCTTCAATCCACGGTGTGAGGCAATACTGAACGAACTCGATGCTGTTCTGTTCGACGTTGGTTTTGCCTTGGCCTTTTTCTTGCGTGATCATGTGCAACGGCACGCTGAAAACTGAACAGATGTCTTGCCGCTCATAGGAGCGGGTTTCAAGCATCTGGCCTTCTTCGGGCGTGCTGGCAATCTTGGTGAACTTAACGCCGGGTTCGAGAACGGCAACCTTGAACTGGTTTTCACCGCCATGTGCCTCGGCCCACGAACGGCGCATTTCCTCAATAGCCTTGTCCTCTTGCTTGCCGGGCATTTCCAGAATTCCAGCCGGGCGCGCGCCGTTCCCGAAGAACTTCGCGCCGTACTTTTCAGTTGCCAACGCAAGGCCGATGATCTGGCGCGCCAGCCATACGGTTCCTTGGCCCAACCGGCCGTCCAGTGAAAGCCCAACCACGTGCAACATATCCTCGGCAAGAATCAACCGGCGCTGGCCAACATGCGCGTCTTCGCCAGTGGCCGATGGTTCGGTACTCATCAAGCTTTCCGTGGTTTCGTAAATCAGCGTGCCCGCTGGCAACAGATCGCCTTCCAGCATTAGCGGCTTCAGCAACCGAATCGGGCGCGTACGCGCCGGGTTGCGGGGCCAGATTGCGATGATCTTGGCGCTGGCATCGCGCTGAATTTCTGAATACCCGTTGCCCCACAACAGCGCGTGAATGATCAATGTTTTAATCCACGTGAACGCCGTCATTTCCGGGTTGGGTTGGGCGTGAAGCAGGTCGTAAAGGGAATGTTTGGTCGCTTTCTTCTTTGCAACGCGGCCCTTGATTTCCAAACGTTCAAAAACATGGCATGGCAAGCTGGCCAGCCCGTTGCTGATGATGTTCACGCACGCCAGAACCGTGCCCACTTGCAACGCTGTCATTTCCGAAACACGAATGCCACTATCCGTACGCCCGCCGTTGAAAATATCCAGCAACCATTCAGCCGGGAAGCTCAATGGCGTCTGGGGATTCTCCAGCGAACTACGAGATTCAAACGAATTTGGAAATGCGGCACGGATTAAGCGCTTAAACATTGTGTTTCCTGCTTTCGATAGATACCCAGTTGCTGCAGCAAATTCCTGACGCGATTGTTTCCACAGCCGCGCGGGTATCCAATTTGTTTTGCGATTTCTCTAACGTTTTTCCCGGCCAAATATGCGGCCCGGATTTCTTCAACACGAAAACGAACTTTGTGGTATTTCGGCGTTGGGCGATCACTGTTGTAGCGAATGCGCAACCGGGGAATGTTGGGGTTTCTTGCTGAGTGGTGCCACGGCAAGTGTTCGTTTTGATCTACGAACACGGCCCGCGCGATCAAACACAAACGGTTGATTGAAACCCTTACGTTTTCCGGAGTAATCCCGTAATACTCAGCCAACTCGGTTGCGTTCATCGCCAAGCGGAACCGGCGATAAATCAAGCTCGTGTAAAAAGAAATAGGGCCGCCAAAGCGAAGTACGGTTTCCAAATGCTTGCGTAATTGAGGAACGCTCCGGGCGCTGGCGCGAATGTGGCGGAGATACTTTTCTTCCAGTGGCCGCAAATCCTTCAAATCTTCTGGAACTTCGGGGAACCCGGCTGTAATGCAAATCCTGTGCCCCACAACCTTGCGCACTTTTTCATCGGACGATGTCCAGCGCGGAATCGGCAAAGGCCCACGCCCACCGAAGTGAACTTCTGTGTGCATTCGCGTGTAATCGCTGAACGCAATCTTTTTTCCTTGGAAACGTGTTTTAAGACTGACGCCGTTCAAGCTTTTGTTCCTCCGATTCAAACAACCGTCGAAATTGCTCGTGAACCGTTAATTTTCGTTTGTACTTCCTTCCGCATTCCCCACATTCCCGGTTGGCATCGCTTCCGTTTTCAGCAACGCGCAACCAAACTGTTGAACCGCATTCCGGGCATCCGCCGCTTTCCAGCGGAGTGCTGCTTTTACCGGGCAAGTTCACGGCGCGCTCACGTGGAACCTTGCCGAAGTTCTCGCAACACGAGCAATAAGGATTCCGGCCATCAACAGCCCACGCGGGCAAATAAACGCCGTGCGCGCACTTTGTCATCTCGTAATGTCCGGATAAGTGTTAAGGGCCAGCGAAGGAGGACGCTGGCCCCAGTTGGAGGTTGTGCTGGCGCGGTAATGGCGGGCACCTTTAATACCCGTGCGCGGCGCGCCAGCGAGTTTCCCGCGCTGGAACTTAACTGTGAAGCGTGGCGTAAACGATTGGGGCCATGCTTCCGCCCGTGGGATCGTTCACCACACTGTCCACCGACATCAGGCCCGTGTACAGCGCCTTGCCATATTCCACGTAGCCCGGCAATTGCAAGCGCCGTTTCAGGAACAGCGTCGTGCAATGAACGTAAAAATACGAAATGTCGCCGAACACAATACCCTTTGAACCGGCTGTGCTGGGCAACGATGGGCAAACGTAAACCGGCTTGCCCAGAATCATGAGTTTGTCATCCACAATCGGGAAAAGCGGCCTGTTCGAGCTGTCCTTCGCATTCCGCACTTTCTTATAAGTTGCATCGGCCATGAGCCATGCGCACTTGGGTGAATTGCGGTAAATCGCGTTCACAGAAAAGAAAATATCTGTGAAATCGGAAAGGCCCAACACGCCAGCGGCAGCGGTCGTGATTCCGCTATCGTGCGCGCCGGTTAGCACGCCCTGAGGCGCGCTGGAACCATCGCCGTTCACAAGGTCAGCGCCAATACCACGCGCGAACCCGATACCAAACGCCTTACCCATCGCATCAGTGGCCGTATCGAATGTGGCTTGATCTTCTTCCCATTCAAGCGAAGCGCCGAGGCTCAAACGATACGTGTACTTGTTCAGGAGTTTCTGATCGAGGCCGGGGGCCGTATCGCTGTTATGCTGGCTCGTTTCCGTAACCTTCACAGCGGCGATGGTTGAAAGATCCCAGCCCGGCAATTGCAATGGACTGAGCTTAAAACCCGGTTCCATGATTACTGTTGCAACGCGGGGATCAAGAAGCGGATCAACAAGCGCAAGGCCCGTGGCGACTGATTTGGCGAACTGTTGCGGAACAAGGAACCCGCCTTCGGTTCCATTCGTCCACGATGGCGTTGCGGAACCCGCAAGGAAATCGGGGCCAACCGCGCGAAGTTCAGGCGTGCTGGAAACCAATGTGCTCCATGCCTCGCCTTTCAGATATCGCTTGAAAACCTCATTGTGTTTGCGGTCCTCGAAAGTTTCGCCGCTTGTGCGAATGTTCGCCATCTCGGCCAACATTCCATCAATGCGTTTTCGATCAGAGCCGGGCACAACCGGCTGAGAAAGAATTTCATCCATCCGCTTGGATAGATCAAACATTCGCTGTTCCGCTTTGGGCGACAGCGTTCTATTGAAGTTGTACATATTCGTTTCCTCTTTTTCTGCCACGACAAACGTAGCCTGATGTTTTCTTACAAAGTGTCTTCAGAAGTGGCGCTGGCGGCGGCCAATGCGGCGCGATGCGCTTCCTCGCTGCGGGCCTTTTCGTTCGCGGCACGCGCGGCTTGGAGTAATTTCTGATCAGCTTTCAATTCGGGAAGCGCGCGGTTGGTCATTGCCGCGATTGCAACGCCGCTGTTTACTTCCGCAAATTGTGGTTGGGGTTTCTGTGCGCGGCGTTCGAGCTTGATACGATCCAAACAACTGTCGATTAAAAGGCCAAGGGTTTCCATTTGTGTTTCCTCCTAGATTTCAGCCGGGATGTGACGGGGTTTTCGTTCACACAAAAAGCAAGGCCGTTCAGGTTTGAACGGCCCAGCAATCAACGGGGGAGTTGATTCGCCTCTCGCAAATTGAAGTGCTGAATGTTACGGGATTAAAACTGAGACGCGGCGTGTGGCGTTCAACGCCAGCATTCGATTGGAAGATGATTCACGATTGAGACAGCCACACGATTGGCTCAATCCGCGCTTGATCGTGTCGCTGGTTTGTTCCCGAACTTTTCCACATTCGCACTTGCAACGCCACAGAGCGTGGCCTGAGCGCGAACCATCAACACGTTCGATAACAATCCAGCGCCCAAAACGATGGCCGGTAAGATCGGCGGCACGCCGCCCGATGTTCGGGGATTTCGGCGCATGGCCCCAGCAATACCGGGAACCGGGCGTAAGCGGGGTTCCGCCGCAACCACACAAGCATGAAGTCTCCATGAAGTCCGGCCCGGATGTGACGGCACACGCGAAATGAAATACTTCAAACGCGAATTGAAAAACTTCAAACCAACATTCCGGCACTTCAGGCGGAGTTCCCGTGTGAATCGAATTCGCGGCGTTACGTCGAAATCTGGGCGCACGGTTTTTCAGCCATGTTCAAAAGAAAAGAGGAGGCCCCATCCGGTCTTTGTTATCAGAGCGATAGCGGTAATCCCTCGTAATCGCCTAAGTTGATGACAGTTCATCACTTATCAGCCAACACGCATTAAGAGGAAGCAAACACAGGGACTTACTTACTACGTTGCAACCAAGCGCCTGTTGAACAGGGCCGACAATGCGATATAAGCGCCCGGAAGTGTGGGTTTGCTGTACGTTGCATCCGGGCCGGAACGTCCGCCTGTCCAGCTAACGTGGCTATCTGGCCATAAGCTTTGTCGGTTGGTTCGATTGGGTTGTGTGTTTAGTGGTTCTGGGGTTGAACGTTTCTACCGCTTTTTGCCGTTGCTGGTTTCAGCCGTGGGGGTTTGTTCGGAACATGAATAAGGCCCAAGTGCGGCTTGGGCGATCCCGCCAGCGCTTTCTTCTCCCCGCGTACGCTAGAGACGTGGTCGCGATATGCCTTTCGGCCCCGTCGCGCGCGGTAAACACTAAAGTGTAAGGTGTTCCTTTCTCTAACCACAGGTTGATCCCGTGGCCACAATGTCAGGATGATGTTAGGGATGTTTCAGCCGTGGGGGTTCGGAATGCGGATTAGTGGCGCACGTTCGTGGCGTAGTTTTTCGGCGCAGTGGATGGCGGAATGATCGGCCCGGCTGCGATGTCGAAAATTACAAGATCGCCGGGCGCGAAGCCGGGATCGAACTGATAAACGAATTGGCCATTAAACGTGTACCCGGCGCGCACGGCGGCATGAAAGTTGTTTCCCGGCGAATCGGCGGATTCCTCGGTGCGCGGAAAATTGCCGTGGGTTTGAATCGAGCCGGTTCCGCCGTTCACTGATTTGATGGAGCCAACCAAACCGCGCATTAGGATATCGCCAACCATATTTTCCTCTTTAGAACACTTCAAACGAACCTGTGATGTAAACCGTATTCGTGTCAGTCGTCCATGCTGGCGGGTACACGCTGCCATCGGTTTTAACCAGCCCGGAACCCAAGTTGGCAACCGCATCATCCGTGGCGGCACAAGTGGCGTTGCGCGCGGGCGTAAACGGCAATGTGATTTTGGTTGTACCCGCCGTGCTGGATGTGTTCGTAACCGGCACGATTTTGATGTTGAACCGAACCAAGCGCCCAAGGCGTGTGTACGTGCCGGTAAGCGTTGGCGCGCCGCCCACGTTAGTTAAGCTTGTGGCAACTGGCGTCCACGTTCCCTCGGAGTATTCATCGGCGTTGATAACGTTGGTTCCATCGCAGTACAGAATGCGAATGCAACCGGGTACGCTACCCCAGCCCGCGCCGAACGTAGCAATGCCGGTTCCGCCACTGGTTTTAACCGTAACCGTGAAAGCGCCCGTGGTTTGATTGTCGATTACATACTCGTGTGCGGATGTGGGCACGATCAGATTGATATTGCCGGTAAGAGCGCCTGTTAGTTTCAAGCGGCGCGAAAAAGTTGTGGTTGTGGCATTCGGGGTTACATCAGTGTTCCCGGCGCAGTTGATACTCTCCAACGCGGTAATCGCTCCATCGAAATCATCGAAGGCTGTGTTCGCAGTTACTTCTTTCGATGTTTGCGCGGCGGCAATGTGGGCCACGCCAAGGTTAGGTGTACTCATGTTTTTCCTCTACCGTGTTCCCGCGCGTGTGAAGGCTTACTTAACGAAAATGTATCTATCGGCCAATTTGCGGGCTTGCGCCAAGCTATCGTTCATTTCATCAACAGCCGCTTTTGCCCGGCGTGCGGCGTTTTCGATGGTCTCCAAATATCCAAGCTGGGCAAACACGTGGCGGGCGCGACGGCCGGTTGAATGTTCGAGCCGTATTTTTTCGCGGCGTGCCTTTCGACGGATATCGCCGGGGCTTGGTCCTTTTTCCGGTTTGCGGGTTTCAAGCTTGTTTGCGCGGCCAACGTGAAAATGATTGCCGCACGGAAAGACGTTCAGCCTGCGCCAACTTTTCCCGCCCTTTTTAGTTCGCTTTGCATCGGCGATCAATTTGCGCATGGCGCTTTCGGCATCGGCAAGCGAATAGTACGGCACATGATTGCAATTCATCATTTAGTCCCTTTCCCAAATCAGCGGCGGTTTCTTCCATCGCGGCGCTGGCGGTTTCAGTTCCACTCGCGCGTGTTTGTGCCTACAGTTCGGGCCGCAAGCTTCTCGATAAGCGTTGAATGCATCAACGCGGGTTTCAAACAGGCACACAACCGGGCGCGGGCCGCAATCCGTGATCGCGGCGAACGGGCCAGAGCCGGATACACGTTCAGCCATCGGCCAGCGTAGCCTTGCGATATCGGCGAAAATTGATTGCTGTGGCATTCCCGTTTTGCTCTGACGCATGTTAGGGCCGTTCGGATTATGGCCGGGCAAAATGCCCACATTTCGCCTGAATGCCTACAGCTAAGTGTTGCAACACTGGAAATCCGCTGGCAACACTTCCGAGACTGTAGGCTCCAGTTTACGAATCAACATGATGCGAACGAAATGCCTACAAAGTTGGCCATCTGTTGCCGGATGCAACACTTGGTAAGTGTGTGGCACACATCCGGCTCAAGTGTCTGAATTACAAGCTACAGATACGCCCGCGTGAAGTGCGTGCCACATATAGAAACATCAATGCAACACTTCCGAGACTGTAGGCATTTCGTTGGCTGTAGGCAATTCATCATCGGCGGTTTTCAGCCGGATAACTTTCTGGCGAAATGGCCCGCATACATCCAGTTGAACAACGCCATCCATCGCCAGTTCCACCACAGCCTGATTGAAAGCCTTGGCGTCTTCCGCATGAATGCAATCGCGCATCTTGCGCTGGCGAATCCAGCGGCCATCAAGCCCGTGGCGTTTCAGGTGCCGCAAGATGCTACGCTTCTGTTTTTCAATCACTGGGTTCCTCCTGATTTTGGGTTCAGCCTGATTACCCATTCGCGTCCTTGCTTTACCTGTTCAATCTCGCCGCTGGATTCCAATGACGACATCGCGCGTAACGCCACGCTGGGACCGAATTCGTAAGCGTGAGTGGAAAGGAACATCTTGCGCCGGTTAAGGTACTTTTCCCCGTTTGGTTCATGCTCAGTGAGGTAGTTAAGAATTTTTTGGGTAATGACAGCTTCATTCGTTTTGCCCGG
>Ga0070717_10002162_pt1 | contig 13790 bp, 12 predicted proteins | sample LARL113metaG_FD_71366 | JGI IMG/M metagenome (GOLD analysis project Ga0070717, IMG submission 71366) | Corn, switchgrass and miscanthus rhizosphere microbial communities from Kellogg Biological Station, Michigan, USA - LAR L11-3 metaG | ecosystem: Host-associated > Plants > Roots > Rhizosphere ... | reverse complement strand
CCAAGAGCGGCCAAGTCGGCCAGACCATCTGCATGCAAACCGGTTAGGCTCAGACCGAGGGCAGTTACAGGAAGCCATCTACGTCTAAGGGCCGCCACCCGCCTGATGTGACGCTGCGCCGGGGTTCCCCTGGAAGCGTGGACACTTCGATCGGGCTGATCTTGCCTGTCCGTGCTTCGCGACTGCTGCCATATTCCGCCGGAGCGCAGGCTCTGTCCAGGGAGGAACGACCTTGACAGAGCCGAGCACTGGCCGATCCTGGGCAAAGGAGAAGCAATAGCATCTCAGGCTGCCTTCCTGGCCTTAAGTGCCTGCTCGTAGTCGACCGGGGACATCATGCCCAGAGCGGAGTGCCGCCGGTGCTGGTTGTAGTCCTCGATCCAGGCGCTGACCCGGGCCCGGGCTGCTGCCCTGGTGGGGAAGTGCTCGAGCGAGCGGAGCTCGAACTCCAGGGTGGAGTGCCAGGACTCGATGACCGCGTTATCCAGCGCGGAGCCGGGCCGTCCCATCGACTGGCGGATGCCCAGCCGGTCGCAGGCCTGGCGGACCAGGCCCGCGGTGTATTCACTGCCCTGGTCCGTGTGCATGATGACGCCGGGGACCTGGCCGCCGCGCACCGCTACCGCCATCGCCAGCGCGCCGTAGGCCAGGGCCGCGTCGTGGTGCTCGCCCAGCGCGAACCCGAGCACCCGCCGCGAGGCCATGTCCATCACCGAGGCCAGGTAGAGCTTGCCCTCACCAGTCGGGATCTCGGTGCCGTCGCCGTACCACTTGCGGTTGACCTGCTGTGCGGGGAAGTCGCGCTTGACCAGGTCCGGTGCCCGCCAGCGTCCCTTCCCTGGCCGGGTGGTGGCCCGGCGCTTCTTCGTGCGGCGGGCGGCCAGGCCCTGCTCGCGCATGATCGCCGCGACAGTGTTCTTGCTGACCTTCCACCCGGCCGCGCGCAGGTCCGCGGTGATCCGCGGGGACCCGTAGGTGCCCCGGTGATCCTTGAACAACCGCCGGACCTCGGCCGCCAGCGCCTGCCTGCGCGCGGCCCGCGGCGCGAGCGCGTGGTCTTTCCACTTGTAGAACCAGGACCGGGACACCCCCAGCGCCCGGCAGGCGGTCGCGTGCGGGATCTGGTGCCCGTCCCTCTGGGCGGCGATCAGGGCGGCCACCGCTACCGCCCCATCGCGTCCTTGACCCAGAGGGCCACGCTGCGCTTGAGGACATCGCGCTCCATCGCCAGCTCGGCGTTCTCCTTCCGCAGCCGGGCCAACTCCGCCCGCTCACCCTCGCTCAGCGTCCCGTCCGCCTCGCCGCGGCGCCGCTTGTCCGCGTTCACCCAGTTCCCCAGGGTGCCCTCGTTGATCCCCAGGTCCTTCGCGATCTGCGCGATCGGGCGGCCGGTCTCCCGGACCAGCCGGACCGCGCCCTCCTTGAAATCCGCGTCGAACTTCCTGCGTGTTTCTCCCATCGCCCTGTCCTTCCTTTAAGGCGATGTGTCCACGCTACGAGGGGAAACCCAAGCGCCGCTCACGGCGCGTAGTACAGGTTCTTGTGTCCCCGGCGCCGGATCGCCGATCGTACGCTCGGGGACGTTGACGACCTCGTCGCCGCGGTGGGCGGGCTGATCGCGTTGTGCTGTTCTCTGGGGCGGCTGTACCTGGCTGGCCGCACAACGGTATGGCAGCGCAGCGGCTAGGTGGTCGCTACGGGACAACGCGTTGTGGTCCGGACATGTCGGCTGTCAGCTGCGCAGCGGCGTGTCTTCGCAGCGCGGCCGCCGGGTGCCGCGGTGGCCTGCTGCTGTCAGTCCAGGAACCGGGCGAGCATCGGCAGGAGCAGCTCGGCGCGCCTGGTCACCTGCATGTGCGTGGTGCCGGGCAGGACGGCGAGCTGCGAGCCGGGGATCAGCTGCTGCATCAAGGCGCCGTGCTCGACGGTGGTGAAGTCGCGGTCGCCGAGCACCAGCAGGGCCGGCGCGGTGATGGTCGCGAGCTGCGCGTCGGGCCACCCCCGGGTATCGGCCATCGACTGCGACAGCGTCGCGAGGAAGTCGTTGAAGTGGTCTGGATGGGGGGACAGCCGCTGGTAGGCCTCCTGCATGTCGAGGAAGTCCTGCGGGGTCGGCATCCGCGCCGAGCTGGCCTGCCTGGCCGGGTCGGTGAGGTCCTCGTGCAGCCCGTCCGGCCGCACCGACGCGGAGGCGGGCACCAGCGAGCGCACCCGGTCCGGGTGGTTGATGCCGAGCTCCAGCGTCACTGCGCCGCCCATGCTGTGGCCGAAGACGTGCGCGCGGTCGATGCCGAGCTGGTCGAGCAGGCCGACGACGTCGCTGGCCAGCGCCGCCGGGGTGATCTCCCGGTCGATGTCCGCGGTGCGGCCGTGTCCTTGCATTTCAACGCCGATCACCTGATGCGCGCGGGCCAGGGCCGGGATGAGCGCGGCGAAGTTCAGGTCGATGGTCAGCATGCCCCCGTGCAGCAGGACCAGCGGTGACCCATCGCCGTACACCTCGTAGTACATGTGCAAGCCATTGACGTCGGCGTAGCCGGTCAGCCGGGGCTCAAGGCGCCCTGTCGTGGTCTCCATACGCACCAAGACTGCCCGAAAGGGCAAAAGTAAGCGCGCTATCCCGAACACCAGCCAGCGCCCGGGGCCCCGGGGGTGACCTGACGGTGCGAGCCGGCCGCATGACCGGCTGTGTCCGGGTCGCGCCGGCCACCTGCCAGCCCGTTGCCGCAATTGAGAAGTCATCCCGGCGGCGGGGTGTTCGCGGTGCCCGGCCGGGTCACCGGCGGCCAGTTCAAGGTTTCGCAGCGGGACTGGGGATCTGCCACCGATGCTGCGCGTCGTAGCGGGGGCGGAGCACCCGGCGGTAGACCAGCCGGGCCGGTGGCGGCATCTCAGTGAGGACGGCCGCCGCATCCTGCTCGCCGGCGTCGTCCAGGATCCCGGGCCGTCCCGTGGCGAGCGCCGGCTCCGTTCCTTGTGCAGGAACACGCGCCACTGCGCCCGGGTCAGGTGCTGCTCAATAAGGCGGCTCAGGGGTCTCCACTTAACCGGAGCTGCGCAGGTAAGCGCCCTGCCGCGAGAGTCCGCGTGGCGGGGCCGACTCCCCGGCCTGACCTGCGGGGTTCTGTAGTGTCGGCCGCAGATTTACTCCGGTTAAATGGAGAGCCCAAAGGCGGCTATTTTTGCGCTCATGATCCTCGCGGTCCATCGCGAAGACCGTCGGCAAGCGCGTCCCAGAACGCGATCTCGTACGCGTGCAGGGCCAGGGCCGCCCGTACCGCCTCCTGCGGATCTTCACCCGCGGCAAGCCCGGCGGCGACGACGGACGTCGCCTGCTCGGTGAAGCCTGGCGCTGGCGTGGCGAAGAACCGGAAGAACCCGACAGCCCGCTCGGACAGGTCGTAGCGGGTCACCAGCGCCTCGGCGACCCGGCCGCAGTAGCCGGCGCGGGCGCCGTAGCGGTGGGTCAGCCGGCCAGCATGTGCAGCCGGACGGTGGTGCCCCAGGGCCCGGATCGCAGCTGGACCAGGTCGCACAGCTCGTGGGCGATGCGCAGGCCGTGGCCGCTGTCATCATCGGGCGAGTCGGGGTGGCGTCCGGCCAGCGGGTCTGTGATCCGGCCGTCGTCCCCGATCTCGCACACCAGGGACAGGCCGTCTCGCCAGATCCGCAGGATTCCCGCGCCGCCGGCGTGGACCACGGTGTTGGCCGCGATCTCGTGGACCGCGATCACCAGGTCCTGCGCCCGGCTGGGGCTGATCCCCTCCTGGACGGCGCGGCGGCTGACTTGGTCCCGCAGCGCCGGGAGGTCCTGCTTGCCGAAGGCCGTCGACCGCGCCCCCGGGGGCGGGCTGGGCAGCGGCTGGCCGCCGATGGCCCGGGCTACCGCGGTGCCGCTGTAGTCCGCGCTCGGCCGCCGGGCGCCGTCCTGCACGATGCGGGGGTGGGTCCGCCGGGCATCGGCCAGGACGGCCGGGCCTAGCCCGCTGGCGTCATAGGGGCACAGCGCGCTGGCGGGCACCGCGGCCAGGGCCTCGTTGATCAGCGCCTCGTGCCGGGTCGCCTCGGCGGTCTCGGCGGGCGAGCGCCCGGCCCAGACCGGCTCGCCGACGAACCGGGTGCGGTGCGGGCGGCGGCTGTCGGTGAACCGGCGGATGGCCGGGATGATCCGGGCCGGATTGCGGCCGAGCACGGCCATGTCGGCGAACGACACCGCCTGGCCTGCCTCGCCCAGGGCGCCGCGGACCAGGTCCAGCCTTCGGCCGGGAACCGCGACGAGCACGGGTTCCCCGGCGCTCACCCCCTGGCGCACGAACGAGCACACTTCCCTGGCGTACTCGTCGCGGCCTTGGTAGAACAACGCGTCATGAGCAAAAGTCCCGGCCTGCAGGAGGCCCTCTGCCGTCGTCATCGGATCATCACATCCTCTTATCCGCCCCTACCCAGGCCACCATGAGTATCCCGCCTGGGCGTCCTATTTCCCGGCCCTGCCGCGATCGCCCGCGGCAGCCCCGCGGGCACCGCCGGCGGCCGGGCCGGGAGAGGGCACGGATGGACCCCCGGGCCGGCCGGGTGCGGCCGGGGGTTCGGCGCGGGCTTCGGTTCGATGCCGGTCACGACGCTGGCCGTCCGGATGACATTCAGCGACACATCGGTATCTCTGGCCGCCGGTCCCAGGAAAAGATTGCGGAGTTTCAGCAGCACCAGCACCACTATCGGCGTTTTCCCAGCTCAGGCCGGTGGTGCTGGCTTCCTTTCCAGCACCACCGCCAGCAGCACCAGCACCACCACCGCGAAGGCTCCGGGCTCCGCCCGCCGCCCATGGCCGGCAAGGCAGCCGGGGCATGGCATCACCCAGTGGGAAGCCTGTGGAAGACCTTATTCCCGCGCCGCCCGGTGCACCTTGGCTAGGCAGTGAGCACACTGGGTCTCGCCGGCGCAGTGTCGCGGAGGCACCCGGGGGGAAGACGAGGTTGTATCCCTCGTTGGAGATCATCGGGTGAGCGACTGGCTTTGTGCGATGCATGCCATCGCCGAACGGGTAGCGAAGGCTCTCGAACTTCGCGCTCCCGCACCCTGGGCAGCGCGGCTTGCCGTCGCTCGGTCAGTTTCATGACTTCCATGCCAGTGCTCTCCGTAGATATTCACGGCAAGGATCAGGCGGGAGCTTAACGGCTCCCGCCGGCGCCCACCTGCGCATATGGGCGGCTAACTCCCCTGGCGGTGATCGCCTGCCGACCGCCGCTTCTCGACTACTGCCTCGATGTCGCCGACCGCGAAGCGCACCGCCCGGCCGAACCGCAGCCGGGGCAGCTCGCCGGCGTCGGCGAGGGCCAGGACCGTGCACCGCCCCAAGCCGAGCATCCGCGCCCCGGCGTGGACTTCGACCAGGAGCACCGGGGCGGGCCCGGCCTGCTGGGCGCGTCCCTGGACGTCTGATGTGACCATCTGGGCCTCCTGACTGCCTGGCTCTTGCTCAAGTGTCTGTGCCGCGCGGCGATCCTGCCACCTGGGCCAGCCCGGTGTGGGCCGCTGCTTCCTGCGCCCATTGGGCCGCTATCTGCTGGCGTCTGCCGCGAGCTGCCGGAGTCTGCGCCTGGCCCGGAAGAGGGGAGCGGAGATTCAGTGAAGAAGGAGAGGGCTGACCAGTGTCTTATACGGGAAGCGACGACGGGGCGTTGTGTGACGGCCCGTGCAACCGGATGTAGCCGCCCGGCTGGCCGAACTGGGTCGCTCCCTGGCCCGTCACGGGCCCGGTCTTCGACCCGGACGGCCTCATGGCCAGTGACTACCGCAACAACTTCCACCTGTGCATGGACTGCTTGCAGGCCCTGGTCCTGAAGCCTTACCTGAGCCCCGATGCTCGGGCCCTGGCCCTGGAGTCCAAGGCGGCTGGGAAGCCTCCCAGAAGCTGCTCGATCAGACCGAGGCTGTTGTCCGCGGCAGGACCGCCTGACCGTTGGTTACCTGGCCGCCCCGGGCGCTCCGCAATCGGTTCGACGCAATGAGGAGTTCAGTGTGCATAGGACGAAGGTCCGCCAGCAGCCCCCGTGCCCACCGCGGATCACGCAGTGCTCGGTCCAGGAGACCGAGCTGCTCAAGCCGATTTCGGCACGTATCGGGCATGATCAAGGTCGATAAAGACAACTCGGTCCACTGCTGTCATGGCCCGGCTGACACGCCTCAGAGCTTGGCTTTCGCGCCAGCGCTTGATCGCCTTGCTCAGTCGCGGAGCGTCGTCGCGCACGCTGACCTAGACTTCCTCATAATCGAGGCGATGGTAGGCGTGCGCGGAATAGCTCCAGCTTGGAAGGCATACCGCGCATAGCCGTCAAGGCCGCTGGATGCACTTACAGCGCCGAGTAGAGGGCTTGCTCGAAATCGATGAGGATCTGGAATACGGCTGGTTCGGCGAACGGCAGCACCTGGGAGAAGATCGACCCTGTTACCCCGCTTGTGCGGTCGACCCAGAAGTGGGTGTTGAACAAGCCCGCCCAGGCACCGCTGCCAGGAGCTCGCATACCGGGCTGCTGTGCCTCATTGAGCAGCAGCCCCAGGCCCCACTTCAGGCCGGGTCCCAGGTTGACGTCGACGCTCAGCTCCGGGTGCACGGAGACGATCGATGGCGGGAAGTACAGGTCGCCGATCTGGTTAGCGAATGCCGCGTCGACCGTGGCCCGGTCGAGAATCCGCACGTCGCCTAGGGTGCCGCCGCCGAGCAGCATCCGCTGGAAAGCCATGTAGTCGCGGGGGGTGGAGTACAGGAAGTGCCCGCCGCCCCAGTACTCGGGCTCCTGCGCCCAGTCGATGTCGGTCACCACCCAGGACCCGTCGTCGGCCCGCACGTGGACCGGCGTCGAGTTCGCTCGTTGCGCGGCGGTCATCTTCGCCGTGGTGCTGGCCATGCCCAGCGGGCCGGTGATGTTGGCCTGGATGTAGACGTCCAGCGGCTGGCCGCTGACCGCCTCGATGACCCGGCCCAGCCAGTCGATGTTGATCCCGTACTCGAACCGAGTCCCCGGATCAGACGCCAGCGGCGACCTGAACACCCCGACGGTGCCCGGCAGGATGTTCGGCGTGCCAGTGATCTGCTCGTACCGGTCGATATCACGGTTAAAGATCCAGTACGCCAGCCCCGCCGTGTGCGTCATCAGCTGCCGGACGGTGGCGCGGCTGCGGGGCGGCAGGAGCCGGGGGGTACTGTCGTCGAAGCCTTCGAGCACCTGCAGGTCAGCGAATTCCGGACGGTAGGTGTCGACGGGCGCATCGAGGTCCAGGCGACCCTGCTCAGACAGTTGCAGCGCTGCCGTCGTGGTCACCATCTTGGTCATCGAGGCGATCCGCAGCATGGTGTCCGGAGTGATCGGATCACCGGCATCCGCGGCGCGCTTTCCGGCCGCGCCCTCATAGAACACGCCGTCAGCGCGGGCTGCCAGGGCCACCACGCCCGGCACATCGCCTCTTGCCACCGCCGACTGCAAAACCTCGTCGACCTTACCTGTCACAGCCGCCACCCCCAAGCCGTGTGGACGAAGCGACGCCGGCCGGGTTTCCGGTGTCACCAGCCTGCTTGACGACGCTCCGGACTCATGGACACCCACAGTATTGCTCCCCAGGCTCCGGCCCACAACCCGTCAGCGCGACCCCGCGAGGCTCGCTGGCTGCTGGTCTTCTTGCCAGACCTTCCTCATTCCCTGATCGGCGCCACTTTTGTGAGCCGAAGGACCGGGATGCTGTGCAGCGCCCTCCGCAGAGGTGGTGACTGAGCGTCACCCTCTGTTTAGAAGTTGTCTGCGGTCGTGCAAGCGCGGTCGCGCGTCCCCGTTGCTGTACCACTACTGCACGAAGTTTGACGGCTATTTAAGTGTTAGGCCATCCGGGTCGGGTCGGGAGGCAAGGGAGGCGTGGGGTCTGGCGGCTCCGGCGTAGGGACGGGAGGAACCGGCGAGGGGGCGGGATCCGGTCCTGGCGGAGTGGGGGTGGGAGCCGGAGGCACCGGCTCCGGCGGTATCGGTGCGGGCGGCGTCGGCTCTGGCACTGGAGGCGTTATCATGGCGCGCTCATTACCCCTGGCAGCCAGCAGTACTCCTCACCTATGGCTAGATCCTCCTCGCCGTAGCAAGGCCGGTGACTAGGCTCACGGCTCCGGAGGCGGTAGGTCAGCAATGCGTCTAGCTGCGAAGATTACGAGCCGATCTAGCGGTCGGTCCGCGTCTGGTCCGCGTGATCGCGTCGGCAAGCCCGGCGGGACGCGGACCGCCAGACTATCCGGCCTCGTCCTGCGGGTCGATGCCATGCTGGCGGAGAAGGTCACGGAGCCGCTCAATCTCATCGCTCAAGGATGGAAGAATTGCCCGCTCCTGCTCGCGGGCGGCCCTTGCAGCAGCTGGATCACCTGCTGACGCACCTGGTTCAAGTCAGCGCCCAGCTTCACTAGCACCTGCACGGCTACGCCGTCGCCCTCGCGGAGGAGGCCGAGCAGGATATGCTCCGTGCCGATGTAGTTGTGGCCGAGCTGTAGTGACTCACGCAGGGACAGCTCCAGCGCCTTCTTGGCCCGTTTGGTGAACGGGACGTGCCCGGACGGCGCCTGCTGGCCCCGGCCGATGATCTCCTCGACCTGCTGCCGCACGGCGTCCAGGCTGATCCCGCGTGACTCCAGTGCCCTGGCCGCCGCGCCGCCCTCACGGATCAGGCCGAGCAGGATGTGCTCGGTGCCGACGTAGTTGTGATTGAGCGTCCTGGCCTCTTCTTGCGCCAGGACAACAACCCGCCGCGCCTGCTGGTCGAATCTCTCCAACATGCTCAGCGCCGCCTTCCCGCAGGCCTCGCCGCGGCTGCGCCCGGTAAGAACACGGTACATCTCGTAACCGCTGGTGGCAGAGCTGCGCCGCCGGAGGTGCCGCGATCTCCTGCGGACTTGGCCGAACCGGAGAACACGGCAGTCGACGGAGGCTCGCTGCGCCTCTAGGGCCTGGCCTTTGGCCTGGCCCTCGCCGTCAGCCCGCTGGCCCTCGCCGCCAGGACTCTGACCGGGACTCTTAGGAGCGCCCCGACCGCGACTCGAACGCGGGACCTGGTGCTTAGGAGTTCACGTTCGGCTGCATCGCCCTCGGCGAGCTCGACCGGGCCTACACCAATGCGATCACCGCGCGGGCGGCCGCCGACGCGGCGGTGACCGCGCTGCAGGCGGCGCTCGAGCAGGCCAGCGAGGCCACCGGCCGCTGATGCCGCGCGGGCCGGTGATATGCCGCGGCCCTAGCGCCTGCTTCCGCGAGGCCCGGCCGGCGGGTCATCGGGATGGAACCCGTGGTCACCGCGGCGGAGGCCGCAAAGGCCCTCGCTCACCGAGCCGGGGAACACGACAGCTCATCTCCTGCACTGCGGTCGACTGCAACCCCCGGCGCCGAACTCGCCGGCCCGCCCGAATGATTGTTCGGGTGCAGGACAGCTGGCCGTGTCGGCAGGCCCAGACGTGCGCCAGGCGGAGCTCGCACACGTCATCACAGTTAACCGACTGCGCCGCGTGACCATCTGGCGGCCTTTGCTCGCCGGCAGGGCAGGATCGCCTCGCATCCGCGCTGCGACGCCGCAGACGGCGATCCCCAGCAGCCGGCCATCGGCCTTGCCAGTCGCCGCGACGTTGAAGCGCCGGTCTCGTTGAGGCGTTACGCAGGCAGTCGCCGACACCGGCCACCACGAACGTGACCTCGCCCATCATCGGCCCGCCACCGCTCAGCGGTCCGGGAGAAGCCGCAGAGCTACCCGGCGGGCGGCTGCCGGATAGCAGCCACGGCGTCTGCCTCGGCGTCATAAACGGGCAGGACCTTGGTCAGCCCGGCGGTGTCGAGGACGCGCTGCACCTGCGGAGCCGGCGCGGCCAACGCCAGGCTGGCGGTGATGGCAGCAACCCGGCGCCAAACACCGACGAGAACACCGATGCCAGTGGAATCCATGAACCGCACGCCGGCGAGATTGACCACCAGGCCGCGGAAGTCTTCGTCGGTGACGATCCGCAGCAGGCTGTGGCGCAGCAGGCCGCAGGTGGCCACGTCAACCTCGCCTGTCACCCTGACCACAGCGACGCCGTCGTCGAGACCGTATCGGAACAGCAGCTGCTCCGGCGCATTCGCGGTATTCATGGATCATCCTTCCTGGCCCGATACTGCCGGGGCCGGCCGGCGAAACCCGCTGCGCAGTGTCCTGGTGCCGGAGCGCGCCGCCCTGCCGCGGACCGCCGGTGGCGCGCCCCCGGGCTGCTGGTGCCCGCGATGGCTGCGCTACTGCGCCAACCCACCTCCGCGTTCGGCAGCGCCGCCGGTCTATTCCCAGCTCGTGCCGACCGGGAGGCCAGTATCCCCAGCATTGCAGATGTGGCCGCCCATGGACGCCGGGTTCGCTGAATAGCTCCCGGTATGCCGGTTTCCGCAGCGCCTCCGGGGGGCCATCCCGGTCTTTGGCGGCATGCCTAGCCGCTGGCCTGCCTCTCAACATGGCCGCACCGGCTACCCCGTCACGCCGCCCCGCTGATGCGGCGCGGGCATGCTAACGGGGCGGCGGCCTCTGGCGCCAGCCGCCCGCCTCCGCGCAAGACGCGCGTGAGAGTGCCCGAAAGCCGCACGTTGCCGGCCCGTAACGATCCGCGGCTTTCCCTCAACTGGCCAGGACGACTTGAACCCCTGATCGGCGCGACATGATGACCAACTCGGTGCGGCACGGTAAGACCGCCATCGGGCCGACGGCGCCGTACAGATCGGCGACGATGCGCGCCGCGCCCGAGGCCAAGGCCGATCACGGAAGGTGAGGCGAAGCATCCGGCCTCAGGCGACCGGCCAGGGATCAGCAGCGCCGCGGAGGGCCAGTCGCCCGGCTCGTCATCGTGGCCCCGCCTGTCAGATGCCGATGACGTTGCCGGCGGGGTCGCGAATAGTAGTTATCCGGAGGTTTCCTTCCGGGTAGGGCGGGGTGACGATCTGGGCGCCGTGCTCAGCGGCGGTGCGGAGGGTGCCGTCGAGGCGGGTCACGTAGATGTACGGGAGCACGCCGGCCTGGCCGGCGGCGGGCAGGCCGGTGCGCCAGTGCCCGGTGACGTGGCCGGTGCCGTCGCTGAAGCTGGGTGCTTGCGGGGCGCCGCGCAGCCGCCAGCCGAACACCGCGCGGTAGAACTCTGCCGGCTCCGCGATATCACGCGCCGGCATGCGCAGGCAGGACACACCGCCTGGCCGGGCCCCGGTGCCTTCCACGCCGCTGCTGGTGGTGCTGTGCTGGGTCATCGCCTGCCGCCCTCCCCACTTTGGCTAGGGGGCTACCATAGCCGAATATGGGCGCCCAGTTTCCGGCCGGGGGTGGCGCGGGCCCGCCGCTACCGGTCGCTGCGGCGTGAGCAGCAGGCCCGGGCCACCCGCGCGCGGATCGTTGCCGCCGCGGCTCGCCGGTTCCTGGCGCGCGGCTATGCGGGGGGACCACGATGCGCGCGGTGGCCGCCGACGCCGGGGTAGCGCTGCCCACGGTGGAGCTGGTGTTCGGGACCAAGGCCCGGCTGCTGAAGGCGGTGATCGATGTCGCGATCGCCGGGGATGACGAGCCGGTGCCGATGCTGGACCGGCAGTGGGCCGCCCGCGCCCGATCCGCGGCGGGGGCCGCGGGGTTCGCCGCGGCCTGCGCCGGGCAGCTCGCCGAGTCCGCGCAGCGGGCTGCCGGGCTGACGCTGGTGGCCCTGGAGACCGCCCGGGTCGATACGGGCATCGCCGCGGTCGCCGCGCAGCTGATGGCCCAGCGGCAGGTCATGGCCGCCTGGATGGCAGACGGCCTGCTCCGCCGGGCGCCGCGGCGCGCCGGCATGGATTATGCGACCGCGGTCGACACCGTGTGGGCGCTGATGGACCCGGCCCTGTTCTGCCGCCTCACCGGTGACCGGGGCTGGAGCCCGGCCCGGTTCCAGGACTGGTTCGCCGATGCCCTCCTCCGCCTGCTGCTGCCCGGCACCGGCCAGCAGCCCGCCACCGCCAGTCAATCCCCGGAGGGTCACATAACCAGCATCCAGCCGGAGCTGTGGGTTGACCGCGCCGCCCAGGCCGTCGCGTTCTACTAGGCCGCCTTCGGCGCCACCGTGCTGTACCAGGTCGGCGACGGCGACGACATCGTCGCCCAGCTGGCCATCGGCGACGCCGCCTTCTGGGTCGCCACCGCAGGATCAGCCGGGCCACGCCGAAACCCGAATGCGATCGGCGGCTCCACCAGCCGCACCCTGCTCGTCGTCGATGACCCGGACGCCGTCTTCGGCCACGCCGTCACCGCCGCCGCCACCCCTGACGCCCGGCCAGGAAACGAGCACGGCTGGCGGGTTGCCCGGATCACCGACCCGTTCGGCCACCACTGGGAAATCGGCAGGCCGCTGGGCACCTGGCCGCCACCCTGACCGCGACGGCCACCAGCGAAACCACCCTGCCCGCGAGCGCCGGCCGCCATCCCACATGCGCGCCGATCATCCACTACGGCGCGGGAGGGGACAACCTCGCTGACGCCTGAATAGCCGCGCCTAACGGCGGCTCTTTGCGCGGGTGCGCGGAGACTCAGGTTGCTCTCCGTGACAGGCTTCCCGGTCAACCTCCGTCCTCGGCTGGCAGAGTTGGCGGCTGTCGACCGGCCATCCGGGTATGGCCAAGTCTCGCTCCAGCCCTGCGGTGTTCGATCCTGTCAGCGGTCATGAGAGGATGCGAACGCCAGGCCGGGCTGACGGGCCGCCCAGTCGGCGGCGGTGAGCGGATGTTGCAGAAAAGCCCTTGCCTCAGGCCAGATTAGCCGCCTACAGAAGGCCGAGTACCGACTGGGCACCATCGACTTGCAGCGCGGCGCCGCTGACGAATCCGGCCGGCTCACTGCACAAGAACGCAACGATCTTCCCGAAATCCGCAGGGTCACCTGCGAGCAGGCCGTCAGGAGCACCTCCTATCGCCTTGAGCCGGTCCGTCGCGTGATATCCGGGACACGCCAGATTGAGCGTAACGCCGTGCTGCCGCAAATCTTGCGCAGCGGTCTTTGCCCATGCCCACAGCCCCGTGCGTGCCGTGTTGCTCAGCGCCAGCGCGGGCATCGGCTCTTTTACCGCCGACGAGGTGATCAGGCAGATCCGGCCCCACCGGCGGGCCGCCATGCCCGGTACAGCTGCCCTGACCAGCCGCACCATCGCCTGGAGGTTCTCGTTGAGCGCTCGCGCCAGCGCCGCATCATCTACCTCCAGTGCGCGCATCGCGGGCGGCCCCCCGCCATTGCCGACGAGTATGTCGAGGCCGCCGAAGCGACCAACGGCCGTCTCGACCAGATAGCCCGGAACACCGGCGTCAGCGACATCGGCCACGATCACGTGAACGGTCCCGCCTGCCGACGTGATTTCCCGTGCCGTGCTTTCGAGCGCCTCCCTGCCCCGCGCGCAGATGACGACGTTCACGCCCTCAGCGGCAAGCGCGAGCGCACAGGCCCTCCCCAGACCCTTAGATGACGCCGTCACCAGAGCTGTCTTGCCGTCGATTCCGAGATTCATCACAGATCACTAGTCCCGAGCGCTCTCACGACACCCTTGAGCGGCACCAACGAAATCGGCATCATCGACCCATCTTGTGGCATCGAGATGGCCAGCAAAAGCCTCACCGGTTCCCGGACGCCATCACGCACCTCAAGTTGCCCCCCCCGCGGCACTGACGCGGCATGGTGCACGCTGCAGCCTTGACGTATCAGGAAGATTTCCATGGTAAGGAGAAGGTCTACGGTTCGATTCCGTAACGGGGCTCCAG
>Ga0070717_10002160_pt1 | contig 13791 bp, 7 predicted proteins | sample LARL113metaG_FD_71366 | JGI IMG/M metagenome (GOLD analysis project Ga0070717, IMG submission 71366) | Corn, switchgrass and miscanthus rhizosphere microbial communities from Kellogg Biological Station, Michigan, USA - LAR L11-3 metaG | ecosystem: Host-associated > Plants > Roots > Rhizosphere ... | reverse complement strand
AGCGCTTGGGAGGACCGGGTTCCCATCGCCAAAGCCCGGATTCAGCACCGGCCCAGAGAGCGCCTGAGCTATCCTCAGACAGACCCCAGACGAACGAACCGAAGGCGCCCTCATTCGAGTAGCATTGCGCGTGCGCGCTACGGATTGCGCACAACTGGCCTGACGAAGTATCCGATCTACCGCCCAATAAGCCGGCCCACACCGTGCCTTTCCGATCCTCAAGCATCGACGTCACGAAGTTCCCATCAAGGTCCGGATAGCGGGTCAGCCTGGCGCCGTCCCAGCGTGCAAGGCCACTAAACGTGCCAATCCAGAGAATGCCGTCGCGCGTTACGAGCAGGCTGTAGGCACCCTTGTTCGGGAGATGCTGGCCCGAAGGTGGTTCCCAGGCCACCCTGCGAACTCCATCGAAGCGAACCAGGCCGTATTCCGTGGCAAACCAGAGATACCCGTCGGGCGTCTGGGCCATCGCGAAAATATTGCCAAGGGAGAACCCATCCCGGACTCTCCACGTGGTGCGCGCGTACTGGCTGATGTCAAGGGATGGATTGAGCGCAAAAAAGCTCTGGCAGCCCCCCAACAGAACACCTAGGGCAATCGCGGCCATACATACTCTGCGCTTCACGCGGACCTAAATCCTAGCACACCAATAGCATAGACCAGAAATACTGATTGTGAACGAGTCAAGACGACTTGAAGTTGACATGCCGATGTGCCGGTGCAAGTCAGCTTCATTCCCTGATCAATCGGCTGCCCGGATTGCGTCAGTGCCCGAATGGCGGCATGCAGGTCGCGTCCCCGACCGATCTGGTTCGCTGATATGCAAGGACTTTTCCTCCGTTCGCACGTGCTCACGTATGGCAGCGGGATTGCACATTACGAAGTGTCGATCCGAACTCCCTCCACGGTGATGCGCCATGCACGGAGAACTCATAAACATCCCCACGGATTCGCTTGTTGACATGTTGTTCGTAATTCTCACCGGCGAACTTCCAGTCACGACAACCGATGGAACAGAAATCGAACAGATTCAGCACGAGTTGCAAAGGAGAGGCGAAGACAAACATTGGAGCTTTTGCACGGTCAACTAAAGAGATGTCCGTCAGGCTCTGGAGAAGGCAGATGACTCCTGCGCAAAGGATCGAAACCGCGCAGATGATGGCAGCGAAGGAATTGTTATGACAAAGCCTGCAGAACCCCGCCTGCCTTACCCGACGATCGAACAGTTTTGGCGAGCGTACCAGGCAAAAGAACGCCCCACAGATCTCGTCGCCCGCGAGAATCAGACCTTGACGAAGTGAGGACATGGAAAAGATGACAGTACTTACAAAAGCCGAAGAGTTGACGGAACCACTAAGCGCCTATGGCCAAGCACGGTCGACGGTCGCGGGAGCGCCCTTAAGCGCCGGCGAACTGGAGAAGATCGATGCCTACTGGCGGGCGTGCAATTACCTGGCCCTGGGCATGATCTATCTTCAGGCCAATCCCCTGCTGCGAGAGCCTTTGAAGCCCGACCATATCAAGAGCCGGCTCCTCGGTCATTGGGGATCGAGCCCCGGCCTTGCCTTCATCTATACGCACCTGAGCCGAATCATCAGGAACCATGATGCCGAGATGATCTTTCTTGCGGGTCCGGGTCATGGCGCGCCTGGAGTTTTGGCTCCGATTTATCTCGAGGGCACCTACAGCGAGATTTATCCGGAGAAAAGCCAGGACGAAAAAGGCCTGCGGGATTTCTTTAAGCAGTTCTCGTTCCCGGGCGGCATTGGTAGTCACTGCACGCCTGAGACGCCAGGATCTATTCACGAAGGAGGTGAACTGGGGTATGTGCTTTCGCACGCCTGCGGAGCCGCATTTGATAATCCCAACCTGGTCGTTGCGGCCGTGGTGGGCGACGGCGAAGCCGAAACTGGTCCGCTGGCGACCTCGTGGCACATCAGCAAATTTCTGAATCCGATTCGCGACGGAGCTGTGCTTCCGATCCTTCACCTCAACGGATACAAGATCAACAACCCGACCTTGCTGGCCCGGATCAGCCACGAGGAACTGGAAAATCTGCTGCGTGGATACGGTTGGCACCCTTACTTCGTCGAAGGATCTGATCACGCCAGCATGCATCAGGCCATGGCCGCGACTCTGGAGCGTTGTGTGGCCGAGATCAGGACACATCAGGAAGTGTGCCGCAATAGCGGAATTGCGACCCGGCCGCGCTGGCCGATGGTGGTGTTGCGATCGCCAAAGGGTTGGGGCGCGCCGGCAGAAGTGGATGGAAATCGGATTGAAGCCTTCTGGCGTTCGCACCAGGTGCCGCTGGCTGATGTCAAGACCAATCCGCAGCGTCTGCGCATCCTGGAGAACTGGATGCGCTCGCTCAAGCCGGAAGAACTCTTCGACGAAACCGGCAGGCTTCAGCCGGAACTCGCCGAAATTGCACCATCAGGAACGCGCCGCATGAGCGCGAGTCCGCACGCCAATGGAGACCGCAGGAACAAGCTGCGCTTGCCCAACTTCCGCGATTACGCGATCAAGATCGATCGCCCCGGAAATACCGAAGTCGAGAACGTGCCGCCGCTGGGCGGCTTCCTTCGCGATGTCATGAAATCGAACATGAGCAGCTTTCGGGTTTTCGGGCCCGACGAGAACACGTCCAACAAACTGGATGCAATCTACCAGGTATCGAAGAAGTTCTGGATTGCCGAACTGTTCCCCGAGGACAGCAATGGCACCGAGTTGGATGCGGACGGACGGGTCATAGAAATGTTGAGCGAGCACACGATGGAGGGCATGCTCGAAGGATACCTGCTCACAGGCCGCAATGGATTCCTCTCGTCCTACGAAGCCTTCGTTCACGTGATTGACTCGATGTTCAATCAACATGCGAAATGGTTATCCATCTGTAACCAGCTATCGTGGCGTCGCAAGATAGCATCGCTGAACCTTCTGATCACGTCAACGGTATGGCGCCAGGACCATAACGGCTTTACGCATCAGGATCCCGGCTTCCTGGACGTGGTACTCAACAAGAGTGCGGCCGTGACCCGCATCTATTTGCCACCGGACGCCAATTGCCTGTTATCGGTTGTGGATCACTGCCTGCGCTCGGAAAACTACATCAACGTAATTGTTTCCGACAAGCAGAAACATCTCCAGTTCCTGGACATCGATGCTGCTATCACTCATTGCACGAAGGGCATCGGTATCTGGAACTGGGCCAGCAATGATGAGGGTAATGAACCGGATGTTGTAATGGCCGCGGCGGGCGATATCCCCACACAGGAAGCCCTGGCTGCAACAGCACTGCTAAGGGAACACTTCCCGGACCTCAAGATCCGATTCGTCAATGTAGTCGATTTGTTCAAGCTGCAGCCGAATTCGGAGCATCCGCACGGATTAACGGATGCGGATTTCGATTCTCTCTTTACGACCGACAAGCCGATCATCTTCAACTTCCACGGCTATCCCTGGTTGATTCATCGCCTGGCCTACCGTCGCACCAATCACCGCAACCTGCATGTGCGTGGCTACAAGGAGAAAGGCAACATCAACACGCCGATGGAACTGGCCATTAACAACCAGACCGACCGGTTCAGTCTTGCCATCGACGCGATTGACCGCATCCCCAAGCTGCAGCGGATCGGTGCGCATGCAAAGGAAGAATTTCGCGACTTGCAGATTGGCTGCCGGCGTCACGCGTACGAGCAAGGCATCGACAGCGCGGAGATCAGCGGGTGGAAGTGGCCTTACGACAAGAAATGAAATCATGGACCGTGCAGCCATGTCCAGTACGACAGGGTTCGCAATGCCAAAGCCGGTTCCAATTCCAGGAACCGGCCACAGCTTTCCGATAGGCGCCACGCTGGTAACTGGTGGCGCCAACTTCTCCGTGTTCTCCCGGAGCGCGGATCGTATCGAGCTTTTGCTCTTCGATCAGGTGGACGACACTCGCCCTTCGCGCGTGATCCCCATGGACCCATCCGCCAACCGCACCTACCATTATTGGCACGTATCCGTCCCCGGGCTTGAAGCGGGTCAGATCTATGGATTGCGGGCCTTCGGGCCGTTTGAGCCGGATCGGGGTCTCAGGTTCGATCCGTCCAAAATACTGCTCGATCCGTATGGCCGGGCCATCAGCGTGCCGAGAAGTTACAGTCGCGAAGCGGCCCGTCTCGCAGGCGACAACGCCGCCACCGCGATGAAAAACGTGCTTGTGGACTCACGTGCGTATGACTGGGAAGGAGACGTTCCCCTCCATCATCCATGGGCGCGCACCATCATTTACGAGATGCATGTCCGCGGGTTTACGGCACATCTCAGTTCCGGCCTGCCCGAATCGAAACGCGGCACATACGCCGGCCTTATCGAGAAGATCCCGTACCTTCAGCATCTCGGCGTGACCGCGGTTGAGCTGCTTCCGGTCTTCCAATTCGATCCTCAAGATGCGCCCTCCGGCCGAACGAACTATTGGGGCTACTCGCCAGTTTCGTTCTTTGCGCCGCACCAGGCATACAGTTCCCGTCAGGAGCCGCTCGCCGCGCTCCATGAATTTCGAGATATGGTGAAAGCCCTCCATCGGGCCGGCATCGAAGTCATTCTCGATGTCGTGTTCAATCACACAGCTGAGAATGGGCATGACGGACCCACGCAATGTTTCCGTGGCCTCGACAATCCTACGTATTACCTGTTGTGTGAAGACCGCTCGCGTTACGCGAACTTCACCGGCACAGGAAACACGCTGAATGCGAACCATCCGGTCGTACGGCACATGATCGTAGACAGCCTGCGTTATTGGGTGAATGAGATGCACGTGGATGGTTTCCGCTTCGATCTGGCATCGATCCTTGCCCGGGATTCGTCCGGCGCCGTGATGGCCAATCCTCCGGTGCTCTGGGATATCGAATCCGACCCCGCCCTGGCTGGGAGCAAGATGATTGCGGAGGCGTGGGACGCGGCGGGCCTCTACCAAGTGGGTAGCTTCGTGGGAGATAGCTGGAAGGAGTGGAACGATCATTTTCGCGATGACGTTAGGGACTTCTTCCGGGGTGCAAATAATTCAGTTGCCCGCATGGCCGACCGGCTGCTCGGCAGTCCCAGCATCTACGCCAACCGAGGCCGGGAAGCTGAGGAGAGCATTAACTTCGTGGCCTGCCACGATGGGTTCACGCTAAACGACGCTGTCACCTACAATTACAAGCACAATGAAGAGAATGGCGAAGACAACCGCGACGGCCACGCAGACAATCGGAGTTGGAACTGCGGATTCGAGGGAGCGACAAGCGATGCGGAAACAGAGCGGCTCCGCAATCGGCAGGTGAAAAACCTATTGGTGGCTACCGTGCTCTCGGTAGGTGTGCCCATGTTTGTGATGGGCGATGAGCTGCGGCGAAGCCAGCGAGGAAACAACAACGCTTATTGCCAGGACAATGATGCAAGTTGGTTGGACTGGAGCCTCCAGTCTAAACACGCCGACCTCCACCGTTTTGTGAAGCTGCTGATCGAGCGTAGGGTAATCCGGGATCTGGAACATGAGCACCGACGGGCGAGCTTGACCCAGGTCCTTCGCGAGTCGAAACACTTGCTGCACGGGGTCAAACTCAATCAGCCAGACTGGTCGCCTCTTTCGCACAGCTTGGCGATCAGCAGCGAATTGAAGAACGAGCGACTGTTTGCGCACATCATGTTTAATGCCTATTGGGAACCTCTGGAGTTTGAACTTCCCGCATTGGCCGACGACTGCCAGAACTGGTGGCGATGGATTGATACGGCACTCGATCCACCGCACGAGATTTGCGAGTGGAACCGGGAAACGCGAATCTCTGAGTCGACGTATCGTGTAGGTGCGCGCTCGGTCGTGGTATTAATTGCCGGTGAGGGCGTGAATGGGCAGAACGTTTTATCGCCCGCATGTTAGACGATTCGCCGTGCTCGTAGAGATCGGGTTGCGCCGTGCTTAATCCTGGGATTGTGGCTGCTATCGATCTGCGTTATTCAGCGTAGTCGGATTTCACAATCCCAAGCCGCTCCATTTTGCGCTGCAAGGTGGTTCGCTTCAGCCCCAGGCGCTCCGCTGCACCCCCGGAACCGGAAAGTTTGCCGCGCGCGGCGCGCAACACACTGAGAATCATCTCCCGCTCCATGCCATGCAGCGTGTTCGCACCCATGTCCCGTGGACCAGGGCAGCACCGAGCTCTGATATTGGGGCGGCAAGCGTCTCGTTTCGGCTGAGGATGACCGACCGTTCGATGAAATTCTGTAACTCGCGGACGTTCCCGGGCCACCTGAAGGATGTAATTGCATTCATCACGTTGCGCGGGATGATTCGGATCGATTTCCTCATCTTACGGGATAGATTTGCCACGAAGTAGTGGACGAGCAGAGGGATATCGCCTAGTCGCTCGCGAAGCGGCGGGATGTGAATGGGAAACACGTTGAGGCGATAGAACAAATCGTCTCGGAATTCCCCTTTGCGCATCATTTCGGGAAGATCGCGGTGAGTGGCTGCGATCAACCTGGTATTCACCTTAATCGTGTGATTACTTCCCAGGCGCTCAAACTCGCGCTCCTGCAAAACCCGGAGCAGCTTGGGCTGTAGCTCCAGGCCAATATCTCCAATCTCGTCCAGGAACAAACTGCCTTGATGAGCAAGTTCGATCCGGCCGCGCTTCTGGGCCAGTGCGCCCGTGAATGCTCCTTTTTCGTGCCCAAATAGTTCGCTCTCCAGAAGACCGGATGGGACGGCTGCGCAATTCAGGCGAACAAAGGTGCGATCCCGTCTGTGGCTCAGGTTGTGGATGGCCCTAGCAACGAGTTCCTTGCCGGTTCCGCTTTCTCCGACCAAAAGCACTGTTGAATCGGTAGGAGCGACGATGGCTACCTGCTCGAGAGCGTGCTTGATCGCGGCGCTTTGTCCAACAATGTCTTCGAAATTGTATTGGCTCTGGAACTCCGACTGAAGATAATCTCGTTCGTCTTCGAGACGCCGGCAAGAGAACGTCATGCGACGATAAGCAAGCGCATTGTCCAGTGCGAGTGAAATCTGATTGGCAATTTGCGAGAGCAGGTCGAGGTCATCCTGGCTGAAGGCGTTCTCGTACTTGCTTCCGAGCGAAATAATGCCTAGCGGCCCCTGAGTTCCGACCAGCGGTACGCATCCCAGGCTGACAATCCCATTATCGCGGAGAGGCTTTACAACTGCCGCAGGAAGCTGGCCGATCTCATGCGGGCCAAAGATGGTGGCCACCCTGGCACGCATGTTTGCGATATCAGCTTCCTGGAGAACGGCTGTCGTCGTGTTTTCGCGGAAACCCAGTGCTGTCGGAGAGTCCAGGGTCAGAAGGTCGAGATGATTTGACTCTTGCTCGAATAGTCAAAAGCCGGTCAGCGCGGTATCAAAGAATTCATGCAGGGATTTGGACGCGGCGCGGAACAGGGCATCCATATCGAGATGGGCGATCGTATGATTGTTGATTTCGAGTACCAGCTTCAATCGATCCCGTTCCCGAGCAAGGTTTTGTTTGTATGATTCGGCCGCCGCGAAGGCCAGTGCAGTATCCACGAACGTCGAGATTAGAACTGTGGCCGAAGCCATTAATTCCCGGCTGCGGTCGCTGTTGCTCTCAGAACTGTTTGAAATAAGAACGAGTATGCCTGGGCGTCTTTGTGGGCTGGCAATGAGAAACATATGAGCACTACTCGACGGCTTAATTCGAGTGTCCTGAAGCAGGCAACGAAGCGTAGCAGGCTCATTGGCAATATTGGGGATGTATTGCGGTTTCCGTCCGTTGATGAGTGCCTCCAGAGCCGCATCCTCGATGGGGATATCTCGTACCGTCGGCATGCTCGATATACCGCAGACCAAGTCGAGGAGATATAACCGCGCACTCTGGCCGCCTTCGTTGGGCAGTACCAGGGCGGCGCAATCGCATCCGATGATCTTGGAGAGAAGCAGAGTCACGCTTTGAAGGACGGCATGCAAGTCCGAGTCAGAGCCTGGGACGCGAGTCATACTGAGCGGAAAATCGTGTCTATTTTCACTGGCAATCATCTTGTCTTTCTCTTGTTCATCAGTGGCTCACGAACCCAGGGGCGCACGCCCCGACGTTGTGGCAAAAGCTGTTCACCAACGCAAATGGCCATTGTTTCCTCAAGAAAGCCCCGTACAGATCTTCGCGTCAGTGGTCACCGGACAACTTTTCAATGTGGGTCCTCCTGATTCCCCGGCGTACATACACTGAGCAACCCGCATGCCAAAGCGCGAAGAGGCCTACGCTCTTGCATTTCCGCCAGTAACTCTTCCAGATTCTTGGTTCTTCAATAATTACGCATCTGTCTCCTGCCAAATCCAAGCCCAAAAGTGCGACCACCAGTAAAGAAATGCACCAAGTAGACGCTTACGCGGCATGTGCCGCGATAGCGGCACTGAATGTAACTGTGCGGCCTCACTGAGGCTCTCTATCTCATTTTGTTTCAATCGGCCGGGCGACTGTCATTTTGGGCACCGAAATGCAAATCACATGACGAGGCTAAGACTCCCCCTCGATATGAGAGACCAGGCAGGGTTGTCGACGTTGGGCGGGGTGAGGTTCGGCTCGCAAAGAAACTCCCCGCGCTGTGGAAGCCAATTGGGATGAAATCCCGCGCTGAATCCTGTCAGGAAACACTCCGAATATGTGAAAGGGAATAAGATGAATTTCTGCTCCATTACAAAACCCAGCAGGGACCTAAGTCGATCCCTCGTTGTCATCGGTGCTTCCGTCGGCCTGCTCGCCGGATGCGTTCGAAATCCGAAGATCGCGGCGGACCAGCCCGTTCCGGTGCAGCTCCGCGCTCCTCACCGTCTCCACGAGCCGACATCAGTGTCTGCAAGCGGTTCGGTGGAGGCCAATGTGACCGCACTCACGGCCTTCCAGGTTGGCGGGCGCGTCGCCCGCGTGTATGCGGAAGAGGGACAGTTCGTGAAACAGGGCCAGATCCTGGCCGAGCTCGATTGCACGGACTATCGAAATGCGTTTGAATCCGCCTCCGGTCAGGCCACCGCGGCGGAAGCCACAGCACTGCAAGCTAAAAACGGGGTACGCGCGCAGGAACTCGAGCAGGCACGCATCGATTTCGAGCGCGCACAAGACGAGTACCAGCGCAACAAATATCTCTACGATCATCAAAGCCTGCCGGCCAACGACTTCCACAAGATCGAAGCGGCATATCTGGTATCGCAACAGCATTACAACATGGCCCAGGAAGGCGCTCGAACCGAGGAGAAGTTATCCACTCAAGGGCAGGCGCACGCCGCGGTTGGCCAGTTGAGCGAAGCCAAGAAGCATCTCGGTGATTGCCAACTCAGGGCGCCCATCAGCGGATTCCTGGGAATGCGGCACGTGAATGTGGGCGACACCGTTGCGCCCGGCAATCCTGTGTTCTCCGTTCTGGATTTGGATCCGGTGAAGGTACGCGTCGGAATTCCGGAAGCGGAAATTGGCATGGTACACGGTGGTGCGCGCGCCCTGGTAACGATTCCGTCACTGGACAACCGGCAATTTGATGGCAAGGTCGAGGCGGTCGGTTATTCGGCGGATTCAGTATCGCGCACGTTTACGACCAAGATTGCCATTCCCAATCCCACCCACGTCCTGCGTGCGGGCATGATCAGCGAATCCCGCGTCTACGATTCAACGATGATCGACGTGCTTGCGGTTCCTTCCATCGCTGTGGTTCACGACATTCGCGGGCTTCCCCTGGTTTATGTCTACGACTCTACTCGACAACGTGCATTCGCTCGTCGCGTGGAAGTTGGTTACCTGGTCGGCGATGAGGTGGAGATCAAGAGCGGCTTGAAAGCGGATGAACAGATTGTCGTTGCCGGCCAGCAGAACGTGCACGAAGGTTCCCTGATTCGCGTTGCCGGAGGTGGCCAATGAACCCGGTGCGTGCATCCCTGCGCTTCCCCCAGGTGACGCTCGTCCTCACCGCCATGCTGTTTATAGGCGGCGTCGCGAAATTCCTGACGATGCCGCGCCGCGAAGATCCCAAGATCACAATTCGTACCGGTCTCGTGATTGCGGAATATCCTGGCGCAACTGCCGAAGAGGTCGAAAGCCAAGTCACGCACAAGATCGAAGAGCGCCTGTTCCGGTTTGAGGAAGTGCGCCGGGAAAAGACCTACTCCACCTCCCGCAATGGACTTGTGATCATCAACGTGGAGTTGAATAAGTCCGTCAAGAATTCCGACCAATTCTGGTCGAAGCTTCGTCTTGACATGGCGGTTTTGAAGCAGTCCGAACTGCCTTCCGGTGTCCGCGGTCCGATCGTGGACTCCGATTTCGGCGATACGGTCGCGGCCTTGATTGCGGTCAGGGGTGGCCACTATGGATATCGCGAGCTGAAGGACTACGCGCAACGCGTAGAGAGTGCGATTCGGCAGATTCCCGCGGCGTCCAAGATCAAGCGCATCGGCGACCAGAAGGAAAGCATCGAGGTCACGGGGTCATGGGAACGGCTCTCGCAGTATGGAGTGGATCCCGGGAAAGTGGAGAAGGCTCTGCAGGGCCGGAACACGATTCTGTTTAGCGGCCGCGTTCCCAGCGGAGACAGCAAGGTTCCCATTGAGGCCAACGGGCAGTTCCAGAGCGAAGAGCAAATTCGGAAGATCATGGTGGATGTTTCACAAACGGGACAGCCCATCTACCTGGGCGACCTGGCCAATGTGAAACGGGTCTACAAGGACCCGACCGAGTATGCGCGCATCGGCGGCGAGCCGGCGATCCTGCTCTCTGTGGAAATGCACGAAGGCAACAATATCGTCGAATTCGGGAAGACGCTGCACGAAACTCTCAAGCGAATGCAAGCTACGCTGCCGCCCGATGTGCAACTGGAGTTCGTTGCCGATCAGCCGCGTGTCGTATCCGAGCGTGTCTTTGACTTCTCTCGTGAATTTGGGATCGCAATCATATCCGTCATTCTCGTCACCATGGTGCTCTTGCCGATGCGGGTGGCCCTTGTCTCTGCAGTCGCCATTCCCGTCACGGTTGCGCTGACCTTCGGGGTGCTCAATGCTGCAGGAATTGAACTCCACCAGGTCTCGATTGCCGCGCTGATCGTGGTCCTCGGCATGGTGGTGGACGATGCCATCGTGATTGCCGACAACTACGTCGAATTGCTGGATCACAAGATTCCGATTGCGGACGCCTGCTGGAGATGCGCCTCGGAAATGGCGGTCCCGGTGCTCGCCGCCACCCTCACGATTATCGCCTCTTTTCTTCCTCTGCTTACGCTCACCGGGGCATCCGGAGAGTTCATTCGCGCTCTGCCCATCGCGGTCGCCATTTCTCTGAGCGTCTCGTTCGTGGTCGCCATGATGCTGACGCCGATGACCGCCGGTTTCTTCATCAAAAAGGGCCTGCATGATTCCACTGTCGACCAGAAGGAAAAGAAACCCACGGCGCTGGACTATATGCAGCGCTATTACAACCGCATCATCATCTGGGCAATGCAGCACCGGAAGAAGGTATTAATTTCCGGTGTGCTGGCCTTTGTCGCGGGTATCGGCATTCTGTCTCTTGTTCGCCAGCAGTTCTTCCCGCTGGCGGAGCGCGACCAGTTTGTGATGGACGTCTGGCTGCCCGAGGGAACGCGCATCGAAGCCACAGACGCGGCGGTTCGCCGCATTGAAGGCACCCTGAGCAAAGAGAAAGAGGTGCGTAGCTATACCACGTTCCTGGGCTCGAGCTTTCCCCGTTTCTATTACAACGTCAACCCCGTGCCCACAGCAGCCAACTACGCGCAGATCCTGGTAAATACGCACACCGTGAAGGGTACGCCGAAGCTGGTGGAGCAACTTCGCGAAGAACTGCCTTTCGTGGCACCCGAGGCCAAAGTGTTCGTCAAGGAATTGCAACAGGGCGATGTCATGGAGGCTCCCGTGGAGGTGCGTATCGTAGGCGACGACCTGGGCACGATCCGCTCGATAGGCAACCAGGTCGAGAACATTCTTAATCACACGCCGGGCGCGACCTACATCCATACGGACTGGCACGAAGACCAGATGTTGGCCGGAGTCAACCTGCGCCAGGAGGTCGCCAATCGGCTTGGATTCACCAATACGACTATCGCCAATGAACTCGCGGGGAGTTTCGAGGGCGAGACAGTCACAACCTTCTGGGAGGGCGACCGGGATGTCGACATTAACCTTCGTCTCGATCCGGCGCAACGGCAGACCTTCCAGAATATTTCCGATACTTACATGCTTTCCCCGGTAACCGGCGCTCGAGTTCCAATAAGTGCCTTCGCGTCGCTCGCGCCGGAGTGGCATCCTGGCAGAATTGTGCGCCGCAACGGTGTTCGCACTCTGACGGTGCGCGCCTTCCCTGATCGAGGCCGGCTCGCCAGCCAGATCCTGACCGACGTCAAAAAGCAAATCAACAACCTGCAATTGCCGCAAGGGTATCGCATCGAGTATGGCGGCGAGGATGAAAACCAGCGTGAAACCTTTGGGGAGATGCGCACCGCGCTGGCAATCAGTCTCGTGCTGATCTTCCTCATCCTGCTGCTGCAGTTCCGCACCCTTGCCGATGCGTTGATCGTTATGGCTGCGTTTCCTTTGGCGTTGCCCGGAGCTGCACTCGGCCTGTTCGTGACGCACAACCCGTTCGGCTTCACCGCATTTATAGGGGTGATCAGCCTGGGCGGACTGGTCGTTCGGAATTCCATCATCCTGGTCGACTACGTTCATGAGCGCATGAAGCACGGGATTCCTTTGGAGGAGGCGACTCTGGAGGCCGGGGAGCGGAGGCTGCGCCCGATCTTTCTGACCACCATGGCAGCCGCTGTCGGAGTGACTCCCATGATCATCTCGCGCTCCAGCATGTGGTCGCCGCTGGCATCCGTCATTGCCTTCGGACTGCTCGGCTCCATGTTCTTTACTCTTGTCGTCATTCCTGTCCTGTTTGTCGTGGTGAACACTAAGAAGATCGCCAAGCCTGCCGTCGCGGTGGCTGCAAGCATCGCGCTCCTGTTTGCGCTCGCTACGCCCAGCCAAGCCCAGCAGCCGGGTGTCCCTCACGATCGCGTTTCGTCCCTGGGGTCGGAGCAGCGGTCGATCACCCTCGAAGAATCTATGCAGTTGGCGATGAAAAAGAACTCCACGGTGCGAATTGCCGAACAGAGAGTCAGGCAGGCTGACGCCAAAGTAGTTCAGGCAAAGGCGAACTACTTTCCGGTGATTAGCAATGAGACCAACGCAATTCACGTGGCGGAGACCCAGTCCCTCACTATTCCCAGGGGAAGCCTTGGAACCTACAGTGCCACCGGTCCGCTCCCCGGAACTGACGAGAAGATTCCGCTCGGCGAACAGAATTCCGTGTTGAGTCAGACGACGCTGGTGCAGCCAGTCAGCCAGATGTTCTTCAAGATTCATGCCGGGGTGACCGTAGCTGAGGCTGAGGCGCGGATAGCGCACACCGATCTCAATCGCGCCCAAAACGAAGTCTCGCTCAATGTCAAGAAAATCTACTATCAATTGTTGTCGACGCAGCAACGAAAGCTCGCCGCCGAGTTACGGATTCAGGCCGGGCAGGAGCACCTGAAGGAAGCCGATCGAGCTTCCGAAAGCGGGATCGCACTTCACGTGAAGGTGCTGGAAGGTGAAGCACAGCTAGCCGAAGCGCAGCACGCGCTTGGCTCGCTCGAAGACCAGATCGCCGATCTGACTAATTCCTTCAATGACCTGGTGGGCTTGCCCCTGCCAACCAACACCGAGCTCATCGAACCTGCGCAGTCTTCTCAGACCGAAGTGGCAGGGAA
>Ga0070717_10002159_pt1 | contig 13796 bp, 10 predicted proteins | sample LARL113metaG_FD_71366 | JGI IMG/M metagenome (GOLD analysis project Ga0070717, IMG submission 71366) | Corn, switchgrass and miscanthus rhizosphere microbial communities from Kellogg Biological Station, Michigan, USA - LAR L11-3 metaG | ecosystem: Host-associated > Plants > Roots > Rhizosphere ... | reverse complement strand
CCGAGAATAAAGTAACCTTCGGCTACCTGGACCAACTCCCGTACCGGCAAGCCATTCACGACCGCCTCACCAAGCTTTGGAACTACGAACGCTTTACCGTGCCTGAGCAGGAAGGCGGCCGCTATTTCTTCCAGCACAACGACGGATTGCAAAACCAGAACGTGCTCCTCGTCGCCGAATCGCTCAATGCCGAACCGCGGGTGCTGCTCGATCCCAACACGCTTTCTCCCGATGGCACGGTCGCGCTGGGCGGTACTGCCATTTCGGACGATGGCAAACTCATGGCCTACGGCATCGCCACTTCCGGTTCCGACTGGACTGAGTGGCACGTGCGCGACATCGATACCGCCAAAGATCTATCGGACGATCTCAAGTGGGTAAAGTTCTCCGACGCATCCTGGAGCAAAGACAACAAGGGCTTCTTTTACAGCCGCTACGACGAACCAAAAGGCGCCGCGATGCGCGACACGAATTATTTCCAGAAGCTTTTCTACCATCACCTGGGCACCGCACAAACCGAAGACAAGCTCATCTACGAGCGTCCCGACAACAAAGAGATGTTGTTCGGCGGCAGCGTCACTGACGACGGCCACTATCTGGTCATCGAAGTCTCGCAAGGCACGTCGCCCAAGAACCGCCTCTATTACAAAGACCTGACGCAGCCGGATTCACAGGTTGTAAGGCTGCTCGATGACTTCGACGCGCGCTACCGGTTCATCGACAATGACGGTCCCGTCTTCTGGTTCCAAACCGACCTCGATGCTCCGCGCGGACGTTTGATCGCCATTGACACCCGGCATCCGGAGCGCGCCAACTGGAAGACAGTCGTCCCCCAGAGCGCCGACAAGCTCGAATTCGCCAATGTCGTGGACAATTCTTTTCTCGTGGGATACCTGAAGGATGCCCGCACCGAAGTCCGCGTCTACGACTTGAAAGGCAAGCTCTTGCGCGACGTGGACTTGCCCGGAATCGGCACGGCGTCAGGGTTCGGCGGCAAGCGCAAAGACAAGGAAACCTTCTACGCCTTCACCAGTTTCATCTCGCCAACCACCGTCTATCGCTACGACCCCGAAGCCGCCAAGAGCGCCGTCTTCCGCCAACCCAAAGTTGACTTCGACGCCAGTCGTTACGACACCAAGCAGATTTTCTACAACAGCAAAGACGGTACGCGCGTTCCGATGTTCCTGACCTACAAGAAAGGGCTCAAGCTCGACGGGCAGAACCCTGTGCTGCTCTATGGCTACGGCGGGTTTGACATCTCGCTGACTCCGTTCTTCTCCGTTCCCAATCTTGTCTGGCTGGAGATGGGCGGCGTATACGCCCAGCCCACCCTGCGCGGTGGCGGAGAATACGGCGAAGACTGGCATCAGGCGGGCATGAAACTGAAGAAGCAAAACGTGTTCGACGACTTCATCGCGGCTGCCGAATGGCTGATCGCCAACAAGTACACTTCCACTCCCAGACTGGCGATCCGCGGCGGCAGCAACGGCGGCCTGCTGGTGGGCGCATGCCTGACCCAGCGTCCCGACCTGTTTGGCGCCACATTGCCGGAAGTCGGCGTCATGGACATGCTGCGCTTCCACAAATTTACGATCGGCTGGGCGTGGACCTCGGACTATGGCTCCTCCGACAATCCTGAAGAATTCAGAGCCCTTTATGCGTATTCGCCGCTGCACAACCTGAAGCCGGGAACCAAGTATCCGCCGACGCTGATTGCGACCTCCGACCACGACGACCGCGTGGTCCCCGGCCACAGCTTCAAATTCGCTGCCACCATGCAGGCCGACCAGGCAGGGCCGGCGCCCGTCTTGATTCGCATCGAGACCAAGGCTGGACACGGCGCCGGCAAATCCATCGCGAAATTGATTGACGAAACCGCCGACAACTGGTCTTTCCTGGCCCGCAATTTGGACATGAAGGTGGCCCTGCAATAGGCTCTGGCTGGGGCTTCTGAAGGGCTCCCAGAGCCTGAACGGGGCCCGGGGCTTGCATACTGGGTGTATAACCCGACATTCTCCCCTACATTCATAATCCAGCGGTCCTTGGCTCCAGCGGTAATACTCGCGTTGTATATAGTATTGGCGGCGAAATCTGCAACAGATTTGAAGGCGGCAATCCTGTTGGTTGTATGTAGGTAACTGTTCCAGCCACGCCTGCGACCAAGAAACTGCCCGCGTTGATACTGGCCGGATCCATGGGCTTGTTGAACACCACCGCAATCGCACGGTTGGTGCCCACTCAGTTGGTTGGGGGAACCACCATCACCGTCGCAGGAACACCGGAAACTAAAGAGGCTGGCGGATTCGAAACACCACTACAGGCGATAAGAAACACCGATATCAGGAGGGCAGTTGAGCCCTTGGAGAAACGCCGGGTTGACATGTGATTCCTTTCAGAGTTCCTCGGCGGGTTCGGGCGGAAACACACCAAGTAGCTAGAGCACGCTCTAAAGGCAGGATCGGAGCCGAAACAAGTGCAAACAAAAACTCGGGGCTCATTTCAGGCATGAGCCTTCCGCATACTGGAAAATTATCCCGCTTGCAGTCTTAGCAGAGGTGCGGAAAGAGATCGCGCAGATGGTGGATTCGGAAGCTACTGAAATGGCCGAGGCGGTGATTGGCGAGGGGAAGAAGGGGAAACTCGCCACAGTGAAGTACTTGTTCGAGATGGCAGGAGTCTATCCTCCGTTGACCGACGGAAACCAGGCAACTACGGACGAAGATTACCTGGCGAAAACTTTACTAGACCGATTGAACATTCCGGACAAGCCGGTAGGGCGCGATGAAGAGGACGAACCGGTGAGAACGCCGAGTCCAGCGGCCGGCGGGAAAGAGGAGAAGGAATCGAATAAGTTGTACGGTGAGCAGGAAAGTTCTGAGACGGACGGCGAGGACAGCAACCACGTTTCTGCGCTGGTGTGAGCGATACCGTAAAATGAGGTGGGGCAGTGGAACGAAATAGCCGGGTGCAGTTTGGGTTGGGCCAGCGAAAATCCCCACCCTTCGCAACGAACCCGAAGGATGGGCACCCCGGGTCAAAACCCACACTGTTCGCGGAGAAGGCGACGTACGGGATACACAAGTCAAAACCCCCACCCTGTCGCAGAGAACGCGACAAGGGTGGGGCATCCCGAAGAAGGGTCACGGAAGAAAGTTATATAGGACGTGGATGGATATCACATGGTTGACCGACCGAATCGCGGTCGGAGGCGGGATTTGGACGTCGGACAACATGGCGAAGGTGGCCAAGGCGGGAATCACGCACATCATCGACATGCAGATCGAGTTCGATGACACGCCGCTGGGAAAGGCGCACGGCATCGAGGTGCTGTGGAATCCGACGGATGACGATTTCGAGGCAAAGCCGGCATGGTTGTTCCATCGGGGAGTGGACTTTGCGGAAGCGGCGCTGGACGGGACGGACGCGAAGTTATTTATCCATTGCGCGGCGGGAGTACACCGGGCTCCGATGATGGCGCTGGCAATTTTGGGATCGATGGGATGGAGTTTGCAGGACGCGATGGAGTTGATTCAGGGGCGGCGCCCGGTGGTGGATTTCGCCGATGTGTATGTGCGGAGCGTGGAGGACTTTCTAAAAGAGTGACGGCGGAGCGTGGACGTTAGACCTCTAACCTTGGACGCATGGCGATCGAGGCTTGGTGGACTCCTATTTCTTTTTGGAGAAGTTCTGATGAGCCCGAGGTAATGCGGACAGGAGTCCGCTCTACAACGGGATTGGATGGAGGAGACGATGTTTGACGCGGGCTGCCGCCCTATGGGGCGGCTTTTTTATTCGTTGGTGGCGCTGATGATGATCGCCGGCCCTCGAATGATGGCCGGTGGACAGCGCCAGTTCCCCAGAGCGGGCCGGCGACGACCACGATCGCGGATACAGGGGCAGTGAACGTACCGTCGCAAAGGGCTAACTTCACCGCGATTGTGCGGAAGGTCGGTATCGATCTGGTCGATCCGGTGAACGATCGTGGCATGTACGCGATCCCCGCGCTTGTGAATGGAATTGAGGAACTGTTCGCGAGCAAATCCGGATCAGAGAAGAAGGATGCGGCTGTGTCTTTTCTGGAGAACGCGCTCGCCACGGTGGATGCCGTGGCGGCACGGGAGATCGTTGACGCGGACAAATTTAGAAATGACGTGTCTAAAATAATTGACAGCACAGTCGATTGCCTCAACGCCTCTACGCTACCTGGGCGAAGAGTAGACCTCAGGATTCAGTTATGAACCCTCAGCCATAGGGAGACGGTATCCCCGCGAGCGAACCCATTTACCAGAGAGGAACACAGAGTCAGCCACGAGTTCCTTTCAGGTCATCCGACCTCTTCGCTCCAGGTCTCGAGATTCTTTTTCACTTGGGCCATGAACTGGTCGGCGATGGCGCCATCGATGAGGCGGTGATCGTAGCCGAGCGTCAAATGCACGACAGAGCGAATCGCAATCGAATCGGTTCCATCCTTGTCGGTGATAACCATCGGTTGCTTGGTGATGCCGCCGACGCCCATGATCGCGGAGTTCGGCTGGTTGATGATGGGCAGACCAAATACAGCACCGAACTGGCCCGGATTGGTGATGGTGAAGGTGGAACCCTCGACATCTTCAGGCTTGAGTTTCTTGGTGCGGGCACGCTCACCTAGATCGGAGATGCCGCGCTGCAGACCGAGGAAGTTCAAGTCCCCCGCGTTCTTCAAGACGGGAACGATCAGCCCCCAGTCGAGAGCGACGGCAATGCCCATGTTGATCTGGCGATGGTAGCGAATGTTATCGCCTTCGATTGAGGCGCTGATGATGGGCCACTGTTGCAGAGCCATGACGGCAGCGCGCACGAAGAATGGCATGAACGTGAGGCGAGCGCCATGGCGCTGTTCGAATCCCAACTTTTGCTTGTTGCGCAAGTTAACGATGCGGGTTAAGTCCACTTCGTACATGCAGTGGACGTGAGCGCTGGTGCGGCGGGACTCGATCATGTGCTTGGCGATCAGCTTGCGCATGTTCGTCATGGGAACGAGGTCGCCAGGATAAGGCGCGGGAGCGGGTGGACGCGGAGCTGGTGCGGGTGAACCGGGAGCAGGCGAGGGAGTCGCCTCGCTACGCACGGCGGGACGGACGAATGCGTCCGTCCCTACGCGGGCGGGTTGCGATCCCTGGCCCTCGATGAAGGAGAGGATGTCTTGCTTGGTGATGCGGCCGCCGAGTCCGGTGCCGGAAACTTGGGAGAGATTGACTCCGTGCTCGCGTGCGATCTTGCGGACCAGCGGCGAGGAACGAGTTTCTTCTTCCTCTTCCTGCGCCGCGGGCGAGGGAGCAGGTGCCTGCGCAGGAGCTGATTTCTTGTCTTCCGTCTTTGCGGCGGCGGGCTTCTCGGCGGCCGGAGCGGGCGCGGACGGCTTCGCGGGCGCGGCGGCAGATTCCCCGTCGACCGCGATTGTGCCGACGATTGTGTTCACGCCGACCGTCGTGCCTTCGGTGACTTTGATTTCCTGTAAGACGCCGGAGGCTGGCGCGGGAATCTCCGCGTCGACCTTGTCGGTGGAAATTTCAAAAAGCGGCTCGTCGCGCTGAACCTTGTCGCCAGGCTTCTTCAACCACTTGGTAATAGTGCCCTCAACAATGGACTCGCCCATCTGGGGCATGATGATGTCAGTTGGCATTGTTTCCTTCCACGCGCGGGCCCACAGGTTACGGCCGGAGGCCAGACGCAAACGAATATTATAGCGTTTGGCGGGATTGCTTGAGCGGCTGGCGAAGTCGCCGGTTGCGTTGTGGATCAATGGTGATCGTGAGTGTGATCGCGTTCCTTCATTGGCTCTTTTTTCTCCACCGCAGGCTCGACATTGAAGTTCGCCTTCCAGTATTCCTGCACAGCGGGTGGAAGTTTATTGAGATGGGAGAGCAGCATAGTGATCTTCCACATGTCCGGTTCGCTGAGAGTCTTGTCCCAGGCGGGCATGCCGGTGTAGCGCACGCCGGTGCGAATGGTATAGAAAATGTGCCACTCGGGATCGTCGGGCGGGTCGGATACGAGGGTCGGAGGCGGCGGATAAAACGAATTGGCCAGCGGCGAAGGCTTGCGGTCGAGACCTCCGTGGCACAGTGCGCACTTCATGGTGTAGAGCTTCATGCCCTCTTCAAGATTCGCATCGGTAGGAGTCAGCGGGTTGGTGATGCGTGGAGCATGGCGCTCCATGGAAGCGTCGACGGCTCCCATGGCCAAGCGGCGTTCGAGGCGCGGAGGCGCGACGTTCGCGGCCGTGGGGAAAAAGCCCAGCATAGCGAAGCCAAGACCGCCGAGAATGACTACCAGTAGCGTGATGATTACACCGAGGGCAAATTTTCCCATGAGTCCTCCGGACGGTTTATTGTTGCAGATGGGCGGGGTGGGGCGCTAGCGCTGCGCACCAAAGATCTGCAGCGCGACAAATTTGCGCGTTAATAATCGATGGGCAGGTCGAGCTTCGCTAGACCCCACAGCCGAGGCGGCTGTCCCTACGTGAGCAACTCTCAAAATGCTTTTAGGCGACGCGCCTCGCGGACCACGTCTTCAGCCTTGGGCAGGTAGTGATGCTCCTGCGGCGGAGAGAAGGGGATCGCGGAATCTAACCCTGCGATGCGGACGATGGGACCGTCGAGATCATCGAACGCTTCTTCATTGATGATGGCGGCGATTTCTCCAGCCAAGCCTCCGGTGCGCGAGTGCTCGTGCAGGAGGATGACCTTGTTGGTCTTCTTGACGGTTTGCGCGATGGCTTCGCGGTCCAGCGGCGAGACGGTGCGCAGGTCGAGGATTTCGAGATCGATTCCTTCTTTGCTCAAGATCTCGGCGGCGTCGAGCGCGGTGTGGACCATGGCAGCGTAAGTAATGATGCTCAGGTCGCGGCCTTCGCGCGCGATCCGCGCCTTGCCGATGGGAACGACATAATCTTCCGCGGGCACTTCTTCCTTGATGCGGCGATAGAGATATTTGTGCTCGAAGAAAATGCAGGGATTGTTATCGCGGATTGCAGCTTTGATCAGACCTTTGGCGTCGTAGGGCGTGGCGGGGCAGATCACTTTGAGGCCGGGATTGTGGACGAACCACATCTCGGGGTTCTGCGAGTGAAAGGGACCGCCGTGAACATATCCGCCGCTCGGCCCGCGCAGGACAAGCGGAGCGGGCGCACCCCAGAGGTAGTGGGTCTTCGCGACCATGTTGGAAATCTGGTTGAAGGCGCAGCCGATGAAGTCCATGAACTGGAATTCGGCGACGGGACGCATGCCGGTGAGCGAGGCTCCGAAGGCCGCGCCCACGATGGCGGACTCCGCGATGGGCGTGTCGATAACGCGCTCGGGACCGAAGCGGTCGATGAATCGGTCGGTGACTTTGAACGCCCCGCCGTAAATGCCGATGTCTTCGCCGAGGCAGAAGACAGTTGGATCGCGATCCATTTCTTCCCAGATTCCCTGGCGGATGGCTTCGAGGTAGGTAAGTTGCATAGGGTCAGGTTTCAAAGTTTCAGGCTTCAAAGCAAAACGGCTGGCCACGGATTATCACGGATCTGCACGGATTTCATTTCAAGTGCACGGCCGCCTCGGTTTCTTTGTAACCGCCGGTTCCCTTCTTCACTTTCGGCATCCCGTATTTCGGCTTGATCTCATGGCAGCCGTCATCGCAAAAGACGCCGCCTTCGGCTGATACCGGCGTGGGCATCGGCGAATTCACGGCGATTTCTCGTTCTGCTTCGATTACTTTTTCTACGTCTGCGATCAGCGCTTCATTCTCTTTCGACGTCAGCCATTTTTTTTCTTTCACCACGTAATTTTCAAATCGTGCAATCGGATCGCGTTTCTTCCAGTACGCCATCATTGCTTTAGGCACGTACGCTGCGGCGTCGTGAATGGCGTGGCCCTTCATGCGCATCATCTTTGCTTCGATCAGAGTGGGGCCTTCGCCGCGATGGGCGCGCTCGACGGCTTCGTGAGCAGAGTCGTAAACCTGACACGCGTCGGTGCCGTCGACGATCACGCCTGGGATGCCGTATCCGATGGCGCGTTCGGCAAGGTCTTCGCAGCGGTACTGCATTTCTGATGGCGTTGAGTAAGCCCACAGATTCGATTCGACGAAGAGTACGAGGCCGAGATTCTGCACGGCGGCGAAGTTGATGCCTTCGTAAGTGACGCCGGTGGACTGGCCGCCGTCGCCGATGTAGGTCATGACAGCGAGGTTGCGTCCCTGAAGGCGCGCGCCCAGCGCGACGCCAGACATCACCGGAATGAGATCCCCGAGCATCGAAATCGGCGAGACCATGTTGCGCTTTTCGATGTCGCCGAAGTGCGACGTACCGTCGCGGCCCTTGGTGGGCGAGTCGGCCTTGGCCATGTATTGCATCATGGTGTCGCTGGCACGAAAGCCGCGCACCAGCAGCGATCCCTGGTTGCGGATCATGGGTGCGAACCAATCGTCCTTGTCGAGCGCATAGGCAGAGGCGCAAGAGCAGGCTTCCTGGCCGAGTCCAAAGTAGACACCGCCGACCACCTTGCCCTGCTTGTAAAGATTTTCCAGCGCGACTTCCATCTTGCGGTTGAGCAGCATGTAGCGGTAGATCTCGATGCATCGCTTCTTGTCGAGATATTTTGAGTCGCGGATCGGCGGGACGGGCGCGTCGAGATTGCCTTCGACCTCGTAGCGGACGTGCTCAGTTCCATCAAGATCTTTTTCTATGCGCTGGCGGACGGTGAAGTCAGGACGCTCCAGTCTGTAGTCGGGGATCGAGTAGGTGCGGAGGTGCTGGTTGGCAGAGCCTGTCGAGCTTCGCACAGCCCGGCGGACGAATGCGTCCGCCCCTACGTGAGCCTTGCTGGCTCTTGATCCGTTGCGCGGGCGATTACCGTTGGAGTTGGCTCTGGACTTCGTTTTTTTGTTTCCCATGGCAGGGCGCGGACGGCGCGATGTATTGATGGTATCGCGAGAGGGGGAAGGAAGGCTAGGTCGGCCGAGTCAGTGCACCGGTCGCGCCGAGGCGGCCGTCGGCTGAGGAATTCAGCTTACGCCCAAGTCGTTTCGTCTTCTTGATGTAACTTTTGAAGTTCAGCGGGGCGCTTCAGGGGCATGCCAACTGCGCGGCCAAGAAGGGCGTCTAGCGTTTCAACCCAGAGCATCTGGCTCAGGAAAACCACGCCAAAGTTGCGGGAGATGGATTCGGCGACGGCGTTCAGGTCGATTGTCTTGCCGAGTTCTTGCTGCATCGACGTGACAGGCTTTGCCGTGATGCCGCAGGGGACAATCAGGTTGAAGTAGCTGAGATCTGTGTTCACGTTGAGGGCGAAGCCGTGAGATGTGACGAAGCGCGAGATGTGGACGCCGATGGCCGCGATCTTGGCCTCGGCGTGATAAGCAAACGCAAGGTCCCTCGACTGCAGAGAACGGTTCTGCGAATCGTTCTCTACCGCTCGGGATGACAACGGTTTGGGGTCGGTCCACACTCCAGTCAGACCTGCGACTCGTTTTGCGGGAATCGCCAAATCCACACAGGTGCGGATCAGGACCTCTTCCAGGCGGCGGACGAATTCCACTACGCCTAAGCGCTTGCCAGCAGCGTTGCTAAATCCGCGCAGGTCGAAGATGGGATAGCCGACGATCTGGCCAGGTCCGTGGAAGGTCACATCGCCGCCGCGATCGCATTCGAAAAGCTCAACGCCGCGCCCTTCGAGAAGTTCGGACGAAGCGATAACGTTTGCAGCTTTTGCGTTGCGCCCCAGGGTGATGACGGGCGAGTGTTCGAGCAAGAGCAGGACATCGCCGATCTTCTCCTTTTTTCGCAACGCGACCAAATGCTGCTGCAGGCGCAGGCCGGTGGCGTAGTCAACCGTGCCGAGTTGGACTAGAGAGATCAAATTATTCTTGCCACGGATTTACGCCAGGTAACACTGATCAAACCCACGCCTTCATCAAAGAAAACACCGAGGGGTTGCATATGTCCTTCGCGCCAACAACGCGCTCAGGATGATAACCCTGGATTTACCCTTGTTCATCCGTGTCATCCGTGGCCACGACCTCTTACACGTTGATCGCGATTCCGTACACGCTGTTTGAAGCGTCCAGCATCGCCTCAGCCAGCGTCGGATGCGCGTGAATCGTCCACATCAAGTCTTCCACCGTAGCTTCAAGTTCCATGGCGGCGACGGCCTCGGCGATCAACTCAGTCGCCTGCGGACCGATGATGTGCACGCCCAGAATCTCGCCGTAGTCAGCATCCGAAACAATTTTGATGAAGCCTTCGTGCTGTCCAACGATCGAGGCGCGAGAATTGGCAGTGAAGGGAAACTTGCCGACCTTCACGTTGTATCCCGCTTCCCGCGCTTTGGTTTCTGTGAGCCCAACGCTGCCAATTTCCGGATGGCAATACGTGGCGCCGGGAATATGTTCGGGATTGATCGGCTTGCCGGGCTTCCCCGCAATTTTTGCCACAGCAACCAGCGATTCCATAGCGCCAACGTGCGCCAGTTGCGGCGTCCCGAGCACAATGTCTCCGACTGCATAGACGCCAGGCTCGACCGTTTGCATCCAGGAATCGGTCCTGATAAATTCGCGATCCGGCTTGATTTTCGTGCGTTCGAGCCCGATGTTATCTGTTCGCGGCCGGCGGCCGACCGCGATCAAAATCTTTTCCGCTTCGATTTTCTGCTGCTTGCCATCCACCGTGATGGTTAGGGTTATCCCCGCCTTAGTTTTCTCAACCTTGTCGACCCTGGCACTAGTGTGGAAGTTGATGCCGCGCTTGCGGAATACCCGCGCGAGTTCTTTAGAAACTTCTTCATCTTCCACGGGCACCAGGCGCGGCAGCATTTCGACGATCGTCACCTCCGTGTCAAACGAGCGATAAATAGAGGCGAATTCCACGCCCACCGCTCCCGCGCCCACAATCACAATCGATTTCGGAAGCTCGTTCAGGCTGAGGATCTCAATGTTCGTCAAAATGCGATCGTTGGCTTCGAGCCCGGGCAGCATGCGGGCTTCAGAGCCGGTCGCGAGAATCACGTTCTTCGTCTTGAGTTGGGTGGCCTTGCCTTCGCTCGTGACTTCCACCGTGAGTACGCCGTTCTGCGCCGGACCTGTGAGCTTGCCATAACCCTTTATCGTTTGCACCTTATTCTTCTTCATCAGGAACTCAAGGCCTTTGGCGTGCTTGGCGACGATCTTTCCTTTACGCTCCTGAATCGCAGCCCAGTTAAGCTTGCGCGCGTCCACGCCTTCAATACCGAATTCCTTCGCCTCTTTCAGGTGGTCCCAGAGTTCAGCGTTGAATAGCAGCGCCTTGGTCGGAATGCAGCCGACATGCAGGCAGGTTCCACCGAGAAATCCATCTTTTTCGATGAGCGCGGTCTTCAAGCCATATTGGCCAGCGCGAATCGCGGCCGTATATCCGGCCGGTCCGCTGCCGACAATAGCTACGTCGTATAAAGTATCGGGCAAAGTAGTAGTCCTCAACAAGAAGAGATGACAAAGGGCAAACGAATGATTCTAGAACACGGGCATCGAGGCGGCCAAACGAACAAGGGCGAAGAGTCTTAACCACGAAGGACACGAAGTTTCACGAAGGAAACTACTCGCAGGAAAAAAGGCCGCCCTCACGGCGGCCTTCGTTTTCGGTCTCTTGAATATCTAGTTGTTTTCGTTGCTGGCGCGCTTCCACGAAATCAGCTCACCAATAGTCGAACTCGTGCTGGAAACCGGCTGCTTATAAGCTTCCACTTCCGAACGCGAGGCTTCTTCTCCTACCGCGCGGATACTCAGCCCAACCTTCTTTTCTTCCGGATTCATCTTGATGATCTTGAAATCGTGCTCGAATCCGGGCTCCAGGTGCAGCGGCTGCCCGTTCTCATCGGTGGCCTCAGACTTGTGGCACAACCCTTCCACACCCTCCGCGATTTCGACAAACGCACCGAATGCCGCTACCCGCAGCACTTTGCCGTGAACCACATCGCCCACGTGATGCGCCTGGAAGAATGATTCCCAAACATCCGGCTGCAGTTGCTTCACCCCCAGCGACAACCGCCGCTTGTCGGGCTCAATCGCCAGCACAACCGCCTTCACACGGTCGCCTTTTTTCAAAACTTCCGAAGGATGCTTCACCCGCTTCGTCCAGCTCAAGTTGCTGACGTGTACCAGCCCGTCGATGCCGTCTTCAATTTCAATGAAAGCGCCAAAGTCGGTCAGGTTGCGGACGCGTCCTTCCACCGTCATGCCAACCGGAAACTTCTCATGTAACGAGTCCCACGGATTGGCGGCCAGTTGCCGCATCCCCAGCGAAATGCGGCGCTCGGTCGGATTCACATTCAGAACCACGCACTCCACATGATCGCCAACATTCACCAGCTTCGACGGATGCTTCATGCGCTTCGACCACGTCATTTCGCTGACGTGGACCAGTCCCTCGATGCCCTGTTCCAGTTCCACGAACGCGCCGTAGTCGGTCACGCTGATCACGCGTCCCTGCACATGCGCGCCCTCGGGATAGCGATGCTCGGCATCGAGCCAGGGATCAGGAGTGAGCTGCTTGAATCCCAGCGAAACCCGCTGCTTCTCTTTGTCGTACTTCAGCACCTTCACTTGAATCTGGTCGCCAACATTCACCAAATCCTTCGGGTGAGTCAGGCGTCCCCACGACATGTCGGTGATGTGCAGCAAGCCATCGAGCCCGCCCAAGTCGACGAACGCGCCGTACTCGGTCAGATTCTTGACCACGCCCGTGAGCACCGATCCTTCTTCCAGGTGCTCAAGCGTCTTCGAACGCTTTTCGTTCTGCTCGCCTTCCAGCAATTCCTTGCGCGAGACCACGATGTTGCCGCGCTTCTTGTTCAGTTTGATGACCGCGACTTCCATCGTCTGGCCCTTCATGCCGTCCAGGTTGCGGATCGGTCGCAGATCAACCTGCGAGCCAGGCAGGAAAGCGTGCGCGCCGAGAATATCCACGGTAAGCCCGCCCTTGATGCGGTCCACCACCACGGCCTTGATCGGCTTCTTTTCGTTGTAGGCCTTTTCGATTTCTTCCCAGGCATGAATGCGCTGCGCCTTCTGGTGCGACAGATTAATGTAGCCTTCCTCAGACGGCCCCTTGTCGCGCATCACGTCGATCTCGTCGCCGGGCTTGAACTTCGGCTTGCCCTCGCGATCGAGCACTTCCGCCAGCGGCAGTAACCCCTCCGACTTGGCGCCGACATCGACCACCACGTGCGTCCCGGTCAGCTTGAGCACCGTTCCCTTGATCACGCGGTCTTCACTCACCGCTTCTTCCGCTTCGGTGGTAAAACTCTCCAGCACCGAGGCAAAGTCCTCCGTAGCCGCGGCCTTGTCGTCTGAAACATCCGCAGTGGAGTCGGCATGCGCGTCGGTGGAATGGTCGGTGGAGGCGGCAGCCTGATTCTGTTCGGGCTGGTGCTGCTGTTCTGTCGTCGGTTCGTTCTCGGTTGCGACAGTGGAGTTGGATTCGGAGTTGTGGGCGGTGGTCTCGTCGAACAAGGTTATGCCTCTCTGATAATTGGATGCGGTCGCCTGCTCTGCGGACTGCTGGATGAGTCGTTTGGTTGTGGTGGGCTCACCCTGGCGAGTGAGCTTGGACAATCCCAGCTGCCGGACGTTTTTACAGAGAACCCGCGTCCAATGGGAACTCTTCGACTATAGCAATCGCTCGCGAACAGTGTCAAACGCAAATCCGGGATGTTACCGCCACGTTTCAGCATGGTGAGGGTTTTGTTAGCGGGGCGCAGTTTAAGTACGGAATGCGAGCACTCAGCACTCAGCCAGATTAG
>Ga0070717_10002156_pt1 | contig 13802 bp, 11 predicted proteins | sample LARL113metaG_FD_71366 | JGI IMG/M metagenome (GOLD analysis project Ga0070717, IMG submission 71366) | Corn, switchgrass and miscanthus rhizosphere microbial communities from Kellogg Biological Station, Michigan, USA - LAR L11-3 metaG | ecosystem: Host-associated > Plants > Roots > Rhizosphere ... | reverse complement strand
CGCGAAATATTTTCTTCCATCAGGGTCCCACCGTAATCGTTCGCGCCGGCCTGCAGGCAAAGCTGTGACAGCCTGCTATTCAGCTTCACCCAGGAAACCTGGACATTATTAATAGACCCGGCCAGCATCACACGAGCCAGCGCGTGAATTTTGAGGTGTTCAGCCAAAGTTGGCCCGGGACGCGATAGTCCCTGATGAAATAGCAAAGTATTGTTGTGGATGAAGCCAAGGGGCACAAACTCGGTAAATCCACTGGTCTGGTCCTGAATCTCCCGTAACAGTAAAAGCTGATTCATCCAGTGCTCCGGCGTCTCCACATGCCCATACATCAATGTCGATGTGGTACGAATCCCGCAGTTGTGTGCGGTGCTGATGACCTGTTTCCACTGGGCGGTCGAAAGTTTATTGCGCGAGAGGACGTGCCGGACTTCATCGTCCAAAATCTCGGCAGCCGTTCCCGGCAATGTGCCCAGGCCGTTGTCACGCAGCATCGCCAAATAATCGCGCATGCTCATGCCGGTGAGCTCAACTCCGTACACAATTTCCATTGGCGAGAAGGCATGAATGTGCATTCCCGGCACCGCTGATTTCACCGCACGAAGAATATCGCGATAATAAAAGGGCTGCAGCCCACGCGGCAGACCACCCTGAATGCAGACTTCCGTCGCTCCGACTTCCCAGGCCTGGACCGCTTTCTCGGCTACCTGCTGAGGATCGAGGAAATACGTGTCTGATTCGCGCGGTCCTCGGCTGAAGGCGCAGAACTTGCAACCCACAAAACAGATATTGGTGAAATTGATATTGCGATTGACGACGTAGGTGACGATGTTTCCCGCAAGCTCACCGCGCAGCAAATCAGCAGCCACTAGCAACCCGAGCAGGTCGTCTCCATCGGCATGGGCGAGGAGTAAACATTCTTCACGCGAAAGCCTTGAACCTTCGTGCGATTCTAGAACTCGCTCGATCGCGCCGCGGAATTCCGGCTGCATCTGCGCCGCGACGTCCAGCCAATCCATTTGCGGAAAACTTTCTAATTCGGCATTGGTGCAGGTCCGCATTTGGCACTCTCTTTCTCGTCGAGCCTCAACGGAACAAATCGTTCTTGGCAGGACGGACCAGTTCGCGCGCGCGGCCTCGGCCACTCTGGAATGCGAGGCCCCGCACGATGCAAGCCGGCGTCCGGTTAAGCTTGCCGCATACCAGGCCCGCTGCGCAAGCGACCTCGTCTGCCACCGCTTCGTAGCTGGCATGAAGCGCGTATCCATGCGGATCACGCCTCCCGCGATAGTCGATTAGAGGCTTCATCCCGGCAACTCCAATCGCAACTTCAGTCAGGCCTTCGCGCCAGGGCCGGCCGAACGAATCAGAGATGATGACGGCTACGTCCGCCCGGAAAAGTGAGCTGAGCCTCGTCCGCAAATTTGCCGCAGAACGATCTGGATCTTTCGGCAGCAGCACGGCGCTTTTGCCGCCATCCACATTCGAAACATCCACTCCGCTGTTGGCGCAAACAAACCCATGCCGTGTCTCCGTAATCAAAACGCCTTTTTTCTTGCGCACAATCCGCTTGCCTTCCGAAAGCGCCAGCTCGATCACGCGAGCATCAGTTCCACTCTGATGCGACCAAGCCCTCGCTGCGGACGACGCTTTCACTTTGCTAAGGCGCACCACTCGCCCTTCTGACTTGGAAACGATCTTGTGCTTCACGACCAGAATGTCACCAGTTTTCAATTTGAGTTTCTGATGCCTCAACGCATCCGCAAGTTTCTCAGCAAGATCATTGCCGGGCAGAATCTCACCGGCAAGCGGTACCGGGATCATACGAATCTCGCAGCTCGACGCCATCAGGATTTCGCGGCGAGAGTGCTCTCGCCCTTCGGGTGGCCTGCACATTGGCGCGCGCCACCGAATCCCAGCCTCCGCGCCAGCACTTGCGATTGTTTCTCGCCGGACGCTTCGGCCAATTCGCGTAGATCTTCCGCCGTATCGATGTCTAGAGCAATTCGCGGTAGCGAGAGCACGACGCAGGATTGGTTTGTAGCGATTGCAGCGGCCAGGTGGGGCATGAAACTGTTGTTGCCGAACCGGAGCGGAAACAGCGACGCTGGCCGTCGTAGGACTGCGTTCGTTCCCCGCTTGTCTTTTGACGCGACGAGCACGGAACCAGCATCTGGACTGGCGTCGTAAATTGCTCGAATATCTCCGGCATCGATCAACGGAATATCCCCGGGTATAACCAGCGTGCTTTCAATTCCTCTACCTTCGCATATCCGTGTGGCCATTTCGATTGCGTCCGTTTCACTCACATTCGACTCATCGCGGATGATCTCAAATCGGTATTGGCCGGCAAGTTCTATCGCAAAAGGATCGCTTGTCGCAATCGCAACCTCGTCCCCGGCATACGCCGCAAGCGCATGTACGACGTCCGAAAGCATCGCCTTCGCAAGTTCAGTCCGCGACTGCTGCTCCAGCACCGGCCTCAGCCGTTGCTTGGCATTTGCCAGGTTTTTAACCGGAAGAAGGATCATTGGTTTCCCGTCGCCGACTCGGTCAGAATTTCGGGGCAAGCAAGTGCCAGGGCCGCACGCGCGACTCGCGCCTTGTCATCGGAGCTGCGCATCAGAATGTTTGTGCAGTGTACCTGAAGGTGATTGCCGTTGAGCGACTGCGCGCTGGCAGAATCGGCATCATCCGCTATTAATATGTCGAGGAAATCTTTGTAAGCCTCCGCAATGCCGGCAATCGAAACCTGTAATCCCGCCGCTAGCATCAGGTTCGCCGCCGGCCCGGACACCGCAGCGTTGCCGATGATCGGGCTAATCGCGGCCATCTTCGCCTGAGTTGTTTGCAGAGCTTCGCGAATTCCCGGAACTGCGAGGATCGGCCCAATGCTGGTAACTGGATTGCTGGGAGCGATCAGCACCGCCTGCGCCGAAGCAATAGCCTCGGTTACTCCCGGTGCCGGCTCAGCTTCCGACGCCCCAGCGAAGCGAATTGCGCGGACTGGATCTTGATACCAGCGTTTCACAAAATATTCTTCGAAACTCAGATCACCCGCCGGCGTATCGATCCTGGTTTCGACCCGCATGTCACTCATTGGCAAAATGCGGGAGGTCACGCCCAGTTTCTGCGCAATGTAAGAAGTCGCGTCGGAGAGAGTTCGGCCTTTCGATAACAATTGCGTCCGCAGCAGGTGCGTCGCCAGGTCCCGATCGCCAACGCTGAACCATGCAGGTTCGCCCAGATCTTTCATCGCTTGCAAGCAGTGAAAAGTGTCGCCGCGAACTCCCCACCCGCGCTCGCTACTCAAAATGTCGGCGAGGACATAAGTAATCGAATCGACGTCCGGAGAAACATACAAACCCCACCATTCATGGTCATCGCCGGTGTTCACGATAGCCGTGAGTTCCTCAGGCGGAATCAGGCGGCGAAGACCGTCCACAAACTTCGCGCCACCGGTGCCGCCGGTAAGCACGACGATCATGCGACCCTGCGCGCGTAATGCTCAGAGTCGGCAACTTGCGTCAGCCTTTGCGCAAGCAGGCCAGGCTTCGACGCCACTCGTTTCATGAACTCGGGATAAACTGGCAAGCGCTGCCGCAACTGAAAACCTTTTGCCCGCGTTCTGCGATCGAGATCTTCGAGATGAGGCCAGGGCCGTTCCGGATTAATGAAATCCGGGGTGAGCGGGGAAATTCCGCCCCAGTCATTGATGCCGGCGTCCAGAAGTTGCTCGTAATCCGGATCGGAAAGATTGGGCGGGGCCTGCAGATTTACCTCAGGCATGAGCAAACGCGCTACCGCAATTGTCCTCGACATTTCGCCTCGACTTGGTTCAGGCCAATTCGCCATTGGAATCTCAGGCTTCGCGCGAAAATTCTGGATGATCACTTCCTGGATGTGCCCATAGCGCAAATGCAGATCTCGGATTGCAATAAGGGCATCGACGCGATCTTCCGGTGATTCGCCGATGCCAATCAAAATTCCCGTCGTGAAGGGCACGCCTTGTCTCCCGGCTTCTTCGATTGTCCGCAAACGTTTGGCTGGAACTTTATCGGGCGCATTGTCGTGCGCTGCGCCTGCGGCGAGGAGCGTTTCATTTGCAGTTTCCAACATCAATCCCATGCTCGGCGACACCGCCGAAAGCCGCGCGATCCACTCGGAGCTCATCAGCCCGGGATTCGGGTGCGGCAATAGGCTTGTCTCGCGGAGCACCAGCTCGCACATCCCTTCCAGATAATGCAGCGTCGAGCGGTATCCGAGCTTTCGGAGCGTCTCACGCATCTCCGGGAAGATCAACTCCGGCTTATCGCCCAAAGAAAAAAGAGCTTCGGTGCAGCCCAGCTCTTCGCCTTCGAGCGCGACGCGCAGAACTTCGTCAGGCGTCATGGTGTGTGCGCCGGGCTGGCCTGAATCGCGGCGAAAAGTGCAGTACCCGCAATAATCGCGGCAAAGATTGGTAAGCGGAAGAAAAACTTTGCGGGAGTAGGTAATCACGCCAGGCCTAAACCGATCACGCGCGGCACGGGCACGGGCCAGGAGATCTGGTAATTCATTATCGGCTGCCCGAATCCAGCGGCAAGCATCTTCGCGTGAAAAAGCTTCGGAAGACGGTTCAGCTGCCACGGCAATGTGTCTAGAAGAGGCCGATGATTCGTCGCCTTGTATTTGCCGAAGCATTTGAGGTTCTGTCCATCCCCTGGCGCTCGCCCCGCCATTACCCGAGGAAAGCCAGAGCTGTCCGACACCGAGAATCATAGCGGAACCGCTGCCGCCCCGGAAATTTAGTGTTCGTGGTACAAATCTGATTCAAGCCATGAGCACTACACAGGACGAATTCCGCCGCGCCATGGGTTGCTTTGCCACCGGCGTCACCATCATCACCGTCGATGATGAAGGTAAAGTGGAAGGCATGACTGCGAATGCGTTCACCTCGGTGTCACTCGATCCGCTTCTGGTCCTGGTTTGCGTCAATCACAAGGCCCGCACCCACGCTCACATTCACGCCCGCGAGCGATTCGGCATTAACGTGCTTTCTGAGCATCAGCGACAGATTTCAGAGCACTATGCATTGGTCGACCGCGATCTCGCTAGTGCCGAACAGGAAGTGGGAGCAAAATTCGATCGCACCAAGCATGGCACTCCCATATTGCGTGGGGCGCTGGCATACCTCGAATGCCGCCTGCAAAGCGCCCAGGACGCCGGGGACCACACCATCTTCATTGCCGAAGTGGAAGACGTCGTGGTCCGCGAAGGCAACCCTCTTCTTTATTTTCAATCCGCGTATCACGTAATCGGGCCAGAGCAGAAATAAACGCCGTTGCAATGAGCAAAAATCAGGGCCAGAGTAGAATCCGCTTTTATGGCGACCCAAACTGTTTTCGCGCGCTCACTCCAATGGAACGACTTTTCAATCGCACGTTTGGATTTCTTGTCGGAATGGGGCTCGGTTTTTCTTACAACTATCTGTTACAGGTGCAAGCAGGAAGTCGGGCAGGTTTACTCAACGCCAATCGATCTTCTTTGCATATCGGCGAAGCTCTCATTTCTTCATTCTTACCTTTACTTCTGCATTATTATTCCAGCACCCTATCCTCAAGCCTTTCCAATTTCCACTTCGACGCTGCACGCAGAAACTCGACAATAATCGGATGCGGCTTGCCCGGTTTCGATGAGAGTTGAGGCTGAAACAGAGTCGCAATAAAAAACCTATGCTTAGGCGCTTCGATCGCGCGAATTTCGCCGTCCTCCCCGCGTGCCGCTATGGCGAATCCCGCCTCAATAATTCCGCCCTCGAAATCAGGGTTCACTTCGTAGTTGCAGAAGAATTCTTCGGTTACAACATCTTTGTTGTAAAAGGCATGCAGATACGATCCCGGCCGGATGCGAATTTCCGGGACTTTGCCGGAAAGTTTTGGCGCGTTCTCCGCACGGTTGGGAAGCGCACAAGCTACTGGAGAAATCACGATGTTCTTCGATTTCGGATTATTCTCCGCCGAATCCGCGTCTTTCATGCCCAGAACATTGCGCGCACACTCTAACAGAGTGTGTTGAAAGCCCCCTCAGGTGCCCACGAACGGCCAGTCGCGACGGCGGGCAAATTCAATACCGCGCAGCATTCCATCGAAGCTTTTATAAGGACTGCCCGGCCCAGCCCAAAGCCCGTCGAAAGCTTCGAGCTGCTTTTCTATTCCGGGAGCAATCAGAGAATCGGTGGGGAGCCACCGCACTTCGACAGCGAGTTTCAATTTTTCAGCCGCGTGCGCGACCGACTGCTCGACGGCAGGAAGATTGGGAGAGGCGGGATCGTAATCTCCGAGAATGCCAATCTGTAGCGGCTCTGGCACCGAACTATTAAACCAGCTCAGCCGAACGAAACGATAGTTTTATTTTCCCTGCGCGAACGACATGGCCACATCGGTTTTGTCCGCTTCATCCACTTTCAGCATGGTGCGTGGCGTAAGCCGCATAAATGCAGCCACAAAAGTGTCCGGGACCTGTTGAATGCGTATGTTGAATGTATTGACTGAGTCGTTGTAGAACTCGCGCCGATCGGCGATCTGGTTTTCGAGCGATGAGATGCGTTGCTCCAGCATCTGGAAGTTGGTGTTCGCTTTCAGATCGGGATAATTTTCCGCCACCGCAAAGAATCCCCGCAATGCCGACGTCATACTCTGGTCGGCTTGCGCTTTTTGGTCGAACGTCACCGCCTGCTGGTACTGGCTGCGGGCCTGTGTAACCTTCGTCATGGTTTCGCGCTCGAAGTCGGCGTAACCCTTGGTGACATCGAGTAGCTTGCTCAGTTCGTCGTGCCGCTGTTTCAGCATAACGTCGATGTTTGCCCAGGCCTTGTCAATATCGTTCTTGATCGCGACCAGCCCGTTGTAAATCGTGCTCAAATAAATCGCAACTCCAGCGATCGCAAACAGAAAACCAAGCAGAATGATGGTATTCATAATCGTCTCCAACCGCGCAAAGTTTATAACCAATCGAAGTGTGCAAGCAAAATATAAAGGCTCGCAAGTGTCAGGGCTGGCCCTCCCCAAATCATCAGCGTCGACTTCCAACCCAGCGCCCTGACCAGGTCGCGCTGGCTTCTCCACGAGATGAAAAAAGTCGCGTCGTGATTTCCTTTCATCAAAACGACGGGAGGATGGAGATCAAAGGTCTCGTTCGTTTCCGTCTGTTTTTGTTGCACCCCTGTTCTTTCGGGTGCTGTCGCAACCGTCGAAAACGAAGTGGCCTGTGCCGCTGCCTGTGGGCTGACCCCTGCGGCGGCCCAAGCGGACGCACTCGTTATCCCGGCTTTCAGCAGAGCTGCCGCAATTTTTTGCTGCTGCGTCATTTCCGTTGCCGGAACCGGAGCAGGTTCGCCTGAGAGATGCATAATCTTCCGCTGGCCAGTGCTGTCGTCGATTCCAGGACGGGTGCCGTCGCTCACAGCTCTTGCTTTCGCAAGGGTGCCCGCGGTCTCCGATCTTTGAACTGCATGCCCGGCCCATGTTGGCATCACACTGGCATCCAAGCCAGGATTCTGCGACAGCGTTCCTAGAACGAACAGTGAATCCTTCGGACTGATGCAGGACTCTTCAACCTTAATCCGGCGACTTGAATCCACGCCATGGCGCGAGAGAAAACTGTACACCGTACCAGGCATGTCGGGACCGCCTAGCAGGATCGAGCGGTTGTACTCTTCATGGAAGTCGCAGTGCAAATCCATTTCCGCGCCGCTCGGATCTACTAACAACCTGCCAGAACCGTCATCCATATAAAAAGGGACGTGAAGGCTCTCCTCCGCCGCTTTCACCCACTCACTGTCTTTTCCCCGCTGCTTATATTGCCAGGCAATGGTGCGATAGTAATAACAATTCGTTTGCTTGAGCGGCGAGTTGATCACGTAAGGTCCTGTCGCCAAGCCATTGATTTCCACTAATCCCATGGAAGCGCTGCGAATTTTCGAAGCCGGCGTATTCAGGATAAGCCGCTTGCGTTGCAGCAGCCGAAAGCCGCGGTAGAACAAGTACATGCCGCCGCCCGCACCCGCTGCCGCTATCACCAGCAAGTTCGTCGGCGGGGACGACGTGAGCACTGCCACAAAAGGGATTACTGCAAATTGGATCATTGAAATAGCCGGTGCGGACACACACTTTCGAGTCTCCCGCAGTGTAGCCGAGCCACACCGTATCTGATCGCGAAAAGCGGTGGAATTCACTTACCGGAGTAACGCATGAATCGCGGACTCTCCAGTGGGTGTGACCTTCGTAATTGCGGTCCCCTGTTACCGCATTTTCGAGGGCTCCCAGCCCGCCTAGAATCTTGGAGTGGACGACTCCGCATACGCAGAGGTCCACAAATGCCCGGCCGTTCGCCTGGCAGAAAACCTTCCGATGGCTGAGACTCCAAAACGCGCCGACCGGCAAGAAATCGCCAGACGAGTTGAGCGCGGCGAAAAACTCCTGCAGAAAGGGAAACCCGCCGAAGCCCTGGAAGAATTCCTGCAGATCCTTTCATTAGACTCAGGCAATGACACCGTGCGCCAGATGTCCTCTGATTTGTGCCTGTCATTGCAACGAATTCCCGACGCAGTACGTCTATTGGGTGAACTATTTGAGCGCCAAGTGGCTGCCGGGGACGCTATCCGCGCCAGCCTGACCTACAAAAAACTGGCGCGATTCACGACCCCCACTTGCGATCAGAAGATCCGCTTCGGACAGCTTCTCGAAGCCTCCAATCGTAAGCTGGCGCTGGAAACTTACGAGAGCGCATTCGAGGAACTGACGCGCGCCGGCCGTAAAACCGACGCCTTGGCCGCGCTCAAAAGAATCGTTGCCCTTGACCCGGCGGAAAAGAACATGGTCAGGTTGGGCGAGGCTTCATCTGAGGCAGGCGAGCGCAAAGCTGCAGGCACAGCCTTCCTAAAACTTGCGCAACAGGCGGAAGCCTCGGGTGCCGACGCAAGCCAATGGTTTGAGCGCGCCTACTCCGAAGATCCCACAGAGCAACCTATTGCGCTCGGATACGCCAGATGCCTGATGCATCAGCAGCAGATCGGTGCGGCTATTTTTGTCCTTGAGCCGCTGGCCAGCACCGGCCACAACTCGCCAGAGTTTCGTGATCTGTACGCTCGCGCATTGCTGAGCGCAAATCGCCTGACCGAAGCCTTGCCTCTGGTCTGGCAGATTTTTGAACAGAACCCGTCCCGCATCGAGCAGGTGCGCGACTTGATCGGTGCTTTTCTGGATTCGCAGTTGGATCGCGAAGCCGTCATGCTCGCAGAGAAACTGGACCATTTTCAGCGGCGCAAGGGCGAACGCCGGGCATTCCTTGCCATGATGCAGGACATCGCTGCCGGGCACAGGCCTTCGGCCGAAATGCTCGAGTTCCTTGCCGATCAATTCAATACCGCGAATCGCGAAACTGATTATTCGGCCACGCTGCTGCGGCTGTTCGACGTCTATTGCGAGCAGCAGAATTTTGCCAAAGCCTCAGACGCGCTCGACCGGGCGGTTGAAATTGATCCTTATGAACCGGGCCACCAGAAACGATTGGAGAGCTTGAAAGGCAAGATCGAGCAGAACCGCTACGACCTGATCGCTTCACGCTTTACGGGGACTTCTGCCACTCAACCGGCGCGCACCAGCAGCGAGGAAAAATCTCTCGGCTCAGGCACCCTGCAGGACTTGATGTTGCAGGCCGAAATCCTCGTCCAGTACGGGATGCGCAACAAAGCCCTGGAACGCCTGCAAAGGATTCAGCAGCTTTTCCCGCACGAAGAAGACCGCAATCCTGATCTCCAACAGCTGTATCTGACAGCAGGAATGACGCCGCAATATGCGGCAGGGCATACGAGTGCCGTCGCTCCAGGCGCGGGTGCCGGCCCTTCTGGTTCAAGCGTCGCGGCCGGTGCGGTTCCGGAAAACTTGGACATGGCGAGCTTCGCGCGTGTTCCTGACATCACTCGCAAATTGAACCAGCAAAACACCGCTAACGGTGTATTGACGATAGCCGCAACCGAAATTGGCACGCAATGGAAGCTCTCACGCTGTATGGTCGCCTTGAGAAAACCTGGATTGGTCGCCAGCGCGGCGAAGCAATTCGCGGGAACATGTATCCAACCTGCGGATTCTGAGGTTGTGGAGCAGGTAGTTTCTACTTTGCACGACTTAGCGATCAGCCGTGGCACCCTGGTTTATCCCGACCTTGCCGCTGCGGCGGAACTTCAGGGTTTAAGGCCACAGCTGTCCGCTATTAATGCGCGTTCGCTTCTGGCTTTGCCTTTAATGGACGGAAACGATCATCTGGGAGTAATGCTGCTCATGGAGAACACGTCGCGCGCCTGGCCGCCGAACGATGTGATCGTCTTCAAGATGATCGCCGAGCAGGTGGCAATAGCGCTCAACAATGCCGGGCTGCGGCGGCTGGTAAAAAATCTGTCAGTTACGGACGAGAACTCGGGGCTGTTGAAACGCGCTTCCTATATCGATCTACTGATGGGTGAAGTACGCCGCGCCGCCCAGCAGGCAACTCCCGTAACCGTACTGCTGATGCGTTTTGCCGAACGCGCTACTATCGCCAAAGAACAAGGTGAAGCGGCCGCCGACAATCTGATGCAACGGTTGGGACAGTTAGTGGCAGCCAATGTTCGGCAGAATGATCTCGCTTTCCGCTACGCCGCAAACGCCATTGCCATTGTTCTGGGCGAGACCGGTGAGAACGAAGCGCTCCGCGTTGTCGACAAGATGCGCCGCCTGATTGCCACTGCTATTGGTGAAAAACAGATTGCGGCCTCGTTCAACGCCGGCATAGCTGAAGCGGTTGTGAAACAGCAGTTCGACCCGGTGGACATCGTCACTGAAGTTATAAACCGTGTCGAACGGGCGCTGGAAAAAGCGGTTGCAGAGGGTTCCGGCAAGGCCGTAGTTGTGCATAGCACGCTTTCGGCCGCTGCCGTCGCGTAAATTCGCAAGAAGATAACAACTCCGGATATAATTGGTTTTGAGTCTGTCATGCATTTTCAGAATGCCAACTCGCACCTTCCTGCTTGCTGGTTGCACATGCTGGTATGCCCGCGACGCTATCTAGCTGTGTTGCCGTCGCAGAGCCGTCCCAGCCTTTTCGGTAGCGACTAACTTCCATCGTCCTTTTCCTCGGGGGCTAAAGCCCGAATGCTTTAACCCTTGATTCGGCACGAGTGAACTCGTGCCCTTTCCGGTCGTGGTTCACTTGCAAGATTGGAATGAAAAGCAAGAATAGCCAACGCCCGAAGACCGCAGGCCGACGACAAACTTTCAGGAGGATTCCATGTCAACCAAGACCACGTCCGTAATCGACGGACCAAAGATTAAAACCGCTCTGCCCGGACCCAATGCCAAGCGTGTGCTCGCCGGCGATGACCGCTACATTTCTCCGTCCTACACGCGTTCCTATCCGCTTGTCGCTAAACAGGGCCGTGGCTTGGTAATTACCGATGTCGATGGCAATGAATTTCTAGACTTTTCGTCCGGCATTGCTGTGACTTCAACCGGGCACTGCCATCCCGATGTCGTTGCCGCCATTCAGAAACAGGCGGGCGAACTCATCCACATGTCAGGCACGGATTTTTACTACGAGAGCCTGGTCACGTTGGCGGAACGGCTTTCGAAAATTGCGCCTATGCCGGGACCGCATCGCGTTTACTACGGCAACTCCGGGGCTGAGGCAGTCGAATGCGCGCTGAAGCTGGCGCGCTATCACAGCGGCCGGCAGAACGTCATAGCGTTTTTCGGCGCGTTCCATGGCCGCACTATGGGAGCTTTGTCACTGACCGCTTCCAAGCCGCAGCAGCGCCGCCGCTTTGCGCCACTGGTTCCTGGAGTGACTCACGTTCCTTATCCAGACGTCTATCGCAAAGGCGAGCAGGACGCGCTGGCCTGCGCGCGCTTTATCGAAGAGAAGTTGTTCAATACCACGCTTCCGCCAGAGGAAGTCGCAGCAATCTTCGTCGAGCCAGTGCAGGGCGAAGGCGGATACGTCCCCGGTCCCAAGGTCTTCATGGAAGAGCTGCGCCGAATTTGCGACAAGCATGGAATTCTGCTGGTCGCTGATGAAGTCCAGAGCGGCGTTGGACGCACCGGAAAATGGTGGGCCATCCAGCACACCGGAGTGCAGCCCGACATCATTTGTATGGCCAAGGGCATCGCTTCCGGAATGCCGCTCTCAATCACGCTCACCAAAGCCGAGATCATGGACTGGGTTCCCGGATCGCACGCTTCCACATTCGGCGGCAACCCAGTCTGCATTGCGGCGGCGCTGGCTACGCTCGATGTGATCGAGCGCGAAGGCCTGTTGCGCAACAGTGAAGAAGTCGGCAACCACATGCAGCGGCGTATGGCGGACTGGCCGAAGAAGCACAAGCTCGTCGGTGAAGTACGCGGACGCGGCCTGATGATCGGCGTCGAGCTGGTCAAAAACAAAGAAACTAAAGAGCGAGCTTCGGAAGAACGCGATCGGGTAGTCGAGCTGGCATTCGAGCGCGGTATCCTGTTGCTCGGCTGCGGCCCGAATACGATTCGCATCTCTCCCCCGCTGATCACCACCAAAGATCAGGCGGACGTCGCGATGGATGTGCTGGAAGAGTGCCTGCCGCTGGCGGCGAAGTAAAGCCCCGAAAACCTGCTTAAACCACGAAACCTGCTCTCCAGCTGTAGGGCAGGTTTCTTGCATTTGAAAACTATTCGCAGAGAACTCGCTTTCGCGCAATCGTCGTAACCAGTTTTTCATCTGGCTGTAATCACGCTCTAATCTCTCTTCTCTAGACTTCTCCTGCTGCTTTCGTCAGACACACAGCACTCTCAGCGGTTCCAGCAGTCTTCATAAACCGAAAGCCAAACCTTGTGGAGGAGAGAAGATGTTCAACTTTTCGAAGACCGTGCACCTTCCGAGAAAATTATCGGTCATGACACTGACCTGCGCGTGCGCTTTGGGCATAGCATCCGATTCGGCGATCGCCCAGACAGCCACACCAATCAAGCACTTGGTGGTCATTTTCCAGGAGAACGTTTCGTTCGATCATTATTTCGGTACCTATCCAAATGCGTTGAACCCAGCCGGGGAACCTAAGTTCAAGGCTTCCGGCAGAACGCTAACAGTTAACGGCCTGAATAGCGCTTTGTTGACTTTCAATCCAAACCTCAATCCCGCGAACGGCGCCGGTGCTTCGAATCCCTTCCGGCTGGACCGCTCTCAGGCAGTGACTCCCGACCAGGACCACGACTACACAGCCGAGCAGCTGGCATTCCATGCAGGCCTGATGGACATGTTCCCGTCGCAAGTCAGCTCTGGAGGGAATGAGGTGATGGGTTATTTTGACGGCAACACGGTCACAGCTCTTTGGAACTACGCGCAAGCCTACGCCATGAGCGACAACTCATTCAGCAGCACCTTCGGGCCGTCGACCCCAGGCCTTATGAACCTCGTTTCCGGCCAGACGAACGGAGTGGCAGCGACGTTGAATGGGACTGGCGACGAAACTCTGGGTGGCAGCGACGGCTCGCTGACGGTCATCGGCGATCCGGATCCGATTGGAGACGTTTGCTCGAATCCTACTCGAAATCAAGTCACCATGAGCAGCAAGAACATTGGCGATCTGCTGAGCGCGGCCAATGTGAGCTGGGGTTCGTTTATGGGCGGATTCAATCTCTCGATCATCAACCCGAATGGCACAACTGGTTGCCACCGCAGCAGCGTCAACATTGCAGGATCAACCGTCGGCGATTACATTCCACACCACCACTTCTTTAACTACTGGACGTCAACTGCAAATG
>Ga0070717_10002155_pt1 | contig 13806 bp, 9 predicted proteins | sample LARL113metaG_FD_71366 | JGI IMG/M metagenome (GOLD analysis project Ga0070717, IMG submission 71366) | Corn, switchgrass and miscanthus rhizosphere microbial communities from Kellogg Biological Station, Michigan, USA - LAR L11-3 metaG | ecosystem: Host-associated > Plants > Roots > Rhizosphere ... | reverse complement strand
GTAACCGCGCTCGGTATGCGTCTCTGGGGGATGCGCCTGCTGGTTCACCGTGGACAGGTGCTGCTGATCCTCTTCGTCGGCCTCCTCGCCGGGGTGGCCGTGGCGGGGGTCTGCGTGCAGCTCGACGGCATCTCGGTGATGGGTACGGTGCACCTCGACCAGCTCTTCGGGGCGCCGAGGACCGAGATACCGACGCAGATCGTCATCGGCCACGGCAGGAGCGACACCACCATCACGGCGGTCCCGAGCAACGACAGCGCGATCGCGAGGCCGGCCGGGTCGCCGGTCGCGCCCGGCATCAGCCCGGCCGCGTCCCAGCCCACGTCGACCACCGCGGTGGTCCCCGGAGACGTGTACGCGTACCCGCCCGACAGCTCCCGCGGTGGCAAGGGCCCCGACGGCGGCGGGTCGGGCGGCGGTGGGTCCGGGTCTGGCGGGAGCGGCGGGGTCGGCGGGGGCGGCCACAGCAGCCGCGGCGGCGGATGATGCGGTGCTGATCCTGATCGCCGAGGACGAGCCCCGCATCGCCTCCTTCCTGCGCAAGGGACTGGTGGCCGAGGGCTACGCGTGCGTCGTGGCCGGCGACGCCGAGACCGCGCTCACGCTGAGCCAGGCCGAGCCGGTGGACCTGGTGCTGCTCGACCTGATCCTGCCCGACCGCAGCGGCCTGGACGTGCTGCGCGTCCTGCGCGGCCGCGACCCCCGCCTGCCCGTCCTGATCCTGACGGCGAAGGACGACGTCGGCTCGAAGGTGAGCGGGCTGGACCAGGGCGCGGACGACTACCTGACCAAGCCGTTCGTGTTCGACGAGCTGCTGGCGCGGATCCGGGCGCTCGTGCGCCGGGACCAGGCCAGCGCGGTCGAGCTGCGGGCCGGCGGCCTCGTGCTCGACCTGAAGCAGCGCTCGGCACGCGCGGGCGAGGACCAGGCCGCGCTCACGCCCCGGGAGTCGGCGCTCCTGGAGCTGTTCGTCCGCCACCCCAACCAGGTGCTGTCGCGGACGCAGATCACCAGCAACGTCTGGCCCTACGAGTCCGAGTCCGAGAGCAACGTCGTGGACGTGTACGTGCGCTACCTGCGGCGCAAGGTGCCCTGGCCCTCCGACGTCTGCCTGGAGACCGTGCGCGGTGCCGGGTACCGCCTGAAGGTGTGCGCGTCGTGACGCCCACCCTCAGCCTCCGGCTGCGCCTGACGCTCCTGTGGTGCGCGGTGTCGCTGGTGGTCCTCGTCGGCCTGGAGCTGCTCTCGCTCGCCGTGCTCAACGCCCAGCTGAACGGCGCCGTCGACGGAGACCTGGCGCTGGTCGCGCGCCAGTACCAGGCGGAGGTCGGCGGCGCCACCAGCCAGGCCGACCTGTACCAGCGGGCCCACGACTTCCTGGCCCAGGACGTGGACGCTGGCCACGGCTTCTCGGCCGTGTACACCGTCACGCTCCAGGACGGCACCCTGCTGACCAACACGCAGGACTCGCGGCTGCTGGACGCCATGGCGACCGCCCGGCCCGGGGAGGCCGCGCCGGTCACGCTGCACGACCCCGCCGTGGGCGACGTGCGCGTCGCGGCCATCCCGATCGTCGAGAACGGCAGCGAAGTGGGCGTGTTCCGCATCGCCCTGCCGCTGGAGGGCATCCAGGCGACCGTCAGCGCGCACCTGACGCCGCTGCTGATCGGCAATGCGATCCTGATCGCGCTGGGCGGCCTGCTCGCGTACGTCGTCACGGGCCATGCCCTGTCGCCCGTCCGCCGCATCACGGCCACGGCCGCGTCCATCAGCGAGGGCGACCTGAGCCGGCGCATCGACTACCGCGGCCCGCGCGACGAGGTGGGCCACCTGGCGGAGACGTTCGACGCGATGCTGGGCCGGCTGCAGGGCGGGTTCGAGCAGCGGCAGGCGTTCTACGCGCTCGCGTCGCACGAGCTGCGCACGCCCCTGACCATCGTCCGCGGCCACCTGGAGGTGCTGCGGCGGATGGAGCGGCCGGCGGCCGAGGAGGTGCGGGAGACGCTGGACATCTCCCTGGAAGAGATCGACCGCATCACCGACGAGATCAACGACATGCTGCTCCTGGGCCGGATGCTGCTGCGCCAGAACGGGCCGCTGGCCGTGGTGGACGCCTCGGCCGTGCTCGCGGACGTGCACCGCAAGGCCCGGCGCCTCGCCGTCCGGGACTGGCAGCTCGACATCGAGGGGCCGACGCCGGTCCGGGCCGAGGCCGAGCAGCTCAGCCGGGCCCTGCTCAACCTGGTCACCAACGCGGTGCGCCACACGCGAGAGGGCGACCAGGTCCGCCTGGTCTGCCGGCGCCGGGGCGAGTGGACCGAGCTCCAGGTCGCCGACGCGGGCGACGGCATCCGGGCCGCGGACATGCCGCACGTGTTCGATCCCTGGTACCGCGCCGGCAAGCGCGACGGCCGCGTCGGCGGCCTCGGCCTGATGATCGTGCGCGAGGTGGCCGGCGCCCACGGCGGCAGTGTGGACGTGGCCAGCCGCGTGGGCCAGGGCACGACGTTCACCATCCGGCTCCCGATCAGCCCGCCGAGGCCGCAGGCGGCGGTCGCGCCGGCGCCGCGGCCGGCCCTCGGAGGGCTCGCCGCGCAGGGCGGCACCGACAGCACCCCCTAACCGCGGGGACCCCACACTTAGGCGATGCCTTTGGGGGGAGGCGCTTCTCGACCTGCGTTCGACCTCTTCATCAGCTATGCCCGCGTGCCGGACCTGGAGCGGGTGCGCCAGCTCAAGTGCTGCCTGGAGGCGGCCGGCCTGGCGGTCTGGCTGGACGAGGCGGCGGTGGAGAGCTTCGAGGACATCACGGACGGCATCGTGCGCGGCCTGCGCCGCGTCCGGGCCGTCCTGATCTACTACTCGCGGGCGTACCTGGATCGGAACGCGTGCCAGTGGGAGCTGACGTCCGCGCTGACCGCCGTGCAGCAGTCCCTGGGCGGGCCGAACCGGATCCTGGTCGTCAACCCCGAGCCCGGGCCGGAGCACATCTACCCGGAGGACCTCCGCGGCGCGCTGTACCGGCTCGTGCCGGGGCCCTCGGACCCGGCCGGGCTCCAGCGGCTGGCCACCGACATCGCCCGGCACGTGCGCGGGTGTCCCGGCCCGCTCCCGATGGCCCGCCCGCTCATGCGGCCGCGCTGGTACCCGCTGGCCCGCAGCGAGAGCCGGTTCGTCGGCCGGGTCGCCGACATCTTCCGGGTCAACCGCCTGCTCCACCGCGGCGACCACCCGGCGACCAGCGGCTACTTCGGCCTGCCGGCGGCCCAGATCACGGGCATGGGCGGGATCGGCAAGACCGGGCTGGCCATCGAGTACGCGCTCCGGTTCGGGGCGACGTACCCGGGCGGCATCTTCTGGCTGTCGGCGCCGGGCGACGACCCGGAGGGGCGGACCCGGAGCGACGAGGAGCTGGGGCTCGTGCTCCTGGGCCAGCTCCGGCGGGTCGCGGCGGCGGCCGGCCTCTCGGACGTCGAGCCGACGGTCGAGGCGATCGGGGGGCGCCTGGCCCGGGCGATCGAGCGCCGGGGGCAGCGGTGCCTATGGATCGTGGACGACCTGCCGTCGGACCTGGGCGAGGAGGCGGCCCGGCGCTGGTTCGCGCCGCACCCGCTGATGTACACGCTGGTCACCACGCGGGGGCGGCGCCGCTACGACAAGCTGGCCGCGTCCGTGCACCTCGACGTGCTCCGCCCTGACGAGGCGTACCGGCTGCTGACCGCGTACCGGCTGCCCGCCACCCCGAGCGAGCGGGCGGAGGCGGCGGGTGTGGCCGCCGACCTCGGCTTCCACACGCTGGCCCTGCACGTGGCGGGGGCCGCGCTCCGGCTCCAGCGAGGGCTGCTGTCGTTCGCGGGCTTCCGGGTCGAGCTGGCCGATCCCGGCCAGGACGCGCTGGAGCTGGCGGCCCAGCTGTCGGACGACCTGCCCCAGAACAGCCGGGGCAGCATCACGGCGACGTTCCTGCGCAGCGTCCGGCGCCTCGCCTGGCAGCCGGGGGAGGACCTGATCGTGCTGGCGTCGTGCCTGGCGGCGGGGTCGGTGTCGCCGGCGCTGGTGGCCCGGGCGCTGCGGATGGCGGACGGCCTGGACGAGCGGGCGGCGCGCCACCGCGCGGCGCTGGCGTTCCGCCAGGCGGAGGCGCTGTCGCTGGTCGAGGCGGACGACGAGTCGGACGCATGGACGGTGCACCCGCTGATCTCGCGGACGACGCGCTTGCACGACCCCAACCCGGCCCGCCGCTCCCAGATCCTGGCCGCCCTGCTGGCCCTGGCCGCGTGAGGTTTGAAAGCCCCTCCCCCCCTGCGGGGGAGGTGGGTCGGCCACGACCCGGCGGGGGGTCGCTCAGAGAGACAGCCCGCTTCCTTCTGAGCGGCCCCCCTCCGGCTCGTTCCTCGCCTCCTCCTCCGCGAGGGGGGAGGGACATTGATGGTTATCCCGCCGGGGCCTCCGCCCGGGCGGCGGCCTGCAGCAGGCGGTCCAGCGCCGTCGGGGAGCCCTCGGGGATCGACAGCACCACGCCGTCCACCAGGCCCCTCGCCTCCTCCAGCAGCTCCTCGACCAGCCGGATGCCCGCCTCCTCCTCCCCGTCGCCCGCCCGCCGCATGGCGTCCAGGGCCGCCTCCGGGACCGTCACGTCCGGCACCTCGTGGCGGAGCTCCTCGGCCTCGCTGAAGCTGCGCAGCGGCTTCACGGCGAGCAGGACCGGGACCCGGCGGCCGGACAGCGCGCTCAGCATGTCGCGCAGGCCATCCAGCTCGTACAGCGGGCGGGTGACCAGGAAGTGCGCGCCCGCGTCGATCTTGGCCCGCGTCCGCGCCAGCTCGGACCGGAAGTCCGGCGCGCCCGGGTTGCAGCGGGCCCCCACGCAGAACGAGGTGGTCGCCTCCAGACCCAGGCCGTTCGAGTCGCGGCCGTGGTTCAGGCCGTCGAGCAGCTCGATCAGGCCGACCGAGTCCACCTCCCAGATGCCGTCCACGTTCGGGTAGTCGCCGCGCAGCGGCGGGCTCCCGGTGCGGCAGATCACGCTGCGGATGCCGAGCGCATGGGCCCCGAGGAGGTCCGCCTGGAGCGTCATGATGCTCTTGTCCCACGTCGTCACGTGGAGGATCGCCTCGACCTGGAGCCGCTGCTGGAGGTGGAGCGCCAGGCTGAGCGGGCTCATCTGGGCGCGCGGGCTGATCGCCGGCGCGACCGAGAAGACGTGCACCCCGCCCCCGCCCAGGCCGCGCACGCGCATCACCTCGGCCGTGGCGTGCTCGGCCCCGCCCCCGACCGGCGGCGTCACCTCGACCGCGACCACGAACCGGCCCGCGCCGAGCTGCTCGGCCAGGCCGCCGTCGGCCGCCTCGGGCGGCGGCTGGTCGCCGCGCGAGACCATGATCGGCCGCGTCCCGCCGCCCCCGGCCCGCTCGGCCGGGCGCTGGCTCGCCGCCGCCGCGGCCGCCGCCCGGATGTGCTCGGGCGTCGTGCCGCAGCAGCCGCCCACCAGCACGGCGCCGGCTTCGACGTAGCGGCGGGTGTGCCGCCCGAAGTACTCGGCGTCCACGCTGTACTGGAAGCGGCGGCCGCCCAGCATCCGGGGCACGCCGGCGTTCGGCTGCGCGCTGAGCGGAAGGGGCGTGTACCGGCTCAGCTCCCGGACCACCCGCAGCAGCCCCTGGGGGCCGAGCGTGCAGTTGGTGCCCACGACGGTGACCGGCAGCTCGCCGAGCGCGTGGGCGACCGCGCGCGGGCTCTCGCCGCCCAGCGTCTGGCCGTCCTCCGCGAACGTCATCTGGGCGACCAGGGGCAGGCCGCACACCGTGCTCGCCGCGCGCACCGCCTCGACCAGCTCCGACAGGTAGCCGAACGTCTCGAAGATCAGCAGGTCCACGCCGCCCTCGACCAGCGCCGCCACCTGCTCCCGGATCGCGTCCATCCGGGTCGCGTGGTCCACCCGGCCCCGCTGCGCGATCGTGACGACCGGCGACACCGAGCCGGCCACGAACACCGGCCGCGACGCGGTGGCCCGGGCCTCCAGCGCGATCCGGGCCCCGGCCAGGTTGATCTCGGGGGCGAGGTCGCCCAGCCCGTGCACCGCCAGCCGCACCTCGCTGGCCCCGAACGTGTTGGTCTGGATCACGTCCGCGCCGGCGTCGATGTAGCTGTCGTGGATCGCCCGCACCAGGCCCGGGTCGGACAGGTTCAGCTCGGGCAGGGGCCGGTCCAGCGAGATCCCGGAGGCGTGCAGCATCGTCCCCATCGCCCCGTCGCAGACGAGCACCCGCCGGGTGATCTCCTGGGTGAAGTCCTTGCTGAGGTCCTTCATGGCTCGAGACTCCTCGGGTCCCCTTGCATGGTCATCGCTCCTCCAGTGCCTCGAGGATCTCCAGCGCCACCTGCGCCATCAGTCGGTCCTGGTAGCGGTCGAGGTCCAGCCCGGTGATGGCCTCGACCCGGTTGAGTCGGTAGGTGACCGTGTTGGGGTGCACGTGCAGCTCGCGCGCCGCCCGCTGCAGGCTGCCGTTCTCCCGCAGGTAGACGGCGAGCGTCCGGGCCAGGCCCGAGCGGTGCCGGGCCTCGTGGTCGTTGAGCGCCCCGAGCACCTCGCGCGCGAACGAGCGCAGCTCCTCCAGGTCCGGCACCTGGAGCAGCAGCCGGTGGATGCCCAGGTCCTCGAACGCCGCCACCTGGCCGCGGCGGCCCAGCCGGCGCAGCGTCCCCACTGTCCGGCGGGCCTGCGCGTACGCGCCCGCGATCTCCGAGGCGTCGCGGCACGTGCCGCCGACGCCGATCGTCAGCGCCGCCCGCGGGAACAGCCGCTCCACGTGCGCCAGGCAGGCGGCGGCCAGCGGCACCGGACCCGGGGTCCCCACGAAATCGCGGTGGCGGGGTGCGGATTTCGTGGGGTGGGGACCCGGGCGGCGGACGTCCGCGAGCGCCTCCCGCTCCCGCGCCACGACCACCATCTCGTTCTCGCGGACGCTGACGATCGCGTCCGGCGCCCGGCGGGCGACGAAGTGGGCCAGGCTGTCGCAGACGCGGCGCGCCTGCCCCGCGTCGGTGCCCTCCTCGTCGAGCGCGATCGAGATGACGCGGTGGGCGTGCGAGCCGTCGTAGGCCAGGTGCCGCGCCCAGCCCTGCAGCTCCTCGGGGTCGCGGGCCTGGCCGAGCAGCAGCCCCTCCACCAGGCCGTCGCGCACGCGCCCGGCGGCCGCCGCGACCACACGCTCCCGGCTCATCACGACGCCGCAGATCGTGGCGCCGTGCTCGGTCACCAGCAGGCTGACGTCCTCGCCCGCCTCGGCGCGCGGCCGGTCGAGCGTCAGCAGGTAGGCCAGGATGTCGTCGCCGACCAGGACGGGCGCGGCGACCAGCGAGGGGCCGTCGTCGGGGCCCGGCAGCCGCAGCGCCCGCCGGGTCTGGGCCAGGCTGCCCAGCACCGGGCCGAGGCGCCGGGAGGCGACGAGCTGCTGGAGGCCGGCGGCCGCCTCGGCCGGCGTCCGGCCGGGGCCGGCGGCGGCGAGCACGTCCAGCGTCGGGCTGACCACCCCCACCAGCGAGGCGATGCGGTCGGCCAGCAGCGCCGCCACCGTCTGCAGGTCGGCGCTCTGGAGCGCGAGACCGGTCAGGTGGTGGTAGATGGTGACCAGCTCGCGCAGCACCTGGTTCTCGCGAGCGGCCACGTCCACCCGCGCGGGCACCGTGGCCATGCGCCGAGCATACGCCTCACTTCCCGGCCAGTCACTGTGCCGCAGCACAGCCCGCTTGTGCCCGAGCCCAAGCGTCCCGCGTACAGGAACACGCGCGGTCAGTTGTGGCCTGGCACAAAAGCCGGGGGCCAACTCCTGGGGAATCGTCATTGCCCGACCGCCCGGCGCGACCTAGGGTCGGGAGAGATGGAAGTCCAGGCGACCGGATGCGACATCAAGGACCGCGGGCTGGCCAGGGCTGGTGAGGACCTGATCGACTGGGCGGCGCGCGAGATGCCGGTGCTGCGGATGATCCGCGAGCGGTTCGCCGCCGAGCGGCCGCTGCAGGGCCTGCGCATCTCGGCGTGCCTCCACGTCACGTCCGAGACGGCCAACCTGGTGCTGACGCTGCAGGCCGCGGGCGCGGACATCGCGCTCTGCGGTTCCAACCCGCTCTCCACCAACGACGCCGTGGCGGCGGCGCTGGTGGACCTGCACGACGTGAAGACGTACGCCATCAAGGGCGAGGACGACAGCACGTACTACATGCACATCGCGGCCGCGCTGGCGCACCGGCCCGACGTGACGATGGACGACGGGGCCGACCTGGTCACGGTGCTGCACCGCAACGGCGGCCGGGTGCTCGACCGCGTCGTGGGCGGGACCGAGGAGACCACGACCGGCGTGGTCCGGCTCAGGGCGATGGCGAAGCAGGGCGCGCTGCGCTACCCGATCATCGCGGTCAACGAGGCGGCCACGAAGCACCTGTTCGACAACCGCTATGGCACCGGCCAGTCCACGATCGACGGCATCGTCCGCGCGACGAACGTCCTGCTCGCCGGCAAGACGTTCGTGGTCGCCGGCTACGGCTGGTGCGGCCGCGGGCTGGCCAGCCGGGCCCGGGGCCACGGCGCCGACGTGGTCGTGACCGAGGTCGACCCGGTCCGCGCGCTGGAGGCCGCGATGGAGGGCTTCCGCGTCCTCCCGATGGAGCGGGCGGCCGAGGTCGGCGACATCTTCGTGACGGTCACCGGCGACGTCAACGTGCTCGACCGGGCGCACTTCGAGCGGATGAAGGACGGCGCCATCCTGGCCAACTCCGGCCACTTCAACTCCGAGATCAACCTGCGGGCGCTCGACGAGCTGGCGTCCGACGTCCGTGAGGTGCGGCCGGCGGTCCAGCAGTACCGGCTCGGCGACGGTCGCCGCCTGCACGTGCTCGGCGAGGGCCGCCTGATCAACCTGGCGGCGGCGGAGGGCCACCCGGCGGCCGTGATGGACATGAGCTTCGCCAACCAGGCCCTGTGCGTCGAGTACCTGGCGCGCGGCGGCAAGACGCTGGAGCCGGTGGTCCACGACGTGCCCGAGGAGATCGACGGCGAGATCGCGCGCCTGAAGCTGGAGGCGATGGGCGTGCGCATCGACACGCTCACTGAGGAGCAGGCGAAGTATCTCGAGTCGTGGGAGGAGGGAACGTAGATGTCCACGTTCAGCGCGTCGCCGCGCCACTACATCACCAGCGAGAGCGTCACCGAGGGGCACCCCGACAAGCTCTGCGACCAGGTGTCGGACAGCGTCCTGGACGCGATGCTGGCGCAGGACCCGCTGTCCCGCGTGGCCTGCGAGACGTCGGTGACGACCGGCATGGTGCTGGTCTCGGGCGAGATCACCACGACCGCGGTCGTGGACGTGCCCGCCGTCGTCCGCGAGACCGTCCGCCGCATCGGGTACACGGACCCGACCGCCGGCTTCGACTGCGACAGCTGTGCCGTGCTGGTCGCGATCGGCAAGCAGAGCCCCGACATCGCCCAGGGCGTCGGCCACGCGTTCGAGGTCCGCTCGGGTGCCGAGGAGCACGACACGGTGGCCGAGGTGGGCGCCGGCGACCAGGGCATGATGGTCGGCTTCGCGTGCGACGAGACGCCCGAGCTCATGCCGCTGAGCATCAGCCTGGCCCACGGCCTCACCCGCCGGCTGGCCGAGGTCCGGCGCTCGGGCGAGCTGCCGTACCTGCGCCCGGACGGCAAGAGCCAGGTCACGGTCGAGTACGCGTACGGGCTGCCCAGGCGCGTCGAGGCGGTCGTGATCTCGACGCAGCACCACCCCGACGTCTCGTCCGAGCGGATCCACCGCGACGTGGTGGACCGGGTGATCAAGGAGATCGTCCCGGAGCGGCTGCTCGACGAGCGCACTCGCGTGTACGTGAACCCGACCGGCCGGTTCGTGGTCGGCGGGCCCGTCGGGGACGCCGGGCTGACGGGCCGCAAGATCATCGTGGACACGTACGGCGGCGTGGTCCGGCACGGCGGCGGCGCGTTCAGCGGCAAGGACCCGACGAAGGTGGACCGCTCGGCCGCGTACGCGACGCGCTGGGTGGCCAAGAACGTGGTGGCCGCCGGCCTGGCCCGGCGCTGCGAGGTCCAGGTCAGCTACGCGATCGGGATGGCGCGGCCGCTGGCGGTCAGCCTGGAGACGTTCGACACCGCGGGCGTGCCGGACGACCAGCTGCTGGAGGCCGTGCAGGCGGTGTTCGACCTGCGGCCCGGCGCGATCATCCGCGAGCTGAACCTGCGCCGGCCGATCTTCGCCGCGACGGCGGCGTACGGCCACTTCGGCCGCACCGACATCGACGCGCCGTGGGAGGAGACCAACCGGGTGGACGCGCTGCTCGCCCACGTGGAGAAGCGCGCGGCCCCGGTCACGTAGAAGCAGGTTAGAAGCAGGAAGACGATCTTTGCCCCCCCTGGGCCCCCCAGTGGGCCCAGGGGGGGCTATAGGAGAACGAGGAGATGGCCACGAGCACACGGACGGTCACCGCGGGGGACAGCCGTTCCTCGGTCCTGCCCGAGGGCGTGCACCTGGTGGGGAGCGTCCCGCTGGCCAGCTCGGAGGAGGTCTTCCGCACCGCCGCCGCGGGCCTGGGCGACCGCCTCCACCGGATCCCGGACGGCGAGACGGGCCCGCGCTCGGACTGGATCGTCTGGCAGTACCCGGTGCTGAGCGCCCAGCCCCAGTTCGAGGTGGGGCCGCCGGGTCCGGGCCACTACCGGGCGCTGCCACGGCTGCGGGTGCGGGCCGGCGAGCGGGCCGACGGCGTCCGCTTCGAGAACCTGGGCTACGCGCAGGCCGCGATCGCCTCGTACCGCGTGTTCGCGCGGTTGAAGAGGGACGGCGTGGTCCCGGCGCAGTGCCGGCTCCAGGTCTGCCTGCCGACGCCGCTGGCGCCGATCAGCGCGTTCGTGGCGGACGAGGACCAGGCGGCGCTGGAGCCGATCTACGAGTCGCGGATGCTGGCCGAGGTGGCCGAGATCCTCGACGCGATCCCGCACGAGCAGCTGGCCATCCAGTGGGACACGAACGTCGAGCTGGGCATGCTGGAGGGCGTCGTGCCGGTGTGGTTCTCCGATACCCGGGCCGGCATCCTGGAGCGCCTGCTGCGGCTGAGCCGGCACGTGCCGCCCGCGGTCGAGCTGGGCTACCACCTGTGCTACGGCGACTCCCAGCGGCGCTACTTCAGCCAGCCCGCCGACGCGGGCAAGCTGGTCCAGATCGCCGGCGCCCTGGCGGGCAGCCTGGGCCGGCCGCTGAACTGGATCCACATGCCGGTGCCCCGCGACCGCGACGACGAGGCGTACTTCGAGCCGCTGGCCGACCTGCGGCTGGGCCCGGAGACCGAGCTGTACCTGGGCGTCGTCCACCTCACGGACGGCGAGGAGGGCGCGCGCCGGCGCATCCAGGCGGCCAGCCGGTTCGTGGAGCGGTTCGGCGTCGCCACGGAGTGCGGCTGGGGGCGCCGGGCGCCGAGCACGGTGCCGGCCCTGGTCGAGCTGCACCGGGCGGTGTCGGCCCCGCTGCCGAGCGCTGCCGGCGCCGGCTCCCGCGAGTTCGCGTGGCCGGCCGGGTTCGCGCGGATCCCGGACGAGGACTGGACGCGGCAGGACGTGGACAGCTTCGGGCTCGCGTACGACACGGTCGAGAACCACGGCTGGTATCGCAACCTGGACCCGACGGTCGAGGACCTGACGCGCAGCCTGCGCGACGGCGACCTGCTGGTGGACTACTCGGGCGGAACGGGCATCCTGCTCGACCGGCTCAAGCTGCGCATGTTCGACCGCCAGGTCGGGATGCTGATCGTGGACAGCTCGGCCAAGTTCCTGCGCGTCGCGCTGGAGAAGTTCCGCGACGACCCGCTGGTCGGGCTGCGGCTGCTCCCCTACCTGAAGGCCGAGAAGCGGCTGCTGCTCCTGGACGAGGTGCTGGGCCCGGAGATCGCCGGCCGGGGCGTGGACGCGATCGTCTCGACGAACGCGATCCACCTCTACTACGACCTGCCCGACACGCTGGCCTCGTGGGTGCGGACGCTGCGGCCGGGCGGGTCGGTGTTCATCAACTCGGGCAACATCCGCAACCCGCGGGCCCGGCCCAACGAGTGGATCCTGGACGAGACGGTGTGGGTCATCGACGAGGTGGCCGAGGGCCTGGTCCGGACGGACGCGCGCTATGCGGCGTACCGGGACGCGCTCGACGACGAGGAGCGCCTGGGCGCTCACCGGTCCCACCGCGACCGGGTCTTCATCACGCCGCGGCCGCTGCAGTACTACCTGGAGACGCTGGAGGCGGCCAGCCTGCACGTGAAGGACGTGCACGAGGAGACGATCGAGGCCAGCGTGGACGACTGGTTCGAGCTGATGAGCACGTACCACGACGCGGTGCTGGGCTGGGTCGGCGGCACCGAGCGGGTGGACGGGCAGCCGCCGTCGCCCGAGGCGGTGGAGGACCGGCTGGCGCTGATCCGCCACTCGATGGACATCCTGTTCGGCGGCCGCAAGGACTTCCGCGCCTGCTGGACGTACATCACGGCCACCCGGTGAGGGACGTCTACGTCGGCGGCGTCGGCATGACGCTGTTCGCCAAGCAGCCGGCCAGGTCGCTGAAGGACCTGACGGCCGAGGCGGTGCGGACGGCGCTGGCCGACGCGGACCTCGACGTGGGCGACGTGCAGGCGTGCTGGTTCGGGAACGCGGTGGCCGGCTCGATCACGGGCCAGGAGATGGTGGCCGCGCAGGTGACGCTGCGGCCGCTGGGGCTGGGCGGCATCCCGATGTTCAACGTCGAGAACGCGTGCGCGTCGGCGTCCAGCGCGTTCCACCTGGCCTGGCAGTCGGTTGCCGCCGGCATGTGCGACGTGGCGCTGGCGGTCGGGGCCGAGAAGATGACGCACCCGGACAAGGCGCGCTCGTTCGCCGCGATCGGCGGCTCGATCGACGTGGAGACGGTCCCGGCCGAGCAGCCGTCCGACCGCTCGTTCCTGATGGATCTCTACGCCGGGGCCGCGATCGAGTACATGGAGGCGACCGGGGCGACGGTCCGCGACTTCGCCGAGGTGGTGGTCAAGAACCAGCGGCACGGCGCGCTCAACCCGCTCGCCCAGTACGGCGGCGAGCTGACGGTGGACGAGGTGCTGGCCTCGCGCGCGATCGTGTGGCCGTTCACCCTGCTGATGTGCTCGCCGATCTCCGACGGGGCGGCGGCGGCGGTGCTGGTGGCCGCGCCGGCGCCGGGGAGGCCGCGGATTGCCGCGTCGGTGCTGCGGTCGGCCGGCCCTGCCGGGAAGGTGTCGGAGCTGGCCGCGCAGGCCGGGTACGAGATGGCCGGGCTGGGCCCGAGCGACCTGGACTGCGTGGAGCTGCACGAGGCGGCGGCGTCGGCGGAGCTGACGCTGTACGAGCAGCTGGGCCTGGCCGCCCCCGGGGACGGCCCGGCGCTGATCCGGAGCGGGGCGACGCGCCTGGGCGGAACCTGCCCGGTGAACACGAGCGGCGGCCTGCTGGCCCGCGGCCACCCGATCGGCGCGACGGGGCTGGCGCAGATCACGGAGGCGGTCCTGCAGGTCCAGGGCCGGGCGGGCGAGCGCCAGGTCGAGGGCGCGAGGGTGACGCTGGCCCAGAACGCGGGCGGCTGGGGCGAGGGCGACAACCTGGTCTCAGCGGTCCACGTGTTCACGAGGTAGGGCGCAAGCCCCTCCCCCCTCCGCGGGGGAGGAGGCGAGGAACGAGCCGGAGGGGGGTCGCTCGGCCGGATCTACCTTGGGCTGTTTCTCAGCGACCCCCCTCCTGCCTCCCCCGCAAGGGGG
>Ga0070717_10002154_pt1 | contig 13811 bp, 12 predicted proteins | sample LARL113metaG_FD_71366 | JGI IMG/M metagenome (GOLD analysis project Ga0070717, IMG submission 71366) | Corn, switchgrass and miscanthus rhizosphere microbial communities from Kellogg Biological Station, Michigan, USA - LAR L11-3 metaG | ecosystem: Host-associated > Plants > Roots > Rhizosphere ... | reverse complement strand
GTCACGCCCTCACAGATGAAGGTATGGCTCGAGATCTTGCAGCGCCTCCCAACTTTAGCGTTCTTTTGGATTTCGACGAAGGCGCCGATCTTGGTTTCATCGCCCACTTCGCATCCGTAGAGATTGATGAACTTGGACAACTTGACATCTTGGCCAAGCTTTACATCTGCCGCAATACAGGCATACGGGTTCATGAAGAAAATGGCCTTTCTACCTCTCAATTGCTGGATTCCTGAAACCACCGGATGGGAAAGGGAGCCGTCCTTCTCTCAATCGCCGTTGACGATGGGCCGCTCACGTTCGCAGTACTTAGTCTGCATTCATTGACCGCACTTTTTAGCGCGACAGGAAATCCCTGAACCGGCTCTGGATTTATGCCTCAATTGCCGTCTCAGGACTTGCTGAGACGGCACAAGCCGGTTTCGGGTTGACTATGTCTTGAGGGGAAGAGAGGTAAACCAACTGACCCCGTAGTTTCAGGGACGTGCTTGCTGCTTCCAGCATCTTCACCACCCGGAGCCCAGCGTTGCCGTCGTTAAACGGAGTCTTATCGGTCATGATGCAGTCGACGAAGTAGGCCAATTCACGGGTCAGCGCTTCGACCTGTTCGATCTGCGGCGCCCACATGTCACCCGAGCGATAATTCACCAGCAAGTTGTACAAACCCTCACGGCTAGTGACCTGCACGCCCTTGTCATAAATCTTGATTTTCTCATCTGCTTCAAGATCATTCCACACTAGCATTTTCTTTTCGCCACCGATCAGTGTTGTCCGAACCTTCACCGGCGACAGCCAATTGACATTGATATGGGCGATGACGTTATCGGGGAAATACAGGGTGATGAACGCAACATCTTCGTGTCCGTTGAGATGAGTCTGACCCGTTGCGACGACGGCTTCGGGATCCTGCTCGAACAGGTGGTCGATGATGGACAGATCGTGAGGGGCAAGGTCCCAAACAACGTTTACGTCATGCTGAAATAGCCCGAGATTCACGCGAGTCGAATCGTAGTAATACAGCTTGCCGAGTGCGCCGTCTTGCAATAGCTGCTTGATTTTTTGGACCGCGCCGGTGAACAAGAACGTGTGGTCGACCATGATTTTCAAGTTCTTCCGCGCAGCCAGATCAATCAGTTCCTGCGCCTGGGCTGCGTTGCTGGTGAACGGCTTCTCGACGAAAATGTGTTTGCCATTCTGAAGGGCGGCTTTGGCTAGTTCATAGTGCGTCCAGACCGGGGTTACCACTGCTATGGCGTCGATTTCGGGAGAGGACATCAACTCGGCTGGATCGTCCGTTGTCTGCACATCAGGATAGGCTTTAGCCACCTTCTTTCGTGCGGTCGCGCTTCTGTCGCACACCGCAACGACTTCTGCTTCATCCAAGCGGTCAAGGTTCCGAACGACGTTCGGTCCCCAGTACCCGTACCCTATAACTCCAAACCTAACCATGACTTCACTCCCTTCGTCTTGCACTGCACTTGCGTTCCGAGGTTTAGCGAGAGTTGTGATCACTTCCGGCATGGACCTTAGAACGGGGGAGGGCCGGAGAAAAGAAACCGTCTAGTGCGCGCCGTCACCAAGAACAACTACGCCAGGGGTGCGCCACAGGATCTTCATGTCTATCCACGGAGACCAAGTACGTGCATAGTGCAGATCCAGGCGGACCATATCGTCGAACTTCACGCGACTGCGGCCACTGACCTGCCACAATCCGGTGATGCCGGGCTTTGCTTCCATCAACCGGCGACGATGCCAAATTTCGTATGCCTCTACCTCGTAAGGAACCGGGGGACGCGGCCCAACTAATGACATCTCACCCTTCAATACGTTGATAAGCTGGGGCAGTTCATCCATGCTGGTTTTTCGCAAAAAGGCTCCGACACGAGTGATCCGAGAATCTTTGGTTAGCTTGTACACTCCCTGACCATTTCCATTTGAAGGTTGCTTGTCTGCTTTGCCAGCGATTAATTGCTGAACATACTCTTTATGAACCGCCGCATTATTGTTTATATACATTGAACGAAACTTCAGGAACACAAATGATTTTCCATATTGGCCAATGCGCTGCTGTCGAAACAAAATGGGCCCCTTCGACGTGGCTTTAACGGCGAGAGCAATCGCCACGAAAACTGGCGAGAAAAAAGTGAGCGCAATCACGCTACCGATGACATCCATTGTCCGTTTCAGCCCGCGGAGTACTTTCCGGTTACTGTCGCGCTGGGATAAGTCAGGATAGAGTGTCGGATTGCTCGCACCTCGCTGATCGTTGTGGTCCCAGTCTTCTGGAAAAACATGAAACGAAACACTCACCCGATTGAATTGTTCGAAAGCCAAATTGTTACGCAAGGTGTCAGTAACCCTCGCGAGGATGGTGCCCGGAATCGAGCTTCTATCGGACGCGGCGATTTCGGTAAACATGACGCCGATGACGCAGTCGTTCTCATACCATCCGGTGACGTCGGTGTCGCGGGTGGAGAGGGACAATACGGATAGAATCTTCGCTAGACTCTTGGCGTTTTTGTCGGACGGACGATCACCCATATCGAGCAGCAAAAGCACGAAGGGCTTTCGCGAACGCTCGCTTCTTTTTCTTTCAAGTGCGATCATCCGTCGAAAGGCTTCCGCGTTTAACGTACCACGCTCTCCGATCGATGATGCTTCAGAGAGCGGGCTCACACTTACACCATTACTGCCTGTGTTTCGCACATTCACGATTCCCTCCGCTGGATCCGCTTGCTTCTTGAATAGAGTCAAGTGACCTGTTGATTGCTAGTGATTATGGGAAGGGCAAAAGCAGAAGACGTCGGCCGTCTGGTTGCGACCGTTTATTCTTTGGGTTGGTCAGCTGGGGGCGAACTGTAGCGTTCGTAATAGTCACTGTGAGCTGCACTTGCACTGCTGTTTATCAACGCCCCGAGCAACTTAGATTTTTCGAGGGCCTCGAGACCGCGCTTCAGTTGCTGCTTTTCTGTTGTACCTTTTCGCGCGACCAGCAGAACTCCATCGGCCAAGCGAGACCAGAGACTTGTGTCCGCTAACGGCAGCACCGGAGGAGAATCGATGACGATCCAGTCAAACCACGCTTCCAACTGTTCCATCAAGAGAGACAGTTTGCCTGACTGCATCAGCTCCAGAGGATTTTGAGGAGCAGCGCCGGCTGGAAGAATCCAAAGTCCGAAATCTTCCAATTTGTAGATGTTGATGCTTTCGGTTTGTCCACTGAGCCACTCGCACAGTCCGGGAAGCTTTCCCACGCCGAATTGGTTCACGATATTCGGCCGGCGGAGATCACCTTCGAGCAACAACGTTTTATGCTGTTTTCTCCGAGCCAGGGTGCAGGCAAGATTCGCCGCGACCGTGCTCTTGCCTTCCTGCGGGATGGTGCTGGTAATGAGAATCTTTTTTAAAGGACGATTCTGCCGAAGCTGCCGCAAGCGGACCGCGAGAAATCGAAACTTTTCTGCGCCCAAGCTTCCTTCCTCTGCCACGGAGACCAGTCGACTCTCTTGCCGGATCGAGACTGGCAGCACAGGGTAGCGCTCCGTGTCCTCGGTTGCCGGAGCCGGAGGGTGCGCATCGAACGCATCAACGCTGGGCTGCTGCCCAACATTCAGAGCGGATCCGCGCATCTTCTGTTCGGCGGAGCGCAGCAACTCCGTAACCAGGGCAAACCCGGGACCTTCGACTCCGGCGTTCTCCGACTCCGCCCTTTGTAAAGCATCAAATATATTGCTCATGATTCAGAGACCCGTAAGCGCACGCGCGACCTTACATCTTCTTCCCGCTTTTGCTCAGCCTGCAGGTTGGCATAGAGTTGGAGCAGTGTCTGAGCTGCCTTCCGCGCATCGAGTTCGTCGGAATTGCTTCTCTCCAGCGCGGGCGTTTGAATCCCAAGACGGAAGTCGGTCGCGATATCATCGATGATGTCAGGGCTTACGCTTCGCATCTGTTTTGCATAGGCAGCGATCAGCGCGTTTTCACAGATCGTGTTAATCAATCTCGGAAGGCCCTGGGAGTGCTGATACACCGCGGCGACTGTTTCAGGCGGAAATAAAGCGGATGGATACGGAGACCCTGCAAGCTGAAGGCGACGTTCGATATATCCCTTCGTCTCATCCGAATTCAGAGGCAGAAGATGGGAGCGCAGAGCAATTCTTTGCTTCAGCTGCCGCAAGCTGACTGAATCGAGTTTGTCATCCAGTTCGGGCTGTCCGACAAGCAGAATTTGCAGCAACTTCGCCTGCGGAGTTTCCAGGTTGCTCAGGAGCCGGATTTCCTCCAGAATTTCCGCGGAAAGGTGGTGCGCTTCGTCAACCACCAGAGCTGTCGTCAGATTTCTCTGGCTTCGTCCGATGACGTACTGCGCGATCTGAAGCAGCAATTCGCCTTTGTTCTTGCTGGTGGCGGGCAGTCCCAGATCACTGGCAAAGTACTGCAAGAATTCCACTGGAGAGAGACGGCCGTTAAATATATAGGCGTACGCCACGTCTTTACTCTGTTTGAATAATTGCAGCACGTAGTGGAGCAGAACAGTCTTGCCAGTGCCAACTTCTCCGGTCAGGACGACGAATCCTTTATGACGCCGGACGCCGTAGTAAAGCGCCGCCAAAGCTTCGTTGTGCCTGCTGGTCGGAAACAGGAACGACGGATCCGGAGTGATGTCAAACGGATTGCGCTTCAGGCTGTAGAAGGACTTATACATCGGCGATTCATTAACCGCGCAGGTAACTGAGTGCGGACCCCGCTAAAATCGTAACAGATACAAAGGCAGCTGTCGCCCATCCTATCCATAATCGTCGGCGCTCACGTTGCTCGTCGGTGGCGGCGGTGATGTTCGGGATTTCCGAGATCACTGCTACCGGCAGAAGTTTTTGCAGCTGCTGCTCGTCGTAAATACGGTCATCCATCATTTCGAAGGCCCCGGCTACCACAACGCCCAGAGCCAATCCGAAACCAAGTCCGATGCCACAGAACTTTAGGCGATTTGGGAACTCGGGCTTGACAGGCAAGCTAGGTGGATCGATGATGCGGAAGCGCTCGCCCTGCTGGAGCAGTTCCATGCTCGTGGCCATAGCTGACTCATTCTTCTTCTTCAGAAGATCATCGTAATTTGCTTTAGACTGCTCGTACCCACGGGTCAAGTCGGAGAGTTGCTGCTCACGCACCGGTTCCTGATTCAGTCGTCCCTGATAGTCGATAACCTTCGCCTTCAAATCCGCCACCGCACGTTCCCGATTCGCAATCTCCACGCGGTTGGACTGCTGCTGTCCTTGCAACTGAACCAGGGGGGACGAGGCATCCCTCACATCAGACGCATCCTGGCTTGCCGTTGCGACATTCGGATCAGCCGGCGCGGACTCTTTGGCCTTTAGGTCGGCCATGATTTGATCTCTGGTCTTTTCGGTCTCCGCGATCTGCTGTTTCAGCTTTCGAACGTCAGGGTGACGCTCGGTGTAATGCGAACTGAGATCCGCCAATTGCGCCCTGAGTTTCTCCAGTTCTTCGTTCACCGCGGGTAACCCTACCAGCGCGCCACCGGGAGTCTTGGGCGAGCCTTGCAGGGAGCGGTACTGATTCATTAGGGTTTCCAGGTAGACACGCTGTTGTTTGGCTGTATTGAGCGCGTCTTCTTCCGTTTGCAACTGGGATTGCAGGCCAGCCAGAATCTGCAGATTGCTTCCAACCTGCGCCGGCAGTTCCCCGGGGTGTTGTGCCTTGAACTGGCGGATCTTATCTTCTTGGTCCGACAAAGTTCTGCGAGCTGTCTCGAGCTGACTCTCGAGAAACTTTGTGGTGTCTTCCGACTGCTGCTGGCGGACTTCCAGATTCTCGTTGATGAACAGATTGGTCAGTTCGCTAGTAACCTGCTGGGCCAAATGGGGGTCACGTGACGAATAGGAAACATTAAACGCTGTAATTTGACTGCGCGCATCTTTCACGAGTTCGATGTCGATATCTTTACGCATGCTGTCGACTTTTTGGTCGGGGGACGGCTGCGAATGCGGGCCAACATATAGATTTAGTTGGTCAATGATGTGCAAAAGCCGGGTCCGGCTGAGAATCTGCTGGGTGATGCTCTGCATTCGATCCTGTAGATCATCGTTTACGTTGGGCGTAACATAATTTTTGGGCATGGTGGGCTGCTCCACCAGAATCAGCGTGGTAGATTGATAGCGTGGAGGAAGAATCCAGCTTACACCCCATACCAGCGCCCAGCCCACGAAAAGGGGTATCAGAAACTGCAGATGGCGCCGCCGAACGACGCCCAGGTAATTCTGGAGGTCGAAGCCTTCCGAACTTTGCTCGTCGAGATCGTCAACCATAGAATTTATCTTCCCAACGGTCTGAAGAATTGATAGGAAATCGAGATAGATTCGCGATTCGTGTTGGGAGTCGCGGCCAGGACTGCAACGCCACTGTAGTTCTGGTGAAGGCGCGTGTAGCCAAGCTGAACGTTAATGTGCTGACCAAACGACTGCTGCAGCGAAGCGGTTCCTGAGATCGTGTGGCCGTTTGTGGCTCCGCCCAGTGCGGAGTCCAGAAGGTCGTTCTGAAAGTATCCGCCACCAATCGACCCACTCAATCGCTGCGATAGTTGCTGGCGTATCGATGCGTTCGCACTGTCTATTTTAACTGCTCCGATCAATCCGCCGCTTCCGGAAATGACATGCGAGTAGCTAAGCGCAAAGTTGGTCAAGCGGCCTTGCCAGCTCAAACTGCCACCAGTCGCCGGGTCCCACGCCTTCGCTGCGGGGACTTGAAGGTGTAGAGGCGGTTGCGGAGGAAGCACTGTATCCGAGTATTGAGGGCCCCCGAAGAAGGAGAGAGAGAACTTCGAGGTCACATAAAGTGTGTAGAACAAAAGCAGCGCGTGAGTCTGGGTTTCATTCTGGCCTACGCTTGGATACGACACTAGTCGCTGGTACTGATAGTTCGCGCCGAGGTAGTTCGTCTTCGAAATGCGATGAGAGTAGAAAGCCGATCCCCCCTGCGTGCTTGAATCATACAGGCCAGGAACCTGGGCCTGGTTCGGATAATGCAGATTGAAAAACGTTCCGCTGGCTCCGACCATTCCGTTCAGGGCGAACTGATAGGTAATGCCCACGTTCCCAAAATTGCTGAGGATGTCCGCCGTTGGCGCAATCACCGAAAAATTTGGCACTTGCGCTCCGCCGGAAATCACCGTTGCGGATGCGAGATCGGGTTGGATAAAAACGTTGGGACTCTTCTGAAAGCTGTCTTCTACGCTGAAAGTAACGTGCGGGCTCAGACGATATTGGAACTTGATCGACGCGTTTTGATTTTCTGCGTTCAGGCCACTCTCACGCTGATAGAAGGTGAACCCAGGGGCGTAGTTCAAAACAGCGTGTGCGCGCGACGTCGTTTCGTCCAGTGCCAGCGTCGGAAATACGGAATAGCTCACATCGCTCACCGCATGCCCGTTCACTGGTCCCACTGCATTGTCACTGTAGGCACTGGTAAATGCCAGCCCGCCGCGCAGGTAGTTCGATCGCTCGCCGCTACTAAACGATGTCGGATACGACTGACCGCTGACGGGAGGCGGAGTGAGCATACGGCTGTCGCTGGCGTCCGAGTTGCTGACGGAATTGTCGGCGGTATTGGCCACCGATGTTGGCGTGGATGTGCTATCTACTTGCGACCAAAGGGGGGCAGCGGAGAAGAGCAACCCAGCACAAATTGTCGGAAACAGTTTGGCCATCACGGCACAACGATTGTGTCACGGGGTTGAAGCTTAATGTTCTGGGCTGGATTCTGACCCTTGACGACTTCCTTGTAGTTGAACGGGAGTCGTGTCTGGGTGCCGTCGGCATTTTGACGCAGAATATAAATCGATTTCTGTTTGGCAAAGTCTCGGAATCCACTTGCCAGGGCGATCGCATCCAGCACCGTTGCCGAATTGCTGATCGGGTAGGAGCCCGGTTTGTTCACCATTCCCAGGATGTTGAACTTCTGGCTGTTGATTTGCTGAACCATGACAGTGACTTCCGGTTCAGCGATGTAATTCTTCAGCTTCGCAGCGATTTCTTGTTCCAGTTTCAGGGGAGTGCGGCCGGCAGCCTGCACCTCTCCAACTAAGGGCAGCGAAATCTTCCCATCCGATCGTACCGGAACCGCGGGCCGCGAAACATCTGGCTCTTTCCAAACATTGATGGCCAAGACGTCGTCATTGCCGATTACGAAACTGTCATCATGCGCCTTCGTGGCCGCGGACACTTCGACATTCTGGGTGGGTTGAGAGGTGGCGGGGCTTTCAGCTGGTGCGGTGGTGCTTGACCCGGCTTGTGCCGTAAGTCCGGTCGAGGTAAGAAGAAGTATCGCAACGCCGAACAAACTGATTCTACGCGAACTCCTCGTTGCCCCCATTCCTTTGCTTTCCATGCCCTTTCTCATAGCCCTTCGACTCAACTTGCTTTTCCGTTTCTTTTGGCCTCACCGGAAATAGATCTATTTCCCGAAAGGGACGAGATGTAGGATTCGGGAGCGCTCATCTGGTGCTGCTCAATCTTATACAGAATCGAACGATAACTTACGCCCAACAAACGGGCAGCGGCCTTTCGATTCCATCCAGTCTTCTGAAGCGCGGCTGCAATAGCATTTCTCTCCGTTTCCGATCGCACGTTCTGAATCATGGATTTTAGCGTAGCGGGTGTCGATTCGACGGTTCCAGCTTCCGTGCGCAGGCGGTTTCCGTTGCTTCTGGAAGGGAATTCCCATGTCCCGACGGAGAAGTCTTCGTCGCCAGCCACTAAGTAGCGTTTGACGAACGTCTCTAATTCTTTCAAATTTCCAGGCCAGGAGTGATTCTGGCAAGCATTCAATGCCGACTGACTGAATTCGCGTGCCGGCAGACCATAGTGCTTCGCCATCTTGTGCATGGTACAGCGGAGAAGAGACTTGATCTCCTCTTTGCGCTGGCGCAAAGGCGGAACTTGCATCGTAAATGCACTGAGACGGTAATAGAGATCCGTGTCCAGCCGTTTTTCCGCCAGAGCACGATCCAACCGGTCGCTGCTGGCCGCAAGAATGCGGACATTCACAACGACCGGCTTAGAATCCCCCGACCGGACAAATCGCTTGTCCTGCAGCACTTTGAGTATTCTCGATTGCAGCGCAAGTGGCATGTGGGTGATCTCGTCAAGCAGGAGTGTACCCTTTTGACCAGTTTCGAGTTTGCCTAAACCGTTTGTGCCGTTCGAAGATTTCAGGGAACCGTTCTCTCTCCCGAAGAGTTCGATCTCTAGCAGGTCGCCCGGCATCTCCGCGCAATCTACTCGCAGAAACTTGAAACCTGAGTAGACCGACATCTGATGGATCAAACGCGCTATGGTGCCTTTTCCACTCCCGGGCTCACCCAGAATGAGAACAGGGACGTCGGCTTGCGCGAGTAATTCAGCCTGGGCACGAAGCTGGTGCATGACGGGAGTGATACTCAGGAAGAATTCATCCTCGCCGACGGATTCAATATCTTCGCTTGCAATCTCGGCTTCCCCACGATCGTTCGACGAAGCGAGGTATCGGTGCACAACAGAGTGGATCTGTTCCTCCGTGATGGGGCGGGCTAGAACTTCCTTCGCGCCCATGAGAGTTACTTCTTTCTGCCTGTCCGCGTCCTCACGATCAAAAAGCACCACGATCGGAAGTTCGGGACGAAGCCTTCGCAACCACGGCAAAAGGTGAAGACGATCGCCGTCCCCTTGAGGAAGATCCAGCAACAATAAATGGGGCGCAGTATCGGATTGCACCCGCTCCATGGCATCCCAACCACTAGCCGAAGTTTCCAGATGCCACGAGTTTGATTGCGCGGTAGAACTCAGCAGACGAAGAACCGAGACTTCGCTGCTTATGAGCAGCACGCGTAGGGTCTCAATTGTATTGGGTGCCATGGGGTGTGCTAGTTATCGGTTACCGCTGGGAATGAGGAGCACGTCGGAAATTGTCAGGCCGGTTCGACTTCGTATCCTTCAACACGCACCGCAAGAGATCGTTGGATGGCATCGATGGAAACAACGAGGGTCCGGTCCCCATTACGCGAGAGCAGTATGCCTTCCATACCATCGAGGGCGCCGCTCCGAATTCGCACTCGCTGACCAATCTTCAGGAAGGGATGCGAGGACCACGGCAGTTCAGTTTCCACTAAACTTCGAACTGCATCAATCTGCGAATCTGGAATCGGAGTGCCCTCGCCCCTGGCCCCGACCAGACCGAATACTCCCTCCACCCGAAGCACGCGCAAGCGTTCCGATCGATTCCGGGTAAATTTTGCGAATACATAGCAACTGAATAACGGTAACTGCACCGTCTTCTTGCGATCGCTCCAACGGTGGACCTCGGTGACCAAAGGCAGAAAAGCAGTGACCCCTCTCTCCTCAAGACGCTGGGCGACAATCTTTTCGTGGCGCGGCCGTGTCTGCAAGCCATACCAACTCTCGGCCTCGGGTTCGGCCGCTCGAACTGGCTGCGAAAAGTCTAGTGCTAAACTGCTGACGACCATAGCTTCGCCCTCTAAGTCACTCTTCTCAGAATGACCCAAAATCAGAGACACTTAGCCAATTGTTTTGAAATCTCAGCGGGGAGATTTCCTGGGGGAGACACCAACGGTCGGGACGCCCGGGGGGGAACTGGCTTCCCGCTACAGCAAATGCCTTTTTCGTCTCAATGGATCGTTATTCAATGTATTCGGTTGCCGTTTCCCGTCCACTGAAGTGCCATACCGGATTGGGTGGCAAGCCAAATAATTTCTACGATGCCGGTAGCGATCACACCATTAAAAGTTGTCTCGTTACCGCCGCTGTGGAACGTCATGTTCTAATTGTGCTTCAGGATCGTTAAGCGTTACGACGATTCTTGGCTTTCGTTGGAACACCGACTACAGCGTAGCAACTGCGAAGGGGGAGGAAACTACAGCGCAGATGAAAATACACGGCCATTGCAGATCGCTGCAATGGCTAGAAGCACCCTAAGACTACTTTCTCATTGTGTATGGTACTATGTACCTAGTCACTGAGACTAAAGGACTTGCTTTGCTTTCTGTTGGTCGGCTCGACCTTGCATATCATTCTCAAGCCTGCAAGCATGATTTAACTGGTTGGATACAAGGAAGATATTAAAGTATTGTGGTCGACCGAAAGAACGGATGCCTAGGGCAGCAAGCGGGTCAATTTCACGCTACCGGAGTGCACTGATTTATGGATGAAAAACCTTGCAATCCCAAGACCGACTTACCGGAACCGACCTGTTGCATTGAAATCCGTAAATCAGTAAAATTTCGCGCCGGGCTCGTTGCGCAAAACAACGTCTAGAAGGCGTGCCATTCGAGCCTATGACTAAGGGGGCCAATGTTGAGGGATGCGAAGACTTGGAAAACCAAAATCCGAGTGCTCGTTGCCGACAGTTCTCGTATCCATACCCACCTGCTCGCCGAAGCCTTGGAGCGCGACGCCCACTTTGAAGTAGTTCTTTTCGACTCAGAATCCCGTCGTTTGGCATCCGCCGTTACTGGCCAGGACATTGATGTGCTTGTGATCAGCGCCAATCTCGACGAGCAACCTTCTCGCGGGTTTGAGGTCTTGCGCGAGTTGCGCGCGGTCAGTCCTAACGTTCGAGCTGTAGTCTTAATGGACTCGTTAAATGACGAAATGGTTTTGAACGCCTTTCGTGCAGGCGCAAGAGGCATATTTGGCAAGAGCCAGCCTATCGAGTTGCTGTGCAAATGTGTCCGATGCGTATACCAAGGGCAGATATGGGCGGACACTCGGGAGATGTCGCTTGCTGTGGAAGCATTGGCCAGCGCTCCGACCGTCAGGACGGTCAATGCGCGTGGCCTGAGCTTGCTTTCGAAACGTGAACTTCAGGTGGTTCGTTGCCTGGCCGAGGGTCTGAGCAATCGCGAGATTGCCCGGCGCCTCGAATTGAGCCAACACACGGTCAAAAATCATTTGTTTCGCGTCTTCGAAAAGCTTGGCGTCTCCAGCCGGGTCGAGCTTCTGTATATGACTCTAAGCCACGCCGGTCCCGAACAATTGAGTCGAGAAAATTCGACAAATCGGTCGGATGGTATCGGATTCCGCAATGAATTCGACTTGCTTCAGAAGGCGGCGAATGCCGGTCTGCCAGCAGCCCAACTGGCCCTAGCCCAAATATATCTTGCGCGGCGAACCGATCCCCGGGACGCAGTTCGTGCGTATACCTGGTACTTGGTCGCGCTCGAACGAGCAACCGAAGCTAAGAACATCTTCACCAAGATGCTGACTGGGGAGCAGATTGAGGAGGCGCATAGAGAGGCAAGTGCAAAGCTCTCCCAGCCTCAGGCAGGGGTCAGCAGCGATCTTCAGTGGTCGCTGACCAGCGCTATACGAGAGCGCGACAACCTATAGTGCAGACATTATCTACATCTACGGACGAAAGGCGTGCCAAGTTCGGCACGCCTTTCGTTTCGTAGGGAAGGGTGATTTTGTCTAGGCAGCCGAAATACTGCCAATTCGCCGCCGAGATCGCAGGAACATGGCTCCGAAGCAGCAAAGGCTGGCCAGGAGAAGGTAAGCCAGCGCTGCTCCGCCCTCGGGAACCACTTCGATGAATTCTTGTTCAGGGCAGCCGCCGGCCGTGCACGTCTTACCGGCAACTACAGGTGTGAAGATGAATACATTGGAGAATTCGCCGATGGGATAGGAGTTGCCCTGGGCACCTCGTAGGAAGCCTCCAGTTACGTTGGTACTCAAACAATTATTTCCGGCCCCGAAGATGGCATTGCAAGTTGCGGAATCGCCGTATGCTTTCAGCCAGCTAATGACCCCGCTTGGATGGAACACTGCCCAGACCGCGTACGAATAATTAACTTGGCCAGCAGATCCAGTAGGCTGGTGAAGGAGCGCCATGGTAAGCCATGCTGCTTCCTCATACAACTTCAAGTTCACACCCGGCACTGCACCCCAAGCTGTATTCGCGAGACTGTTCGACAGATTCGAAAATGGTTGAATGTCAGCAGTCCACGAATTGTTTAAATAGCTATCACCTCTAAAGTCATCGCAGACGATCGGCGTATTCGTGGCGCCGTTTACGGTAGCGTAGTACGGGCTGATGTAGACACCGTCATAGACATTATTGCCCGCACTCGTCAGAGTCGCGTTTTGAGCAATGGCCCACGGTGCCAAAGACAGCGCCGCTACTCCCACCCACAGAAAAATCCCAACAGCCCTTTGCATTTTCATCCCTACTCCTTGGAAATTTCACAGGTGGGGGAACTCACAGGGGGGAACTCCGAGCAGGGGGCCTATGGGCGCTACAGATGTGAATTTAGCGCGAAATCCAAGATTGTCAAGACTGATAATTTCTGCAACAGGTTGCAAACCTCTGCAACTGCCGGTCAAGCCGTACGGTGCCCACCGGGCACCAACTCAGTTCCGAGTTCACGCAACGAAATCCGAACAAAAATATGCGCTGCATTGGGCCAGTTGCGCCCCTTATTCGCAGATTGTAGAGACGGTACGACAATTAATTGTGGTAGTCCAATTGCTCGCTTCTAGTTTTGTAAGAGACCGAACCGGAATACTTGTGCTCGTTTTTGGGGAGGCTCCGTAGTGAAGATTCTTACCGCTCTCCGTCTGACGTTACTCCTAACTCTGATTGCCACTCTTTTTGCAGCCTGCTTTCGTGATCCCAACGTACGCAAGCAGAAATATTTTGAAAGCGGTCAAAGCTATTTCGAGAAGGATAAGTTTCAGGAGGCCGGGATCGAGTTCCGCAACGCCATCGCGATCGATCCCCACATATGCACCTGCTCATTACCAATT